>Ga0209068_10000347_pt1 | contig 25444 bp, 26 predicted proteins | sample ColStrG_CSR_2012_FD_187200 | JGI IMG/M metagenome (GOLD analysis project Ga0209068, IMG submission 187200) | Freshwater sediment microbial communities in response to fracking from Pennsylvania, USA - Cold Stream Run_MetaG_CSR_2012 (SPAdes)... | ecosystem: Environmental > Aquatic > Freshwater >...
TGATCGGCGATTGCAGCGGGCCGCCTTGCCCGGTGTAGTAGGGTTCGTAGAAAATTCCGTAAGCAGAAGTTACCAGCCACTTCCCGCTTCCGGTCGGATCCCACGCCGCGCCTACGCGCGGAGCGAAGCCCTTCTTAAATGTGGGAATCAGTCCGTCTGGTACACCCCTATCCCCCGGATAAAGAAGGCCCGGGGGGGCGGTCAGGAATACCGTCGACTGCCGCCCAGGAATCCAAAGTGTTTGGCGGTTCTTGGCTTCGGTGTACGGGAATGGCAGCTCGTAGCGTAGTCCCAGATTTAGCGTCAGGCGCGAAGAAGCTTTATAGCTGTCCTGCACGTATCCATTGAGGGATTTTCCGCTGATATTGCGCGAGAAATCGCCGCGACCCTGGAGAAAGAAGACGGGTTCCGCGGATAAGAAGCTGGCAAAAGCATCTGTGATTGGGAACGGCGCGAAAACAAAGAAGCCGTTGGTGGCGATGCCCTGCAACACATTTACATGGAGGTGCTGAAAGCCGCCGCCGAATTTCAGTTCATGACGCCCGCGGATCCAGCTCAACGATCCGGAGTAGTCGTAGGCGTTTTCGTAGGTATTGCGTGGTCCGGTAATGGGATCGCCCACCGTCGTATATCCATTGACTTGCATGAAAGGAGGGCCGATCGCTACGTCCAGGCTAGGTTGGTACTGAAATCCCAGGCTGGCGGGCGTCGTGTGATTGGTGCGCTCGCCGAAAAGAAACTTATTCCGCAGGAAAGAAAAGCGGAGCACACCGATCATGGACGGCGAGAAGGTGTGGGTTTCCTGGGCAACAAAGCTCTGCGAGCGTTGCTCCTCTCCAATCGGAAAGCCCGGCACGCTCGCTCCCGCCGGAGAAAGTGGGTCGAACCGTGTGCCGTCATTGATCGTGTAGCGGAAGTTGAAAATGTCATTGCTGGAAAGATAGTGATCTAGTTTCGCCCCATACTCATTGAAGTCGTCGTGTCGGATTTGTGTCGAGGTATACGTATTGAGCCCGGTATTAGGGAGGGGGAAGAGACTCAACAGATTCTGGGAAAGCGGGTCGATCCCCGGCAACTGGTTAAACGGGATTGGCGCGTTGGCAAAAACGTTGAACAGTTGGTGGGCCGGGTTATTGCAAAAGCCGCCCGAGAAGCCCTCAGGGCATTTTTCGGAAAAATCCCCAGTTCTCTGCTTCAGAGAAGGAACGGTGGATCCCGCAGTTACGCCCTGGCGGTTGCGGAAGCCTTCATAAAATCCAAAGAAAAACGTCTTGTCTTTGCGAATCGGCCCACCGATGGTCCCGCCAAACTGGTTCTGCTTTAGCGGCTCGACCTTCGACGCGAAGTAGTTCTTCGAGTCAAAAGCGTCGTTGCGCAGAAATTCCCAAAGTGCGCCGTGCAAGCGATTGGTCCCGGACTTAGTAATGATGTTGGTGGTGGACCCCAGGCTGTTACCGAACTCGGCGTTGGCGTTGTGCGTAAGAATTCTGAATTCGGCAATCGCATCCACTGGAGGCTTGAGGACAAAGCCTCCATCGATGCCGTTGAAGTTGTTCGCGCCGTCAATCAGGAAGTTGTTCGACTCCGGACGCTGACCGTTGACCGAGTAGCTCTGGCCTGCGCGCAGCGTGGATCCAGCTTCTATCAGCCCGGGAGTGAGTGGCACCACGCCAGGTTGTAGCCAGCCAAGCTGACTGAAATTGCGTTCGTTTAACGGGAGATCCAGAATTTCTTGTTCGAGAACGACTTTACCCAAGCTGGTTACTGTGCTCTGAATCAACTGAGCGTCGCCAACGATTTCGATTTGCTGTGTTTCGGAGCCGACGGCCAGCCGCATGGGCACCATCACAGTCTCATTTACGTTCAGCGTGACGCCATCCTGAATGTATTTCTGAAATCCCTTAGCGGCAGCTTCTACCCGGTAGTGGCCGACAGGGAGTTCGATCAGGAGGTAGGTCCCATCGCCATTCGTCGTTGAGGTGCGTGTCAGCCCGGTTTCGATTTGCTTCGCCGTGACGGTCGCGGCCTGCACGACTGCTCCCGCGGGATCGGTGACAGTGCCGCGAATTTTTCCAGTGATCTGTTGCGCGACCACGTTCCAACCGGCCAGAGCAACGACCGCAAAGCACGCTAACTTGGTGAAAACCTTCATGAGTCTTGTTCGCCTTCCCAAAGATGTCGCAGGGTTGTTGAAGCAGAACATAACTTAGTGACCACGATCACTACTGGCAATACTGCAAAAAGACTAGAGCCTCGCTCTCGCAATCGCATGTAGTATGAGGGGCCTGTGCCGATCATCGATCAGTTGAGCACCGAGACAACCGCCGTCCGTTCTCCTGCTGCAGATTTGCGGCGCGAGCTCGGACTGGCGTCGGCGACAGCGGCTGTGGTGGGAGAAGCCATCGCGGTTGGCATCTTCTTAACTCCCGCGGGAATGGCTAAGTCGCTGGGCTCTCCCATGTGGATCCTGATTTCGTGGCTTGTGATGGGCGCAATGACCATGAGCGGCGCCTTGTGTTACGGCGAACTTGCGGGGAGGTTCCCGCGCGCAGGCGGCTCGTACGCCTATCTCCGCGAGGCTTTCGGCGACCGCGTGGCTTTTCTCTATGGTTGGATGAGCCTGCTGGTCATGGACCCTGGTCTGACGGCTGCGCTGGCAACCGGCGTTGCCAGTTATGCCGCGTACATCTTTCGTTGGTCTTCCCTTGTGACGAAGCTGGCTGCCGTTGTCACCGTTTGGGCGATTTGCTTGTTGAACGTCCGTAGCATGCCCTTGAGTGCGGGATTTATGCGCGTGGTGACGTGGCTCAAGCTCGGAGTATTGGGCACGCTTGTGGTTTGGGCCGTTGCGTTCCGACTGGGGTCGTGGTCGAACTTTGTGCCATTCGCAGCGCAACATCCCGGCTCGCTACCGCTGGGACCCGCTCTGGGAGCGGCTTTGGTCGGTGCATTTTTTTCCTTCGGCGGCTGGTGGGATGTGACGAAGATTGCTGGCGAAGTTCGCGATCCCGGGCGAACGCTGCCGCGTGCCCTCGTGCTGGGAGTGCTCATCGTCACTGTCGCGTATGTTCTGGTCAGCGCGGTGTTCCTCTATCTTGTTCCAATTGAGAAAGTGACATCCAACGAAACCTTTGTGGCGCAAGCCGGTGAACAACTCTTTGGCCCGACCGGCGGCACTGTGTTCGCTTCGGTTGTGATTCTTTGTGTGCTCGGAAGCTTGGCCGCTTTTGTCATGGCTGCTCCGCGCGTTTATTACGCAATGGCGAAGGATGGCCTGTTTGTGGAGACTTTCGCTCGCACGCATCCTCGCTTCGGCACGCCAGCGAACGCGATTGTGTTGCAGGGAGCGATTGCGACGGTGCTGATTTTCCTGGGAAACTTTCAGCAAATTTTAGGTTACTTCGTTTTTGCGGCCGTGGTGTTTATCGGTCTCACGGTTGCGGGCTTGTTTGTCCTTCGCCGCCGGGCGCAGAATACGGCATCGGTTGTCCTTACGGCAGGGTACCCTTTTACGCCGCTATTTTTTCTGCTGTTGGTAGCAATGCTTCTCGTCCTTCTCGCGGGGCATAATCCCCGGGAAGTTCTTTTAGGGTCCGCGGTTGTACTCGCGGGATTGCCGGTCCACGCGCTATTAGCTCGCAAGATGGCCGGCGTTTGAGAATAGGTGCTCTGGCTATGAAGACAAAAATCAAAATCATCGAAGACCAGGAAGCGACAGGCGAGACCTTAGCAGCTTATGACTACTGGCGCGCTGGCTCGGGACGTCAGCAAGTCCCCGGCATCATCAAGTGCTTTGGGGTGCGGCCAGACTTCCTTCGGCAGGTGGTCGACTTTTCCAACACCGTCCATTTTTCCGAGGGGCATCTTCCGCGACGCACCAAGGAAATGATTGCCAGCCACGTTTCCTACTTGAATCGCTGCCCGTATTGACTGGACAGCCATGCTTACTTCCTGCGTGTTCAGGGAGCTACAGACGAATGTGTCGCGGCAGTATTGGAAGGCAAGCTTGACGAGGCTGGCCTGACGGCGGCGGAGCGCGTTCTGCTCGATTACGTGGAGTTGGTCACGAAAGCCGCCTATCGCACGACTCCGGAGGATGTGCAGAAACTGCGCGATGCGGGCTGGCTGGAAGATCAGATCGCAGAAGCCGTGTATATCACGGCGATGTTCGCGTTCTTCAATCGTGTCGCTGATGCGTTCGGAATCCCCTCGCAAAATTACCTGGCGACCGGGAAACTGACGCCTTAGCACTGCGCTTCCCTATTTGTAGTAATAGCGCCGGACGAGGGTTACGTAAACCCCGGCGAAAGACAGAAACAGGAAGATAGTCCCAAAAAGTAACAAGGCGATTTGCAAGAATCCACTGCTTGTCAGTCCGCCCCAGCTCAACAACACTCCAATCACGAACGCGATGAGAGTAAGAACGAGCGAACTTCGCCAGTTGAGTTGAGGAGCAGTAGGCATGGGATGTACGTCCGCAAGCTTATCCGACGAGCGGCATAAGACACAAACCTGTTTGCTACATAGCCCCGCGAACGAATCGCTGTCCCAGGCGCCAGGCGCGCACCGCTCCGTAAAGTGGGAAGAGTGGCCCGGGTAGTCGCACGCTTCTCCACTCGCTGAGGGTCGAGGTGGTGGCCAGTCGCGCGAACAGGCGTGCGCGGTCGCGCAAACGCTCTCGCTGTCGCGCGAAGAGCCAAAAGTAAGCCAGCGACTCGGTAAGAATCTTGGAATCGTGAACTAGATTGCGCGCCAACGCTTCGGACAGGGTCGATGTTCGTTGATCTTCATGAATCCAGGCCTCGATGGGCTGAGGCAGTTCGGCGCATAACATCCATCGGGTCAGGAACAAACCAATACGTGCGATGCGAGCGATCCGCCAACGCTCGGCACGCTGCATTACGATATTCCAATCGATCTCCACCCGCTGAATCAGATAGGCGATGTCCGAGAGCCAGCACAGGCGGGACCAGGCATGTTTGGCTCCGTGCACGATCAGGCACAGCAGCAGATCCTCGGGCGCGAGCGAGGGTACGGGCCGCCCACACAACTCGACCGGCTGGGCTCGCGCAACCAGGTGCTCCAAGGGAATCTGCACGCTGTAGAAATTCGGCACAATGTCCCAGTGTATTTCCAGGACATTCTTCACGGGCGGATGATGAAAGGTAAAATCGCAAGCCGATTTGAGGTAAGCCTTCTCCTCACGGGCCGTCAGCTCGAGTTTTGGGATGAATCCGGCGTTCATCAGCGCCTGCTTGGATTGGGGCCAGTCTTTCGGCGAGATCAAGATGTCAAGATCGTGAAATTGGCGCAACACGAGGTCGCCCTGAGCAGTTGCTGCAAGAGTGGGCCCCTTGTATGGGACCGCAAGCACTCCGACCCCTGAAAGAGTTTCAAGCACAGAAAAAAGCTCTCCGGCGAACCAAAGACTACGTCGAGCGTTTTCCTGGCAAATCTTGCGGAGTTCGACCATCATCGCATCCGGAATCGAGGGAAGCGCGCTCAGTTTAGAGGCCGCCATCGGAAGCAGTCCGTGCGTCTCCGCCAGTCGCTCGAAAAGTACCCAATCGAACGGTCGCTCCATGAGACGGCCCATGGTGGCCGCGCCGTCTGCTGGCGATGCCGCGGCCAGCAGCATCTCCCATTCCGGACTGACGACCGTGCCCATCAACCTGCGTTCGTGTCGGGTGCTATGGGCGGGCGACGAAATAGAGGCAATTGACGGCATTCGAATCTCTGGGAACAAAACTGATGTACTCAGCTGGGTCTATTTTAGGGCCGGATTCAACCGCCCTCGGGGAGGAGCCTCTATAATACAAACCTTCCTAGTGTTTGTGCCACAAAATACGCACACGGCCCCTTCTGAGCCTGAAATCTCAATGGATGCAATAGTTTTCAACACGGTGAGCAAGGCGTTTCGGCATCGTCCGGCCCTCTTTAACTGGGTGGGGCGCGAGCGAGAGGGTTGCACCGAGGCTCTGCGGGCGGTCTCGCTTCGCCTCCCGATCGGCGGGGTCTTGGTATTGCTCGGGCCCAACGGCAGCGGCAAGACCACCGCCTTGAAGCTGATCTCCACCATGCTGATTCCGGATGCTGGCAGTGTAACCGTGTGCGGCTCCGATACGCTCAACGATGGTGATACCGTTCGCTGCAAGGTCGGCTTTGCCATGGCCCATGAGCGCACTTTTTTCCCACGGCTTACCGCTCGCGAAAATCTCGATTTTTTCGCCACACTGGAAGACGTTTCTAAAAAAGAACGCGGTGCGAGAGTCGATGAAAAGCTGGAGCGAACCGGCCTTACTGCAGCCGCTGAGACTCTGGTCATGAAGTTCTCTACCGGCATGTACCAGCGACTGGGAGTGGCGCGGGCACTGTTGAAGAACCCTGAAGTTCTTCTGCTCGACGAGCCGACGCGTTCGCTCGATCCCGGTTCGGCGATGCATTTTTGGGACTTCGTGCGCGAACTGCCTGCCGCGCGCACTACCGTGATTGTGGCAACTCACAACTTCCAAGAGGCGGCCGCCGTCGGCGACCACGTCGCGGTATTGCAGAGCGGCGCATTGGCGGCACAAAGGCCAATCACTCCCGGCTCCAGCGTCGACGCCATGCGGGCCTTCTACTTCGACGCGGTGGGTGAGCCCGAGTTGCGGGCGGCGACCTCGGCTCCTCCCTCTCGGGAGATACCGTGAGCCAGGTTTCGTTGCTGGAGAAGCTCATCGCCATCTCGCGCCGCGACATCCTTACGGCGGTGCGCTATCGCAATGGATTCCTCCTGGGACTCATAGGCACTTTTGCCGAAATGTTCACATTTTTTTATTTGGCGCGCGCCATAGGTCCCGCATTTCGTCCGGAGGGAGTTGCCTTCTTCCCATTTCTGGTGGTCGGTATTGGGTTCTATTCGTTCCTGATCTCCGGCGTCCAGGCTTTTCTCAGCACGGTGCAGGAAGCGCAACAAACCGGCACGATCGAGGTGCTGCTGACCACTTCCACGCCCGCCCCGGTGTTGATCTTCCTCAGCGCGTTCTCTGCCTTTGCCGGCAAGACTGCGAAACTCGCCTTCGATCTCGTCGTTGGACTGATTCTGTTTCAGGTTGCTTTGCCTCACCCGAATTTCGGAGCGACCCTCGCTATTTTCCTGCTGTCCCTAGCGGTTGCGATTGCGATGGGCGTGCTCGCGGCGGCGGTGCAGATTGCGATTCAGAAGGGTTCCGCGGTTATCTGGTTGCTGAGTTCCGTCGGATTCCTCACGGGAACGCTCTTTCCGGTCCACATTCTTCCCATTCCGTTGCAATGGGCAGCGTGGCTCATTCCGATCACCCACTCGCTCAGCGGCATGCGCGGGGCCCTGCTTCTGGGACAATCCACCAGCCAGCTCGCGCCGGAAATCCTCTGGCTGGGCGTGGCCGCGTTCCTGCTTCTTCCAACCAGCCTCTTCATCTTGTCCTGGGTTCTCCGCCGAGGCAGGCGCGAAGGCACTCTTTCCTTCTACTAAAGGACGGTTTTTACCTGTTTCCTACACTGGTTCGCGGGCCGGATCGTGGGGTGGGAACCGGCGATTGACGGGCTATACTCGTGTCTAAGTTTGAGATTTTCTCCCGGCAGCCGCCCGGGAGGCGGGTATGCGGAGCGTAAAAACCGATGGACGGCAAAGATCGGCTCAACCCGAAAAAGCCTGAAAACAGGGCAGATGGGCCGAAAAAGAAGTATCAGAAACCGGCGTTCCGGCACGAGCGCGTTTTTGAGACGATGGCTCTCTCGTGCGGCAAGATCAACAAGATCGCGGGCCAGTGCCGCTTCAATCCAAGGAGTTCATAGCAGCTTTTCCCTCGACTCTATGGACATTCACAACACCGACATTAATCCCGCCAATACAAAATTCTCACTGCTCGTGGATGCGTTGCGCACGCATGGTTCCTGCTGTTTCAGGGCTTCCGGCACCAGTATGTTGCCGACTCTGTGGCCCGGCGAACTGGTTTTGATTGAACGCAGGGCGATTCCGGAAATCGAACCTGGAGACATTGTTCTTTATCAACGGGATGGCTGTTTCTTCCTCCATCGGGTTGAAAGCGTACACGCGGATTGCGCTTCCGTTCTCATAATGATACGCGGCGACGCCATGCCCCAACACGACCCCCCGGTTTCTGCGGAACAACTGCTCGGCGTTCTGACGGGAGTGCGCCGGGATGGCGATTGGGCCCCAATACCGCGCAGAATGCCGGTTGTTGCGCGACAAATGGCTGGGATGGCCCGCCGATCAGAGCTGTTTTCACGCTTGCTCTGGCGCGCGTACGCGACTTTGAGCACGTTTGTTTCCAAAAAAGAACAATTAGCGGAAGTTTCATGATGCCGGCACTCGAAGAAGTCGCGCTACACACTCCGGTCGTAGAGGTTGGCGGCATTGGGATCGCCCTGCATACGACCAGCGCCCGATTCGCCAGCATGGTAGAGGACCGCTATGCCGGGTTCGTAACACAAGATGGTGCCGCGGATCTGTCCTTTGAGGTCGAGCTGTTCGATCCTCGCGAACGGGAATTCGAAAACGCCCGTCGAAGGGGGATCTCACTGGAGGAGTTGCTCGAGGACTCCTTTGCCGAGCCTCCCGACGACCTTGCGGTGACCTGCGAGCATCGAATCTGGCGCATCCACCGCGGCGACTTCGATGCGCACTGGAATCCGCAAACTGGACGCGGCCATATTCGTCAGACGGTGAATCCCTATGCGCTCGACTCCGTGCTGCGAATTGTCCATTCACTAGTGTTGGCCCAGCAGGGAGCGTTCCTGATCCATGCCGCCAGCGCGATTCGCAACGGTCGTGCGTTCTTATTTTCTGGAGTTTCAGGGGCAGGGAAAACCACCATCTCGCGCCTCGCGCCGCCTGACGCGACTCTTTTGACGGATGAAATCTCTTACGTGCGAAAGAATGTTCAGAAAAATGGAATGAAGCACCGATCTGCCAACTACCGCGCTCACGGCACACCCTTCGCGGGAGAACTAGCTCGCCTCGGCGAGAATTGTTCCGCCCCGCTGGACACGCTTTACATGCTGGCGCAAGGCCCTGAGAACCGTATCGACGAGATTCATCCCGTGGAAGCGACGCAAATGCTCCTTCGCAACATTTTGTTTTTCGCGCACGATGCTGACTTGGTGCATCGCGTTTTTGAAGCCGCATGCAGATTTGTCGAGCGCGTGCCTGTGCGTCGCTTGACGTTTCGCCTCGATGCAGCAGTTTGGGACTTGATCGGCTGAATTCGTGATCGAACGGGTTCCCCATCCTTCTTTCGCGTTCGTTGCGAAAGAGGGTGGGTTTATAAGGAGACTACGATGAGCAACGTCTACATAGCTCGAAGTACTGCCATCGCGTCCCGCGTCCTGGCCGGAGAGACGATGGTCATGTCCGTGACCGACTCAACCTTCTTCACGCTCAACGACGTTGCCACTGCCATCTGGCATGCTGCCGACGGCGTCACGCCGCTGACAGAAATCGTCACGCAGAATGTGTGCCCTGAGTTTGAGATCACTCCACAAGAGGCCTTTACCGACGCGGAGGAGTTCGTTCGGGAACTCGCCACGCATGGCATCCTGCAAGTATCCGATCAGCCCATGCCGGATCAGGATTCGGTCGCAGGAGCCGCATGAGCCTGATGTATGAAATGAACGAGAAAGCGTTTGAGCACGGCGTTCCGCTCAGCGTGCACCTCGACGTGACGTATCGCTGCAACGAACGTTGCGTACATTGCTATCTCGACCACGACGACCATGGCGAGATGACTACGGCTGAGATTAAGGGGATTCTCGATCAACTGGCCGAGGCCGGCACGTTCTTCTTAACCTTCAGCGGCGGAGAAGTTTTTCTGCGCCGCGATTTTCTTGACCTCGTGGCGTATGCCCGCAAGCTCCTCTTCAACGTAAAAGTAAAAACCAATGCGGTCATGATCCGCGAGCGCGAGGCGCAAGAACTCCGTCGCTTGGGCGTTGAGCAGATTCAGATTAGTGTTTACTCCCACCGCGCGGAGGTGCACGACGCCATCACGAAGCTCCCCGGGTCCTGGGCCCGAACAACGCGTGCCATCCGCTTCTTGAAAGAGCAGGGCCTGAGTGTCACCATCGCGAACGTTCTGATGAACGGCAATCTTGACGACCACAAGGGCGCGCAGGCGTTGGCGCAAGAGCTGGGAGTTTCCTACACTCTGGATCCCACCGTCTCGCCAAAAATGGATGGCGACCACTCGATTCTCAACCTGCGCGTGCCGGGATCGTACCTGCCAACGGTCTTTCACGACACTTCCCTGGTCGGCAACGTCGAAGAGTATTGCGCGGCGCCCTCCACTCCCGGCGAGGATGTTCTCAATGGGATTCCCTGCAGCGCGGGCCACACGTCGTGCTACATCACGCCCTACGCCGATGTTTTCCCGTGTGTGCAGTTTCCTCTGCCGAGCGGCAACCTGCGCCAACAGAAGTTTCTGGATATTTGGAGAAATTCGTCGCACTTGGAAGAAGTGCGTTCCATCCGAGCCCGAGACCTGACAACCTGTTCCGGCTGCGGCCATGTCGGCACTTGCTCGCGCTGTCCTGGGCTAGCCTTCATGGAAGGCAATATGCGAGGTCCATCGACTGCCGACTGCGAAAAGTCGTTCTATCGCACCGGGATTCCTTCCGAGAACATGCGGCAAAGAGGTCTGACAGTGCCTGCACCACACGCGTTGCAACAGTTGGTACAGATTGCCCCGGCTTTGGCTTAAATGCACCTGCAGAATCACGCCGCCCCTTGGCTCAACGGTTAGTTCGAGTTGCCACCCATACCCCCAAACGAACACTACTTGCGATAGTATTGCAAAACTTTTCGTAATCGTTTGACACTACCTCCTCAATAATTTTGCGAGGCGCATTTTTTTCTTGAGCCCAAAGCGGGAATTCTGTTGAAACGTGTGGCTCATTCGTGATATTTTTCCGCTCCCGTTGGATTCGTAACGGGCAACGTGTCACAAGAAGCGCATCGTAAAAGAGCGTCCCCTGCGGCGAAGGCTAATCCGATAAATTCTGGGCCGAGTTCGGATTCTAAAATTGCCGTCATCTTCAACCAACTTAAACTCTCAGGAGAAAAATCTAAGTGAAGAAGACTATTCTTGCGGTATTGCTGGTCGCATGTTTCGTTAGCGTGGCAGTAGCAGCCGACTCATATGCAAAACCTACTCCGAGCCTGGCGCGCCCCGACGTAACCGCTCCCGGACGGATTGCCGTTCATCCGTTCGTTGATGTGGCGGGCATCCAAGCAGCGGTCACAAAAATCTTCGTTTCCGACGCGCTCAACAATGTCGTGAACATCTACAACCCAGCCGGCAAGAAGCTGGCAACAATTTCCGGCTTCAGCCAACCGCAGGGATTGGCAACCGACACCAAGGGCAACCTCTACGTTGCCGATACCAACAACAGCCAAATTCTGGTCTTTGCACCGCCTTACACGAAGGCACCCAAGAAGTTGGCCGATCCCGGCTTTTTTCCTGCCGGCGTCGCGGTCACTATTGTCGGCACAACGACGTATGTCGGAGTGACGAACATCTGCTCAGCCCCGTCGTGCGGGCAGGGCGGCTTCATTGTGTACAAGAACGGCAAAGCCGGGAAGCCGATCATGAGTACTTTGATCAATCGCGTGTATTTCCTCGGATTCGATGCCAAGGGCAACATTTATGCTGACGGCCAGGATTCGGCCAGCGCGGTCGTGATCGGAGAAATCGCCAACGCGACGACTACCGGCAAAACCTTTAAGGTACTCACAACCGGCAACTCGGTCGCATTCCCCGGTGGCATCAAGGTAACTGCCAAGGGCAAGATTGCTATCGACGATCAGAATACCGCTTCGATCTTCACCTACAACCCGCCGGTAGGCGGCAAGCTCGGCAATCCGATCGCGACGACCGCTCTCACAGGTTCGGGCGATGCTGTGACGTATACATTCGTGCCTGGCGACACAGACCTGTGGACTGCTGATGCCGTGAATGCCGCCTCCCTCGAGTTCGCATACCCGAAGGGCGGGGCCGCAGTGAAAACCATCGCGGTAACGGGTGGTCAACCAATCGGCGTCGCTGTCATTCCGGCGCCGCTGCCGTAGCCTTACGTTAGTAGCTGTGCGAAGGGCGGGCGCGCAAGCGTCCGCCTTTTTCGTTGGTGCGCGCGGCGGGGCAACTTACTTGGAGTGAAAGTCTTCCACACACTCGACCCTTGGAGTTTGTCATTCCGAACGGCACCATCGTGAGGAATCTGCTGTTTCCCGGATGCGGGCCGCACATCTGGTGAGCCGATTGCTCCCCGGTAGCCAAAGGGCTATACAAGCATCCCAGACTTTGTCAATCCGAACAGCCCTATCGTGAGGAATCTGCTATTCCCCTCATGCCGCCGCACAGCCGCTGGGCAGATTGTTCTACCGGCAGTCAAAGGGCTATGCAAGCACCCCAAAGTTTGTCATTCCGAACAGCGCTATCGTGAGGAATCTGCTGTTCTCGGCAATTCCGGCGAAACGGCATCCCAATTTCGTGCAGTACTACTTCGCGGGAGCTTCTTGTTTGGTTTTGGACTCCAGTTTGTCGAGATCCCACAAAAGCTGCTTCACGACCTTCTCGACTGCATCAGCGCTTGCACCTTTGTACTTCGCACCTTTGCTCTCTTGAGTCGTTGACCAAAGTACATCGCCATCGCTCGAAACCAGCCGAACAGCTACATGTGCTTCGCGAGTGGTTTGGGTTGAAGCCTCAGAGTCAGCTATCGCCGCTCCCCTAACCGCCGTTCCTTCAGAGGTTGCGTGCAGCTCTTGCGAGCTCTTTTCCGTGGCTACACCTTTTAAGATCGCGTCCGCCTTTTCCTTGGTTTCTGTGACGATGAAACGGTGCGACTTGGTGAGTGCGTCAATAACAATCGCTTGCGCCTGCTTGGAGATCGCGTCGTCTCCGAAGCCCTCAACATAGATACGCTTAACTTGGCCGAGTTTCGATGCAATCTCCGCGTCAGCATTCGCCGCAGGAGCCGCAGATTGTTGACTAGCCGTTTGCGGCGCTCCCGAAATCGATAGCAATACGGCAATGCCGATCAAACCGAGAAACCTCGTCATGACTGGCACTAGTTGCCCAGCCCGCTCTTACGTGCTTCGTCGTCTTGGTAGTCGATCTTTTTTCCTGTACGTGCTTCCATCGAGGCGAGGGTCGTTCGCACGATGTCTTTCCCAAGCTCGAAGACGGCAGCCTGCTGCTTATCACTCTCGTCTTTATAGCCGATAGTGAGAAAATGCTTACGCTTCTTGGACAGAAGGAGCCATGGTGAGATAGCTATTGCAAGGCCGATACGTCTGCCTGCCTTTTGGCCGTATTCCAAGTCATTGATGCGATCGTACGGAACGGCTAACTTCCCGTCCTTATACGTGAACGAAAACGTTTTTTCATCAGCAGTGGAGGTATTTCCCTCGGTCTGATCCTTGATTGATGTTACGGTTCCACCCATGTACATGGCCTTGCTGCTACCCAGTCCCGCTTCCGCTGGAATTGAAATAACAAAGAAAACCGCCAGAATTACAGCAATGCCACGTTTCATTTTGAACTACCTCCGGGACAAATTATGGCCCCTCGATTTGCATCCGTCAACTGATGGTATTTTCAAAGGCGGAAGCAGGGTCAAACATCCAGAAACAGCAGATTCCTCACGATAGACCTGTTCGGAATGACAAATTTTGGAGGGGTGTATTAGCAGAAGAAGGCTAGTGCCTGGAAGTATCGAAATCCCACCGCTTGTCATTCCGACCGTGAACGCAGAGAAGGGGAGGAATCTGCTGTTAGCTGGAGCGACACAGGCTTTCCCCATTCGGCGGCCAAGTCTTCCCAGGTAGGGTTGTTGGCTTCTACGAGCGCAATCTTCCTCTCGCGACGCCAGCCTTTGATTTGCGGCTCACGAGCGATGGCGTTGTTTACATATCGAAACGTCTCGTAGTAGACAAGCCGATGGACTTCGTACTTTCTTGTAAAGCCATCCACCTCGCCGGATTTGTGCTGGAGGGTGCGAGCCATTAGAAATCCGGTCATTCCAACGTAGAGAATCCGAACTTCTGCTGGCCATGATGTAAACGTGATAGCGTTTCTCCCGCGGCACAAGCAGATTCCTCCCCTTCACTGCGTTCAGTATCGGAATGACAAATTTTGGGGGATTGACGAGGTCTGGCAGTAGAGCCCGATCCGTAGTGTAAGAGGTTCCTAGAAATGATGACAGTCCACGAAAGACTCCCACTCTTAAATAGTCAAGAACCCTATAGTCAAGAACTCTCGAAATATTCAAGAACCCCTCGAATTTGTCATTCCGAACGGCTCTATAGTGAGGAATCTGCTTTTCTCAACGGATTGCCCCAAGAAAAACACGGGCAAGGCAGACAGAGCATCAACCCGGCAAGGTTGGCAGCACCACAGCCATATGCGAGACTGAAAGAGCCCGACAGCCGGGCCCGTAGCTCAACGGTTAGAGCAGGGGACTCATAATCCCTTGGTTCGGGGTTCGAATCCCTGCGGGCCCACCACTCGTCCATTGTGAATCAGCTATTTTTCAAACCTTCCGGATAGGGCTGGGGTATTGGCCTACGAGCGGATCGGCGGTAACCAACGCGATGCCTTCCACCATGGATTGAGCGACAAGAATTCTGTCAAAAGGGTCTTTGTGGATTGCCGGCAGACCATCCACGGCTACAGCGTGTTCGCTCGTGATGGGCAATTCGCTATAGCCATTATCAAGTAGTCCGCGTCGAAGTAGGCGGGGGTCTACGCGGAAGTCTGGCCGCCCCAGTCCTCGCTTAATCGCTACTTCCCACAGACTTGCTCCACTGAACAGCAACTCATTCTGTGGGTCGTCCAGCAGCGCTCGCGCAGCGGGAGACAACAGCTCTGGCTGGCCAGCGGCCCGCAGAAGCAAATGCGTATCCAGAAGCAGTTTCAATCGCCACTACCAAACGTGCGTTCGATTTCATCGCGGAACATCTGGTCGAAATCGTCAGGCACGGAGACTTCTCCCGCAAGGAAACCTAGGCGGCGGACTTGACCCGCTGCCGGCGTATCCAAGCGAGTTACCTTAACCAGCGGCTTGCCCGCCTTGGCGATGACGAACGACTCCCCTTTGGCGGCTTGTTCAACAAGCCGGGAGAGATGCGTTTTCGCTTGGTGGATGTTAACCGTCTGCACGCCGCACCCTGCTACTAGTAAACTAAGTCTAACTAGTTTAGTTTAATCAAATCGGCGCGTCAAGGCAATGGATTTTGCTTTTGTTTTCTGAGACTTACGGACCAAATGCCGCTACTGTGCCGCTGCCTTAGCTTTGGGCCTCGCCACCGCGTCCATCTCCCGCGCGATCTTCTCATCCAGGTCGCCGTCATAGACGGACATATGATCTTTGCCTGGCAGATAGGTGAATTGCAGATTGAGGTTCAGTTCCTTCGCCGTTTCCTCCAGCAGTCGCGCCGGTTCGTCGAGATGAAATGTATCTTCCATTCCTACCGTGAGATGGATCCGGCCATCCAGCAATGGGCGCAACCGGTCGGCGTTCTTGCGCAAAATTGCTGCGATATCGTACGCCTCCCACGCCTTGGCCACGGCAGGATCAATCACGCCGTTCTGCCGGTCGAACAGAGGCATCGGTCGCCCATCGTCGCCACGCGGGCTAAAGACCCACTCATACGACGCCATCTGCCCCCCATACTCACCCAGAATGCGTTCTTGCCGTATGGTCTGTTCCAACGTCATGGTTTCTTTCCCGTGTTCACGGACGAGCGGCCAAGGCTTGCCGTTGGGCTGGCGGTAGAAGTTCGGTAGCGGCTTGGCGTGCAGGTTGGGTCCGGTAAAGTTGCGAAAATCGGACGGATCCGGCGAAACCGGCCAACTCGCACCAAATACCTCTGGATAGTTGACCTCCAGCCACAGCGCGGCCCAGCCTCCGGAAGAGTGCCCGGTCAGCAGTCGGCTATCCCGCTTGCCATCGGTTCGATACCTTGATTCTATATACGGAACAAATTCCTGCACCAGCGCTTGTCCCCATGGCCCATTGTTCACTGAATCCGCGAATTCATGAGTCCCGCCCGCACAGGATTCATCCAGCATCACCCAAATCATTTCCGGATATTTCCCGTCCGCCATCTTCTTCTGCACCTGGGCGGCGGCGGAATTGGCGACTATGTCGAGGTGATTGCCGAAGCCGTGCGTCCAATACACGGTCGGGAATGTTGGCTTCGAATCGGCGGTATAGCTGGGCGGAAGCACCACCACGGCGCGCATATGCACCGGTCGCCCCCAGAACGAAGACAGTAGGGGACTCACGAAATCGACAATCTCCGTTCCCGGCGGCAGGTTGTACTTCGGCTCCGGCACGCGCGTGGTCAGCACCAATTCCATTGTGCCCGCGTGCGCTGGGTCCAGGCCGGGCAACGAAATGACCGGACTGCGAATGTCCCCCGGAGAGCTCCCCGAGTAAGGATAGTCGTGATTCACATCCAGCAGCGCCATCACCTGATAGTCGCCGAATTTCCGACTGGAGAACGGAGCCGGAAACACGAGCTCGTCCGGGCTGAACTCAATCGACGCGCCCGGTGCAATGTCAGAAACTTCCCGAGCCGCAATCCATATCTTTTCTGTATCGACACCGAAACCAGGCGTCATCTCGTCAGAAGCGGGTTGCAACGGCCCAAAGAACACCAGCAAGCGGCCTGAAACCGGAGCCTTCTCCCCAGCGCCGACGCGGACGCTAAAACGCAGCGGTCCGCCCTCTGAATCCGCCGAAGCAATTCGCGCACCTAAAGTCAGCAGGGTTATCAGCACGAAACCAGGAATCCAGCGACTTTTCATATGCACAGATTGTATGCGTCACCTGCATCAATTCCAAGGCAAAGCGGCTCTGTCAGGGTCTGATCCTCTGCCCTGCTATGAGATAATCAGGATCGAAAACAAAGAAATTTCTTTGAGGAAAAATCGCCGATGAGCCGCAAAGTGATGTGCGTAAAACTGAAGCAAGAGTTGCCAGGACTGGACGAGGCGCCCTTCGATACCGAGCTCGGCAAACGTGTCTACGATAACGTTTCTCAGCAAGCCTGGGGCATGTGGACGGAGCACTGCAAGATGTTACTGAACGAATACCGCCTGAACCCCGCCCGCCGCGAGGACCAGGAAGTAATCGTCAAGCAGCTGGAACAATACTTCTTCGGCGAGGGCGCGCAAGCTCCAGCCCAGTACGTCCCACCCGCAAGCTAATGTAGGGCAGACACTCTTGTCCGCCGTTTTTGATGTTGCCTTTTTTGTTTCTATGACTTCATAAAACACGGCAATAACCGCCAAAAACCGTAGTTACTTTGGTTCGTTCTCCGTACATTCGCACCCCGTTCATCATCCTGTAATACCCTGCCTCTAGCCTTGGAGAGAGGGCAAGGTCTTGACGGACACCTTAATTCTCTCCGATCTCCATCTTGGCTCGGATGTCTGCCACGCGCGCGAAGCCATTCGCATGTTGGAGACGCAGACCTTCCGTCGTTTGATTCTGCTCGGCGACATTTTTTCCGACCTCAATTTTCGTCGCCTTAAGAAGGAACACTGGCAGTTCCTCGGCTACATTCGAAAGCTCTCGAATCCCAAGCGCGGCATCGAAGTCGTCTGGGTCGAAGGCAATCACGACGCCGGCTTAACCAATGTGATGTCTCATCTCGTAGGGGTGCGCGTTTACCAGGAATACATCTGGTACTACGACGGGAAGAAGCACCTCGCCGTGCACGGGCATCAGTTCGACCGCTTCATCGTCAACAACCTGCTGCTCAGTCACGTGGGAACCTTCTTGCACCTGGTCCTGCAAAGACTCGACCTCAAGGGCAAGCCGTTCGCGCGTTTCGCTGACCGCGCCAACACCAGTTGGTTGCGGCTCTCGAAAAAAGTGTCGCAAGGCGCCCTGCTACATGCCAGCTTCAAAGGCGCGCAGCGAGTATTCTGCGGACATACGCACGAAGCGATGCACCTCGAAAAAGACGGCATCGATTACTACAACACAGGCAGTTGGACGGATACCAAGCTGACGTACATCACTGTTGCTGAGGACGGAGTCCAAATTCATGAGTTCAACCGAGCAGCTCATTCCGGAACTGACGATCGTGATTCCGGCGAAGAACGAAGCGAAGCTGATTCCGCGTTTGCTGACTTCGCTGACGACGCAGGACTATTCGAAGATGTCGATTACGCCGGTGCTCATCGCTGATGCTGATTCTACCGATGGAACGCCTGCCCTTGTTCTCGGCTTCCGCGACCGCCTCAACGTTCAGGTGATCCCCGGCGGCCTGCCTTCAGTTGGCCGCAATCGCGGCGCGGCGATGGCCACCACACCCTATGTTCTGTTTCTCGATGCCGATATCGAACTGGCGGAAACCTGGCTGATCCGCCGCTGCCTGGAAAAGATGCAGGAGAAGAAGCTGCATCTAGCCACCACCAACATCCTGTGCGACGGCACCTGGACGGATAAAGTTCTTTACTGGGGCAGTGATTTCTTCCAATACCTCTCCTGCCTCTACAAGCCCTTTGCCACCGGAATGTTCATGATGTTCGACCGCCAGCGCTTCCACGAACTCGGCGGCTTCCATGAGCAAGCCATGTTCGCCGAAGATTACCTTCTCAGCCAGAAAGTGTCGCGCCGTCGTTTCACAATCGTGCGAGGAGGGGTCCACACCACCAATCGCCGCTTCCAGAAAATGGGCCACCTTCGTGTCTTCCTGCTCTTCTTCCGCACGGCTTTCAACACGCACAACGAGCGCTTCTATCTGAGGGACCACAAGTACTGGAGCGCGTAAGGGCACTCACGCAAACCTCAACCGTTTGTCATTCCGAACAGCACTATCGTGAGGAATCTGCTGTTCCCCGGAATATTCCTTGACGCTTGCAGTCCCATATACGATCATGGACTCGTCTATTGAATCCTTTCAATAAAGCCAAAAGGCGGCATCCATGGCGATCCTTCGAAGTCTTGCAATCCTGACCGCGTTGCTCTTAGCTGCTGTTGCCTTGCCCGCCGAGGAGCGCGCCGCCACACCCAAGGGGGCCACATCTAAGAAAGACGTAATGGTCTATTTCGAGGGCAGCGGTTCCAGCCATTCGCTCACCACGTTTTACAAATACTTCGATCAACTCCCCACCGACACCTTCAATACCGACATTCATGGGGTCGTAAGTGGGACGGCGCCCGCGAGCGCTCTGGCTTTCGCCCGTTCCAAACATATGCTGACCTTCGCTACCGTTTCCAATTTTGGAGCAACAGACTTCGATCCCAAGATCGCGCACGCCGTCCTGACCCGGGGGGCGACTAAAAAGAAGGCCTTGCAGGGAATGTTGCGGATCGTGCGGGCCAACGGATATTCAGGCATCAACCTCGACTATGAGTCCGTGCCACACAAGGATCGCGCCGCCTACACGGCATTCGTTGCCGCGCTGGCGAAGGAGATGCGCGCAGCAGGTTATCTGACCGTGGTCTCCGTTCCCGCCGAACTCAAAGATAACCCTAACGATTCCTGGACCGGAGCTTTCAACTTCAGGGCTATCGGTGGAACCGCCGACATCATTCAGCTCATGACCTACGACGAGAACGGTCCTTGGGGCCCGCCGGGACCCGTTGCCGGAAAAGATTGGACCGAGGCATGCGTGCAATTCGCCGTCTCCGTGATTCCATCCGCGAAAATCAGCATGGGTCTTCCCATCTACGGCTATGACTGGAATTTGACGAAGGGTACCGGCGTGCAGGTCGCATGGAAAGATATTCCGGCACTCATCGCCAGCACCGGCGCAACTCCGCTGTGGGATAAAACTTCATCTTCGCCGTATTTCGACTACGCGACGACGACCGGTGATAACCATGTGGTCTGGTACGAAGATTCCACCAGCATCCCGCTGAAGTCCGCATTCGCAGTGACCTACAACCTCGCGGGAGTTTCAGCCTTCGCGCTCGGCTTCGACGACGTCAACTACTGGAAGGCCGTTCACGCAGGCGGATTCTGAGAACCGGTTTGATAATGCCACCAGACTTTGTCATTCCGAGCGCAGCGAGGAATCCCTTTCCCACCAACAATCTTCACGATGGAATTCTCTGCGGCGGCTGGACTTCATCCGACCAGTTCCTTCACCGCCCGATAAGCCTGATCAATCGCAGCGTCCGTATACGCCTCGCCCGCCGCGTCGGAATTGGCGATCGCAATCCGTCCAAACGGCTTCCGCCCCAGCACCCAGGGCTTCTCTTCCTCTGACCAGTCCGGATCGAACAGAGGATTGTCGTGATACGCATACCCATGCGCCCAGCGATTTACGGTGATGCCCTCAATGTCCTTGGCCGGATCAAACCCCGCAGGACCCAGCATTCGTCCTAACTGCTCGCGAATGTTTCGTTCGAAAACTGAAAACGGTGTCCGCATCAACTCGCCGCGCCCAGCGCGATTCTGCTCCCGCTGCGGTAATCCCGGTTTGCAAGGCGTTCGCAGCATAAATAACACGGCTGGCTCTTCCGGCTTACTCGGGAACTGATACCCACCCATGCTCACCGGGAAATCCAGCGCGATGTAATTGTGGTAGCTCCCCGGAGCATCAATTTGGAACACTCCTAGTTTTTGAAAAGCCGTCCAGTTGCGGATCGCTACATGCGTATACACCAGCGGCGCTTTCACCAGCAGGGATAGCGCGTTCCGCTGCGCCTCGGGCAATTCGGGGCAGAGGTAGGGAATCATCATGTTCCAGCAGGCCATCACACAAGCCTTCGCTGTTACGGAATGCAATTTGTCGCCGCGCATGTAGGCGACTTCCACTTCCTTCGCGGTCTTCGCGTCGCCCACGTTGCGCACTTGCACCACCGTGCTGTTCAGACGAACCCGCGCTTTCGAAGCAGCCTGATCTAACTTGCCGTAGTCCACCTTCGCCATGACGATGTCGTCCATCGTGCTCCCCGGAATCGACCCGGGAATCAACGACCGCACCAGCAGCCGCGCAATCGACGCGTTGCCGTCTGGGAAGTGAAAAATATACGGATCGGGCTTCACGTCATTCCCGCGGCCTTCGGCTTCGCCCAGTTTCAGGCCCTGGAACCCGGGATAGCCGAATTCATCGTAATCATCGCCTTCGATATAGCAGGCAAGTGCCGGAACCGCCTCAATGCCAACGCAGAAAAGATCGTGCGTCTTCTTCTGGAAAAATGGCAGTACATCAGCATGGACTTTCACGATCTTCGTCAGGAAGTCGGCATAGCTCGTCTTCCGAAGCTTTTCCTTCTTTTCTTCCACCGACAGCCCCGGCAGGTAGTCCACGTTCTCGGTATAGAGTCGTGTTAGATCGCTCTTCACAACCTCCGAGAGCGGCGTTTTGGCGAAGAACTCTGGCCATGGCAGCGTATTCCGTCCCGCTACAAAGCGATCCTCGCCAAACGTTTCCTTGTCAAAGAACACACCGGTACCTAGTTTCAGTGAGGAAAAGAGCGTCTGGTCATAGTACTTGTAGAACTTCTGCACGTCGATGCCGAGATCGACCAACAACTGCTTGGCCTCGGGACTGTATTTCGAAGGGCTCTCAATCGCCTGCGTTCCCCCGTAGCAAAGCACCTTGCGCCCCGCCACTTCGAACTCGTTGCGCTTGGCATGCCCGCCAAAGTCGTCATGGTTGTCCAGGATGAGAATGCGCGCATCGGGCGCGCTCTTGCGATAAAAATACGCAGCGGCCAATCCAGAGATCCCGCTCCCCACAACAATCAGATCGTAGGTCTCGCCCAACTTCTCCGGCTTACCGGAGCCTTCCCAGAAGTCTCCATCCCGCAGTTGGTGCGCAAACGTAAACGTCCCATCGTGGTTCCCGCGCATCCCCATCTTTGCCGGAGGGTAATAATCCGCAGCCTTTTCAGGAGCAAATTCCGCCTCGGCCGCTGTGGCCTTGCTGCTGGATTTCGGCGCCCCATCCAGCGCGCTAGCCAGATCGGGCAGCGACAGCGCTCCAATCCCCACGGCAACGCCGTTTACAAAATCCCGCCGCGTAATCCCGCGGTGCATGCCCAGTTCCTGGTCTTTGCGTTCCCGATTCCTAGGTTCCCTGTCGTTACGAGCTTTCTCTTGATCCTTGATGTCACTATCGCTGGTGTCGGTCATAGTCGGCTCCTGAGCCTGTACCGCCCACCATTCTACGGATCGGGTGGTCGGACCGCCAGCGTCGACGTCGAGCAGCTCTCCGGCTTCCACATCCAAACCCCTGATTCACATGATTTTCACAAAGCTGCAATCTTGCGCCAACGCAGCTCGTTTAGCCTGAAATCTATGGAAACCGATAACTATCTGGCCGATGTCCAGTCGCAACATGCCTGCGCCGCCGCGCCCGCGCGCAAGAAGCAGGGCCTGCGCGTTGAGCTGCGCGTAGTGGGAGAAACCGTCGTCGTCGCTTGCCGCGGACGCGTCGTCTATCGTGAAGAAGCCGCAGGACTTACCGGTCAAGTGAGCGAACTGCTTTCCGACTACCGTCACGTAGTTCTGAACTTCGCCGGAGTGGAAAGCGTCGACAGCGGCGGCCTGGGATCGCTTGCCATGTTGTGCCTATTCGCCAAAGCCACCGGCAGCCGTGTCAGCCTGTGTTCGGTCCCTCCGCAGGTCCAAAAACTCCTGCGCCTGACCAACCTCAGTACAGTTCTGGACATTCATCCCACCGAAGCGGCAGCCTTAGCCGCCTGCGAACCGATTCTGATCTAGCCTAGCGACGCTTCGAAATGTGGCGCGGACACTCTTGTCCGCGAAATGCAAGCGCGCAGGAAGCTATTTCCTTTGGAATCTGTAGTTTCCAGCCTTCTCCCGCGCATAGGCTTCCGCCACTTTTAGAAACGCCTGCGCCGCATGCGATAGATTCGCCTTTTTCCGATACACCAGCCGCAGCTTGCGACTGAAGTCCAGTTCGCGAACGCGGATGCGGACCAACTCCCCATCCGCCAGTTCGCTCTCCGCGCTGATGTGCGGCACAAACGCCACGCCGTTTCCCATCGCGACAAACCGTTTGATCGCCTGCAAGGTTGGCAACTCCACGTCCATGTGCAATGGAGTCTTGTACTTGCGAAACGAATCAATCACCTTATCGCGATACGGCGAAGGCACATTGTGCGCGACGAATGTCTCTGCCCCTAATTGCTTGATGCTGATCTGCCCCGCCCGAGCCAGCGGATGCGATGGCGGCACCACAAACGCCAGCTCATCCGAATACACCACCACCGAACTCAGCAACGGCTCCTGCGGATCGTACGACAGCACGCCAAACTCCGCCGCATGCCGCAGCACCTGATCCCCAATCCGGCTGCCCAGTGATCGCAAGACGGTGATCTTAATCATCGGGTGCAGCCGCCGAAATTCTCCCAGCACGGGCAGCAAGTACAGCGCCGTGAACTCATTAGCGGCAATCACCAGCTTGCCGCGCTGGACTTCGCGCAGTTCGGTCAGAGCCTCGCGCGCATCTGTTCGCAAATTGACCAGCTTTTCGGCATACTCGCGGAGCACGCTCCCGGCGTCGGTCAACACGCCTTCGCGCGACGACCGGTCAAACAGCGGCTCGCCCAATTCCTCTTCCAGCTTGCGAATGGTCTGGCTCACCGCCGACTGCGTGCGAAACAACTTCTCCGCCGCCCGCGAGAACCGCCCTTCCCGTGCAACCGCAAGAAACACTTCGAGTTCGCCCAGATCCATAGATCCTCCAATCCAGCCTTGAGCACCTGGCGCCGCAAGCAAAACTTACCGGTCCATAACCGCCGCTTACCATTGTAAGTAGAACTTATGTTTTTTTCAATATTATAAGCTTGCGTTAACTCGCAGGATGCCTAGGATAGAAATAGACACCGAAACAGAAGGCGAAAGCTCCAGAAGAAACCTGGCGCCCAGCCGATAAAGACCCTATGGCCTACATCACCATTTTCGACACCACCCTGCGGGACGGAGAGCAATCTCCCGGCTGCAGCATGAACGTGGAGGAGAAGCTGCGCATGGCCCAGCAGCTCGACCGCTTGGGCGTCGATGTAATCGAAGCGGGCTTCCCCATCGCTTCGGAAGGGGATTTCCTCGCGGTTCGCCGCGTTGCTCAGTTGGTTCGCCGCCCCATCATTGCGGCCTTGGCCCGCTGCATGCCCGAGGACATTGAGCGCGCAGGCAAAGCGCTGGAAAACGCCGCGCGTCCGCGCATCCACGTGTTCCTGGCGACCTCAGACATTCACCTGACTTTCAAGCTTAAGATGACCCGCGAGCAGTGCCTCGCCAGCGCCCGTGAAGGCGTTCGCCAAGCCAAAGCTTTCTGCCAAGACGTTGAGTTTTCTCCTGAAGACGCGACCCGGACCGACCTCGATTTCCTCTGCGAGGTCGTCCAGGCCGTGGTCGACGAAGGTGCCACTACCATCAACATCCCCGACACCGTCGGTTACACAACGCCCGATGAGTTCGCCCACATCATTCGCACCATCCGCGAACGCACGCGTGGGATTGAAAACGTAGTCATCTCCGCCCATTGCCACAACGATCTCGGTATGGCCGTCGCCAACTCGCTGGCAGCCGTCGCTGCAGGAGCACGCCAGATTGAATGCACCATCAACGGCATCGGAGAGCGCGCCGGCAACGCTGCCATTGAAGAAGTAGTGATGGCGATGCGTGTTCGTCCCGACCGCTACCCGTTCGAGACCGGCGTAGTTAGCGAACAACTTTTTTCCGCCAGCCAGATGCTCAGCGAAATCACGCATGTCCCGGTGCAGCCCAACAAGGCCATCACCGGACGCAACGCTTTCGCCCACGAGGCTGGCATTCACCAGCACGGCATGTTGGCGAATCCGCTGACGTACGAAATCATGACGCCGCAATCGGTTGGTGTCCCGGATTCTAAGCTGGTCCTGGGCAAGCACTCCGGCCGCCATGCGCTGGCAGTTCGCTGCACCGCGCTCGGCTATACATTCGAGCGCCGCGAGCTGGATGAAATCTACCGCCGCTTCGTTCTGCTGGCCGACAAGATCAAGCATGTGGAAGATCACGACCTGCTTCCGCTGATTATCGAAGTTCATAGCCAACTCGCAGGCGAACGCCCGGGAACCCCCGCCGCCAGCCGCGCCGGAGCTGGTGGGAGTTTCGCCCAAGCGTAGAATTGTCAATAGAGTTAACCAGCCACAGCCAGGAGTTTTGCAGTATGTCCAGCCCCCAAACCATCACCGAGAAGATCCTTGCAGCGCACTCTGGCCAAGATTCCGTTTGCCCCGGTCAGATCGTCAACGCGAAAATCGACTTGATCGTCTGCCACGAAGTGACGACGCCTCCCGCCATCCGCATGATGGCGCAAATGGGAGTCACCAAAGTCTTTGACACCACCAAGATCGTCGTCACTCCCGATCACTTCGTTCCCAACAAGGACATTCAAACCGCCGAACTCACGAAAGAGCTTCG
>Ga0209068_10000349_pt1 | contig 25426 bp, 9 predicted proteins | sample ColStrG_CSR_2012_FD_187200 | JGI IMG/M metagenome (GOLD analysis project Ga0209068, IMG submission 187200) | Freshwater sediment microbial communities in response to fracking from Pennsylvania, USA - Cold Stream Run_MetaG_CSR_2012 (SPAdes)... | ecosystem: Environmental > Aquatic > Freshwater >...
GCCCCGGTATTACCACCAACGCCAACGGGTAATTGGTCCGCTCGATCGGTACCACGTCCGTGATGTGCAGTTGTGAACCATCTGAGAGGCCATCTAAGGCAAACGACTCGATGGGATAGTTCTCGAACACCAGGATGCTTTGAAACAACGGCATACCCGGTCCCACCGCACTCAGCTTTTGCACATGGCCAAGCGCGCTGAATTCATACTGGCGCAAGTTCACCTGTTGGCTCTGCAACAACTTAAGCCATGCCAACATATCGTCCATCGGCGACACCGACACGCGCATGGCAAGGTGTTGATGAACATGCCCACCATCCGTTCTACGCCTGGCAAATTTGCGGGCCGGCCCGAGACCGTGATGCCAAACGCCACGTCGCGCTCGCTCGTGTGCCGGCTGAGCACAATTGCCCACGCCGCCTGCACGAGTGTGCTGGCCGTGAGCTGATGGTCACGACAAAACTGTTGTAGACGTCTGTGATCTTCGAGCGATAGTTCGGCATGCATCTCGCCAATGCCAGCAGTGCTCAACCGCTGCGACTGGCGGCCAGTTCTCGTCAGCAGCGCCGTTGGCGTGTCGAAGTCGTGCAACATCGTGCGCCAGTAGGCATCAGCCTGGGCGGTGTCTTGTGACTGTAGCCAAGCGAGATAGTGTTTGAACGGCGTAGCGGGTGGCAGCGCAGGAATGACGCCCCGGCTGTAGGCGCGGTAACACTCGAATAACTCGTTGAACGCAATCGAGGATGACCAGCCATCTAAGAGCAAATGGTGATAGTGCCAAATGACACGATAGGTGCGCTCGGCCAGTTGAATGACGGACAAGCGCATTAACGGCGGCTTTGCTAAGTCGAAGCCACGCCGACGCTCTTCGGCCAGATGTGCCTGCAATCGCTCAGACTGCGCCTGCGGCGAAAGCGCGCGCCAGTCCAAGACGGATATGGGCAAGCGCGCATGCCGCGCCACGCCCTGTACCGGCTTGTCCAAGTTTTGCCATGCAAAGGCCGTGCGCAGGGCCGTATGCCGATCCAGTAACGTTTGCCATGCGCGCCCAAACGCATCTAAGTCCAAAGCGCCCTGAATCGTGAACAGCAGTTGCTCAAAATAGATGCCGTCCTCGCCGCCCTCCAGGTGATGCACCAGCATGCCCTGTTGCGTGGGCGTGAGGGCATATAAATCTTCGATGTTATTGGCTTTGGTTTTAGCGCTCACGTTCCCATTGGCCTTAGCCTTGACACTGGCGCTGGCACTGGCGCTGGCCACGGCCGGAGTCGGGGTATTGGCATTGGTTGTCACGTTGGTGTTCGCGTTCTTGGCGCTCATACAAAATCCTTTGGCAGACCGCGCACGCAGTCACACATCGAGCATGGCGTGTTGTGCGATCAGCAACTGCTGGATCTGCGTGCTGCCCTCAATGATCTCGGCGACCTTGCTATCGCGCAGGTAGCGGTGGAGCGGCAACGACTCGCTTAGCCCAATTGCGCCGTGAATTTGAATGGCGTCGTTAGCGATCTTGACTGCCGCCGTTGACGCGAAATATTTGGCGACCAACGTTTCGACCGGTGCGCGCGGATCGCCGATCGTCTTTAGGTAGCCAGCTTGATAGCACAGCAACCGGGCCGCACGGATGTTAGTCATCATGTCGGTCAACATCCGGCCGATGAGTTGATGCTCGTTCAAGAGCACACCAAACTGTTTGCGTTGGTAAGCATGCTGGACACTGGCCTCCAGGCACGCTTGCGCAATACCGACGCTGCCACAAGCGACTGAGTAGCGCCCCAAATCCAGCACGGTCGACAGGCTGGCCCCCGATACCAAGCTGGGCTTTTGAACCAGGCAGTCCGCAGGCAGACGGCAGCCGTCAAAACGCAATTCAGCCAGCATCGAGCCGCGTGTGCCACTCATCCCGTTGATCGGGATCACGGTCAGACGGGGCGTATCCCTAGGAACCAGGAACATCGCCGTCGTGCCGTTCAACTTGGCGAAGGTCAAAAAGACATCAGCGAGTTGCCCAAACGTAATCCATCGTTTGCAGCCGGTCAGGACGAAGCCATCGCCGTTGCCATAGCCGTCGACATCAGTGATTGGGCATGCAGTGCTGGTGATGCTGGCTGCATCGCTGCCCGCCTCTGGTTCGGTGAGCGCAAATGCTCCGATCACCTCGCCCCGGGCCAGCTTTGGCAGCCAACGCTGCTGGAGCGCAACGCTGCCAAAACGCATGAGCGCAAATGCCACCATGCTATGCACCGTCAGCAAGCTGCGCATCGACGAGCACCCGCGGCCGAATTCTTCGTGGAGGATGCCGAACGTGATCATGTCCATGCCAGTTCCGCCAAACTTCGCAGGTACATTCGCACCTAAGTAACCCTGGCGTGCGACTTCACAGATAAGCGACCTAGGCACACACTCGTCTCGGTCGACCTGCTGCGCAACGGGCACGATATGCTTATCCACGAACGCCCGGAACGCTGCACGGCGTTCGCACTGCTGTGGTGTGAGTTCGATCTTCATGCGATGGCGAGCAAAATGCTGCGCTGCACCAGATGCGTGATGGCGTTGATCGTGCGGAAGTTATCGATTACCAAATCATCATTACTCACCGCAAACGCAAATTCACGCTCGACAAACAGCACCAACTGCATGGCGAACAGCGAATTGACGAAGCCGGCTGCAAAGATGTCCTGATCGTCGGCCACCTGTTGGTTGCGGATCGTGCGGCCAAGAAACGTGCGGATCCGGGTTTTCATTTCATTTGTATCCATTTGTGTCCATAGTCCTGTCCAGATTGATTTATGTCCTTTATGCTTCTGCGCCAAATCCTTCAAACGACCCGAACGCTGCTTCAAGCTCGTCCGAATCTAGGTCTGCTAGTGGGAAATCTGATGGCGTAAGGCTGCGCCGTGCATCACCATCGCTAGCAAGCACGATGAGTTGCCTGAGCGCCTGCGCAAAATCAGAAGCCACACGCTCAATCGTTTCTGGCCGGTGCGAATGGCTGTCGTAGACCCAATGCACCGTCAGGCGGCCACGCACAATCTGCGCGTTGACCTCAATGAGATAGGTACGTGTGTTGGCTGCAGCTACGTCGCCGCCCGTAGTCTCATTTGCCAATGCAAAGAGCCGATCTGATTCGCCGGCCACATTGACATGACCCAGATAGTTGAAGCTGATCTGCGCTCTAGGCAAACAGGCCAATTGCTTTGCCAGCGCAGCGTCGCCATTCAAGTAGCGCAACAAGCCGAATCGCAGACCACCGTTCGGTACACGCCGCGCACTTTCCTTGACTGACCGCAATGTGGCCGGCATATCGTCGCTTTGATCCACCGAGATGAACATCGGCGCAATCGCTGTAAACCAACCCACGGTGCGCGACAAATCAACATCGCTGAACAGGTCCTCGCGGCCATGCCCCTCAAGATCGATTAGATGCTCGCTTGAGCCCGTCCAATGAGCCAACGCATACCCGAGGGCCGCGAGCAACAACTCAGCCGGTTGCGCGCGATACACATCGGGCAGTTGCCGCACGAGTGCCTCGGTCTCGCGTTCGTCGAGCGCCATGGCTAGGCTGGCCGACTGCGCAACCGTGTTGGCGCTGCGCGTCTGGCCGGTATCGATGGGCAGTGCAGACACCTTGTCCCATGGCAAGCCCAGCCAATATGGAGCTTCATCCGACGTTTGAGCCGTTTGGGCGTAGTCAACCAGCCGGCCCGTCCAGTGCTGGAACGATGTCGTCTTTGGGCCAAGTTCAATCGGCTGGTGTGCCGCCAGTTGGCGGCACGCTGTTTCTAGATCGGCCACCAGGATACGCCACGAGATACCGTCGATCACCAGGTGATGAGCGACCAACAGTAGACTCGCGGATTGCTCTGGAACCTGCACGTGCGTCGCATACAGCATCGGCCCGGTCGTGATGTTTAGACGCGTCTGTGCCTCGGCCGCAATCCGCTCAAGCGCCGTTTGCATTTGCTGTGCGTCATGTGCGACACATTCTTGCAAACACACAGACTCAAACGGCATCGGCTGGCCTAGCGGCCGGTGCATTTGCTGCCATGTTTCACCGTTCGGTAGCGGCGGTTCGAAGCACAACCGTAAAGCATCATGTTTCAGCAAGACAGCATTCAACGCCTGTTCGATGTGTTCGGCGGGGACCTGCGGAGCGACGCGGAGCCAAATGGATTGATTGAAATGGGTTGGCTCGGCTAGGTGCTGGCCAAAGAACCAATGCTGGATCGGCGCGAGAGGGACATCGCCCATCACCATGCTTTGGTCGGCCTGGATCACGGGCGCGGTATTGACGACCGTTGCAAGCTCAGCGATGGTCTGATGTTGAAAAATCTGGCGTGGCGTGAGCTTTAGTCCGGCGTCCGCTGCGCGTGCCACGAATTGAATGCTTAGAATCGAATCACCACCCAGCGCGAAAAACGAATCGTGCCGGCCAAATGTCGCCACGCCCAGCACGTCGCGCCACAACTCGGCCAGCACTTGCTCCACTGGGCCTTGCGGGGCGGCATCCACAGTTAGCGCAGGCTCCGGCTGAGTTGGCTGCGGCAACGCCTTTCGATCCACTTTGCCATTGACTGTCAACGGCAATGCATCTAACGCCACGAACGCCCCGGGCACCATGTAGTCTGGTAGCCGTGTTGCCAGGTAAACACTCAAGCCATCACCATCGACGTCGCGCGTTTTACCGGTGCCGACGACATATGCGACCAGCCGCTTATGACTGGGCACGTCCTCGCGAACATCCACAACCGCGTCGGCCACAGATGGATGCGCCGCCAGCACGCGCTCAATCTCGCCCAGTTCGATGCGATACCCGCGAATCTTCACTTGCTGATCGGCGCGGCCAACGAACGCCAACTCACCCGCCTCCGTCCACCGCACCAAGTCACCGGTGCGATAAAGTCGACTGCCCGGTGGGCCGAACGGGTTTGGCATGAAACGCTCAGCCGTCAAGTCCGGCCTATTAAGATAGTCCCGTGCTAGGCCATCGCCGCCGGTGAACAGTTCACCCACCATGCCAACGCCAACTGGCTGAGCCCAACGGTCCAGGGCGTAGGCGCTCGTATTCGCAATGGGAGCTCCGATTGGCACCTGGGCTGCACCATCGAGGTCAGTGGGATGGTGCATCGGCCAAGCCGTCGTGAATGTCGTGTTCTCAGTCGGCCCGTAGCCATTAATCACCGCGCCTACAACGCCAGCCGCCTCACGCGCTTCCAGTAGGCGCATGACGTGAGCCTGTGATAGGACATCACCACCCGCAAACACTTGCCTGATCGGCACCAGCGCGTCGACGCGTAGGTCAATGACTTGATGAAACAGACCGGCGGTAAGCCATAGCACCGATACATGTTGCTCGGCTACAAGCGCGGCGAAGGTTGCGGCCTCAAACGGCTCCGGTGGATACAGCACCAAGCGCGCCGCGTTCAAGAGCGCACCCCAAATCTCCAATGTGGAGGCGTCAAACGCAATCGGCGCGAGCTGCAGAAACACATCCTGTGGCCTGAAAGTAGCGTAGTTGGAGTTACGCACCAGCCGTAACACGCCCCGATGGGTGACGCGCACACCTTTAGGCACACCGGTCGAGCCAGATGTATACGCTACATAGGCGATATTCTCAGCCGAAATGGTCCGCTGATCATGAACAACCTCAGCGCCGTCTGCATCGTCAGCGCTACCGGCGCTATCGGCGTCGACGCAGATGACCTGTTGCCCATCAATCGGCAGGTTATGCGGAGACCCAACTGCCGTGACCACGACACGCACACCAGCGTCGGCGAGCATAAAGGCCACGCGCGGCGCAGGCAGTGCCGGGTCAAGTGCCAAGTATGCGGCGCCCGCCTTGAGAATGGCCAAAAGCGCCACAATGAGATCAGGCGAACGGTCGAGGGCAACTGCGACGACATGCTCCGTCCTTACACCAGCAGCGTGTAGGCGGCGAGCGAGACGGTTGGCACGAAAATCGAGTTGGGCATACGTTACCACTGTGCCAGCTTGCATGAGGGCGATAGCGTCTGGGTGCACCCGCGCAATATCGCTGAACAGCGTCGGGATGGATGTGGCGCGCTCATAGTCACGCTGGGTCGCATTCCAGACAGTCATGAGCGTATTTCGCTCAGCATCGCCGATGATGTTCAGGCTGCTGATCGGGACATATGGGGTGATCACCGCGTTATGGAGCAGCAGTTCAAAGTGGCTGCTCAACCGGGCGATGCTGCCATGATCGAACAAATCGGTGTTGTATTCCAGCAGCGCCACCAGTTCGTCGTCTCCCTCTTCGATCAGCAGAGTCAGGTCGAAGCGCGAAGTGCCGTAGTCCACGGGCAACACATCAAATGACACCCCTGACAGCGATACCGGCGGCATAGGCGCGTTTTGCAGGACAAACGCGACCTGAAACAACGGATGCCGAGATGGGTCACGTGGCAAAGCAAGTTCGCTCACCAGCCGCTCGAATGGGAAGTTTTGATGCGTGAACCCATCGAGCGCCGTTCGGCGCGTTTGGGCTAGGACATCAGCGAATGTGGGATCGCCGGACAGATTGAGCCGTAACGGCAATAGGTTGACGAAGAAGCCGACTAGCGCTTCGGTCTCGCCCGAGACGCGGTTGGCGACCGGTGTGCCAAGGACAAGATCGGTCTGGCCGGTGTAGCGATGCAATAACGCCGCATACGCCGCGAACAGCGTCATGAACAACGTGACATTGTGACTTTGGCTGAGTCGGCGCACTTTGCGCGTGAGTTCCGGCGAGAGTGGCACGCGTAGCGTGGCACCGCGGAACGATTGCTGCGCGGGGCGAGGGTGATCAGCGATCAGATCGATGGACTGCGGAGCACCCGCAAGTTGCGTGCGCCAATATTCAAGCTGTGGCCGCCATGCGCCGCTGGTCAATTGCTCTTGCTGCCAGACGGCGTAGTCGGCATAGCGTATTGGTAGCTCGGGCAATGTCGGCGCTCGCCCACTAGTCAGCGAGTCATAGATCGCAGTGAGTTCGTTGATGAGCACGCCCATCGACCAGCCGTCTGCCACGATGTGATGTATGGCAAGCAGCAGCACATGATCATTCGCATTAAATTTGAGCAGGCGCGCCGACCATAGCGGGCCGTGTTCGAGGTCAAACTTCTGATTCGCGACGCCGAGCACCATGTGCTCAATTGCCTGTGAGCGCTGGGGAGGCGGTGTGGTTGTCAGGTCGTGAGTTTCGAGGCCGAACGGCATGTGTTCGAGCACGACTTGGTGCGCTATGCCTGATTCAGAGCGAAAGACGGTGCGTAACTGATCATGTCGCTCGGCCACAAGCCGTAAACTCTCGTGCAAGGCAGCTAGGTTCAACGTGCCTTGTATTTTTAATGCGTTGGCAATCACATAGGCACTGCCGGGCATAAGCCGATCGACAAACCATAAGCTGTTTTGAGCCGACGAGAGTGGCACAGGCTGAGTAGCATCGGAGCGTGCGACGATGGGTGGTGGTGCAGTAGCTGCATCTCGTGCCATACATTCAATAGCCGCTGCCATGCCTGCCACCGTAGGTGCATCGAACAAAAGTCGCAACGGCACATCTAAGCCAAATGTCGTGCGCACACGCGAGATCACCTGCGCCACCATGAGTGAATGCCCACCCAGAAAGAAGAAATTGCTATGCACACCCACTTGGGATAGGCCAAGCACCTCCGCCCAAATGCCAACCAGCGCTTGTTCGGTGGGTGTGCTGGGGGCAACGATGTGGTCCTCAACGGTAGGCAGTTCACGTGCCTCGGCCATCAGCGCAGCCCGATCTACCTTGCCGTTTGCGGTCAGCGGCAGTGCCTCACGCACCTCGATTGTGCTCGGCAGCATGTAATCGGGCAGGTGTTCGGCCAAGTAATGGCGCAATCGATTCACAATGGCAGGCGCGTCGTGATCGACATCGGCCGATGCACCCGCCTGAGGCACAGGCAGGGCAGGCGGCAGCACGATGTATGCGATCAGGCTGGCACTGGCGTTGGCATTGTTAAGTCCCTTGACGACCGGGACCACTAACGCTTGCTTTACCGAGTGATGCCTCTCCAGCACCGCTTCGATCTCGCCCGGTTCGATGCGATGGCCGCGAATCTTCACTTGCACATCGTCACGGCCAAGAAACTCGATATTGCCGTCGGCAAGATAGCGCGCCTGATCGCCGGTGCGGTATAGCCGTGCGCCCAGAGCAGGGCTGAATGGGTCCGGGACGAACCGCTGCGCCGTCTGCTCCGGCCCCTTGAGATAGCCGCGTGCCACACCCAAACCACCGATATACAACTCACCAGCAACACCGGGCGGCACAAGTTGCAGCGCGCGGTTCAGCACATATGCGCGCATGTTCGCGAGTGGCCGGCCGATGGGTACTAATCGCTCCGCGCCCAAGTCAAGGCTATCACTCTCAAAGGCAGTCGTATCGATCGTAGCCTCGGTGATGCCAAACGAATTGAGCAGGCGCGTATGTGGGCCGCACCAATAGCGGAAGCGTTCATATTCACCCGCATGCCAGCTGTCGGAACCGCACACGAGCACGCGCACGTGCGTCAACTGTTGGTGTGCGCGTTCGAGGTGAGTCATCAATGCGCGTAATGTGGCAGGCACGAATTCGGCACAGCTCACCTGCTCAGCCACCATCAGCGCATGCAGCGCGGGTGCATCAAGTAGCGTCTCGCGCGGGCAGACCACCAGCCGCCCGCCTGAGCACAATGCGCGTACGACGTCACCGGTGCCCACGTCGAATGACATGCTCGCCATTTGTAAATGTACGCGCGCGTCGCTGTCCAGCCTGTATGCCTTTTGCCATGCGAAGAACGCGTTGAGCAGGCTAAGATGGCGCACCATCACCCCCTTCGGGCGACCGGTGGAACCTGAGGTGAATATGACGTACGCCAGTTGCTCCATCGACATCGGGATATCGAGGTTGGACGACTCGTATACAGCAATATCTTGCGCGCCCTGATCTAGCAGCACTGTCTTAAGAGAATACGCTGGCGTCCGACTTTGCAGCACGGCGCACAGCGCTGTTTGCGTGATCACAATTTGAGCATTTGCGTCAGCCAGCATGCCGGCCAAACGCTCTGGTGGATACGTTGGGTCAAGCGGCAAATAAGCGCCGCCTGCCTTGAGCGTCGCCAACAACGCCACGACAAAATCGGCCGAGCGGTCCAGGCATATCGCCACGATAGTTTCGGCGGCCACTCCGAGATAGCGCAGATGGCGTGCCAGCCGGTTAGCCCGCGCATTCAATTCGGCATACGTTAGTTGTTCAGCTGGGCGGCGCTCGCCTAAGCTGCGGTCGCCTGGGAGATCAAGTTGATGGGGAACAGTGATGGCTACAGCCAGTGGTGTGGCCGCGGCCCAATGCTCGACGAGCCGATGGACACCACCTTGAAAGCGCAAGGCCTGACTTTCCGCGTTGCACGCATGAAGAATGCGCTGGCTGTCCTGCTCACTCAGTAAGGGCAAGGTCAATAGCCGTTGGCTGGACTGCGTCACAATGCCTTCGAGCAACGTCACCAAATAGCCAGACCAGTGTCGGATCGTTTCTTCTGTAAATAGGCTCTGGTTGTAATCAAGCTCAACCGTCAGGCTATCGGGCAGATGAAGAATGTTGACATTGAGATCGAAGTTGGCGTATTGAATCGCGTGTGGCAACACGCTGCATTCCAGTCCATGGAATTGCGACACATCCTGTGGCCGATCCAGATTGAAGAACACCGACACCAACGGCCAACGCCCCGGCTCGCGCGGCGGGTTGAGCTTGCGCACCAGCAAGTCGAACGGATAGTGCGCGTGTTCGAGCGCATCCAGCAGCGTTTGCTTGACGTCGTTTAGCGTCTGTGCGAAATCGTGTTCGTCACTCAGGCGCGTACGCACCGGGAAGAGATTGATGCAGCCACCGACCAGTGCCTGCTCTTCATTGTCAACGTCGGGCCGGCCAGCAGTCGGCACGCCGACCACCACGTCACGCTGCCCGCTCAAGCGATACAGCAGCACCTTGAACGCCGACAGCATCAACATGAACACCGTCGCTCGCGATGAGGCTGCTAGTTTTTGAATGCCGTCGAATAGTGCTCCCTGAATATGCAGCGTGTGCCGGGCAGCGGCGTAGCTCTCGCTGGGCATGCGCGCGTGATCGACCGGCAAATCTAACACCGGTACCTCGCCGGCGAACGTCTGCAACCAGAACCGTTCGGCGGCAGCGGTCTTGGGGCCATGCAACAATGCATCGTGCCAGTCGGCGTACGCACCGAAGGGCATGGCTGGCGGTAATGCGGGCGGGCTCGATTGGCACAAGGCCGAATAGATGACGCTTAGCTCGCGCGCGATCAACGCCAGCGAGATACCATCGGCCACGATTTGGTGTGCGGCGATGAGCAACACATGCCGCGTCGCACCCAGCTTGAGTGCGCTGACGCATAGCAGCGGCGCATATGTCAGGTCGAGCAGGTGTTGGCTGCTGGCGTGCGTGGCCCGGTCGATGGCCTTGCGCTGCTCGGCATCGGCCAAATTTGACAGATCGTCGAAGGCGAGGTCGATGCTTGCTTGCGGCAGAACCGTTTGGTGCCGGCCTTCGCGATCAAAGATCGTGCGCAACGCATCGTGCCGGGCCACGACCTGCGTCAGGGCTTGCTGCAACAACGGTAGCCGCAACACGCCATCAAGTTGCAGCGCGATGACATTGTGATATGCCTTGGCTGCACCCTCGCTCAACTGGGTTTGTAGCCAAATCTCCTGCTGCATGGCCGTCAGTGGCAATACTTGAGTGGCATGTGAGATCTGAGTATTTGGAGCGGTCGGAGCGGTCGAAATAGTGGCTGCCACTGGGGCGACAATTCCCGCCAAATGCTCGGAGCTATCGTTGTGTTTTGAGCTTTCCTTCAAACTGAGCGCTTGTGGTTTATCCGGCAAAAAGCCGCCCCGGCGCAAATCAGCAATGCTCTCGCGGATGACTGCTTCAATGTGCTGCAGGTCATCGTCGCTGTGCGCCGTTGAAAGAAATAGCGTCCGCCCTTCCCATACATATACCCCTTTCTCAACCAAGTGATAGAAGAAGAGATCCATGTTGCCGGCATAATCGAAGCGCATGAGCGAACTAAAGCAATTCATCCGAATCGGCACCGCTTCCGATTCAAAAAATGAATTGACACGCGCGACGAATGCCTGGGTGCGTGTATTCAATTTAGCTTGTAACGCAGGCCCTTCCGCTTCTAGATACTCCAGCGTCGCGAGCGCTGCAGCCATGGTCAGTGGATGCTTACAAAACGTGCCGGCAAAAAATGTCGTTGTCGCACTCGGATAGGAACCGTCACCGTATTGCCACGTGCCGCCGTCGATCCCATCCATAAATCGCGCGCACCCCGCGACTACACCAATTGGCAAGCCACCACCGACGATCTTGCCGTAAGTTGCTAGGTCGGCTCGCAGCCCAAAATATGCCTGTGCACCGCCCATGTGACACCGAAATCCAGTGATCATTTCATCAAAGATCAGGGCGATGCCATGTTCCTCCGTAAGGCTGCGCAACTCGCGCAGAAACTCGATGGGTTGCAGATCAGGCCGCCGGCTTTGTACCGGCTCCACCAACACCGCTGCCAACTCGTGGGCATGAGCGCGGATCGCCGCCAAGGAATTGGGTGAACCGTAGTCAAGCACTAGGGTGTGACCGGCGATACCAGGCAAAACACCTGGGGCCATCGGGACTGTGTGAGTGGCGCCATCCTCATCTTCAGCTACGACCAGTGTGGCGTCACTGATGCCGTGATACGAGCCGGCAAATTGCACTATCTTCGTCCGGCCGGTGGCCGTGCGGGCCAATCGCAATGCCATCATCACAGCCTCCGTGCCGGAATTACAGAAGGCAATGCGCTCCATACCAGTGATGCGGCATAACCTTTCGGCCACTTGTCCAGCCAGATCACTCTGTGGGCCAAGGTGCAGGCCACGCTGTAACTGTTCGGTCACAGCGGCTTTGATGAAGGGCGCATTGTGGCCGAGCAGATTCACACCAAACCCCATCGTCAGGTCGATGTAGGCGTTGCCATCCACATCCCACACATGCGCACCGGCCGAGCGCTCCGCTATGATAGGAAACAACATTTCCTTAATAGAGAAGCGAAATCCGACTGATGCACGGTTGTCGGCTAGCGGCGCACGGTAATGTTGCGTGCGATCCTTTGATTGTGGCCTGCGACTGACATATCGCTCGGCAAACTCGGCCAGATAGGCCCGTTGGTGGTCGTTCAGGCCAGCAAATGCATCAAATGTGCGTTCGATGCGAATCGGTTGATATGGAACATAAGGCTTGTTTGCTGGTGTCACCGGCGCGACCAAAGTGGCCCTTTGAGGGGCCATCGCGTGGTTTATGCCATTGCCGCCATGATCATTGCCGCTGTGACCGTTTATGCCATTTTTGTAAGCAGCGTTGCCATTGGGTGGACGCATCGACACTGTAGGCTGGGCCGGGATCATAGATGCATCGGACTTTGGCGCAATCGGCGTGAGCGGTAGCGTGGGCGCGGGCCTTGTAGTCATCTCTTCGGGCTGAGCATCTCCCAGCAAAGCCAGTTGCTGCGACATCACTTGTGTCATTTGTGCAAAAACCGCAAGTTGTGCTTGCACAATCGGTGTCACCGCCGACGGCACGGGCGCAGCTGACGCTGTCGACGTAGCCGACGCAAGTTGGGTCGCCGCATAGCCCAGCGAAACCGCTTGATCTGGTTCAGCAGAAATACGCTCAGGAACAGGTATGGCTGGTGCAGGCATATTGACGATGGCATGAATGGGGTCGGCGCGGTTCGGGACATCGCTCGCAGCCGCTGACGCCTGTTCATAAACTAAAGGCGCTACAAGTGCGTGGGCAGGCGTACGAGCAGCGACATAGGTCGCGACGTCTGCAATGGTCGTCAATTCTTCAAACAGCTGCCGGATACCGATCTCAACTCCAAATTCTTTCTCAATTGCGCGGATGGCTTGCGTTAGCACGATCGAGTCAGCACCCATCTCCAGAAAGGGCGCATGCACGTCGACTTGATCGGGGCGAGAACGAAGTAAACGCGCCACGATCTCGCGTGTGCGGTTAATGACTAGCTGGGCCAGCACGTCCGCTTGCACCGGCGCCTGGGTAACCACCTGGGCAGGATCCTGGGCCGACACCTCGTCCGCTTGGGACCCCGTGAATGAAGTTGGTTTTGGTTTGCTAGTGTGCACGTGTTCTTCCACAGTTGTAGATACGGGAATAAATGTAGAGTGAGGCGCAGATGTAGGTAATGTCGAAGAAATCGAGACACTTTGTTTGGGTTCGATCCAGTATCGTTGTCGCATAAACGGCGTGGTTGGTAATGACAATCGATTCCGCCGTTGATCGACATACAGTCCCGACCAATTCACAGGTTTGCCGGACAGCCACAACTTGCCGAGCGACTTCAACATCACCGCTAGGTCGGGCTGTCCATCGATTGCACTGTGCAAACTGGGTAGGATCATCCAGTTTTGATCTTGCTGATCAGCTTGCTGGACACGTTCGTTGACAAACTGCCAAGCGATAGAGCACAATGCCTGACCTGGTCCAATCTCAATGAGGCTCAGGCTATTCAATGCACTCAGGGAATGCAACGCCGCACTAAATCGCACCGGCTGCCAGAGGTGTTTGATCCAATAGTCACTGCACGTAATGTCTGCGCTGTTAACCCAATCCCCTGTCACCGACGATACGAAGCGCGTGTTGGGCGCATGGAGTTGCACCGAATCGAGCACCTGTGCAAATGCGTCGGTGATGGGCTGCATCTGCGTAGAGTGGAAGGCATGGCGAGCCGAGAGCCGTCGTGTAACAATTTCACGTGCATTCAGTTGATGGTCGAGCACGTGAATGGCCTCTAGCGCACCTGCAACGACACACCGCTCTGACCCATTAACCGCGGCAATCGATAGCGCGTCATGCAGATAGGGCTGCAAGTCGGCTTCGCTCAAAGGCACCGCCAGCATTGCACCTTCCGGCAAGCGTTCGATGAGCTGTGAGCGACGCGCAATCAACGTCAGCGCATCCTCAAGCGAGAACACGCCAGCCAAACAGGCGGCAACATACTCGCCGATGCTATATCCCAACACGCAGTCAGGCTTTATGCCCAGCGACAGCCACAACTTCGCAAGTGCATATTCGATAACGAAGATGGCCGGGTGCGCAAGTGAAGTTTGGTTGAGCCAATCGATATCAACGTCTGCGTCGGCGCTGATGCTAGTAGCGCCAGCGGTAGTCTGTCGAGCTGGTGCACGCCCTAGTAACGCACGCAAGTCAATACCCGGCCCCGAACCTGACCCCGAGACAAGCGATGGCTTCTCGTCTCGCTTCGTATCGTTAGGAAAGACCAGGGTTCGAATATCCTGGCCGAGATATGGCTTGAGTAGGGCCGCACATTCATCCACTACGACACGAAAGGCGGGCACGTGTTGATATAGCGCCTGCCCCATACCTACCGCTTGATCACCCAACCCTGAGAACATAAATGCGATATGTCCACCCAACCCTCGGCCAGCATTTGGCATGCCATCTACAACACGCTTTGGATCGTGGCTGTTGAATGCACGTGCAGCATCCTCCACGCTTGAAGCAACCAACATGCGCCGATAGGGGAAAGCCTTGCGGCCTTCTTGGTGCGTAAAGGCCACATCGGCCAGTTCCCACTTCGGATGCGCGCTTAACGCTTCGACCAGGGCGGTGGTTGCTTGGTCGAGTGCTGTGGGGTTGGGTGCTGACAACGTCAGCACATTCCACGGCCAAGCATGTGAGGGAGACGCACTCTGAGTCAACGGTGCTTCTTCGAGAATGATGTGCGCATTGGTGCCGCCAAAACCAAACGAACTAAGGCCAGCGATACGGTGTGCGCGTCCTCTTTGCCAGGGGCGGGGCTCAACGGGAATGACAAAGCGTGCGCCTGTTTGAGACAAATGAGGGTTTAGCCTTTGGAAGTGTAGGTGCGGCGGGATAGTCTCATGCTTTAGCGCCAACACGACCTTGAGTAGACCAGCGATTCCGGCAGCAGCTTCCAAATGTCCAATATTGGTCTTCACCGACCCAATAGCACATGACTGCCGTTCTTCAGAAATCGCACTACTCTGTGCCAATAGCACAGCACTGAGTGCATTCCACTCAATAGGGTCACCCAGCTCAGTGCCCGTGCCGTGCGCTTCTACATACGAGATATCAGATGGCTTCGTATCGGCATCCTGCAGCGCCGCACGGATGACGGCCTCTTGCGCAGAGCCATTTGGCGCGACAAGTCCATTGCTGCGACCATCTTGATTGACGGCCGAGCCACGGATGATAGCGAGGACATGGTCATTGTCTCGCACAGCATCACTCAGACGTTTGAGCACGATCACGCCACAGCCTTCGCCCCGCACATAACCGTTGGCCGCCGCGTCAAACGTCTTGCAGCGGCCATCAGGGGCGATCAGACCTGCTTGCGCGAATGGCTCCGTCCATTCAGGCGAGAGGATGACATTTACACCTCCCACCAACCCTAGCTGACACTCACCAGCGCGGAGACTTTGACAGGCCAGATGCAACGCAACCAGTGATGAAGAGCATGCTGTATCGATTGCCATGCTCGGGCCGTGCAAATCAAGACAATAAGAGATGCGATTGGCAGCGATGCTCGAGGCGCTCCCGGTTGAAGCGTATATGTGTATACCTTCTGGGGCGTGCTTTTGCAACGCAGCATAGTCATGCGTCGCGATGCCAATGAATACACCAGTGTCTGAACCAGCGAGTTGGCTAGGTGTGATGCCAACATCTTCTAAAGCTTCCCAGGTCACCTCCAACAGCAATCGCTGTTGCGGGTCAAGATATAGCGCTTCACGAGGCGAGATGCCAAAGAACATGGGGTCGAATTGATCCACCTGTGCGAGATAGCCACCCCAATTCGTCCGTCTATCGCTCGTGCTATTAATAGCTGCGTGGTCATATGTCTTTGCTGCCAAACGTGCCGGTGGCACGTCCGTGATTGCATCACGCCCTTGGATCAGCAATTCCCAATATGCCTCCAATGTTTCTGCCTTGGGGAAGCGGCCACTTGCGCCGATGATAGCGATCCGTTGATCGGTCTTGCTGGCAGCTGATACCGCCCCGTGAGACATTGGGGTGGACACCAGAGTAACCGCCGGTGTCAACGCGGTTTGGGTAGCAGCATGCTCCAGTCTGCTCGCTCTTTGTAAGTCAGCCAGGTATTCTGACAGACTTGCAATGGTGACATGCTGATAGGCGATCGTCGGGTCGAGAGAGAGCCCGAGCCAGTTTTCCAAGTCGCCCGACAGGGTGATCAGATCGCGCGATGAAAGGCCGAGTGCGTCAAATGGCTCGTCAAGCGCAATTTCAGCCACCTCGACGCCTAGCACTATGGCGCATTGATCCGCCAACCAGTGTGCGATGTCTGTGCTCGTTTGCAAGAGATGCGCTGGGGAATGTGTTGAGGAATTAACCACTTTTGGACCCTAAGACTCGGAGATCGGTCAGCATTGGAGCAGGAATCGGCGTTCATTCAGAGACGTGCTCCCAGTCCCCGACACATCATGGTTTTCAATGGCGTTCGTAAAATTTGTCAGACTTTGAAGTAAGATTTAAGCGGGTCTGGGGTGCCTCGTCTAAGATTCTGAGATACTGTGGATGCCGCACAAACGCTTCGCATTGACGACATCCAGTGACACCAGTGGATACCTGCTTTGGATACGCGCTAGTTACCTTGCCTGTCGCGGTACAGCGATCTATGATCAGGCAGGCAACGATACGCACCAGCCACCTGCCCGTTACTTTCAATGGGCAGCAAAATCTGCAACGATCATCGGCCGAGTGCGCTCACTCGAAACCGGACACATGCCCCCTCTAGGGGCTCGGCACAAAGCTGATCAATAAAACCGGCATGTGACTCACAACCGCGATCAGGCCAGGCCCATATGTCGTGCACTGACCAAGGGATGGGACGTTTCCAATCTGCAAAAGGTCTGTTCAAAGAACATTTGTGATCGAAATTTGTCCCACTAAGTAGGTCATAAGAAGTCCTTTGACATGCCATGTTCGTGAAATCCCCGATTTGCAGGCAGTTTTCTGCACTTTTGGTGAAGCATCTGTCAAAAGACTTTTTGGTACCTACTTAGATTCAGTCCCGTTATATCAAGCGCTAGGCTTGGGCTGCTTGTGGCGTCTGGGTAGCCTTGGATGCTTCTTCCATCTGCTTGCGCAAGCTGAGAGGACGCATGTCTGTCCAAACTTCCTTAACGTACGCCAAACAATCATCTTTTAAGCCTTGCTTACTGGTATCGCGCCAGCCCCGTGGAATCTCCAAGTAAGTCGGCCAGATCGAGTATTGTTCTTCGTGATTTACTACCACACGGTAAATCGTTGTATCTTCGCGATCATTGTTATTCATTTGAGATCTCCTTTAGAACTTAGAACTTATCTCTAAACCTACCGGAAGGTCACCAAATCCTGTGCAAATACAGGTCTTGCCTGAGTTTAGGGATAAGCTCTTAATAACTAGAACGTGAACGTCAGCGTCACATTTAGTCCGCCCACACAGGCAAATTGCCGTCGAGATAGGCTTGGCGGCAAGCATGGCGTTGAATCTTGCCGCTGGACGTCTTGAATATCTGCCCAGTCCTTAACAGTGCTACCGAGGCTGGCGGCAGATCATGGTGCTGAGTTACAGCCTGACGAACAGCCTTCCTGATTGCATCCAGATCGCTCTTTGCACCGACGAGCTTGGTTTCATACACTGTTTCTACTGTTGCACTAGACACTGTCGCTGAGTGGGCCGTTTCGAATTGTGGACGCGGGCGGAACTGCCGGTCGATTTCGGCCACGACAACTAATTGCTCGCGTCCCTCTTGATCGACAGAAAACGCCGCTACGCAGCCTTGTCGAATTGCCGGGTGGCAGTGCTCAACAGTCAACTCGATGTCCTGAGGATAGTGATTACGACCTTCGACAATGAGCATATCTTTTAAGCGCCCAGTGATGAACAATTCCCCCTCGTGCATAAAGCCGAGATCGCCAGTACGCATGAAAGGACCTGCATGTCGCTCCGAAGTGGATGCCAAATAGGCATGGAAGGTATCACTCGTAGCCCGCTTCTTAGCCCAGTAACCTTGTGCCACATTGGGCCCAGCCACCCATACTTCACCGATGCGATTTTGGGGGCAAGGGACCCTCGTCTCCGGATCCACAATACGGATACGCTGATCAAGCCATGGCCGACCGCTACCAACGAGTGGGCGGACAGCCTTTTCAGTAACCACGTCAGGCGAACTCGTGGTAGATGTTAGGCATACTTCATGGCGCTCTAACGCGATGGTCTTAGCCAACTTGATCGTTGGCAAATGCCTTTTTTGAGCACCCGTCACAAACAGCGTTGCTTCAGCTAAGCCATAACATGGGTGGAATGACTGCGGATCGAACCCACATTCAGCAAACGTTTGAGAGAAGCGATTTAATGTCTCAGCACGAATTGGCTCTGAGCCGGTAAAAGCGGTCTTCCAGCAACTCAAATCAAGCGTTGCACGCTGCTCAGGTGTAATTTTTGCGGCACACAAGTCGTAGGCAAAATTTGGACCACCGCTTGCAAAAGCGCGAAAGCGAGAAATGGCTCTTAGCCAACGCACTGGTTGCTGCAGAAACGCCAGCGGTGACATGTGCACAATGTTGAAGCCGACATACAATGGTTGCAACACATGCCCAATTAGTCCCATATCGTGATAAATTGGCAACCAGTTCACACCAATAGTGCCGCTGTCGTGCTCGAAGCTATGACAGATCATGCGTTCGTTCGCAAGTAGATTGCCATGGCTAACCATAACGCCCTTTGGTGCAGACGTTGATCCAGACGTATATTGCAAAAAGGCCAATGTGTCACTCGTGACATCAGGCATATCCCATTGACTTTCGATACCTACAGGTAGATTGTCCGTACTGAGTCGGCAACATCGCTGTAGATCCGGCAATTGATCGTTGCGTGAATCAATGTTACTCAGCGTAGAGGCCGTAGCAAGCAAGAAAGCTGCTTGTGCATCTGACGCAATCGACTGGATGCGCGCCAGCGAGCGATTCACACGAGGCGGATAGGCGGGAACGGCAACGACCCCTGCATATAGACATCCAAGGAAAGCGGCGATGTAATCCAGTCCAGGTTGGTAGACGAGAATCGCGCGCTCTTGATACGCCTTATGTGCTTGGAGTAGTGCTGCGATCGCTCGTGATCGGCGATCTAGCTCAGCATAAGTAATCGTCTCCGTGCTATTTTCACCGTCCACCAAGAACGTAAAGGCGATGTTCTTTGCGTCCAGCGTCGCGCGTGCGATGAGTATTTCGACGAAACTATTGCAATCCTCAATTTGTCGTAATGGGATATTGGATCGTTCTTGCATAGCTTTTGACAAACCAGATAAGCAAGTGACACAGCACGTTTCACGAAGCCTAGGCAACAAGCTTCGTTGTGATGCACTACGCGGGTGGTAGTTATCGGTACTACGACAGTCACCAATCTGTCGTGAATGTCTCTGTCCGCCACCCGCGCCTGGTATATAACTGGCGGCTAAGGTCTACGCCGCGGTGACGAGCACTTACAGGTAACAGTGCAGATGGCAGCGCATCCTATGACACCTTGATGATGTTGTTTTCATCCCAATCACCTCACGCGAATACACATTTATTGACATAGTAATTTCACAATGCGCAGCTCTCCCCGAGCAGATGCACTGATGCAGTTCAGGTCCTTCTTACGAGCGGGCGCGCACATTCCGCAAAACAACATATGCGTCGCAAGTAGTTATGAGGAGCGACTCAAATAACTACATTGACAGATGCAACACTGAACAATCGCATCTGGCGCGAAAGCTTATAGTGCTAAACGCAACACCACTGAGTCAACTTGCGTAATGCACGTGGCATATCACAGAGTCGTGTGGCGATTTCAAGTTCTCGCGGGTCACCGCGAGTTACCTTGATACTATAGTGCGCAGCGCGTTGTATCCTCGCAATACAACTCCACCAAAGTAGCAAAAAAAATAGTGGATGTCAACTGATTCGTCAAGACCGTAGGGAAAGAGTAGGGTAACATCAATGAGCGCTTGATATCGTCACGCTTATCCTTAAGCAAGTCACGTCACATCGATTTCAGCGATGAACATAGACGTTTAAGACTGCCACAGTGGATTGATTCCGTTACAATGATCATTAGTAGCATCTATAGTAGAGCGATAGAGCGTATACACGTATATCGAATGTGCGAGCGATCATCGTGTTGTCCTATTGTGCTTTCAGCAGCGTGTGGCTGGTTGTGTAAAGAATCACATGATCGCCAACTAGCGTAGCGCACATAGAACGCTTACTATCGATCAGCCCTTGCGTGTAGGCCAAGCGTAGCAAAATCTCTGAGAACTCCGTCGGGCATACGTATAGACAAATCGTATTGATACTGATCAAGATTAGGTGCTAGATAACGATCTTTTAATCATTATTCTCTACAACATTGTTTCAGTTCTACAGTCAGCTCACATATCAGACTTTGTTTCCCACCAAAGCTTGTGCCCAATATCCCGCCAAATCCAGCCAACAGTTTATTTCACATAACGCCTATCACATCGATGACTTCATAGCCGACTCCGGCGTATACACACGTTTGCTCGAGTGCAGTGACAAACATGGCTGACGCAAACCAAATCATGACCTATCATTTCAACTTCGACCACAGAAGTGCAGTTCCAGTCTTGCTGGCAACGGCGCTCGTGATGACAGCATGTGATGCGCTGCCTGTCAGTTCCGCCGAGCAACGAAGTGCGACGCTCACTCGCGGATTACTTTCAACCAGCGTATCGGCAACAGGCTATGTGCGACCGAATAGCGAAATACCACTGTCCTTTCCGGTGGGTGGCACCGTTGCCGTGGTCCACGTACACCTCGGTGATTACGTGCAGCCACACGAAGTGCTCGCGACACTCAGCGCAGCGGAGACTGAACTCGCTTTACAGAAGGCGAGATCAAATTTGAGAGATGCAGAGACAGCGGTCATCATCGCTCAGTCGGAATACAGCCGCACCATCGACGGTGCTCGCCCGGCTGAGATTGCCGCAGCCCAGGCATCTCTTAAAGCTGCGAATGACAACTACAACAGCGTTCTCGCCGGACCAAAAGAGGCTGACGTTCGAGCTGCAAAAGCGAAGCTAGCCAATGCTGAGGCAGAAGTGCGCCGCGCACAGTCAAACTACGATAACGCTAACCGTCAGGATCCGGCTGGAATCGGTGCCAGCCCGGCCGCCTTGGAGCTAGAGAAGGCGACCAACAACTTCAATGCAGCCAAAGCAGAGTATGACAAAGTGGTGATGTCGACGACGGCATCGGACAAGAGTGCAGCCTTACGTCAGATTGCCGATGCACGAGCGCAACTGGATAAGTTGCGCCAGCCTGCCCATACATACGACATCGCAAAAGCACAAGCCGATATCGAGCAGGCACTTGATCGTGTCGAGCAAACCAAGGTCGACGTAGCCCAGGTGCAGTTGAAACTTGATCAATTCAAACTCGTCGCACCCACTGTCGGTATCGTGTCAAACGTCGTGCTCAAATCTGGTCAATTCATCGGTGTTGAGCCAGTTGTCACCCTTATCGATGTATCACAGTTGTATGCCGATGTTAACCTAGATGAAGCCGATATAACAAGGATCGTCATCGGTCAACCGGCTATTATCCGCTTAGACGCGTTGCCAGGCGTCGACATAAGCGGAACCGTGAAGGAAATTGCGCCTGTGGGCCGGATTGTGAATGGCACAGTTAGTTTCTTAGTTCGAGTCGCCTTGTCGAAACCGAGCGAATTGGTTCGACCTGGCATGACAGCCAATGCACACTTCATTCTCGCTCAACGTGTCAATGTGCTTCTTGCGCCGGTGTGGGCCATCCGCAATGACGCAAAGACGGGCCGTAACTTCCTCACTATCCCAAATGCAAATGCCACAGACAAAACGTCGAGCACCAAAACACATGAAATCGAAATCACTCTCGGTTTGAAGGATGACGCCCTGGCCGAGATCGTTTCGGGTGCAACTGAAGGCCAAATCGTATTGCAGCCTACACTGCAAGCGAACACAACCAGCCCGTGACTATATTAAACCATTTGCGGAAAGATCATAATCTCCGCAACTACCAAGGTCATCTGATTGAGCTGCGCGGTGTATCTAAGGAATATAAGTCGGGTGATCAGTCATTTCTTGCCCTTAGGGACGTGAGCTTGACCGTAGATGCAGGTGAATTTATCGCCATCGTCGGTAAGAGTGGCAGCGGCAAATCGACGCTCGTCAACATGGTCACCGGCATTGATCGCCCGACGCGTGGTGAGATCATTATTGGTGGCATCGCCGTGCATAAATTATCGGAAGACAAATTGGCATTGTGGCGAGGAAAGACAATCGGCGTAATCTTTCAATTCTTTCAACTGCTGCCCACCTTGACGCTGTTGGAGAATGTAATGCTGCCGATGGATTTTTGCGACGTCCATCCAGTACGCGCTCGTAAGGAGCATGCGTTGCATCTACTGAGCCTCGTAGATATCGCTGACAACGCCTATAAACTGCCTAGCGCGATATCGGGTGGACAACAACAACGCGCGGCCATCGCCCGCGCGCTGGCCAATGACCCGTCGATCCTGATTGCCGATGAGCCAACTGGCAATCTTGACAGCCAAACGGCCAACTCAGTCTTCGATTTGTTCAACCGTATTGTTGCGAGTGGCAAAACGGTACTTATGGTCACACATGATCGCGATTTGTCGAGCCGCATTTCTCGGTCGATCACGGTTATAGACGGCAACATCGCATCAGATGATGCAGTATCAATATGATTCGACCACGCTGGATCAAGGTCTTACGCGATCTCTTGAGCAACAAGACGCGCACACTGATGGTGACTGTGTCCATCGCAGTGGGAGTTGTAGCAGTTGGCACGACATTAGCGATTCAAGATATCCTCTCACGCGAAATGGCACGTAATTGGAAGGCGTATTTGCCATCCAGCGGGCAGATCCACGTTCAAGGAATCGAGCAGGATTTTGTAAATGCCATCCGTCATATGCCAGAGATCGCTGACGCCGAAGGCCGAAGCAGCGTCCTGGCACGTGCCAGACCCAATACCAAGGCTGACTTCAAATATTTGGAAGTGCAAGCAATCTACGACTTTAAGGCCATTCACCTAAATCGGATCACCCGTGCGGATGTCATAGATGGGAACTGGCCACCACCACGACGTGAACTCGTCTTGAGTACTAATTCGCTCGACTTTTTGGGAGTGCATATTGGCGATACACTCAACGTGCAGATGCCCAACAACAAGGTTTTTCAGATGCAGGTTGCCGGGACTGTAAAGTCAACCGACGAAACCGGTGGGCCGTTTATGGAGTCGGCACTCGGCTTTGTGACCTACGACACCTGGGAATGGCTGGATCAAAGTCACACCTTTGACACGTTGCTTTTTCGAGTGGCGGATCAGCCATCCGATAGGCAACACATCCAGCACGTTGCTGACCTCATTAAAGAAAGGATCAAACGCGATGGGCGACCGGTTGTAGGTATCGAGATCCCTCAAATACCTGACCAACATCCAGCAGGGCAAACAGCGCTGGGCGTCATCACACTTATGGTCGCGCTTGGTATTGCATCCTTGGTGGCCAGCGGATTTCTGGTGACGAACACAATACAAGCTGTGCTTGGCCAGCATGTGCGCCAAATTGGGGTGATGAAGGCCATCGGGGCACGGGCCAATCAACTCATCGGTATGTATGTGATGATGTCCCTGGCATTCGGAATCCTGGCTTTGCTCATCGCGATGCCGCTTAGCCTCATCCTCACCCAAGCATCAGTTCAGCTCTTGGGGCAAACGTTGCTCAACCTCGACATCGAGAGTTTTCGACCCGTCAACAACGTTTTTATCGGCCAAGTGTGCACCGGGTTAATCACGCCTGTGCTTGCTGCAATCGGCCCGGTACTTAAAGGCACGCGCAGAACTATTCGTGAAGCGTTGAGCGACTATGGACTTGTCAGCGATTCGATACCTATACAGCACCGCCCACGCCGCAAGCCCATCACCACCCATCTTATCAGCACGCTACCGCGCCCGCTGCTTGTCTCCCTGAAAAATGCCCTGCGCCGAAGAGAGCGGTTGACGCTGACGTTGCTCAGTCTGGTGATCGGCGGCGGAATCTTCATCGGTGTCATGAGCGCACAGGCCGGTTTGAATCGGACACTTGACGCCGCGTTAGCTTACTGGAATTATGACCTCGACGCGACTTTGAACCAAAGTTACCCTGCCGAACAATTGGAGCGCGAAGCGGCCGCGGTGAGTGGTATTGAACGCGTTGAGTGCTGGGGATTTGCATCGGCCCGCCGACAACTTGATCCTCAGACCGAAGGGACCCCATTCACACTCATCGCGCCGCCAGCCGAGACCACCATGCTGAAGCCAATCCTGCGCCGAGGTCGCTGGTTGCAGTCCACTGACGAGGATGCTGTCGTCGTTAATACCGACCTGCTTGCGAATGAGAAGGATGTGTCGCTCGGATCGACTATCCCAGTACGTCTAAATGATAACCAGCGTGTATCACTTCGGATAGTGGGCGTGGTCCAGGGTGTGCTCACCGGTCCAGTCGCCTATATGAATCGTCGTGACTTTACAAAGGCAACGCAAAGCGGGAATAAATACACCTATGTCGTCATGAGTACGACTACGCGCAACACCAACGAACAGACTCAGATTTCTAAGGCAGTCGAGGAGCGATTCAAACGCATGAACATTCAAGTCAGTGGCACGAGCCTGACGAGCGCGGCACGGGTAGCGATCAACGCGCAATTTAGCATCATCATTAACCTGCTATTGCTCATGGCGATTTTGTTGGCCGTCGTTGGCGGTTTTGGGTTGGCTGGGACGATGGGCCTCAATGTGTTAGAACGTACACGTGAAATCGGCGTCATGCGTGCGATCGGGGCGACTGGTGGCATACTGCGTTTTATCGTCCTAGTAGAGGGTGTGGTCATCGGTATCCTGAGTTGGGGGATTGGTGTGATCCTGGCTGTGCCCTTTAGCATAGTAATCACCAGCCTGCTCGGAGCGGCATTGCAGTTTTCAGTGTTTTATACCCCGTCGGTTTTAGGTGCCCTTCTTTGGCTGCTGATCGTCATAGTCATTGCTGCGGTAGCGAGCCTGCTGCCAGCATGGCATGCGTCTAGACAGACCGTCCGCGAGACCTTAGCATATTAAACTGCCATCTAATCATCGCTTTCGCCCAAATCGATAAGATTTCGACTTACTGCACTAGCGACAGTGCAGAGTTTTGAATAGGTGGTCGAACTCAAAAGGCAACCGGTCAGGGAGATGCAACAGAGTGCAGTCTCTGCCTCTTTATGG
>Ga0209068_10000351_pt1 | contig 25362 bp, 27 predicted proteins | sample ColStrG_CSR_2012_FD_187200 | JGI IMG/M metagenome (GOLD analysis project Ga0209068, IMG submission 187200) | Freshwater sediment microbial communities in response to fracking from Pennsylvania, USA - Cold Stream Run_MetaG_CSR_2012 (SPAdes)... | ecosystem: Environmental > Aquatic > Freshwater >...
GCCTCGCCGCGCGGAGGCTCAAGCAAGTCTGGGTAGCCGCAAACAGGGCAAATGTGGGTCACTGGGGCTCTCCGAGTAGAGTCATTGAAGCGCAGAGTTACCGTTTCCAGTATCCTAACGATGGTTGAAGTTCCGTGTAGCCTCCCGCGCCCCTCCGCCTTCGTCCCAGCCCGCTGGCCCCACGCGCGCGGGCATGACCCGGCAAAAATGCGTCCAATCAGAAAAGATTCTCGGGCGCGCGCTGACAGACGCCTTTGAAAATACTGAACCCCGGTGCCATGGCGAAGCCGAAGGAGGCTATCCCGGTTATTCGATTGATCGAGCCCATGGTCACGCCGACCTCGCGGTGCGCTGTTGTCACCATATCCTCGTTCGGTCGATTGACCATGGGAACCGTCCATTTGCCGGCCCGGCTGCCGACGGTGACGTTTCCAAGGGCGAAGTCGAGGGTGACCGACACGGTTTCCTCGGTGGGGGAAAACATGCCCTTTTCGTAAACGTTGGTTTGGCCCTTGCACTCGAGATGGATCGGTGCCGCCAGCGCAGGGCTGACGCTCAGCGCCGCCGACACGATCACGACCCATCTCATGTGGCCCCTCCGTAAAAGCTCGTTCCGCGCCGGCAGGAACTCCTCGGGTAGAGCTTGCTCGTGTCCGGCTCCACCGGCCGCACGCCCATCTCCACCGAGTATTTGGCGGGCAGCGCTGGCGCCACCTTATCGGAGGGGCCATTGCACGAACAGGCTTGCGCGTTGATCCAACCCGCCTGCCAGAGCTACTTTGACAAGGTACTGGAGTGGTTTTGGCCGCCGCGGTGCCATCTTGGGCGCGGCATCTAGCCGATACTCGCCCTTGCACCCCGCCCCCGGCTGTGGGAATTAAGGCCCGACACCCGGCCTAACCGGCGAGACCTGTGGTAAGCAGGCAACTCACTGCCACAGGCCACTTGTCCCGGCGGAGCGTAGCGCAGCCCGGTTAGCGCACCAGTCTGGGGGACTGGGGGTCCCGAGTTCAAATCTCGGCGCTCCGACCAACACAAGCCATTTAAAACGTTAATAAAATCGCATCGTTGCGAATTTGGAGATGGCCCTTAAAAACGCATGAATCGGCACCGTGTCGGCACCGACGGCGAGGCAGAGATCGACAACCTAGCCGCTCAGCTCGAAGCCCTACTGGTTCACCACGCGCGGGCGCAGCGCTCCGATCCCGCCGTCTTTGAGCAATCGATCGAGCTGTTTCGCAAGGGCGTGAGGCGCCTGGTCGCCGAATTCGGCTATGCGGCCGTCGACGCGGCCCTTGACGATATGCCGGATGAGCCGTGGCCGTCGGTGGCCTTGCACTGATCCGTGTTTCGAGGGCGACCGGCAGATGACTCGATCGCCTGCCCCGTCGCTTCCCATGACCCTCGGCAACATGCAGGCGCAGAGCGTGCGTTCGCTCTCCATAACCTGCTGGCACTGCCACAATGGCGCGGTGCTCGCCGTCGACCGCTGGTCCGATGACGTACCAGTACCGTCCTTCGCCCCGCGCGACGCCCGTGTCGGCTGCGGGATCGTCGGCGCCGATGCGCAGCCCAACTGGAAAGACCGATCGCGACGGAAGAGTCTGAGCGGCGTACAGTGGCGTTGACACAGTAGTCGGCAGCCTCTGCCGTATTTGGTGGGTCGACCACCCAGCGAGATCAAGGTCGCAAAATGAATTACTTTACAAACCTCTTCACTGTCGAGACCTGGAAACTCTTCCGGGAGCATGGCGCGAATGAAAGTGGATTCCGCGAGCGTCACCGAAACACGGCAGAGCAAATATCGAATGGCGACATACTGTGCTGCTACATCACAAGATTATCCCGATGGTGTGGACTGCTCGAGTTACCTCTAACATTTTCCAAGACACAACTCCGATCTTCGCTGATCCTGATCCTTACGTCGTTCGCTTCAAGGTCCGGCCGCTGGTCCAGCTCGATCCAGAGCAGTCGATACCGATATTCGATGATATGATTTGGCCGAGGCTGTCCGTCACTCGTGGCATGCGAGTCGGAGCACCTAACTGGGCGGCATCCGTTGGCATGCGAAATACACTTCGCCGACTGGCGACGGAGGACGGCGAGTTGTTGTTCAACGCGCTAATGGAACAAAATCAGCGCCGTCAGACCTATCCCTACAATGACCGTGATCGTCGGCAGCTTTCACAGATGGTGGTGCGGGCCGCCGACAATAAAGAAGTCCTGGTCGAGGTTCCCGAACCGACGCCAGATGCTGCTCCGCAACCCGAGCAACCCGATGCTGCTCAGGAACCGACCTATGGTGAATCCCTCAAGGTCCAAGCCAAGCTGGCACAAATTGGCATTGAGATGGGATTTCACATTTGGATTCCTCGAAATGACAGGCAACGGGTACTGGCCCTCGTTCCGGCGGCCATAGATCGTTCGGCGTTCCTTACCGAGCTTCCACTGAACCATGACGACGTGACATTGAAGACAATTGAGCAGATCGATGTAATCTGGTTGCGCAAACGATCAATAGCGCGGGCATTTGAAGTCGAACATACGACAGCGATTTACTCCGGCCTGCTTAGAATGGCGGACCTTCTTGCCGTTCAACCGAACATGGACATTCGTCTGCACATCGTCGCACCGGATGACAAGGAAGACAAAGTACTACGCGAGATCAATCGTCCGGTGTTCTCCCTTCTGGACAGAGGCCCACTCTATGAGAGCTGCTCATTCTTGCGGTACTCAGCGGTGCAAGAGATTGCCCAAATCGAGCATCTCCGGCACATGAGCGATGGGATAGTCGACGAGTACGTGGTTCTCGCACAAGACGAGCAAGATGAGTAAACCTTTAGTTTGCCTGGGCCAGCCTCGGCGGAGCACTTTCTTGAGCGGCAGACCGCGATGACCGACGAAGAGCGCCGCTTACTTGAGCTGCTGGCCGCGAGCGAGGACGGTGTCACCGATGCGCTGCTGACCGTTGTTCGGGCCGCGCTCGCGTTGGCGACCAAGCCGCTGCTCCTGCACTGATGCCGCTCCTCCTTCGCCGCGCCAACGTCTCGCGCCAGGGCGGACCGTGGCAGCACGAAGACTACGACGTGTTCGACGGCGAGCGCCATGTGGGGCCGCATCTATCTGGTCGCCACGGCGACAAGGAGACGTGGTTCTGGACTAATAATAAATACTTCATCAGAGATTGAACCGACGGCCACAGACTTCTGACCAAATCCGTAGAGACCGATCGGGCGCCAAACAAGGAGCAAGACCAATGGCTCATTTGGTGATCTACGAGAACGGCCACTTGGCTCCTTCAGTTACTGAGAGGGTCGGCAGTGGTAAGGGTGTGTCTAATCGGCCGGCCGACGTGATGTTGGTCAGCACATTGCTGAAGTTGAACTATGCCAGACCCGGATTCCCACAACCTCCTGGTGCCAAGCGAGTTGTCGTCGCCGGCTCAAAGTTTACGCCAGAAATGAAGTTGTTCCTCGACCATGCTCAAACGTTCCTTGGCCACGTGAAGAAGGCTAACGGCATTGCGAGCCCGTTGCCGTTACAAGCGAGTAGGGATCAATTGTTTAACTACATTGTTTTTTCGTTATTCTACGGCACCTGGGGTCCCAACTATCTTACGGACGACGGGTCCGATACCATCGATGCCCTGACCAAACTCCCCTATCTCCACCACTTGCGCTCTCATATCTTGGGATCGCCACTACCTGACGCTGGCGTCACTTCGGAGACGGTGCAGGCTACTCCGTTTTCGGAAACGCGCCCCGCGAATACCGATTATCCCGGGAGCACACAATAGCCGCGCGGCAGCATCTGATTTCTTGGGGTGTCGTTCCAGCTGACGGCCCCGCAAGTGCTACGGGCACGCGACCTCGCGCGATGAGGCGAAGACGGCGTTCAAGGCGGAGCACGAGCGCTGGCAGCAGGCTACCCATCATGACCGCCGACGACCGCCGCCTATTGGAACTGGCTTGCCGCGAGCAAGGATGGCGCGACCGACGCGCTCCTGCTGGCGCAGGGCTTCACGCTCGATCAGATGGTCAGCGTTGTAACAGCCGGCTTGGCGACCGCGACGCCCGAGCGCACCTTCACCGCCGGCAAGCCGATTGAGGTCACTCGGGTGCGGATCACGGACGCGGGGCGGCGGGCGTTGCGGTCATGACGGGCTTGGTCCTTCGCCGCGCCAGCGTCTCCCGCAAAGGCGGCCCGTGGCAGCACTAAGACTTCGATGTCTACCACGGCGAGCGCGACGTGGGGCATCGCCGCCATTTGGCAGGATTCATCTCGGTTAGAAATTAAAAAATACTTGGGTCAGTTCCCGTCACCGTGCTATGGCCGCCGGACTCCGTTCCAGACGGTGGGTTCCTATTTCCAGATGCGTCCACATCTTTGATCACCTCAACAGGATTTGTTTGAGGTGGCTCTCCATACACTAAAGAATCCAAACCATTGAGACCTGGGAGCGACTTCAGTTTTTGAAGAATTGTGTTCCAGGGGTCAGGATCGTGTCGTACCGCCCCTAGGAGACTTACAATGTCGTCGTATAGCAAAAACATTGTGTATCCCTTCATTAGTCCGTCAGTTTGATATACCGGTAGCTGACTTATGCCGCTGGGGCGAAGGCCTTTATATTTTTGGAAGTCGGTGACAAATAGATGCGTCTGAGCGGTGTACTTGGGACTGAAGTCCAAAACGTGGCTCGCACCACGAGGTAACGGTATCCTCATTGGCCCCGTGTAGCGCATGTACAACAGCGCGCTAACTAACATTACATCGTCGGGTGCATTGTGCTTTGATGGCACTGTCCTACTGACCGAAGGGGCGAACCGATCACCCTCCTGAGTTATATATCTGACCAAATGGGCCATCGCTGATCTCCTTCAACGCGAGTCGGAAAACGTTCGGATTGGCCAAAGCCCCATGAGTGAGCACTCCCGGCAGGGGTCGGGAAGTGGCCGTCCTAAGTCCTGGCGAAGGCTGGTTTCTGTCACACACAAAAAAGGTTGGTCGTTTCCGGGAAGATTTGGTTCACTCCCGAATCCGAAATCCTCCACAGGCGAGACTCATCGGAGGGCTGTCTTATTCCCATGAGTTAGAAATTTCCCATGAGTTAGAAATTTAATTCGACGCCCCCCAGCGGGCGGCAACCGCGAAGGCTGCGGCCGGCGAGCCTGTCAATGTGGCGAGGGTCACGCCGCCCGGCGGGCGCTGGTCGGCAGCAGGTAAACCGATATGGCAAGCCTGGCTCGCCGGGTCCATATTGACCCCATGCTGTTCCGCCCCTCCCCCACCAGGAACTGGCGGGGTCGATCGCCGCAAGGGGCGCCGGCATGGTGAGCGTGAATGAGCCGAGATACGTTCCGCCGCCGAGCGACGGCGTGTAGACGGTGCGGTCGCCGTCGTCGAAGCCGGGCATGCCGCTCCACAAATCGATCCTGAAGCTCGCATTGACCCAGGCCGGGTCCTGGGGGACTGGGGGTCCCGAGTTCAAATCTCGGCGCTCCGACCAACAAAATCAGGTACTTAGACTACTTTCCTGTCAGGAAATCTTCCCAGGAATTGCGATTGGGAAGCTCATGGGAAGAACGCAGAAAAAAATAGGCCCCAGCGGATGAAGCCAGGGCCTGAGAGGGGTGTGGTTGGCTGGCCAGCCTCCCACAACCGCAGATTAGCGTTGTGCTGGCATCGCGGCAATGCCCCCAGGCGACTCTAGGAAGCCCGCTGGTGAGTCCGGCCGCTGCGCGCGACAGATTTGCCGCCCGACCGAATATAGCGAGCGGCACGAGTCCGCCTGCGCCTACTGGATATCGTCGTTGGCCTCCCGAGGCCCATGATTGGATCGCGCTCGGATCGATCGCCTAATTTGTACTTGGCGAGCTCGCATGGCGCCCTGTGGATAGCGTGCACAACCAGAACCACCGCTGAACGACCGCAGGGATCGCGCGTTGCCTCTAAGACAAAGAGGAGAACTTCCAATGGCGCGAATTTCCGAGAGCCTGCCTAAGCGTTTCCCAGTCGGAACAAAATATGTCGTTGAAAGCCGTGGTCCGGTCGTACGTCGCTACGTTAAGTTTCCGGACGGCCACAAAGTCATTCTAGCCAAGCGAAAGGCATTGTTGTGCAACGCGGGAATTAGCCCCTCGTTCTGCCGATAAAATCCGCTCGAGAAAATCGAGCCATCATCAATGACGAGCCGGCCGAGCCTGCTCAACTCCCTGCTCGGGCGGCGGCGAGAATGACATAGGCAGCGATCACAATCCAAAAGGCGTAGGCGCTGACAAAGGGGATATAGATGAACACCCCTACGACCGCGAACCCCGCCAGAATGAGCGAGAGTGCCAATCCGAAATACACGGTGCCACCTCTTGCGTTATGAGGAGGCGAAGCGTATCCGATTCGGACTCTCTCGCAGCGGTAACCTGGGCATCTGCCAAGAGCGCGGGGGCGCTGAATCTCACGCGATCGCCTCGCGGTCCCAGATCTTGCGGACGGAAGGCAGCGGCCGCACTCGATGTCTGCTGGCTGAACCTCCTTGCAGTGACGATCGACTAAGCAAAGTGGGGACTGACCACCGAGACGGAGCCATGCGCATGAGGCAGATTGCGGGCCATTGGCCGAAGGCCGCAATAGCAGCCGGTGTTCTGCTCAGTGTGGTATGGACAGGACTGCTGGCGTGGTTGGCGGTGCAATTGTTCCTAGTGGTTATCTAGAGCGCGCGAGAGCGCGCCTGAGCGCCACATCAGCCAGACAACCGCGAGCGCCGAAGGCAGAATTGCAACGACCACCCCGATAAATGCATATTGCATTACCGTAACCCTCCGCAGTCATTTTGCCCGCATTTGCCAGAACGAGTCTGTTCAATTTTGAACACCTCACCCTGCCGCCCCGGCGGAACGGTTCACTGACATAGATGGTCCACACACGCTGTACATGAGCTGCGGCCCGGTTCAGTGCCGGGTGGGGCTTGTCGGGGAAGAACCGAGCCCGCATCCATTGCAAGCCGTCCGGGCGCCGGCGTCGACCAGACGTTACGAAAATGTATTCCGCTGCACAGGTGAGCGTAATGATGGCGGAGCAGTGTTTCGCATCCCCATTCAATAGAGGCAGTCGGCTCGGATTAGGAGGAGACCGCCATGATTGGAAAGAATGCTTTCGTCGTGGTTGCAATCACCACCGCGGTGGGTGTCCTCGGCACCGCTTCTGCGGCTGCGAGTGATCGCGGCGACCGCGACCGCGAGCGTGGGTCCGTGGTCCCGTGCAGTCTGGCCGGAGTCAATCCGGTCTATCACCCCGATATTTTTGGCAATGCGGCCACCGCCTACGCATTTGGCTTCGTCCGATCGCGGGATGGCGCTTGGCAGGTGCGCCCCAACTGTCACCGCTGAGGCGACTCCAACGGATCGGACCTAGACCTCATCCGCGTTCACCGTGTACCGGCCTAAGACACTGGTTCGCGGCGGGTCGTAGTGAGGTGAGCGTACGATGATTGCATGGACCTTCGTGCCGTCATCCTCGGTAACTAAGATCGGATCGCCGGTCTGGGGAAGCTCCCTTTTCGCCTGCAGCCTTGCTTGCTGGCGCTTCTGCTCTCCTAGTCGCCTGAGCATGATAACCCATGTGGTCAGAGGTGGCGGGCGCGCATTGAGGCGCCTTCCTTGTCGGTCCTGCTGCGGTAAAGACGAGACGACCGACGCTGGTGAGAAAGATAATTTTGCTGCAGACATGACGCGCTCCCTGAATTTTCTGAGGGGGGCAACGGTCGCCCGTTCTGGCGCCGGTCGGGAGTTGATGTCTCGGGGGCTTTGAGCGCGTCCCTTATCGCGAGAATCTCCGCCTATCTCGAACAAATAGCGAATCCTTTAATTAGGATACTGCCCCCTCAAATTAGACTGGCTTCACGCGCCGCAGCTGCGGAACGCTGCTGCACCGCGCTGAAGCGATCGCGGCCCTCAAGCTGCTGATCCAGTGCACCAATTGCGGAACCTACAATTCAACAATGGTGTGTCAGCGTTAAGTTTTGCCGACATCCGCAAGTCGCGGAGGAGGCCACCAAGCTGATAAGGCGGCTCGAGCGCGCAGGCGAGAGTGTTCCTGCTTCACCGCTCGAGCTTGAAATATCTTGCCATGGCGGCGACGGGCTGGCTTTTCCTCGCCGCTTCCGTCAGAACGGCTGAAAAGAGTCGGTCCGCTTCAACCGGACGATCGAACCGCAGGGCATCCAGCGGCAGCGGCAGCGGCGACCGGCAGCCCCGCATTAAATTCAATTTATTTTTCTGAACGGAAATTTACTGGTGCCGGCAGGCAGGCCGCATACCTCTGGCTCGTGGGCGACAACCCAACTCAGAAGGTACGCAAATGCTGACACGACTTGGAGCTTCCTCAATAAAAACTCTCGGCATAATCGCCGTTGCCCTCGTTCTTGGCCTCGGCGGCGCGGCCATGGCCAACGACAGTGGCGAGAATCATCAAGACAATACGAATACAACAGGGCCCAATCCCTATATGAATGCACCCTACCCGACCTTCGGGGGTGGCAAGGCAGCATTCGCGATGCATCCGGTGCAGCATCACGTCGTGAAGCGTCACGTCGAGAAGTAGTCCGGGGCCAGCTCGACCAGCGCGCGCCCCAAAAACAGCGCGCCACGCGAACCCAGTGCGCCAAAAGAAAGCCCCGCTTCGGCGGGGCTCTCAGTTTGGGGTAACGCAGCGGAACGAATCACGTCGGTCCACGACGCATCCTAGCATTGGACTACAGGACGCTCGCTACGTTTTTGCGGTCGATCTTTTCCAACTTGTCGTACACGTCTCGGATCGCAAGGGACAAATGTATGGAGTCCGGCAGATACCGATATAAGACAGTTCGGCCAAACAGCAGGCCCGGCTCGAGGCTGAGTTGACCGAGGACGGGTGGACATTCGGCAAGCGCGTCGCCGATGCGTCATCGTTCCAAAAGAAAGGGCCCTAGCTAGCGCCTGTCCAGCCCGCTAGGGCCCGTCCCCCCAGTCCCCCGCCGTTTACCGGCAACACGCTTAGCGGAGTCGCTATGTCACGTCACTCGAATTTGCGGTGGCTGGTATTTTTACGGGCCGCGATCGCCCCGCCGGAAATTGGCGCGTGTCAATGACAGGGCGAAACGGTGCTGGGGCCAAGGCAGTCAGTTGGACCCCAGAGAGAGGAGCAGTCTTCTGCTGTCGTAGGGCCACACCTTCAGCGGGGGATCGACATGCGCGCTTTTTCGGGAGGCTCGGCTGGTGCTACGCGACGACATCGTGCTGAATTTGCTGGGATTATCTCCAATTTGCTACAAAAATGACCGCGACAGAGAATCGTCGGCTTCTGTTCATCTGGCACCTCGTTAAATGGCCGGCGGGGGCTGTTGTCCAAAGAGGAGGACAGCCATGCGCTCGAGACTCTTTGTTGCGGCGATAGCCCTTGCAGCTATGTCGCTGTTTGCATCGGACGCGTCCGCTCAATATGGCGGACCACGTTTTGGTGGCGAGTTCCACAGGCCCTTCTTTCGCGACCGGGATGATCTCAGGTTTCGCTTTCACGACCGGGATGATTTTAGATTCCGCCTTCGGGACCGCGATGATTTCAGATTTCGCTTTCGCGACCGAGATGAATTTCGGTTCCGAAGATGCGGACCTTGGAACTGCTGAGGCGATTTGCGATCAGGAATAAGCGGAGCGCCGGCGCATATTACCGCTCGCTGTGGCATTTCGGCAACCACTGCGAGCGTGCAATCTGCTATTATACTAATGTCTCTCTCTGAGACGTTCCTCCCAAGACTTGGGCTCCGCTCGCGCGGGGCCTCCTTTTTTGCTTCGAGCGCCGACCTACATCACCGGGCGATGAGCGACATTCCCGCGGCCGATACATCGGCCGGGGCCTCGGGCTGAGCGAAGCCCTGGACCCTGGTCTGCACCGCCTAATTCCTCTCCGCAGAGATTTTGATTCTTTCAGCCCTCATGGTGAGGAGATGATTCTCCTGCACGACGGCAGAGGGCTGTGCGGTTTTGAGAGCTGCACAGATTGACGTTGCCGACTGGGGCGGAATGGGGTTACGCCCATCGTCGCGATCGCTCTTTACCTGGACGAAAACTCCAACTCCATGGCAGCAACCCTGAAAACACTGTCCCCGAAACCGCTCCCGACCGAGGCCTTCACCGACGCATCCGCAGCGGTCGCCCGGCTCGAGGAGATCTACGAGCGCAACACCGGCTTTCTGCGCGGCCGGTTCGAGGCCTACGCGAAGGGCGAGCCGCTCGCGGCGCGGGTTCGTGCCACTTACCCGTTCGTTCGGATCACCACGGACACCCACGCGCGGCTCGATTCTCCGCTGTCCTACGGCTTCGTCTCCGGGCCCGGAGTGCACGAGGCAACGGTGACGCGCCCAGACCTGTTCCGCGCCTATTTCGCCGAGCAGATCGGATTGCTCGTGCAGAACCACGGCGTCCCGGTCGAGATCGGCGAATCGGACGAGCCGATTCCGATCCACTTCGCCTATCGGCGCGACATCAACGTCGAGGCGAATATCGCGCTTCGCGATCGGTCGACGACGGACCGGCCACTGCGCGACCTGTTCGATACTCCCGATCTCGCGACCATGGACGACGCGATCGTCAACGGCACGCTTAAGCTGCCGCCGGGCGCGCCCGCACCGCTCGCCATGTTCCGGGCCGCGCGCGTCGACTATTCGCTGCACCGGCTCTACCATTACACCGGTACGGATCCGGAGCACTTCCAGAATTTCGTGATCTTCACCAACTATCAGTTCTACGTCGATGCATTCGCGCGTATCTGCCGCGAGCACGTGGCGGCAGGCCATCCGGCCTACGGCGCCTTTGTCGAGCCCGGCAACGTCATCACGCGCAGTGCGAGGCTCGGCGGCGCAGGCCCGATCGGGACACCGCCGGAGCGCGTGCCGCAAATGCCAGCCTTCCATCTCGTCGCGCCCGGTTGCGGCGGCATTACCATGATCAACATCGGGACTGGCCCATCGAACGCCCGCAACGTCACCGATCACGTCGCGGTGATGCGGCCCCACGCCTGGCTGATGCTCGGTCATTGTGCGGGCCTCAGGAACACGCAGAAGCTCGGCGACTATGTGCTGGCACACGGTTATGTGCGAGAGGACCATGTCCTCGATGAGGAGCTTCCGCTCTGGCTGCCGATTCCGGCGCTCGCCGAGATGCAGGTGGCGCTCGAGCAGGCCGTCGGAGAGGTGACGGGGCTTTCCGGCTTCGAGCTGAAACGGGTCATGCGGACCGGAACGGTCGCCAGTGTCGACAATCGCAACTGGGAGCTCGGCGGTCAGGGGGCGATTATCCGCCGCTTGTCGCAGTCGCGCGCCGTTGCGCTCGACATGGAATCCGCGGCCATCGCCGCCAACGGTTTCCGCTGCCGCGTCCCTTACGGCACCTTGCTCTGTGTATCGGACAGGCCTCTGCACGGAGAGATCAAGCTCGCCGGCATGGCCGGTGAATTCTATCGGCAACGGGTCGGCCAGCACCTCGAGATCGGGCTTCGGGCGCTCGAGAAGCTGAAATCCCAGGCACACGATCGGCTGCATTCGCGCAAGCTGAGAAGCTTCACCGAGGTCGCGTTCCGATAGGGCCTCCTTCTGCTTCACCGCTCGAGCTTGAAATATCTTGCCATGGCGGCGACGGGCTGACTTTTCCTCGCCGCTTCCGTCAGAACGGCTGAAAAGAGTCGGTCCGCTTCAACCGGACGATCGAACCGCAGGGCATCCAGCGGCAGCGGGCTCGCAACCACGATGAGGAGTTGGGGTTGCCGATCGGACGCTCTCGCAATATCCCGCCGGCTGATCGTAAAGGTCTTTGGCGTGCCTGGCTTTAGAAGGCGCGACACATTCTGCACCGTGCCGGCATCGTTCGCGACCAGCAGCTCGACGTTTCGGCTGCCGTAGCCGTCGACGGTTCCGGTCAGCACGCCGCCGGGACCGAGGTTGACGCCATCGATGTGGAGGTGGGGCGCGTTGGCGCCGCGCAGGCGGCCGAGAAATGCAACGGCCGGGCATTGCGCCGGGGTCACGAGGCGCACGTCGATCGAGGCTTCGAATCCGTTTTCGTGCCGGAACGCGGTATCGAGCGCTTCGAACGGCCGTGCCGATGCGCCATACCCCTCCAGCTTCGCCTCGGTTTCGGTGACCGCCACCGGCGCAACGAAGAAGCAGCGGCCTCCGTCATATTGCTCGACATAACGCACAATCTCGCCGACGCGGCCGGCGACAATCGGCCCTTCGTCCTGGAGCGGAGGAGCCGCATTGGGCGAATACGGTTCCAACTTCGTCACGTGTTGCTCAGGCGGCGAAACCGTTCCTTGGGTCGGGGAATTGCTCGCCGCGGCCGGCGATTGGGTCATTGGGACCTCGCGCGCCGACGGACTGACACGGACCGGCGCCTTCGCCTCCGGGACTCCAGGCGGCACCAACGCCGCCACGTGTTGCTCGGATAGCAAAGATTGACTCGGCGGACTGATCGCCAACGCCGATGCCACGACGCTCGGAGCCTCGCGTGCAGGCTGCGTGGCTTGCAGCGGGGCGGTCGGCCGCGGCACTTCAAGGGGCTCTGAGTCCGCCACCGGCTGTTGGGAAGACAAAGGTTGACTTGGCGGACTGATCGCCAATCCCGATGCCACGACGCCCGGGGCCTCGCGCGTGGGCAGCGCGGCTTGCAACGGGGCGGTCGGGCGCGGCACTTCAAGCCGCTCCGATTCCGCCACCGGCTGCTCGGATGGCAAAGGTTGATTCGGCGGATTGATCGCCAAGGCCGCGGCACCCGGAACCTCGCGCGCGGGCTGCGTGGCTTGCAGCGGGGCGGTCGGCGGCCGCACTTCAAGCGGCTCCGATTCCGCCACCGGCCGCTCGGATGACAAAGGTTGACTCGGCGGACTAGTCGCCAACGTCGATGCCTCGGCCCGCGCGGCCTCGGGAGCGGGCTGCGCGACCGGGACCGGAGCCGTCGGCTGTCGCACGTCGAGAGGTTTCAATTCTGCCGCTTGTGGCTCCAGAGACACAACACCTGCCGGCGAAGCGGCCGCGAATGCGGACTCTGAAGGCTTGAGCTCCGCAATTTCCTGGCCGTGGCGCAGCGGTTGCGCCTCGACCGCTTGCACGTCGACCGGCGTTGCGTTTGCGGGCTTGACCTCGAGCACCGGAGCGCTCGCGAGGGGAACCAGGAGCTGCGCCGGCTCCGCCTGAGGAATCACCTGTATTTCAATCGGGGGCGGCTCCGGGATGCTCATCCCGGCCGGCCAGGGAATTCCGACGAGAAGCACCAGATGCAGACATAGAACCAGACCGATTGCGCTCGGCCGAAGCCAGACCGGCGAAATCCTGCGGACGTCCTGCACCGAGACTGCCGGCTGCATGATCCTGCTCTCAGCTCTCAGCACCTCTGCACAGTGATTTTGACTCTCTCAGCCCTCATGGTGAGGAGCGCGGGCTACGCCCGCGCGTCTCGAACCATCGTCGCGCGTGCGGTGCCACCCGGGCCGCATCCTTCGAGACGGCCGGCAAGAGCCGACCTCCTCAGGATGAGGAGTTAGTGCTGAACCAGTCAAACACAGTGTCAAGGTACTAACGCGCAATCGCCTCCGGTTCATGCGGCGGGACAGCGGTTGCGCTCGAAGCGTTCGCAACAAGCGCCATCTTGACCAATCCGTTCAGGGCCAGCTGATCCATGACGGCGACGATGTCGCCGTAAATCACATCGCGATCCCCGCGCACATAGATTTGGCGGTTCTGGTCATCGCCCAACTTTGCGCGCACGGCCGCAGTGAGCGTTGCGCGCGAAACCTCATCCCGCCCGACATAGAGCTTCCCGTCTTTCGCAATCGTGATGATGACCGGCTGCCGCGGGTCGAGCGGCCGCGCGCTCTTGGCCTTCGGCAGATCGATCAGCATGCCGGCCGCAAGCATGGGAGCCGTGATCATGAACACGATCAGAAGCACCAGCACGACATCGACAAAAGGCGTGATGTTGATGTCGGCGACCGGATCATATCGACCGCCACCTCTTCTTGGTGAAATGATCGGCATCTCAGCCTGCCTTGACGTTGTGCGTCGAAGACCGAGCGACGGTCAGATCGATCGCTGTCTCTTGTATGAGGTCATGGAGCCGCTGGGAAGCCCGGGCCAGCGACGCGCCCAGACGGTTGTAGCCGACGGTCGCCGGGATCGCGGCCGCGAGGCCGATCGCGGTTGCGGCGAGCGCCGCGGCGATCCCGGGCGCAACGACCGCCAGGCTCGTATCCTTGGCCTCGCCGATGGCAGAGAAGCTCACCATGATGCCCCAGACGGTTCCGAAAAGCCCGATGAAGGGAGCCACCGAGGAGATCACCGCCAGGTTGGGCAGGCCGCCCTCGATGCGGGCCAGCATGGCTTGCGCCTCGCGATGCATGCAGTCGGCGACGCGCGTGCGCGCCTCGCCGGCGGTCTCTCCTGCAATGGCAAGAGTCGCCGCCTGGCGACCGACTTCGAAGATCGGCGAAAGAAGCGCGATCGCCGGACGCTTTTCGCGGGCGGTACGGATGGCCTTGCTCAATCGCCGGATGCCCCAAAGTCCCTCTATGATCAGCACCCAACACCAGATCGAGGCCGCCAGGAGAAGCAGGAAAACCGCCTTGGCGACCGGCCCGGCCTGCAAAAAAAGGCCGAGCGGCGTGACGGATAGCGTCATGCTCTCCATGATCGGCCCGTCACCTGAACAGAGAAATATTCGGAACCCGCGACGATAGGCTGAGCCTGTCAAGGCAGAGGCCGGGATCGCCGGGCGTGCAGGACGTGATGTCGTTGATGAGAATGGAGCCGATCTGGCCGCACTCGCCTTCAATTTCGAACGTCTTGATGATGGTCTTGGCGCGGTACACAGGGCCCATCTCGGCGACCAGACGGCGCTGAATGATCCCTTCGCGATTGAATATGGCGAGATCCGGCGTCAATCTTTCGATCGGCGTGTCGCTCTTGTTTTCGATCAAGAAGGACAGGCGGCATTTATTTTGAACGCTTTCCGCAAGATTGAGCTCCACGCGGATCGGCTCGTTGGGCGCCGAGAAAGCCGGCGCGGCCAGCAAGAGAAGCACCATCGGAAAAAGCGACCTCGGATCACTCATCGTACGCTCCGATCATCTGGCGAATTTGTCTGTTGGCGATCGTTGCATCGCCCTTGGCGAGCAATGACTTTCCTCACTTGTCTCCAGCCGGCTGCTCTTCCTCATCGCCCTCCTCCTGGTAGCGCCACAGATCGCCCCACTCGGCCTTCCAGATATTGTCGCGATCGATTATCACGAGCGCGATCTTCTTGGTGTTGGCGAGCTGAATGGCGCCGCTCACGGCGTCGCGTATCGGCATCTCGTAGCTGGTCAGGTCATCTGGCAAATCCGGCGCGGCCGTCTTCGGGCAATGAATGATGCCGACTTGGCCATCGCTCTTCTGCATGAGCGTCAGGTTGATCGCGTCCGACTGGAGCTCATCGACCTGTTCGAAACGGTTTTTGGCCATGAGGCCCTCCTTGTGCGGCGATCATGCCCAGCCATAGGCGAAATCGCCGTTGTCGATCGTCACCTTGGCTTCCTTCAGCTCCTCTTTGGCAAGCGAGCGTTTGAGGAATTCGCGTGAGAGGGCCGGCAACAGCGTATTGGTGATGATGTTGTCGATCATGCGCCCGCCCGAGTCCGGATCATTGCACATCGACACGATATGATCGACCACCGCCTGATCATAGAGAAAGGCGGCATCGTGGTTGTCGCGGATGCGCCGACCGATGCGATCGAGCTGCAGACGGACTATTCCGCCCAACATCTTGGCCGATAATGGATAGTAAGGAATCGAGACGATGCGCCCCAGCAGGGCCGGGGGGAAGACCTTCAACAGCTCGGGCCGCAGCTCCTGTGCCAGCGCGTCGGAATCCTCGCGGTATTTCGGATCGGCCGAAAGCCCCATGATGATGTTGGTGCCGACATTGGTCGTGAGGATGATCAGCGTGTTCTTGAAATCGATGCGGCGGCCGTTGCCGTCGTCCATGAAGCCCTTGTCGAACACCTGAAAGAAGATTTCGTGGACGTCGGGATGGGCTTTCTCCACCTCGTCGAGCAGAATCACGCTGTAGGGCTTGCGCCGCACCGCCTCGGTGAGGCGGCCGCCCTCCCCGTAGCCCACGTAGCCGGGCGGCGCTCCCTTCAGCGAGGATACCGTGTGCGCCTCCTGGAATTCCGACATGTTGATGGTGATCATATTCTGCTCGCCGCCGTAGAGAGCTTCGGCGAGCGCCAGCGCGGTTTCGGTCTTGCCGACGCCCGACGGTCCGCACAGCATGAACACGCCGATCGGCTTGTTGGGGTTGTCGAGCTTGGCGCGGCTGGTTTCGATGCGCTTGGCGATCATCGACAGGCCATGGGACTGGCCCACCACGCGCCGATTGAGGATTTCCGGCAGGCGCAGCACGTTCTCGATCTCGTCCTTGACCATGCGGCCGACCGGAATGCCGGTCCAGTCGGAGACCACCGACGCGACCACCTGCTCGTCGACGTGAGCGTAGATCATCCGCTTTTCGGGATCGCGCCCCTCGAGCGTCTGGAACTTCTCGCGCAATTGCTTGCGCACCTCCTCCTTGTCGGCGGCATTCGGTTGCGCCGGCGCGGCCGCGGTCGGCGGCTCGTCCTGCGGTTTGCCCTTGTGGTCGACCTCCTTCGGCGGGCTGAGGATGTCGCGCAGACTGCGGATCTCGGTGACGAGCTTCTGCTCGGTCGCCCATTCGGCCTCGAGGCCGGCGAGCTTTTCCTTCAACGCCGCGATCTCGGCGTCGATCGCCGCGATCGGCTCCTGCTCCTGCGCGCCGAGATCGCCGTCGCTGACGAGCGCCCTCTTTTCCATCTCCCGCGCGGCGATCGCGGCCGTCGCGTCTTCGATCATCGCGGGCACGGCACTCTGGCTGATGGCGACACGCGCCGAGGCGGTGTCGAGCAGGCTCACGGCTTTGTCCGGCAGCTGGCGCGCCGGAATATAGCGATGCGAGAGATTCACCGCCGCCACGATGGCGGCATCGGAAATCCGCACCTTGTGGTGCTTCTCCATCGGGCCCAGAATGCCGCGCAGCATGTCGCAACATTTTGCGACGTCCGGCTCGCCGATCTGGATCGGCTGGAATCGCCGCGTGAGCGCCGGGTCCTTCTCGATGTATTGCCGATACTCGGACCAGGTGGTGGCCGCGATGGTGCGCAGCGTGCCGCGCGCCAGGGCCGGCTTGAGCAGGTTGGCGGCGTCGCCGGTGCCCGCCGTTCCGCCGGCCCCGATCAGCGTGTGGGCCTCGTCGATGAACAGAATGATCGGGGTCGGCGACTGCTGCACCTCGTCGATTACCGAACGCAAACGCTGCTCGAATTCGCCCTTCATCGACGCGCCCGCCTGCATCAGCCCCACGTCGAGCACGCAGAGACGTACGCCGCGCAGCGGCGGCGGCACGTCGCCTGCCGCGATGCGTTGCGCGAACCCCTCCACCACGGCGGTCTTGCCGACGCCGGCCTCGCCGGTGAGAATCGGGTTGTTCTGGCGCCGGCGCATCAGCACATCGATGATCTGCCGAATTTCGTCGTCGCGGCCGAGGATCGGGTCCATGTCGCCTGACTTGGCCTTGGCGGTGAGATCCTGGGAGAAACGGTCGAGCGCGGTCGTGCCCCTGGAGCCAGCCGCTTCCTGTGCGCCCGGCGTGCCGGCGGCCGTCAGGCCCGAGCCGTCCATCGGGCGCAGATTCTCCTCCTCCGAGCCCGCCCAAATCTTGCGATACTCGTTGGTGAGGAGATCGACCGAGACCTTGCCGAATTCCGGCGACACATTGTTGAAGGCGCGCGCGAGCTCGCGCGACTGTAGGGCACCGACCAGGACATGACCGGTGCGGATCTGGGTTTCGCCGAAGAACAAGGTTGCGTAATGCCAGCCGCGGTCGAGCAGATCCATGACGGTGTTGGAGACCGCCGGCATCTCGGTCTCATTCTTGCGAAATCCGTTGACGACCGCGGTGACGTCGGTCATCAGCTTGCCGCGGTCGAGCTTGAAATGGTCGGCGGTGAGCCCGATGTCGGTGCGCTCGCTCTGCAGGATGTGGGCGAGCCAGTGGGCCAGCTCGACGTTGCGGTTGCCCGCGCCCTTCGCCTGCCGCAGCGCTTTGAAGAATGCTTCGTAACCCACCCGATTGAGCTTGCCTGCGACCGCCTCAAGGCTGATATCGGCCATTGTCCCCCCCTTCGTCGCGCGCTTCCGTCGCCTCGCGCATTCGCTTTTGCCTCATGCGCTCGGCGGGATGAAACCGCGCATCGCGCCGGTATGCTTCCACGGATGTCCAGTTCGGAGCCATCCAGCTGGTCCAGCCGAGTTGACCGAACGAGCCGATCCGCGTCGGCTCGACGGCGCCCGATGGGATCGCCAGCTCGGCATCCCAATCCAGTTGCTCGCCATTGTAGAAGAACACGAGGTCGGCCAGCGGCTCGCACAAGTCGCCGGTCGGCAGAAAGCGAATATACTGTGCAAGATCCTTGGTGAATATCCGAATCCTGATCTTGTCCTGCACGCTGAAAACGGTTCCGCCCAGCAGAGCGTCCTCACCCAGCCTGTTGTGCCGCCCCCCCAGCATGGTCCGTTCGGACGCTTCGATCATGAGGCGGCTGCCGACGAATTCGTCGACTTCCGCCCTGACATTGAACAGGCCGCAAATCGCGCCCACGAGCCGCGAAGCGCCCTTGGTCTGCGCACTCAGGATGCCGGCAAACCCGAGTTTCGCCGCGTCCGGCACGCTGTCGAGATTCTGGTAAGGTTTGGAGCCGACGCCGATTGCAGACCCGATATAGGCGATGAAACGGTCGGCTTCGGGGCGATCGTGCTGGACGATCGGCCGCGAGTCCGCCCAAGCGCGAAAGAACAGTTGAATGAAACGATGATTGAAGACGTCGAGAAAGCGCGGAAACGCGTCGTCCTGGGCCAGCACATAGTGATAGGCCTCTTCGGTCGTCGCCAGCGGCAGCGCGCCCTGTGGCCCCAGCAATCCGAGATATTTGACGAAAACCTTGAGCGGCTGGTCGTCGCTTTGCACGACGCGCGCGAGATTCGACGCGGGGAAATCCATGAACGGATCCTGCCCGAGCTGGACGAACTCCTCGCGGCGGGTCGCGCTGTCGCCGATGCGCGGGCGATCCGCGAACGTGCGTTCGAGATGCCGCAACACGGTGAAGTAATCGAACCGCCACGGCTCGGATTCGAGATTGCGCAGGAAGGTCACGGCCACCTCGCGTCGATCACAACGGCCTGCGCAATCCGGTGCGTGGCGGCCATCGCATGATTTCACCGCGTTCGACCGACCGGATCACGGTCTGGGTGAAATGGTTGAAGCCGGAATACTCGGCATAGTACCGTTCGAGCACGGCGCCGAGCAGGAACGCGCCGGTGCCCTCGAAGACCCTCTCGTCGATGGTCACCGTAATCTCGATCCCGCGCGCGGTCCCAACCCCGCCGCGCTGATGAATACGGCGCACGATCGGTCGGCTGTCGACGTTGCGCAGACCGCTGATACGGCGCTCGGTGACGCTGTCGTTCATGTCGGCGAACATCGACAGGGTTTCCTTCAGCGCCTGGGCATTGCGGCCGGCACCGCGCTCGACCAGGCCGAGATGATTGGTGCTGAGCATGTTGACCAGGCGCCAGGTGACGGTGCCGGTATGCGCCGTTTCGCTGCGGCTGCGGAGCTGCGCCACGATCGGCTCCCGCGGCGCCGTCGGGCCCGCGACGCAAACGAGCTCGAGGGTGAAATCATCGACCAGGCGGAAATCCGCGCCGCCGACGCCGATCGGGAGATGTTCGGTCAGATGCCGATTCGAGCACAGCGCCCGCACGCTCAATTCCGAGATCGCGGTATCGCTATCGGTCCCGCCGAGAGTGCTCAAGGAGATGAACATGTCGGTCCCGGTGTAGTCCGAGGACACACCCATGCGTTTTTCCTCGACCGTGCGCCGTCGCGGCAGCCGGCGCACGGTGAAATAGGCATCAGCGTGCTGCGGGTTCTCGAGCGATGCCGCGTACAGCGGCTGCACCGGAACCTTCTCGCGCCCGCCGGAATAGTGGGCGTACACTTCAAGCAATCGATGCGGCTCGTAGTCGAGGTAGTGGCTGCGGTCCGGCACGACATGATATTCGTGCTGGCTCGACTTGAGGGGAATGCGGTCCGTGGACTTCTCGAATAGATTGATGGCCGGCGCCGCGTAGAGCGCGAACATGGAGGGCCGCACTGCCGCGGCGAGCCTGGCATTGACCTCGTCGAAGGCGAAAAGAATATCGACCGTCTTCGCCTTCAGCTGCGGCAGGACCGCGCCGAGGTTGGTCAGGTTGCACCCGAGAAACTTGCGCGGGAACACGAAGAATTCGCGCAGGAGATCGAATCCCTCGAATATCCGGTGATCGTTGGGAAACAGCGCGTCCTCGCGTTCGAAACCGACCTGATGCAGGGACTGCGGGGGCGCCGGATGGACTACGGGATCGCCGAACTCGTCCAGGCAGCGGAAATATATTCCCTTGCAGTGGGCGAAGAGCTGCTCGTAAAGCGCCACGGCGTCCGCTTCCGAACCGCCAAAGTACAGCGGCAGATTGCCGGTGCGACAGCCTGCGAACAGCATTTCCGGCTTCTTGAGCGCCTCCATGTCGGGTGGTTCGTCCTCGGGGCGCGCCGCGACGCGATGTGTCAAGGTCAGCCGCATGCCGGCCAGAACATTGCTCTCCACCGACAGGCCCAGCGCCTGCAGCGGCGCCGGGGACGAAAAATATTCGGCGCCGACCAACTCGAATGGCCAAATCGTGACGTCGCCGCACAGGCGGTAGCGGCACGCGAGTTGGCGATCGAGTTGACGAAAGCTGGCATCGAGATAGGAGCCCCGCGCGACGGCGTGCCCCTCGCGCAACGCCTTGTCGCCAAAGGTGGGAAGCACCTTCACGAGCACCATGGACGGGGTGGGCGCGAGATAGTGAGGCACGAGCTGCTCGAGCAGATTGTTGGTGAATTCCGGGAATTCGTGCTTGAGCTTGAGCTGGACCCGGGCGGCGAGAAATGCGGCACCTTCGAGCAGGCCGCCGATCAAAGGGTCGACACGATCTTCCAGGATACCGCCGAGCCGCTCCGCTATTCCCGGATATTCGTCCGCGAATTCTCGCGCCTGCTCGTTGAGCAACTGGAGTTCCCGATTGTAGAGATCGAGAAATTCCCGGTTCATGCGCGCGTCACAGACGATTGACGATTATCTTGCCGGTCTCGATGACATCGGCAACGAATTCCACGGGAACATGGACAGGATCGCAGGTCAAATCGGCGCGGACCAGGAAGCGCACCTTGAGCTCGACGATATCGACGCTCGTGTCACGTTCGACATGCAACGATGCGGCCGCAAGTCGCGGCTCGAAATTGACGATGGCGGCTTTGATCTCCCCGGCGATGTCGTCCACTCCGGCTTCGTCAATTGTGCGCTTGGTGACGTCGGGAATTCCGAAGTTCAGGATCGATTTGCGCGCATACGGCGCATCAGCCATTTCGAGCGTCGATTCCAGGGCGATGGTGTTGAGCAACGCGTCCAGGTCGCGCGCCACCTCCTGTCGCAACACTGATTCTGTGATCACTTGACGTACGCGCATTCGGCGGCTCGCTATCACGCGCTCACCCGCATCGTTGCGAATTTCGACCCTCCGTTTCGCATCCTTGGCCGCGTGCGCTGCGCGAAACACGTACATCAGGGGCGGGCTAAGGCGCGTCTTCTTGTTCACAGGGGTCATGGCGACTGGGACAAGTAGCTTTCTGCGGGAAGTGGCTCCCACTCGGACAATAGAACGCGACGGGCCGCAAAATCCAGCGTCGGTTTCGGGCTGGATCAGCCCAAAACCGAACCGCGTGGATTTGAAACATCAGCCGGCGTCGCCAAAGCCCGTTCGCTGCTGATGTTATCGCAAATCGGCCAAACTCCGGGGTTGCGCAGCTAGGACACGTTCTTCTGGATGTCCCACGAGAAGTCGACATTACCCTGGGGATCGCCTTCGTCGCCTTGCGGCTTGTAGGACGACTCGTGCTTCACAAAATGCAGGGCGAAGGACTCCATCGGCAACTGCCCATTGCCGTGGGCGTTCAAGTTCCATGACGTGATCACAACGTTGGTCAACTTGATCTGAAAATAGGGAATCTTGGTTTCGCCCTCCTGCTTCAAGAGCGTCAGCTTGCCGGACGGAATCGCCTTTCCCATCGTGCACTTTTGATGGAGGACCAGGGATGATTTGTCCGTGAACTTGGTGCAGTGGATGTCGTGGGTCTCGCCCTGCCCGATGCCCGAGCCGGTGCCATGACGGAACGAGCTGTTGTTGGTCGAGCCCCAGGAAACCGACTGGAGTTCGATCTTGTTGGTGTATTCCGAGTCCATGGATTCGCCTTCGACTCCCTCGAGCTCGAGGAACGCATAGACTTGTGCCATTGATTCTCTCCAAAATTAGCAGAAACAGATGCCTCATCGCGCCCGGTGTGAGCGGATTGAGGACGTTCCACAGGTCTTCGTCGCGGTACCATCCAAGGCGGTTCAATAAACTTATTTGGCGACCGGCAGCCGCGACACCAGACGCAGCCCGATATCCATGCCCTCGAGTTGAAAATGGGGGCGGAGCTCGAACGTCGCGGAATAGTAGCCGGGGTTCTCTTCGTTCTCGACGATCGATATCTTTGCGCCGGCGAGCGGCCTGCGGCATTTGGTAGCTTCGGACGAGTTCTTCGGATCGGCGTCGATATACTCGTTGATCCAGTTGGACAGCCACTTCTGGAGCTGTTCTTTCTCGTAATACGAGCCGACCTTGTCGCGGACCATCACCTTGAGATAATGGGCAAACCGGCAACACGCGAACATGTAAGGCAAACGCGAGGACAGGTTGCTCGACGCGGTCGCCTCCGGGTTGTTCTGATAAGCCTTCGGCTTGAACAGCGATTGCGCGCCGATGAAGGCGGCCCGGTCGGTATTCTTGCGGTGGATGAGCGGGATCAGACCTGATTTGGCGAGCTCGGCTTCGCGACGATCGCTGATCGCGATCTCGGTCGGGCATTTGAGGTCGACGCCGCCATCATCGGTCGGGAACGTATGGGCGGGCAGATCCTCCACCTCGCCGCCTGACTGGACGCCGCGGATGCGTGCGCACCAGCCGTATTCCTTGAATGCCCGATTGATGTTGGCCGCCATCGGATAAGCGGCGTTCATCCAGCCGTATTTTTCGCCCTTATGCCCGTCGGTGTCCTCCTCGAAAGCGAATTCGTCGACCGGCTCGGTCTTCGCCCCGTACGGCAACCGGGCGAGCACGCGCGGCATGCACAGGCCGACATAACGCGCATCATCCGAATCCCGCAACGACTTCCAGGCGGCATACTCGGGCGTGTCGAACAATTTGCTCAAGTCGCGTGGGTTCATCAGCTCGTTCCACGAATCCATGCCCATCAGGGTTGAATCCGCGGCGGCGAAGAACGGCGCGTGAGCGGCGCCCGCGATCTTGCTGAGATCGCGCAGCAACTGCACGTCTGTCGGCAGGTGGCTGAAATAGTAATCGCCGATCAGGCAGCCGTAGGGCTGACCGCCAAGCTGGCCGAATTCCTCTTCGTAGACCTTCTTGAACAACGGGCTCTGGTCCCAGGCGGCGTTCGGAAATTGGCGCAGATGCCGGTAGAGCTCGCTTTTCGAAACATTCATGACGCGGATCTTCAGCAGCGCGTCGGTTTCCGATTGGAACACGAGGTATTTGAGGCCGCGCCAGGCGCTCTCGATCTGCTGAAATTCCGGCGCATGCATGACTTCGTTCATCTGCGCCGAGAGCTTCTTGTCCAATTGCGCGATCATCTCCTCGATCGTGTCGAGCACGTCCGACTTGATGAGGCTCGTATCAGCAAGCGCCTGTTGGACGAGCGTCCTGACAGCATTCTCCACCTCGGTAGCCGCGCGCTCGGTCCGCGGCTTGAAGCTTTGCTTCAGCAGCGCGGAAAACTCATCGGCTTCTCGGGTTTCGACTTGCGCTTCCGAGGGGGCGCGGCCTGTTGCCGTTTCGGTCGCCATGGCCACTCTCTCTCCGGTTGAGGGTTGCGTTCAGGAATTCGTATTCAGGCCTCACCGCCCGGTTCGGAGGTGCGATCCTTCAGGGCTGCCATGAGTTGCGGATCGGCCAGCAATTTACGCAGCGATTCTTCGGCCGCGACTTTGCCGTCCATATACCGCATCAGATTGGCAAGTTGCTGTCGCGCCTCGAGCAGTTTGGCGACCGCCGGCACCTGACGCGCCACCGCGGCCGGCTCGAAATCGGCCATCTTGCTGAAACGCAGTTGGACGCCCATTTTCTCTCCCGCGTTGTCGGAGAGCTTGTTCTCGACGCGAAAGCTCACGCCGGGCTGGATGGCCGCCATCCGGGCATCGAGATTGTCCATGTCAAAATCGAGGAACTTGCGCTGGGCGATCTCGTCCTTCTCGACGCCGGGCGTATTGCCGGAGAGATCCGCCATGACCCCCATGACAAACGGGATCTCGACTTTTTCCTCTGCATTCGCGGGGTTTTCGTAGGTAATGTGCACCCGTGGCGGACGGTTTCGTCGAATGAATTTCTGACCGCTTTCTCGAGCCATGTGTTCGTTTCCTGGTCTGGGATTCGCGCCGCCAATCACCAAGCGTGATTAGAGGATTTTTCTTGCGTCGCGTCAATCGGCACGCTGGCGAGTATCCTCGGTTTTCTTCGGCCCCTTAAGTCAATCCAGGCCAAGGTGTAAACTTTCCTGAGCTCCAGCCAAGTATTGCTAAAGTATTAATCCGGCATGCGGACCGCGCTCCGCCAGTACAATACGATCTTATTTGTCGGCCCCTGCATTCTTGAGGGCCGCCTTCGGCAGCACATCTCTCAGGACGCCCATGAAGTCGCGCTCCGCAAGGGCGCGCGCGCGCTCGCACAGCATCGGCACGGGGCTGGACGGTTCGGCAGCCCGAAAAAATCGCTGAACCTGTTCGAGCAACGCGATGGCCTGCGATCGCGATCGAACGCTGTAGCCCGACCCGCCGGGCTGATGGACACCGCCGCCGTCCGGGGAGCTGCCTGCGGCGCCCGCCGCCGCCTCAGGCAGCTTTGAAAGCCTCCCAAGCGGTAGCTCGAAGACTTGGTCAATTCCGATTTGGAATGCCGCCTTCTCCATCTGCGTCGGCACCAGGATACTCATCACCTCAATAAAGGACTTGCCGATCAACTGATGGGCCTGCCGCACCAGGGGCAGGGTTGGGCTGGATGGCTCCAAACGGCTGTAGTAGTCGGCGATCGCCGCGAGG
>Ga0209068_10000352_pt1 | contig 25329 bp, 20 predicted proteins | sample ColStrG_CSR_2012_FD_187200 | JGI IMG/M metagenome (GOLD analysis project Ga0209068, IMG submission 187200) | Freshwater sediment microbial communities in response to fracking from Pennsylvania, USA - Cold Stream Run_MetaG_CSR_2012 (SPAdes)... | ecosystem: Environmental > Aquatic > Freshwater >...
ATACGAGTGTGAAGAAGAACTATCCCGCGTTGGCCGAGGCCCTGATCGAAGCTGCCAGCCCTCAGATTCGTAACCTGGCCACGCTGGGCGGCAATCTCTGCCAGCGCCCGCGCTGCTGGTATTTCCGCAATGGCCTAGGTTTGTTGCCCAAGGACGAGACCGGCAAGGAACTGGTGGCGGCCGGCGAGAATCGTTATCACGCTATTCTCGGCAACGACGGTCCCGCCAAGTTCGTCAGTCCCTCCACCGTCGTTCCGGTCTTGATTGCCTACGGCGCTATGATTCAGATCGAGGGTCCGAATGGGAAACGCGAGCTGCCACTGGAGAAGTTTTTCGTGATCCCCAAGGCCGAAGGCGAACGCGAGCACGATCTGCGACCGAACGAAGTCGTCACCGAAGTGGTGATTCCGCCGGCAGCGGGTGTCAAGGCTGCGCATTACGAAGTCCGCCAGAAGGAAGTGTTCGATTGGCCGCTCGCACTCGCCGCCGTCAAGCTGGAGATGAACGGCTCCAATGTGCAGACGGCCCGGGTTGTGTTGGGATACGTAGCGCCCGTCCCCTGGCCTTCACCGGAAGCCGAGCAGGCCCTGCAAGGACAGCCGGTGAACGAGGAAACCGCGCAGAGGGCTGCCGAAGCCGCTCTGCAGCGCGCCACGCCGCTGAGCAACAATGGATACAAAGTGCAGCTTGCCCGTGTGGCGCTCAAGCGCGCCATTTTGAAAGCCGCACACGGAGGTGTCGCGTGATCAGCGAATCCGATCGCTTTAACACGAATCGTCCGAACCTCTGTTCAGCATTACGTTGGAAAGGCCAATTCATCCTGGCCGAGGCCGATCCCACCGTGCCCGCGTGTAACGACGGCCTGTTCTGGTGCCTGCACACGCAGACTTGCATCGGCCCCGACGGCGAACTGGCCGAGCCCGGCAACTGCTGCTCCAAGACCCGCGGCTGCCACGGTACGGGAAAATGCGCGTAGCGCCCTTTCCTCTTTGCCGGTTCGTGTAGGACAATTAGGACAATCAGGAGAAACTGGACAGAAGGAGTCTCGCATGCGTTATCACCTGTCAGTCGCTTTGTTTCTGGTCGTTCTGTTGGTTTCAGTTTCTGCCGCCCAGCAGATTCGTGGTGACTATCTCGAGACCCGCTCCGCCGACGTGTACACCGGTCAGTGTTTCGCCAATGGCGAGGTAAATCTCGTCGGCAATGAGGCCATCCTGGCTTGGCACATCCGGAGCGGCAACTGGAACGGTGTCCCGCTGCAAGGGCTGACCGTCGCCGCCGCGGTCCGCGCCAAGGGTACCCTGGGCGATCCCTACGAGAACCCTTATCCGGCCGACGCCGTACTGTTGGTGGACGACCAGGCGAGCGCGCAGCAACGCGCTGCCCTCGCCAGCTTCGCTCAGCACATGGGGGGTGAGTTGCTGAAGAACGTCGCGCAAATGATTCCAGTGGAGATGGAGTTGGTCGTGAACGCTGAGCATCATGGCGCCGCCATGTTTCGCGCAGGCGAGTTTGCCACGGTGCAGACGCGCTCGATTGGTGAAAACGACCACCTGTGCGGCAATGAAGTCACCTACTACCCGCCGCTGACCGAGTTGACGCATTCCATGCCGGCCGTTGCTCTCACCGACGCCTACAGTGGGCCCGGTCTGGGAGTATCGTGGAAGTTTCACGGCAAACGCAGCGCCTTCGTGGGTGCATTTGCTCAATAATCTGACACCGGAGCCTCAGCGTGTGTAAGCTCGCGGCGCGATTATCTTCGATCGCTCTCATCGTTATTCTTGCGGCCGTCTGCAGCGCTCAGACCGGCAAGGTGGAAAAAATTGGCTCCCTGACTGACCCGGCTGTCTCCGAGGCCGTGCGGCAGACGCTTGACCCCGCCGGTTACCGCATTTCGCTCGATGATGGAACAGCATTCTGCGAGATGTGGCTGCGCAAGAGCGTTCCGGCCCAGGCGAAAAAGGACGCTGCAGATGTGGTCTATCCGCAACTGGCCGAATCGACGTTGGTGGGCGTCCTGCATTATCCGAAAGGTGGCAGTGACTACCGGGGCCAGACAATTTCTGCCGGCTTTTACACCCTCCGTTACGAACTGATGCCCAGTGACGCCAATCACCTCGGCGCGGCGCCCAATCGTGACTTCCTGCTGCTGGTCCCTGCAGCGTCAGATGCCGACGCCAATGCCGTCTTCAAATTTCCGGATCTGATGGCGCTCAGTGAGAAGGCGACAGGTACCCGGCATCCCGGGCCCCTGAGCCTGGTTCAGCCCGACAGCGGCGGCGCAGCCCCGGCGGTCTCCAAGGATGACCAGGACCACTGGACCTTTTCTGCCAGCATGGAACTCTCGACTGGCGACGAAATCCCCTTCGCACTGGTAGTGAAGGGCACAGCACAACAATAGAAACCCTAACTCCGGTACCGCACAAAGACCGCTCCAAGCCAACATGATCCAAACCAACGGTGCGAGCAACAAGCCCAAATGGCTGGCTTTGCGAGAGGCAAGAGTCAGATGCCACAGAGGGAAACACCCGTTTTCTACTCACACCGCAGCGCTGTCATGGGATCAACCGCCAGGGCACGCAGCGAGGGAACCAGGCAAGCCAGGGCGGCGACCACGATCATCAACAGCGAGACTCCAAACACCGTCAAGGGATCGTGAACCCCGTTTTCCACCCAACGGGTGATCAGTCTCCCCAGTCCGAGGCTGAGCAGTGCTCCAGAAACAAGGCCAAGACCCACGCTGAGCCCGGCAGAAGACAACACAATACGCAGCACGTCGGAGCGCTGGGCGCCGAGGGCCATGCGGATGCCAAACTCGCCGGTCCTCTGCACCACGCTATAGGACACGACGCTGTACAAGCCTACTCCGGCCAGTACCAGAGCCAGCCCCGAGAACGCGGCAAACAGAATAGAGACCAGGCGTGAATTGGCCCATTCGGGCTCGCGCCTGATCCACTCGTCGAGATCCTGCACGTTCGAATCTATCTGCTGATCGGGATTGACGGCGGCGATCTCCTTACGGACACTTTGCAGCATGGCCAGCGGATCGCCCTGGGTCCGAACCAGAATCTGCGTGCCCATGAACATGTTGACGGTGTACGGAAGATATACAGCCGGCAAGATCGGCTTATCCATTCCGTCATCGAGCGCGTCAGCGACGACGCCAATGATTTGGAGCCAGCCATCGCTTGCCGTTGCAGTCACCCGGTAGGGCGGCTGGGCGGTCAATCGAGGCATGCGCACCGAGTGACTCAGGACATCCTCGCCGGGAAAATAGCGGCGAACGAATGTCTGGTTGACCAGCGCAAGAGTAGCGCCACGCGAGATTTCGCTCGGCTCCCACAGGCGTCCTTCAAGCAATGGAATATGGAGGATGGTGAAATACTCCGGGCTTACGAAGTTTGCCCGCGCCTCCTGCTGTTCAGCCGCGGTCTTACCCAGGATCTCGAAAGGCTGAGGCCACCCGTTGCTGGGTGGTGTGGCGTTGGTGGAAATGCCCGCTGAAACTACTCCGGGAATCGTCGCGACCCGCTCCCGAAGGTGCGTAAAATAAGCGGCCCGTTCCGCCCAGCCGTTGAGCGTATTTTCGTGGACAGGGATGCCGACCGACATCACATGGTGAGGATCGTAACCGAGCGGTCTGCGCATCATGTGGGAAAATCCCCGGATGGCCGCGCCGGCGCCGGTGAGCAGTATCAAGGTGAGGGCGATCTGCCCGGCAATCAGTCCGGTGTGCATACGCTTACCGCGCACGCTGCCCGCCATTTTGTGCGTGCCCGCCTGGATAATGTGATTGATTTCACGCCGCGCCGACTCAAGCGCGGGAAACACACCGAAGAGCACACCCGAAAACACCGCTAGGCTCACGCTGAAAAGCAAAACTGGCAGATTGACGTGGAAATCGGCTTCGTGGGGGAAGGAATATTCGGGCAGCCGGGCCACAATAAATCCCAACGCCCGGTACGCAAGCAGCACGCCCAGGCCGGCGCCTATCAAGGAGAGCAGCAGCGACTCAGTCAGCAGCTGCCGGACAATCCGGAAACGGCTTGCTCCCACCGCGGAGCGCACCGCCAGTTCGTGCTGGCGGGCAGTACCCCGCGCCAGAAGCAGAATCGAAACATTCCCGCATCCTATTGCCAGCAGTAAAGCCACAGCCCGCAACAGTCCAAGCTCCAATCAGAACAAATCGCTGCCCCACAGTCGGCACAGCTCGTGACGGCGGGCTTGCCGCACAATTCTCCCACATCACTGTCGCTCGACACATATTCAATCTGGCAGTTCATCAAGCGCCTTCGAACTCTGCACATGCTAGTTCACGTAATGCCAGGCGGGTACGGTAGATTCCTAGTCTCCGAGGCTGATAGACGACATTGGGCACGGTCTCAACCCGCGAAGCAGATCGGCGAGATCGTGTTTCATCAACAAGACTTGATCCCCCACATCAGCAAGCATTGCCGCTCGTTCATTAATTAATTCAATGTTGAGATCCTTGTCGACCGCGTTGGTGCTGGTGAGCAGCGCGATCCTCCGCTTCCACTGAGGAGAATCCGGGGGACCGATACGACCTGCCGCCACCCATCCCGCTAACATCTGCTCCTTTCGGCTCGCCTGGGAAGCTGTTCCGGGCGGAACACTGTTTAGATAGGCCCAGATGTTGTCAGGGTAGTGGCTGTGCTGCTCCTCCGGCTGGCCGAGAAAGGCCGCCAACATGTTGGGAAGAACCCATGCCGGCCGCCTGCCGCCATGTACCTGCCGGAAGCTACGGAGCGAAAACAGTGTAGAAATCCCGCCTGCGGCAAAGCCGACCGCGTTGCCCGCGCTTGAAGTGGTCTTGCTGAACTGCAGGAGACCACTGACGATGCCGAGTCCACTGCCAGCTGCGAGGACAGCGAGGTTCGTGCTGCCGATTGCACGATCCCGCTTGTAGCGCAATAAGCTTCGCAGCTCTACGGTTTGTTCCCGCTCGTAGTCGATTTCGGCGGCGAGGGAATCCACATCGAGAGACGCCGCTATTACGGCCTCGGTGATCTGCTGGCGAAGCGATAGTTCCTCAAGAGACAGACCGGCCGCTGCACCGGGTCCCTTTGCAGATAAAGAGGAGAGCTCCTCGATGTCAGATTCGACTCCGATGATGCGGGCCATCTGCAAGGCGTTTGGAGGAAGTCTGGAGTGCTCTCCTTCATTACTCTGCATATCAGCAAATCTGGGATTAGCCTCAGTGGCTACAAGGTGGCTTTCCTGGGCTGGGCATGTAGTGAACAGGACGGAAAGAATTCCCGAAACGGCCAGAACACAGACAATGGATTTGGGGACTCGCATAGCACCGTCGCCTCCTTGATTACGTGTGACAACGCCGAGCTGTTCGATGAGAGCCATTCTCAGGGGCAATGGTATTCTGTCGGGATTGTCGACGTAAAATCACTGTTACACCAACGACCCCTTGGGCCAACCTAGCCGAGCCGGGATTGTTGGTGTACTCACCTGTTCGCGCCAGTTACAATTCTGCGCCGAGAGACTGTGTCAAAGAAATAAGATCAGAACGCCGTCGCCGCACAGCCCTTCTCGAAAATCGCATACATCGTTTATACCTTCCAATCGCCCCCCCGACGTTGTTGACACTATTTGGCACCGACCGACGCCCGTTCAGATGTGTGAGGTCTCCCAAAGACAATTCGCATCACTGTGATGGTGGTCACAGCACAATCGTGCCATAAGTGGAAGACTGATTGTGGATATCGACTGCCGGGGATGTTCGCAAAATAGAGACAGTTAACTGGAATCCATCAGCAAAGGAGGCTTGCCATGAGGACATTCGTCCATTTCCGCACCCACGACGAGACCCGTTTCCACTGGCACCCGTTGTATGGGCTGTTCTCACTCACAGCAAGTGTTGTGCTGACGGTGTTGGTTGTGCTCATGCTTGCTTTGTTGGCAACGTGAAGTAGCAGCATTGCTGGCCGGCTCATCGCATGACTTCGTCCCTCGTGTGGATCCTACAGACAGAGGTTGATTCGGACGGGCTTCAATCGATCATCTGAGGCGACACAAGTTTGCCGAACTAGGAGGTTCGTATGCATCTCTCAAGCCTGAAAGAATATCTCGACAGACACAACGTTAAGTATATTGTCATCTCTCATTCGCCTGCTTACACGGCACAAGGCATTGCCGCGCTGACACATATTCCCGGAAAGGAATTGGCGAAGACGGTGATTATTAAACTGGACGGCAAGTTGGTCATGGCGGTGCTTCCTGCCCTGTTTCACGTAGACCTCGGGCTGCTTAAGAAGGCGACAAAAGCGAAGTCTGTGGAGCTTGCGTCGGAAGACGAATTCAAAGACCAATTTCCCGAGTGTGAAATCGGCGCGATGCCGCCATTTGGAAATCTCTACGGAATCGACGTCTTCGCCGATGAAAGCCTGGCCAAAGACAAGGAGATTGCATTTAATGCAGGTTCTCACCGAGAACTGATTCGACTGGGCTGGGAAGACTTTGAAAGATTGGTCAAACCCAAAATGATCAGGTTCAGTACGGGGAGAGCCGCTGAAGCAGCGTAATCCATCAATGGCTGAAATTTCAAGATTAGTTTTTCCTGTTCACCATGAAATTGTGTCCAGCCTTCGGCCTAGGGAAATTCCCGTCGGCGATTGGTTGCCAAACCGGTTACATATGTGGCTAACTCATGAAAAGGCGCGGCCGTAGTAAGGATGCTGTCAAGAAAGACCATTCCGTTTAGCCCCCATCTTGTGTTTCCTGCTACTCCCAGGCGTGACGAGAATCACAGACTGACAAGCCCCTTGCCATAGAAGATGCAAAAGGGATGCGCGTTGATCCCAAGCTGATCTCAGAAGGGCTTCTCGATTCAGAGGCAGCGAGTCTGCAACAGCGCTGCCCCGAGTAGTGGGTACCTCCTCAGCAAACGTCATCTCACTGGAGCACGCCATGCTGAATCACTTAGCGCCGTTCAAAGATTTCGGCAGAAATACCGCTCATTCACATTGCATTCGTCGCTGGAGACAGATTTTGGCAGGGATCCTTCGACCATTTCGCTGGTTCCCTGAGCGACGTGTCTTCGCACTTATCCACCAACCGAGCGAAACGCCGCGCCTGGATCGTGGTTGGATCATCGCCAACCACAAGCTCGTTTCCTTCCACGCCGCCTTTCTGACCTCATTGCTCAGCATTCCTTCACACGTGCTATCGAATTTCGGTGTCATCCGAGAAATGTTCCTGAGTGTTGAGGTCGTGATCTCCTCTCTGATGTGGTATGCGGCGTGGCATTGCAACATCGCCATCCACGAGATGGGGCACTACGTGGCGGCGGTCAGAACCAACAATCTCAGACCAGAGCTTGCGGGTCCTGCCGAGCAAAAGCTGAAGCAGGGCCTGATTGGCAGGTGGCTCTGGTATCTCGAGATGTTCGTGAAAATTCCTTACGGAACTTTCCAAGGAGTACATAAGGAGGCGGGGAGCTTCCACCCGAGCGTCAAGACGCAGAACCTGGCCGTATCGGCCGCGGGCCCCAGAGCGAGCAAGGTGCTCAGCCAGATCGCGTTCTTGCCCGGAATCGCCCTGATATTGCTTGGCCTGTACGCCACGTTCCCTGCGGCGGTCTACGCGGGACGACTGCTCTTCACCATTGGCGTAGTCGCTCTTTTCGATTTCCTGCTCTCGGACTCGGGAAAATACAAGGCGTTCCGGGAAAGGCAGCGAGAGGCGGCGGCAAAAATGTCAGAAGTAAGGGCTGCGGAACCAGTCCATGCGGCGCAAGAATCGCGCCCGGTAAAGCCGTCTGAACTCAGGCGCAAGCTCCGGCTGCACAGGCTGCAGGAGTTGGAACTACCGGACGGAAAGATTGTGTTCGCCCCCTGGGAGTTCAGAAACTCCATCCAGGGAGGTCGTCACACCGAGGAGATGGGCGGCAACCTGAGCTTCCAGGAATTGATGTTCCTGCCCCTCACCGCCAAGGATTACATTGAGGCCCAACGGGTCACCAACATGCTTCAAACCAGAGCGATCCAGATCATCCAGGACACGGAAGGGTTGAATTTCGTGGGCATCGGCCTGGAGGGAGGCATCGTGGCCTCCTACGCCAGGGAAAAAGGCGACCTGCTTCCCGAAGAGAGGGCGCTAAGGGTGGCTGTCCAGGCCATCGAGGAATGCGGCTTTGTCCCCGACCGAGACGTTTGCCTCGCGCTTGATCCCGCCGCCAGCGAACTCAGCAATGCCTACCGGGAAAAGACTGGTGAGAAAGACTCGATCGGGCAATACCTCTTTTGGAGAGCGGAAGATCCAAAGGTTCTGAGCACCGACGAAATGGTTGACCTCTATATTCGCTGGGTCCAGAAATATCCGATCGTTTCTCTGGAAGACCCGTTTGCGGAAGACGATTTCGAGGGGTGGAAGAAACTCATGAAAGCCCTCGACCACGAGATCCTGATTATCGGGGACGATCTGGTTACGACCAAGGATTCCACGATTCGAAAGTGCGCCGAAGAGGGGCTCATCAACACTGCCCTAATCAAGGCCAACCAGATCGGCAGCCTGAGTGAGACCCTGCTGGCGACTCGTACGGCGAAGGAGTTGGGACTTGCCCTGGTTGTCTCTCACCGATCCAAGTCTCCCAACGAGGTGATGGAAGCCGACATCAGCTTCGCGGTTGGCGCGCTCGGCCTCAAATGCGGGGGCGGAGCCAACACGGAGAGGCTGGTCAAATACGGGAGAATCGTTGAACTCATGGAAATGGCAAAGAAGGGTACAAAGATCACCCGGAAACTCGATCCCGATCTCGTCATTGCCGATATCTCCGCTCACGAGGAACCGACGAACGCGGGCATACCGACGGTTGGAGTGGTGGTGATGCTCGACAACGGCATGAAGTTCACCGCTGCCACGCCCCTGGGCGTCTCGGCTGGTACGGACGAGGCCATCCATCTAGTCGACAGCATCATCGAAGCGAACCCGCTCACGCGGAAATTCCCGAATTACTTCGTGTTCAAGGAGAAAGAAAAAACTTACCGGTTCGTCGCCGACCTCAAGGCCGACGCGATTGCCAAGGAGAATCGTGAACTGGCAGACCTCTGGGTGCGAGCCAAGCGGTACGGCGGCAAGGGCTGTCTGAACGCCGTGGCCAACGTCACCGAAGCGATCGCTCCCCGCTTTCTGGGGCAGAAAATCTCGGCGCTGGGCACTCTCGCCGATATCGACCGAGAGCTTCTGGCGCTCGAACTGGATCTTGCCACAAAGCGAGGCAAGATCGATGCAAGCGCTTCGGACGAGGCGAAGATCCAGATCATGCAGCGAAAGGCAAATCTCGGCATGAATGCTGTGCTTTCAGTCTCGCTGGCGCTCGGGCGGCTGATTGCCGCGAGGGATGGAAAAGAACTTCCCGATGTACTGCGGGAGATGGAATCGACCATTGATCGCGACCATCTGTACGGGGTCAAGTCGGCGGTAGCGGTTCCGGAACTGGTCCATGCGCTCTAAATGTCATCTGGCCGGGGAAGGGGAAGGTTCTCTTCCCCACAGATCTTTTCGAGCTGGCCGATGGACCAGGGTGCATTGAAATCATACAGAACGCGATAGGGCTGCTGGAGAAGTTCCAGCACCCTCGCGGACTGGGGATCGGTCCATGGAGGTAAGGAGTTTTTCGCTTCTTCTAACGTCACACCGCTGAGTTTTAGCGCGATGAGGGATTGCACGTTGCCCGGGTGAAGCGAAAGCTGTTCGAGGCCACCTTTGAGAATCTGCTTTCGCGCCAGGAGAATCTTCCTCTCACCCACGTTTTGCAGTAGCTGCATGTATTTCTCGAACAGGACCCACTCATTCACCAGCAGCCCAATCTCTGACGGGCTGAAACACTTCCAGAATGCGGCGGGATAGCGCAGACACAAAAACCGACCCAACATAAACGCGCCCGCCTCATACCCTGAGATATGTTCAGGGGAGCATTTTGCCAGGGCCCGCTTGAAGAACCTAATCTTCCGGTCCAGGGTCAGCATCTCGAAAACATTGCTTTGGCCCAGATGGTCGCCTATATCGCTCTTGAGAACCTCTTCCATGTACGACGTTTCACGCTCATCGAACCAGCCGTTCACAAGCTTCCTCGACTCTTCGGACTCCCCTCGCAGATCGAAATTCACAAGCCTGATAACTTCGCTGAGTGTGGAGATCTGGTTGACTTCGAGACCTCGGGCCAACTGCTGGTAGTAGCGGTACGCGTAGGCGATGGAAGCGAAAGCTCTCCTCTCCTCCTCGTCTATCTCCACCGGCTCTCCCCGCATATAGCGCAACAGCCGGCCAGGCTTGAACTTTGCCTTTCCCAGGTAGATAGATCTCCGCCTTGAGGAGACCGTGATCCAATCTCCTTCTCTGATCTCTCTGCCGGACGAATTAACCAGGCTTCCACCCGGCCACAGCGTTACGCCGTTTCTTTCAAGGCTCAGCAGAGCGGGTATACCCAAACTCTGGCAGATCGTGACCACATGCACGGCGGCCGAGGTCAGACTGATGATGGCATCCATCTCGCGCATCACCACAGCGTCGGTGGGTACAAAAGTGCTCTTACAAAGACACACTTTGTCCCCTTCGCTCTTGGCTCTCAGCGCGGCATCGCCAGAGAAATACACACGGGCCGACACCGCAGACCTGGGCAGAACCGCGACGCCCGAGCAGAAGTGGCTGAGGAGATCGAAATCCTCCTGGTCGATGGTGTCGCTGGTGAGCTGCTTGATGTGGTAGGGCCGGATGAGTTCGATCACCCGCTGCCGTGACACTGTCCCCGACTTGTGCATGTCCACAACGGAGATAATGGCTGCCCGCCCCGCCATTCCCGTCTCATTCAGTTGGAGCAGTGCGAACGACTGATATCTGGCTGTCGCTTCCACCGCAAACTCGATTGTGACAGGGGATTCAAACTCTCTCTCAAGGTCCCCAAGGTGTGGAACGAAATGATAAACGGCAGGAAAGTCGCTCAGAATAGCCTCCCGATCCTCGAAAGAGGTCGAGCGGATTTCTGCAGTTCCAGTCATCATTTCTTCGCCAAAAATATCATGGGCGGTCTGGAGTTCCACACCCACACCCGTCTGGGTGTGGCGGCTGGAGATGACTCCAGCGTAGGCATTTTCATGCCGGACCGTGCAGATCATTTTCTGCAGAATGAGGCTAGGATAGTGTTCCGCTCCCCTGCAGAGCGTCAGCACGAGATCCTTGTTCTCTTCAAAGTGCTTGTAGGCCTGTCGCACGAAGAACGTAGCCTGAAAGAGCGGATCCTCAATGAGCCTTCTGTCAGTCTTACGAATGATCTCGGATAGCTGCTCGATCAAGCGCACGACCTCCTCCGGAGCGAGGTCAGACTTGACGGCACCAACAATCGCAGCGTACTCCTCACGGTGGAGAGAATGGCAGAGGTTCCTCAAGTTATTCAGAAACATCTTGTGCGCGGCAACAGAGCCATACATCTTCTCTAAACGGGGCAACGTACTTTCTGTCACGCCGACGTTGAGATAAGTATCCATGACTCCGGGAATGTAGTGCGCCGTAGCGCAGCGTATTGCGAAGGCGAGAGGGCTCTCGCAGTCTCCCAAGCCCTGCATGGTGAGGATCTCAAGTTGCTTGATGGCTTCCGAGACGTGCTCTTCCAGGCGCTCGGCGCGATCGGCATAAGCACACGAGGTAAGCACGACAAAGTCTGGTACGGGGTAGCCTAGTTGACTCAGTTTCAGGAGTATGAATCCCTTTTGGCTTATGTCTTGTTCTGAGTGAGGCTGACAGCTTGTGGAAGGAACGACGAAACTGCTTTCAGTTGGCTGAGGCGGCACCAATTCTCCAACCGAACGTTCTTGCGCCGCCAGAGCAAAATCCTTCACAGCTTGAGGGTCCCCTCGACGGGCGTTCAGAACCAGTGAAAGGTACCCTTTTGCCCTCTGAATGTCATCGTCGCAGAGAAAAGGAATATCGATTTCGCTGACAACGATGCTGCTCGTCGAGCCGCTGTGGAGTTCGACCTCCACCACGGGCGGAGAATATCCGGGGCCGCTCGGGCCGACGTTCTCTTTCTTCGATGAATGCGGGTCTCTCCTGGACAGGAGGCTGTGCTGGTTAATGTAATTGCCGCGGATCCTGAAGTCGCGGATTTCCGTCCCTGTGACGGGTTCCATAGGAGGTCATCCTAACCGAGCAACCGCTTCAAATATTCTCCTCATGAAGCACGATGCAATCGTGCTTCATCTGCTTGGCGGCGGGCTCTCCACGCAGACCCACAGTAAATCTTATTCCGGTCGAAACCGCTGATATCCTACGCTGCGCTCTTTTGTCCGCTCACCGTTCCATTCGGCCACGATATTACCCTGGCGCGCTGGGCATTCGAGAGCAACGGCGAGGAATTGACGGCCGAATCGATGGCGGCCTCCAGCATCCATCCTTGAATGCGAAACACCATGCTCCAGAGGTGAGAAGCCAGGACGATCAAGACCGCGCCAGCAATCAGCCAGGCGGACACTACAGGAAACCCAGAACGCTCCGCGGGACTCGATTGAAAAACCGTGACAGCGGCAATGAAAATGAGACCAGCCAAAAAAATGCCTACGAGCTTGACAGTTTCGGCGAAGTCGGTTGCCCTTCCCGCGGTCTGATAGGCCTCCCGGTATCGTTCCATTACAGATGTAGTTTCTACGGAATCATTAGTGAAGGGAATAACCCTTGCGGTGCTCATAAGAACCTCCTGGGCCGAAGATTAAACGGCCCTTATCCCGATGCATCGCGCGATCGAGGCGAGGGGAAGTTACACAGGTGTTTTATAACATTGGTCGGACGCGAGTACAGTGATCGTGGTCACTGTTTCTTGTCGGACTCTGGTTTATAAGTGTGTCGGTGCCAGAGGAGGCTCGCCATGGTCATTGCGTCGGAATTGAAGAACGGAATGGTCCTCCGCATCGGGAGGGAGATCTACAGAGTTCTGGAAGCTGACTTCAAGGCCGGGTCGGCAAAGTTAAGCGGCGTGGTCAAGACCAAGCTCAGCAACGTCGCCACCGGCAGCATGTGGGAACAGCATTTCCGGCCGCAGGAGCGGCTTGAAGAGGTGCACCTGGAACAGCGCACCCTCGAGTTTCTGTTCAGCGACGCTGACAGCCGCACGTTCATGAACCCTGAGAACTTCGAGCAGGTGGACATTCCCCGCGCTATCGTCGGAGCGGCGGAGAAATTTCTGCAATCCGGAATGATGCTACCCGTCGAATTCTTTGAGGGGCGGCCGATCAGCGTCCTCTTCCCCGACGTGGCCGAGGCGCGCGTAGCCAGAACCGCGCCGCCTGTACATGCCCATCAAGACAATGCCTGGAAAGAAGCTTCGCTGGAGAACGGGGTCCGAATTCAAGTCCCGCTGTTCATTGCTCCCGGCGAAATCGTGCGCGTGGATGTTAAAGCAGGACGCTATGTGGAACGCGCGCGGGCCGAACGTAAGCGGGTTGCATAGTTAGTCATTTGAGGACATTCGGCCCTCGCCTCACTTCGAATCTTCTATCGCTGCGACTTCTGCCGAAAGGTGATTTTGCTCGTGAATTTCCCGTGCTGCGCGATCAAGCAATTCATTGACTTCCTGATCCGAGACTTGCGAGAAATCGAAGTAGAACTGACCGACGCCATAGAAAGGCTCCGGCATCGTCAGGCAGACCAGATCGTCGACCTCGGATCTGAGGCGGTTACAGGTGGAGCTAGGTGCTACTGGGACAGCAATCACGATGTGCGCGGGCTGCATCTGACGCAAGGCACCGACTGCGGCGCGCATTCCTGAACCGGTCGCAATTCCGTCATCCACCAGAATTACGATGAGCCCCCTCACGTTTAGCGGCGGCCGTTGGCCGCGATATGCGTGCTCGCGGCGTTTCAGTTCTTTTCTTTCCCTATTCGTGACCAACTCAATATCCAACGGGGATATTCGGAGGGCTTCAACAACCTCTGGATTGAGGGCTCGAATGCCTCCACTTGCAATTGCTCCAAAACCAAGTTCTTCATGTCCCGGAACGCCCAATTTGCGTAGCAGAAGAATATCGAGTGGAACCTCAAGCGCCCTGGCGACCTCAAAAGCAACCGGAACGCCACCGCGGGGGATTCCAAGCACAATGACGTCCTTGCGGTTTGCATAGTCACGTAAGTGCTCTGCCAGCCTGCTACCAGCTTCTCTTCGATTAGAGAAAATCATACTCGTACCTCGCTCGGCCTGGGCCCGTTTGCTCCGGAAAATTCGTTCGCGCCATTCTGGCACTCAAGCGGTGGAATACCTGGCGTCACAATGACAGGAACCGGCTGGCTTTGTATGTAAGAGCCATCACTGCGCCCCGTGATGCTAATCACCGTCGACGGACGCGGGTAGCCGCGCCCCTGCCGGCCCCTGGGTCTTACAGCGCTGAGGGGTACGTCTCGGGAACTTCGCCGGCTTCCCACGCCGTCGTGCGCTCCAGAGGCTCGACTGCGCGGGTTTCGTCGAAGTGCAGAATAGCGTCGAATTGATCTGGAAGCTGGGCGTGAAAATAGTGGCTCACACGTTCCGATTGAGGCTGATAGATGACGCCTATCGCCCGCTCCAGGCGTGGTTGGCGCAATAGAGACGTGGTTTCGTCCCGCTCATTGAGGAGCAGCAAGAATTTCGGCATACCAGCCCTGTGAAAAAGCGCTTCGTAGCTCCCCGGCAGGGCAGGCCGGACGTGCTTGCGTTCCGCCGGACCGTCCCATTCAGACGCTGCGGTCACCGTACCGGTATAAGTACTGAAACCAACCAGTACCGTTTGTTTGCCATATCGTTGTCGTACAAGTTGCCCCAAATTCAGTTCACCTTGCTGCCCCATTTCCGTGGCACGTGCGTCCCCAAGATGAGAGTTGTGTGCCCAGATGACTATCTTCGGGTGAGTCGCGCCCAAGTGCTGAACCAGTGCGTTCAGCGTCTCCGCCATATGGCTGTCCCGCAGATTCCAGGACGAGATTCGTTCCCGAAACATGGAGCGGTAATATTCTTCGGCATTCTTTACCAGGCGGGCGTTCTGTTCCGCAAAGAAGAATTCATCCGGAAAAGCGTGGCCATCGCGTCGAGCAAGATCAGCAGCACGCTGGCGCATCTCCATCCACTGGCTGATGACCTGGTTCTCACAGCTCTTGCTCAAGCCAAAACTCGCGGCATATCCGTACGCCTGTGTATCCTCGCCGAAATCCTCGAAGCAGGCGTAGCGATACCGAGCACGGCAGGCGGCTTCGGGATCAACCTTGTCCAGGAAATTCAGGACTGCGCGAATGGAGGCGTGCAGGCTGTAGAGATCCAGCCCGTAGAAACCGGCCCGCTTCGACTGATGTCGCTCGTTGTAATTCCGTAACCACCCGACGAAGTCAAGGACGTCGGCGTTGCGCCACATCCAGGCCGGAAACCTCTGGAAGCCCGCAAGCGCATCGACCGCATCCTGGTCTTTGCTCTGAAATCGTACAAATTGATTGATGCGATACGCATCGGGCCAGTCTGCTTCTACCGCGACCACATTGAAACCTTTTTCCGCAATCAAGTGCTTGGTGATCTGCGCGCGCAAACGATAGAACTCGTGGGTACCGTGCGAGGCCTCTCCTATCAGAACGAAACGGGAGTCGCCGATCATCTTGAGCAGAGGGTCGAAATCCGTCGATTCACCTGTCAGCGGGTGCGCCGAGCGGCAAATCGCGATAACGAGATGGAGATCATCGTTGGTTCGCATTTTCACACCCCCGTCCTGCTCCGGGTCGAGCCGGCATACGAAGAATGACAAAGCATTTGCGATCAGGATGTGCGGGCAGTCACGGCACCGAGTGAGTCAGGTCACGGCGTGGAACAGCAATCGCTTGTAACCTAAATCGGTTATGGGAGGAGTTTATGAAAAACGACCGTTCCGCTTGGACACTATTCGGCATTTTTGGCGCCGGCGCTCTGACCACGTATTTCGCCGACCCTGATCGCGGCAAACGGCGGCGCGCGACTTTGCGAGATGCCATTGTGCATTCTGGAAATGAGGTCAAGAGATTTGCCGGGCGCTTTGGTCGCGATGTCGAGCATCGAGTTGAGGGGGCGGTCGCCGAAGCTCGCGGCCTGTTCGAAGACGACGACCAGGTGTCAGATACTGTTCTCGAGCAGCGGGTCCGCACGGCGGTGGGTCGGGCCGTCTCCCACCCTCATGCCGTCGAAGTCAATTGCACCGGGGGCTCAATATTCCTGGGCGGCTGGGTTCTGGCCGACGAGGCAGCCGAGTTGACCGGTGCAGTAAGGTCAGTTCGAGGCGTCAGAGAGCTGTCGACGTTCCTCAATACAACCGATCATCCTGAGCATGTTTCGGAACTGCAGGGAGGAGATCGGCGCAGGCATTTGCCGGACTTTCTGCAGCAGAGTTGGTCACCCACGGGTCGAGTCTTTGCCGGCCTTGCTGGCGCTGGGTTGATCGCCTATGGTGCGACTCACCGCAGGCTGATCGGAAAGACTCTCGGGGTAAATGGCGCCGTTCTGCTGGCACGCTCGGTACTGAATGCTCCTCTCAAGCGCATGATCGGTGCGGATGAAACCGCAGGTCTCCGTATCCAAAAGACTGTCTTTATTAATGCTAGCGCAGCCGATCTGTACCAATTCTGGAAGAACCCGGAAAATTATCCGAAGGTATTCGCGCATGTGAAGCAGATTACGCCCGAGCAGAATGGAATCTTCTTGTGGCAGGTTTTGGGGCCCGCAGGTATCCCTCTCACCTGGAGAGGAAGAATCACACGCCTGGTACCAGAGAAACGCATTGAGTGGTGGAGCTTGCCGGACTCGGTCATTGAAAACCATGGAGTCATTCACCTGGAAGCGCAGAAGGACGGCCAAACCCGGATACATATTGATATGAGCTACAACCCGCCGGCAGGTCTGCTCGGACACGCCGTCGCGGCGTCGCTCGGACTGGATCCCAAGAGCGCCCTGGATCACGATATTAGTCAGTTGAAGTCTTTGCTTGAGCAGGGCAAGGCTGGAGTTGACGGCCATGAGGTGGCGAGGACCGAACTGAAATCTGAAAATGTCACTGCGGCCTGATGAATGTGGGAGCAGATTATGTGGGACACCACAGAAATAATCGAAGACGTTGAGATTGAGCCACACGAGTGGATTACATTTCTCAACGGGTTCAGCCGTCAGCATGAAGGCTGGTTGGCCAGCATTGAAGTTGCCACTCCCGCTGGCAAACTGACAGAAGCGGTGAACCAGCGGCTCAGAGGTGTCAGCATCGACCATGCTGACGGGAAACAGCGAGCATATGTTGAGGTGGGTGACACTCCCGATGCGTGCCTTACCCATGTTGTTTACGGCCCAACGCGGATCAGGTTCAAACGAACGCGGACGGGAGCGCATCAAGGATTGGAAATAGTCTCTGCGGACGGCAGTACAACAATCGTACGTTTCCGATCTGCAATGCTGCCGGAGATGCTCGATGGCATCGCATCATAAAGGGATTCTCAACCAGTCAACCCGGCGATTTGAGTATTCAAGGCTGGTTCATTGCGGTGCAGAAACCACTGGTCCAGGATCACGTGCCGTGAAAACCACTTGCTTGCCAGCAGCAGCTTCGCTGCCGAACTGACCAGTGAGGTTGGAAGATGGCGACCGATGGTGGCTGACCAACCCTCCCTGGACTCCCCAAACCGCGCGGCAAGCAGACTGCGAGAGCTCTCCAGGACGCTGGCAGCACTAGATCATCTAGCCTGAATTCCCGCCTGCTACTCCGGGTAGGAATGACTGATAAGTGCCTGCTCCAGAGCTGAGTCCTGGCCGTAGATATCCCGAAAGAAGTCAACTTCACCGTCCTCCATCACCACAGCCGTGCCGTAAACAATCAGCACTGGAACCGGGTGTTCGAGGTCCACCCGCAAGGTCTTCTCCGCGAGCGTAGCGACGCGGATGTGATCTGCATTCCATTCCGGGTTATCGCGAAGAAGCCATACGGCCAGCGCAACCGGGTCCTCTACGCGGATACATCCGTGACTGAAATCACGTCGAGATCGTGAGAACAGTTCAAGGGCTGGCGTGCCATGCATATAGACATCGTACGGATTGGGGAAGTCGAACTTAAGCAATCCCAACGCATTGTTCCGACCGGGTGTTTGTCGGATGCCCAGTTTTCCGGAACGCAGCTGACCTTTGATCTGTTCGCTGAGTGGACCGTGATCTGCGACTCTTTCGGCGCCGTTCACAATTTCATAGGAGTTTTTCACCAGGTAAGCAGGGTCCTTCTGGACGTGGGGTAAGAGCTCGGCACGCACAATCGATAGCGGGACATTCCAATAAGGCCGGAGGATCACAGACTTGATATTGGCTGCAAGTACTGGAGTTCGATGTCGGTAAGCCCGACCTACCACCACTTTCATAAAGAGGACCCAGTGGTATTGCTCGTCAACAGCGCGAAGACGAAATTCAGGGATGTTGACGATGATGGGCGGCCGCTGAAACTGATGCGGCAACCATCGCAGTCGTTCCAGCGTAAGTTCGAGTTGAACGACACGACGACTGAGCGGCGTGTTCAGGTTCTTTACTGTCTGCACATCGATCAGACCATTTGGGTCCAGACCATGTCGTTGCTGGAAACGCTTTACCGCCGTTACCACGGCACCCTGGTATAGGGCAAGTGGAACAACATCTTTCTCCTTCTCTGGAAGATCTCCTAAAAGGACTAAAAGCCTTATCAGTCGTGGCATTCCGGCGTAATAATCACCCGGCCTAATTGCCTTCCGAGGAACCGGAAGAAGCTCGCCGTCATCGCGGCGGGCCAGTTCCAGATAGGTTCCGAGCGCATTCAGGGTTCGGCGGTAAGTGGGGAATGGCGGTTCGACAGCCTCGATCGCAGTAACAATGTCCGATGCGCCAACCAGATTCTGTCGCACGAATTCAGACAGGTCGAAACTTGTGTGGTCGATATCCAGTCCCAAATGAAAGAGCCGAGGGTTGACTCGTCCTAGATGCAGGTCAGAGACATACCTCATGGCCGATACCGTGATCGCGACATCGAACCGGATCAGATCGGATTCCGATGCTGGACTGGGCCGCTGAAGAAGATCGGTGCGGCTGTCCCACCACGGACCATCGTAGTCTTCGGGGTTCAGCCCCTCTCTGTCGGCACCCTTGAGAACGTGAATAATTGCCAGGGCTTGTGAAGTCGGCCTGGAGCCGCCTATCCAGGGCAAGGCTCCGTCAAGGGAATCGTACAACTCCCTGACTTCGATGCGATATTTCACAAAAGTCGGCCAGCGAAGGTCGGCAAGCTCTGCACCGTCCAGGATCGCATGCAGCTGCGTCTTGCCTGTCTCGGAGAGTTGTTGAGGCGGCGAATCCATTTTGAGAAGAGAAGCGGCATCGCCAGATCGGCTCGTGCTCCCTTCGACCGCGTTTCCCAGATGGGCACCCGGCAGAAGCACAAATAACAGCACAAAGCAGAAGAGGGGAAATCGCGGTGGCTTGCTCGATTCCGACCTGTTCTTGACGGCAAGAAACCTCCTCTCATGAATCCTCGCTGATTCGCTCATGACAGAGCTTAACCACAGGTCGCCTTCCTGCCTATGGGTTGAGTTACATGGGTCGGTGATCGCAGTCACCGATCCAGCCGCGAGAACGGGCTCTCATTCATGACCCTTTGCAAATTGCTGTGTTTCAGTTCCACCGATAAAAGCCTGTGCCTAAGAATGCGGTTGGCAAGTAACCCGGGAAGCATTGGAGCCGCCTTGCACAAGACGATGTTCCTGCGCGGTGGCTGCCCTGTTCACGACCCGGAGAAATGTGCCGAACCTGGTCGGCTGTACTGGGACGGACATTGGCCGTCCGACCAATACCCATTGCAGGATCCAGACGGTAACGGCTTTTCCGTCGCCTTCATTCCGGGCCGTCTCAGCGATCACAATCTCCTCGACGACAAGTACGTTTACCGCTTGAGGATGATGTCAGGTTCACTCTCGGCGGCGATGGAGCAGGGTTGCTGGTGCGAACTGCAGGGGGCGTACTTTGCGAACTGGAATGTTCGCAAGATGACCATTCCCTATGCGGAGGTCGGCGAGCAATGGTGGGATGTGCACTTCATCAGCCTGGACTACGGCTTCGGCAAATCGAGTGCATCAGCCCATCTCCATGTGCGCACGCAGGACGGCAAGCTGAAAACCATCGGGGAGTTTGTCGCGCCACATCTGCCGGCGTACGAGTTTGCGAGTGAAGTGGTTAACCGCTTCGTCCTTCCTACAGTCCAAGGTCAGCGCCGGCGCATCGTGGCCGTATACCTTGATCCATCAAACTTCAAGAACATCGGCGACGGGCACACGATCGCTGATCAGATCAACGAGATACTTGCCCCATATGATCTCGGCGGATGGAAGGCCTCGAACGACCGACTCGGTGGATGGCAACTGATGTACCAAATGCTGCAGACCGGTGAGTGGAAAATTGCCGACACCTGCCCGAAACTGATCGAGGCCATCCCCAGCAGACTGCACGACGAGAAAAAGCCGGGCGATGTACTGAAGGTTCCTGGCGACCCACTTGATGACGTGGCCAATGACGCGCGATACGGGATCTATACCTTCCTAACCTCTACTGAAAAACCGCACGAATTAGTAGCGCGAGAAGCGATCGCGTCATTGGCGCAGGCAGCCCGAGATGAAACCCCATCGCTACTTCTTGAAACTCTATGCTCTGGACAAGATGCTCAGTTTGAAGGCTGGCGCCAGCAAGCAGGACGTGGAGCAGGCCATGCAAGGTCACATACTGGCCAAGGCCGAACTGATGGGCACCTATCAGCGCTGACCAGAAGCCATTTTAGCCGTGCGAGGTGCGTTATGGTTTGCCGATTGCTACCGCCGCTTTTCCTATTCTTCGCTTCTGCTTTTGCCGCCGATCCCGGCAACCAAGGCAGCCTAGTGACTGTGACGAACAGGGAAATTCAGCCGCGGTGGTTTAGTGATGGGAAATGGCTGTGCGGACGGCTTCCCCTACCCCACCGATGGCGGCGCGGCCTTCGAAGTGACTTTCAGGCTTGTGAGGAATTGAGTGCGGGGCAACTCGGCACCCGCGAGAGCATCGGCGGGTTTTACTCTGGAGTTTCAGAATGAGCGCGAGATTTGTTAGCGCACGAGAAAGACTCAGTTGGGCTGAGGAAGAGATCGCCGACCTTGAAAGAGTTACGCGAGATTTCTTCACTTCTAAACCATACAACCCTGTCGCTGAACCCGATGATAAGGGAGTCTATGAAATTCACAAGATCAAGCTGGTTAAGCCTCTCCCCAGGATGCTGTCCGGTAGAACCATTAAAACGGCGGAGGATTTGAGGGCTGCGCTGGATTTGGTTGCCTATGAAATTGCCGAGGCCGCTAATTGTGCCAGTACGAAGGTTCATTTTCCCTTTTGCAGATCGTCTGGCGACATTGACAGTAGACTGGGTAGTGCCTGTAAAAATTTCCCTAAAGAGATCACGGCGTTTTTTAAACGACTCCAGCCTTACGAAGGAGGAGATGGCCTTCTCTGGTCCGTGAATGAACTTTGTATAACTTCTAAACACAAACTGATCGTTCCCGTTGGTACGGTTGTCGGGCCTCTGGAATTTTCCACCCTCAAGGTGGAGGGTACTGGACAGTTTTATATGCCTTGGTGGAATGGCGAAAAAAACGAGCTGACAATCGCTAGAACTCTTCCCGGCACTAAGATTGAGTACAATCTCCAAGTCACCTTCAACATAGCGTTTGGAAAAATCAAGGTTGTGGAAGGCCAACCAGTCTCGCCCATTTTGCACGCTTTGCTTGGCAAAGTCTCTGGCATCGTTGACAGAACGGAAGCTGAGGCGATCAGAATTGGGCTTTTCAAATAGCTTAATGCGTTGACTTTTGCGCATCGGGAGCCTGTTTTCACGCCGGCAGGTCTTCATCGGGAAGGCGTAATTCAGGCAGGGAAAGACTGTAAGGAAGACAGAGCGTGGCATTCACCGCCGAAATTCCCTGTTCGTCACAGTCACTAGAACTCCGGAACCGGACAATGGTACCGGGAGGCAGAGCGTGAAGAAAAACTCATTGGTCGGAAAAAAGCAAGCCAACAATCTTGGAAAGACTCCGAAGCGAGAGAAGTTTCCCAACGAGGCGAGCAAGAAAATGGCCCCGGCTCGCTCACTGTCGAGCCGTCACTAAAAGTAAAGGACGCCGGTTGAGGCGGCCTCAGTGTGCACCACGCGGCGGCGGTCAACGGAGCCGGTCCATCCGCCCAAAGGGACTTCAGAATGCGCGTGAATGTTGCCGTGCGGCGTAGCCACTTGTCTCAACAATTAGCTTCGGCCTGTGGGGGAACCGGTGATTTCTCTGGCGGCTCGAACGAACTCGCATAAAGCCTGCAGCGAACGGGCGCTTTTCGCTACTTCTGTTAGAATCCGCACCCGAGGGGGAAACGACATTGGCGAACTTGTCTGGGGTTATGAGGCAGTTGAAAAAGGAACGTGATCGAGTACAGCAACAGCTATCCGGATTGAACGCAGCACTGGAGGCTTTCGCGGGGGTCTACCGGGGCCAAAATGGAACCAGATCACGCCGGAAGATGTCAGCCAAAGGACGCGCCCGGATCGCGGCTGCCCAGAGAGCACGGTGGGCCAAAGTAAAAAAAGAGCAGAAACATCCCAAGCCTGGCAAACGAACCATGTCGGCGTCGGCGCGTCGCAAGATCGCAGCTGCTCAAAGGGCGAGATGGGCTAGGGTTAAAACGAGATAAGACGTTTATCCCATTGACAATCGACAGACGCAGACGCAGGCCACGAGAATGGGTAACCCTATTCAATACCGTACTTCTCTGTCAGAAATTCTCGCAGGGCTCGGGGCAGCTGTTTCGCCGGCTCTTGCCACGTGAGCACCTTGCACCGTATCCGTAGATCGACCGGGCGCACGCACCTCATCACCGCGTACCAGGCCTCGATCAGCTCCGGCCTCCTTGCGTCAGTGAGCACGCAGCACGAACAACCGGATGCGTGAGCGGCGAGGACGTTTCGTATCAGTTGATAGGAGAGAAAGTCGCGGTCGGTCTGCGGCAAATCTTCTTGGTCGAATACTTCGCTGAAGGCACCATAGGCGCGAACGACAGGTTTGGGCGCTCGCTGAAAATCGCTCTCGGTCAGTTTTGCCTCAATCAACAGCTCACCAATTCGCAGATCAACTTCCGTGCGATCGTATTTCCCACTTGCCAGGGGCACGCGTGCGCGGAATCCAAAGTCCGGTATTGCTGGGGACTTCACGCCAAGCATCGAACCGACCCGTCCGTCTCTGAACACGCCCGGATAGCAGAACACGTTCATTAACAGGGCATCCGAACTCGCGCAGGCGTCCAGCTCTCGTCGGATTCCGTTCTCGTATCGCGGCAGGGACTTCCGAGCTTGCGGATGGACCTTCTGCAAACGGCGTCGCCAGTTCGGGTTTCTGAGAATGGCTCTGTATGTGGCGGGCAGGAAATTCCCGTGCCGTGAGTTGTCGTCCTAGTGCTCGAAACACACCGTCGGGGGCTGACCGTAACTCAGAGAGTGAGGCAGCCCGTTTTTTAGGGCATATTGCTCGGCTCGTTGGCTCAGTTCACGACGGAGCGAACCCGCCCGGTTCATTCTCGTCCCTCGAACCGGCCCAGGTTCAGAATCGACCGGACTCAGCGCCACTTCCTCATCTGTTTCCAAGCCTGAACGAGCTCCTGAATTGACCTCGCACTCGGAAAGTGGCCGGGGAAAATGCGGCAGGCTGAGTGCGTGTACTGATAGAAGTCCTGTACGGCAGTGATGCTCATCATCGAGAGCCGATGCTGCAGCTCTACCAGGTCCTTCCGTGTGAGGATCTCGTCGTCAGGAGGTCTGAGGCGTCGAGCCACGATGCGGGGATTTTATCAGATTCGTCTTTTGTTCGCCTATGTGGTAAAGTCAACAAACATGGGCAAACAGACGGGGCGAAAGCGATCAGAAAGCGCGACAATGCGCTACTTAGACTCATCTGTGCATGGGAAGGTGCCTGTATTGCGTGCGGGAGGGGAGACATACCTTTGGATGCCCGCCTCACCAGGCGGAGAGAACGTGTGGCGACACGTTTTGACTCGCGGAGCATCGTCGTGCGGTGCACGAAAGAGAATCGCTCTAAAGGCGGGAATCTTCAAAAATTCAGCCTTGCAATCAGCACAGGAACTCTGCAACAACTCGTCGAGCTCTCCAGCCAACCGTAAGGCACCACTGAAGAACTGGGTCAACTGACTAGACTGTCCAGCGGGAGTGCCCACAGTTGAGCCAGTCGGAGATCACAGCCCTCGCGTAGGTCGCCGTCGTTGACTTACCCATTTCACCTACGTAAGATTCGCGCCAGTGATCGGCCAAACCATCTCGCACTACCGCATCGTCATAAAACTCGGCGGCGAATGCAAAGTGTGCGCGCTTGCGCTCGATTGGTCGCATCGTGTACCAAAGCCGAGGTGGGCGCTTCTCGTCCAGGCAGTGGTGCTCGTCCTCGTTGCGCTGGCTCCAAAGGCGCAGGCTCAGGGGTTGACCACTCCGCCCGCTGCTGCTGCCACTTCGTCGTCGTCCAGCCCCGCCGACCGTGTCTACCGTAACGGCGTCATCTTCACGGCGGATGCCCGGAACAGAACCGCCGAGGCGCTGGCGATTCGCGACGGACGAATTGTCTACGTCGGCAGCAACCAGGGCGTTGCGCCTTTTGTTGGTGCGGCCACGGCGTCCGTGGACCTAAAAGGTCAGTTCCTGATGCCCGGCCTCGTCGACGGCCACATGCATCCGCTCGAGGCCGGGCTGAAGCTCCTGAAGTGCAGTCTCAACTATGAGTCGCTGACGATCGCCGAAATGCAGCAACGTATCCAGATCTGCCTTGACCACTCGGCGTCCGAAGATGCGAATGCGTGGCTCGAGGTAGTGAGCTGGTTCCAGGAGAGCATGCGACCCGCGGGCGTGAAAACGAGCTGCGCTACACTCGATGCTCTGAAAACGACTCGACCGATTCTCGTCACCTCTTCGTTCGGGCACACCGCACTCGCCAATACACGTGCCCTCGCACTCGCCAGGATCACGGCTAGCACCCCGGACCCAATCGGCGGCAAGATCTGGCGGGACGATCATGGCGAGCCTACGGGCCTACTCGAAGATAGCGCGTATGACGTGTTCTCCGATCTCCTGCCGAACCCGACGGACGCAGAATACGTGGCAGCCGCAACGGCATCACTCAAGGCGATGAGCCGCCAGGGCATCACAAGTTTCCTCGACGCTGCCGCTCCGTCGGAGTCCATGTCTGCATTCACGGCTGTGCGCCGCGCCGGAGGCC
>Ga0209068_10000353_pt1 | contig 25284 bp, 27 predicted proteins | sample ColStrG_CSR_2012_FD_187200 | JGI IMG/M metagenome (GOLD analysis project Ga0209068, IMG submission 187200) | Freshwater sediment microbial communities in response to fracking from Pennsylvania, USA - Cold Stream Run_MetaG_CSR_2012 (SPAdes)... | ecosystem: Environmental > Aquatic > Freshwater >...
GGCTGACGGTTTGGCCGCAGCCGGGCCGCTATTCGCTTGGCCACACAGGCAATTTGCGCTGAGGCTGCCAGCGGCGCGTTTCAGGCTTGCCTTAGCATGGCATGACAAGATCGCAGTGGCGCCCGTGGCGCAGGAACCGGTCGCAAATCTGCGTCACGCTGATGTCCCCGCCAATTTGCAAGCACACATGCTGCAGCACGCTCTCACTGGCGCGGATCTGCGCTGCCGTGACCTCCAAGCCCCGCGAGCGAGCGACCTTGGCCAGATTGTCCTCCTGGCAATAGAGCGAACTGAACTCGCCTTGGGAATTGATCTGAAATTCGCCATCGCAGCGAATGGCGGCACCGGCTGGTCCGGCCGCGGTCGCAACGGATGCGACGGCAGCCATGATGATCGCGAGAAATTGGGTTCGTTTCATGTGAGCCTCCGGACTGGATATGTCGACACAGGTTAGCGACCCGGTCGAGGCAATCGCATAGTCCCAGGGTTGCCCGCCGGACCGCGCTGTGCCAGGGCTGCGGTTATACCAAACCAAGGCACGGTCCAGCCATGCCCCGTTACAAAATGTTGATCGAATATGACGGCTCGCCGTTCGCCGGCTGGCAGGTCCAGGCCGACGCCGCCACCGTTCAAGGACGGCTTGAGACGGCGGTGGCGATGCTGGACGCGGGCAGCCCAAGTGTGCGCGGCGCGGGGCGGACCGATGCCGGAGTTCACGCCCTCGGCCAGGTGGCCCATGTGGACCTCGCAAAGGACTGGTCGCCTGATCGCTTGCGCGAGGCGCTGAACGCCCATCTGCGCCCGGAACCCATCGCGGTGCTTTCCGCCGAGCCGGTGGCCTCCGATTTCGATGCACGGTTCAGTGCTCGCTCGCGCGCGTATCTTTATCGCATCCTCAATCGGCGTGCGCCGCCAGCGCTTGAGCGAAGCAAAATCTGGCACGTGGCGCGCGCGCTGGATGTGGAGGCCATGCACGCCGCCGCCCAGGCCTTGATCGGCAGGCACGATTTCACCACTTTCCGCTCGGCGCAGTGCCAGGCGGCCTCGCCAGTGAGAACACTTGACCGGCTCATCGTCAGCCGGATGGCCGGGGAGGTCCAGATTGAGGCCGTGGCGAGGTCCTTCCTCCATAACCAGGTCCGCTCGATGGTCGGCTCGCTTAAGCTGGTTGGCGAGGGCAGTTGGCCAGTCCACCGGCTAAGGCAAGCACTCGAAGCTCGCGACCGCACAGCCTGCGGAACAGTCGCACCGCCGGATGGGTTGTATCTGGTACGGGTCGACTACTGAACTGATCGCGGGTGGCGTGTCACAGAACCGTCGTCTGCCTAAAATAATGGCACAGCGCTTTACCTGGGCTTAACTGCCGCCCCCATATAAAGAAACGGTCGAGCGTATCGACGCCAAAAGTCAGTTTTGCGTATAACCACCAAGGACGCTGATGGCAGACAAGGGCAGCATCCGGCAGTCGACAGTTGTGCTTCTCTGCCTGGGGCTGGCCACCTATTTCGGCTATCATGCGATCAAGGGACGACACGGCCTCGAGGCCCACCTTCGGCTCAGCGCCAAGGAGCGAGCTCTCAACGAGAAACTCGTGGGTCTCGAGGCCGTGCTCTCAAATCTCAAACGCGATGTTGCGCTGCTGCAGGACACCCACCTGGACGAGGACAGCCTTGACGAGGCTGCCCGCTCTGTACTGGGCTACGCTGCGGACGGCGAGATCGTCATGCCAACCCGCTGACCGTCGCTTAGTTCTGGAACGTCACTTCCTTCAGGAAGGCCATCAGCCGGCCGGGTGCCTTGGCCGGAGGAGGTGGGACGGCCTCGGAGCGGTTGGCCGGTGCCCAACGGTCATCATGCATCACCGCTGAACGCGCCGATTGCACGAAGTCGCTGGCAATGGCGGTCGCCGAGCCACGACTGTGCTGTGGCAATTGTTGCGGCGTCATCACCAGATCGACCACGTCGCTGGTGTAGTCGCGGGCTGCGAACAAGGTGAGGATCAGGCTCGACAGAATTTGCACATTCTGCGTTGCCACACGGCTCATCTGGTCGATCAAGTCGATCCAAGCTCTGGGGTCGCTTGGGCCATCGCGCAGCTTCCAGGCAATCAGCTTGTCGAGCGAGATCAGCGTCAGATCGACCTGCTTTGCCCGTTCTTCCTGGCCACCGACTTCGGAAATGCGAATTTGCATCCGCGAATCGCGCAGCATATTGACGTAATTTTCGTCAGCGCGCCGGACAGACTGGTTGATGTGATCCGCAAGCGCCAACAGGGTCCGCTCAACCTTGGTGAGGTCGACCGGCTCGCCACGCCGGCACAGATCCTCGATCTGCGTGCGGGCCTCGAAGAGCTTGCCTTCGACCCTGTCAAGAGCCGCGGTGGCCGCCGCCAGGGCATAGATATTGTCGTCAATATTCCTGACGCTGAGATCATAGGAATTGCGTAAATGGTTCGCCTGCGCAACGGCCTGGCGATCCTGAGGGGCGGGGCGGTCAGCCGCGTCGATCTTGTGGGCGAAATCCTTGATGCGAAGATGGCCCTGGGCCCGATGGCCGGCGGCGCCACGTGCCGGCTCGTTGGCCGACCAGCCGAGATTGAAGCTCACGATAACCCCTCCGTACGCACGACTTTACGCGCAGCCGAGGTAAAGGTGATTGTCAACTGCGGCTGATTTGCGGTGAAATCGTCGCATCGGGAAAAGATCGGAGAATCTTTTATCCGCACCCGATGCCACAATTGGATCAAGAACTTGCGTTGATGATCGCATGGCGGAGCGGGCCGCCATTGGAATCCGTGCGCCGCTGGCCCAATGTGCCAGCATCGGCCGCGGATCATTATGGGGCAAGGGGGCCCACGGTGTCAGCCTCGAGCCGTGACGACAACCCATCGCCGACGCAGCTTCCTGCGCGGTCTCCGGCCAAACCAGGACTTGGGACACCCGGCCCAGGCAAGCCCGAACTCGCCAATCTCCAGGCGCAGGTGCTGACCGCCGTTCGCGGCGCCATCTCGGGGGTCATGGCCGGTCATGGCCCCAACCCCGAAATGCCCGATCTTGATCTCGACTTTTCGGTCTCGGTGAAGCCCACCACCACTGGGCCTCCAGTCTTGCGGGCTGAAGCAGATCGGGCTTTGGCTCCACCGGAAAACTTGCCGCCAGCAAGGGCACGAAACTGGATGTTGGTGGCCTTCTCGGCCGCGTTGGTGGCTGCCGGTATCGTTGCCGGTGCCGTGTCCGCCAGCTGGCGGATCACTGCGTCAGGGGCACCACCGGCGCCGGTCGTCGCGGACCAATCCATGGCTACCGCGTCCAATGTCACTCCGCCGCCAAACCCGCCAGTGGCGCCTAGTCCACGCGCCGTCGCTTCGATAGCGCCGGAGGCGGTTCCGACAACCGGATCGATTGCGTCGCCGACACGGACCGACGCGGCCGTACCCGACACTGTCAAGTCCCTCGCGCCAAGCCCGGCCGTCCCGCCGGTCGTCGGGGCGCCGACCGTGAAGCCAGCCGTTCCGCAGGTATCGGCTGTCGCCACTGCGCCTCCAACCGTTGCTCCGGTCGCCCCGGATGCGGTGCCAATGGCCAGACCGGCAGCGCCAATTGTGCAACCTCAACCCGAAACCGCCAAACCACTCCTCGTGCAGCCAAGCCAACCGTTGGCTACGGCTCCGCGCGCTGTGGCGACGATTGCTCCGGATCCTGTGCCGCCGGTCAAGCCGAAAGCGCCACTGGCGACACCGCCTCAGCCGCCTCGCGACGTTATCGACTTGGCCCGCGATCTGGTTCAGGGCGGGCGTGTCGGGCAGGCCCGCAGCTTATTGCTCGAAGCCGCGCAGACCGACCGACCAGCGATCGCCCTGTTGCTGGCACGCTCCTACGATCCAAATTACCTGGCGACCCTCTCGACGTCCGACGCGACGCCGGATATCCCTCAGGCCCGCAAGTGGTACACGCGCTGGTACGAACTCGCCTCAAAGCAAGGTGAAGTGCCGCAAACCATGCGGCTGGACCTGCTGCTTCGCTCGCTGGACGCTGCAACGGCGAAGCAATAGTCGCGATCGGGGCTACTTCTTGGCGGTGCTGGTTGTCGTGGTGTCGTCCGCGGCCTTGGGCGGAGTCTTGTCCGAGGTTGCCTTGGCCACCGGCACGACCTGGCTGTCCCAGAACTGCTGGAGATGCCGTTCCACGATCTGGTCGTAGCTGCCCGAAGCCCGAAGCTTATCGAGTGCGGTGTTGAGGTAGTACAGCATCGCGCGCGCCTGCGGGTGGGTCTTGGCGATCACCACATGCAGGGTCAGAAAGGAGAGCGGCTTTTCGATCACCCGCAGCTTATCGGCAAGATCGAGACGAATGATATTGGTGCGACCCGTAAGCTCGTTGATCGGGACTGCATCGACACTGCCATCGGCCAGCAGTTTGAAGCAATCTTCCGTTCCCGGCGGCCGCAGCAGTGTCACCTTGTTGCCCTTGACCCAATTGCGGCCCTTTTCATCGAGATCGAAGGTCCACACGCCGGCCTGGCGGCACAGTTTCTTGCCGACCAATTCGTTCTCGTTGTCCAGCTTGATGGGCGAGTCCTTTCGCACCCAGACCAGCACTTGCTCCTCGAAGATCGGACTCGAGAAGAAGAATTTCTGGCAGCGGAACTTGGCGTTTGTGTCCAGATCCTCGAAAGACGCACAGTCCGGCTTGTACCACGGAAAGCCCATGTCAAAGGCCCGCGTCACCAAAAGCGGATTGAGGTGGGCGGCCCAGTCGTTCACCCAGGAAATGTTGTAGTCAAATGTGGCGTTCGTCTCTTTCTTGAACTGTCCCATGGCCGTGTTGACCAGATCGGTGACCATGCCACCGTTCGGCAACGCACTATCGGTGAAGGGCGAGAAGTCGGTCGCCGTAAGGAACTGGATGCGCTTGACCTCGGACGATAGAGCGGGCGGCACCGCCGGTTGCGATGCTGGCGCTGCCTCGGTGGTCGCGACATCAGGCAGCTTCGATGCGCCCCCTTCCAGACAAGGGATGCGTACGGCGAGGCCCGGCACCAAAAGCGATTGACCTGCCCCAACGCGATCCTGGTTGGCATAAAAAATGATCGTCCATTGCGAGGACTTGCCGTAAACCTTGGTCGCGATCTTGGCTAGGCTGTCGCCCTCCTGGATCGTGTAGTCCTGACCGCAGGTTTGTGCGCTGGCCCCCGCAGCTAGTGCCAGCCAGAGCATGGCGGCGGTCCACGCGGAACAAGCTGTGTTGAATTTCACCACTGGACGAGTCCTCCGGTTATTCTGCCCGAACCGACGCAATTCGCGCCACCTGCGCTGCATGTTTGCGGCACACTGGCGCGGTATCAAGGACAGCCCGACAGAACCTACTTTTGGGCCTCACAACGCGACGTCGCCATCGCGATCCCACAGTGGAGCCCCGCAACTTTGACTTGCAGGGCAAATGCGGCCGCGTTGCGGCATTAGCTCGCGGGCGATCAAAAAAAGCACCAGTTGCCACGCCCTGCGCTTATCCACGCAACCGCCACGATACCGCCCGGTTGTCCACCTAGGCCTCGCTGTGGTTGCGGCGTGGCGCGGCCTCTACCTTGCAAGGCTGCGTCCCGTACCTCGTTTCCAAGAAGGGGCCGCGTATGCGTTTCTCAGCTACCGTTTGCCTGCTCGCTCTTGTCATGGCGGCCGTCTTGGCCACAGCTGCCGCGGCGCAGGCGATCGATGGATCCGTTCGGGTGGTGAACCCTGGTGTCCGCAACACCGCGATTGGCATCCGCAAGCCCCCTGCCCAACTGCCGACAACCGACACCATGGTCTCGATCCTGGAAGAAGCCAGACCCCATGCGGACGAAAATGATACCAATGACAGCATGGCGGCTTTGGCGGATACATATTGGGCGGCTGGCTTGCAGCGTGTTCTGGCCGTGCGCGGGCTTGGTCCGCTCGCCAACGCGCGCGAGCTATTGCATCTGCGCGGCATCGACATGGCGGTGCTCAATGCCGATGTGACCGCCTACTCCAAGGTCACAGGCGAATTGCCGGGACTGGCAGGCCGCTTGAACTCGGTCCTGAAGCTCTACGACAAAACCATCATCATCCTTGCGCTCGGCGATGTTAAGTCGCTGCAAGATCTCGCAAATCAGAAAATTCTGGCGCTCGGTGCCGATTCCGACAGCCACGTCAGCACCCGGGCGCTGTTCGGACTGCTGAACATCCCGGTCACCATCGGCGATGCGAATTTCACCGATGCCCTGCAGCAGGTTATCGATGGCAAGGCCAAGGCACTGGTGACGCTGGTGGAACACGATGACGAGACGCTCGGCCGTTTGCCGGCGGGCAAAGGCTTGCACGTGGTGCCCGTGCCAATGACTGATGCTCTCGCAACAGTCTATTTGCCGGTCACGGTTCCCCTGGTTGATGCTCCTGCCCTGGCGGTCAACGCAGAAGTCTTGACCGTAAAGGTGGCCAGCATCATCGCCACTTATGGTTGGAAACCCACGCACGCCCGCTACTATCCCGTTGCTCAGTTCGTGCGTAGCCTGCCACAGGCCATCGCGACCCTGCGAAAGCAGGGCAACCGTCACGTTTGGAGGGAAATCGACGGCCGCGAGGAGGTTCCCGGCTGGACACGGTTTGATCCGGCTACAACCGTGGTCGCCAAGATCCTCCCCGACACCTCCGCCCTGGCATCGGAACCGGCCACGGAAAAAAAGGTAAAGGCCGCACCGCAATCGCCGTCAGTCACGGCAACCGGAACCATAGCAGCCGGCGTAAGTGCGTCGACGGAAAGTGTGACCGTGGCCAAGCTCGACTCCAACCCCAAGTCGGCCCCCAAGCCACGCGAGGCCCTCCCGGGCGGCATCGAAATCGCAGCGCGCACACTCAGCGGCCTTGCCGATCCCTCGGCGCAAGGTGGAGGCTTGCTTACCGAGCTCGTGACCACCGGCCTCGGCGGAACTCCCACGCACCTGACATGGCCCCAAGCACCCGAATCCGACCTTCAGGATGAGCAGCACTGGACCGGCACCCATATCGGGCTCGGCTGGGCGCACCCAACCTGCGATGGCAAGACGAGCCTTTCGGCAAGTGAACAGAGCTTGTGCGATCGCTTCCTGTTCTCCAAGCCCATATTCCAAGCCCTGCAAGTATTCCTGGTACGCCATGGCTCCGACTTCGTCTTCGAACGCGACGAGCAGGTGATTGGCCATACGGTCTGCGCCGCGGCCGGAACCGACACCGCCGCGCTTGATACACCCTCCCGTGGCTGGCTGAAGCAGGACCTGATCACGCTCCTGCACAAGCCGGACCTCGATCAATGCCTCAAGGCGCTCGACCACGGCGATGTCGAAGTCGTGTTCGCGGACGACCTTCCCAGCCGCGCCGCGCTCGAAAAGCTCGGCCTTGTGGACAAGATCGAAGCCGTCGGCCGGCCGGTAGCCACGCTCCACCTGAGCGCGATCGCTGAAAAATCGAACCCACTGGCCGCCGACTTGATCGCGCGCATCGACGACGGCATCGCGGCCCTGAAGGCCGATGGCCGCTACACGGAGCTTGTTCTGTCGCGAATGCGCAACCAATCGGTGTCGGGCGGCGAGCAAGCCGTCAAGTAAGCGGCACCTACGCCCGATCGGGACGCGGCTCGTTGCAACAGGTCAGGGTGCCTGACAGGATGCGCGCCGGTATGGCGTCGCGCGCATGGGGGCTGCAATGTCGAATTACCGGGCGCTCGATCCGGCCAAGATCGTGGCAACGCTTGAGCAGCTGCACCTGCGCATCGCCGAGCGCTTTCCTCTTGCCGGCCTTGCCAGGGTTTGCGCCGAGGCCACCGAGACCGCGAGCGCCGCGAGCGAGCGCGTCAAGACCATCGGGCGGCCGGACTTGCGTCTGCGCGCCCTGTTTTATCTGCTGTTGGCCAGCGGATTGGCGGCGATCGTGACGATTGCCGTCAAAGTCAACTACACACAAGGCGCCGACAACGTCTATTCGGTACTTCAGGGAGTTGATTCCGGCTTCAACATGGTTGTGCTATTTGGCGCGGCCATCCTTGGCGTCGCCCGCTACGAGGAACGGTCCAAACGTGCGATGGCGCTGAAGGATCTGTATCAACTGCGCTCGCTGATCCACATCATCGACATGCACCAGCTCACCAAGGATCCAAGCGTCATCACCCAAACCGGCCCGGCCACGGCCGCCTCACCCGAGCACCGCCTGTCCGCGTTCGAGCTGACCCGCTATCTCGACTATTGCTCCGAGATGCTGTCGCTCACCGCCAAGGTCGCCGCGCTCTACGCCCAAAGCTCGGGCGATAGCGTGGTGATCGGCACCGTCAACGACTTGGAGCAACTTGCCGCCAATCTGTCGGAGAAGATCTGGCAGAAGATTGGCTTGGTGCGCTTCGAGGCTCCGGTCCGGGCCCTGGACGCGGCGCCGCCGGCCGTGGCAACAAGGGCCTCATGACGCATTCCAGCATAGATCCTGTCGCCCTCACCGCTGCCCTCATCCGCTGCCCAAGCATGACGCCCGTCGAAGGCGGCGCGCTGAGCCACCTGGAAAGCGTGCTGTCACCAGCCGGCTTCCAGTGCCACCGCTTGAAATTTGCCCAGCCAGGCACTCCCGACGTGGACAATCTGTTCGCGCGGATTGGCGGCGGCGGCCCGCATCTGTGTTTTGCTGGTCATACGGATGTCGTGCCTCCGGGTGATGCGGCGCTGTGGTCCCATCCTCCGTTCGGCGGGGTGGAGGCCGACGGCTTTCTTTACGGGCGTGGCGCCGTCGACATGAAGGGCAACATCGCCTGCTTCATTGCCGCGGCGTTGGATTTTCTCGCCGACCCCGAGTGCCTCGGCCAAGGCTCGATAAGCCTTCTGATTACCGGCGACGAGGAGGGACCCGCGATCAACGGCACGGTGAAAGTGCTTGATTGGATGGCCGCCAACGGCCATACGCCGACGGCCTGCGTCGTCGGCGAGCCCTCCAACCCGCAAGCGCTCGGCGATGCGATCAAGATCGGCCGACGGGGCAGTCTCAATGGGCGATTGCTGGTGCGCGGCAGGCAGGGTCACGCGGCCTATCCGCAGCTGGCGAACAATCCCCTCCGGGGCCTGACGCGCGTTGCGGTCGCATTGCAGTCGATGCGGCTGGACGAGGGCACCACGGCCTTTTCGCCCTCGAACCTGGAGATTGTTGCGATCGAAACCGGCAATCCGGCGTACAATGTCATTCCGGCGGCGGCCGAGGCGCGGCTCAACGTGCGTTTCAACGATCGGCACACGGCCGCCGGCCTGGAGTCCCTGATCCGCGCCGAAGCTGAGGCGGCGCTGGCCGGCAGCGGTCTGACGCTGGAGGCTCGCTTTGACAGCAACGCCGATGCCTTTGTCACCAAGCCGGGACCGCTGGTGGAGACCATGATCGCCGCGATCCGCGCCGAGACTGGCAGGACACCAGAACTGTCGACCACCGGCGGCACGTCCGACGCCCGCTTCATCAAGGATTTCTGCCCGGTGATCGAGTTCGGGCTGGTCAACAAGACCATTCATGCCGTCGACGAGTGCGTGCCGGTTTCCGAGTTGCAGCAGCTTAGGCGCATTTATCGCGGGTTTCTCGAGGGCTATTTCGGCCGGTTGGCCCATACTGTGGCCTAGCCGCCACAGAATTCGGCTGATACGGACCCGGGCAGCGTATTGGGCCGGGCCGGCGCGTTGCTGGCGAGTTAGAGTTGCGCTTCGCTGGAACGGGGACGGGATTCGGATGCTACGCTTGCTTTGGATTGCCGTGGTCGCCGCGGTGTTCGGCCTGCCATCGTCCGCCTGGGCGGACGGGCTTGTGTCGGAACTCAAGATCGGTGCTCTCTACCACGACGTGCCGGGGCTCTGGAGCGGATTCCAGGTCGAGCGCCAAGCGGTCGACATCAACGCCGAAATCGATTTCCATCCGCTCTGGTCGTCAGAGTCGAGCAGTATCTTGCCGGCCATCGGCGGCACATACAATCCCGACGGCCAGACCAGTCACGGCTACGCCGATGTGCGCTGGAAAATCACTCCGAGCCCGATCTGGTATCTGACCTTTGGCATCGGCGCGGCCTTCAACAACGGCCAGACAGACCTGGTCGATTACTCGCGAAAGGCGCTCGGCTCGCACATCCTGTTTCACCCGAGCGTGGAGCTCGGCCTCAACCTCGATGCCCACAACAACGTGTCGGTCTATTTCGAGCACATGTCGAACGGCAACCTTGCGACGTACAACGAGGGGATGGACGATATCGGAGTGAGGTACGGGTATCGATTCTGACTTCCGTTATCGCCACCGGACCATCACCCAGGCAGCACATTCACATTCAAATGAAAGACGTTTTGCGGGTCGTATTGCTTTTTGACGCGCCGCAGCCGCGGTAGATTGGCTCCGTAGGCGGCCAGCGCCGCCGCGTCCGCCGGATCATCGGGACCAAGATAGTTTGCGTAACGTCGCTTCCCGAAATAGGGCTGTAGCGCCCCGAAGCAGTTGCGCGCCCATTCAATCGTCGCGCCACCCATTGCCGCGTCCATCCATTGACCCAACACAAGCGTGTTGAAGCCGGGCTCGCGCAGCGCAAACGACGTCGCCTCCACTGGAACACGTGTCGCGGCACCGTGAAAGTGCTCAAGCAGTATCGCGCTGGAGGGCACCGGGCAACGCTCGTGCCACTCGATCTGTGTATCGATCGCCGCATCGCTCAACGTCGGAATGAATCCCGATTTCCAATAATTGAACGCTCCGGCCGGATATCCGGCGTCAAGCATTCCGTTGAGTGCGCTGTACGGAATCGGCCCCATCGCGTTCATAACAATGGTGCCGAACGTCGCTATCTGTGCGATTGCGGCTTCGCCCTCCTTGACTCCGCCGCAATGGCAGACAGCCACGACGGCGATTTTGTTGCCCGAGCCATCGGGAGCGCTCAGCAGGCCCGCAACCAGCATAAGTTCATCGGACGCCGTAGCCGCCATGTCTCTCCAGGCCCGCAGCACCTGCCGCGCCTCCGACTGCGGAAACGCCATGAGCCCGCCCATGACCATCGGTCCGACTGGGTGCAGCTTGAACTCGAACGATCCGGCGACGCCAAAGTTTCCACCGCCGCCGCGCACCGCCCAGAACAAATCCGGGTGCTCGGTATCGCTCGCCCGCACAACCGATCCGTCGGCCAGCACGAGATTGACGGCGATGAGATTGTCGAGCGCCATGCCGTATTTCGGCATCAGCCAACCGAGACCGCCGCCGAGGGTCAAGCCCCCGACTCCGGTGGTGCCGACGACACCACCGGTGACCGCCAGCCCGTGCAGCTGCGCCTCGCGGTTGAATTCCTTCCACAGTGCGCCACCCTCGACGACCGCAATTTTGTACTGCGCATTGATGTGGATGCCCTTCATCAGCGACAGATCGATCATCAGGCCGTTGTCGCTAACCGCCCGGCCGCCGACATTGTGGCCGCCGCCCTTGACCGAGATTTCCAGCTTGTGAGCCTGGGCGTAGCGTACCGCGTCGGTGATGTCGGCAAGGCCGCGGCAGCGGGCGATCACCGCCGGCCGCTTGTCGATCAAGCCATTGTGGACCTTGCGCGCGGCATTATAGCCTGCATCCGAAGGTTCGAGGATTTGACCGAGAAAAGCTTGCGCAAGTTCCGACCTCTCCGACATGACGCGCTCCTCCCAAAGGTACGTGTTCTGATGGCCTGTCCTGTGGCAGTATCCGGCACGGCCGTCGTGCGGCACCCAAGAGTAGTACAACCACCTAGAAAGCGTCACGCAAAAAGGCTCTGCCCTAACCCACCAGCCACCCTCATCCTGAGGAGGCCCCTCTTGGGGCCGTCTCGAAGGATGGGCGGGGGACGGAGGGCGAGCCCAAGCATCCTTCGAGGCTCGCCGCGCTCGCATCTCAGGATGAGGTATGGGGGTGTGGAAAGAGTTTGTGTCAGAACGCGGCGCGCGACTTCCTCAACACACCCCGCCCCGCATACTCCGCCGTATCCCCCAGTTCGCCCTCGATCCGGATGAGCTGGTTGTACTTGGCGAGGCGATCCGACCGGCTGAGGCTCCCCGTCTTGATCTGCCCGCAGTTGGTCGCGACCGCCAAATCAGCAATCGTCGAATCCTCGGTTTCGCCCGACCTGTGGCTCATCACCGCCGTGTAACCGGCCCGGTGCGCCATGTCGACGGCGTCCAACGTCTCGGTCAGCGTGCCGATCTGGTTGACCTTGACCAGGATCGAGTTGGCGATGCCCTTGTCGATGCCCTGCTTCAGGCGCCTGGTGTTGGTCACGAACAGGTCGTCGCCCACCAGCTGGCATTTGCCGCCGATCAGCTCGGTCAGCGCCCTCCAACCCTCCCAGTCGTCCTCCGACATTCCATCCTCGATGGAGACGATGGGATAGCGCGCGGCAAGGTCGGCCAGGAACTTGGCGTTGGCGGCGCTATCCAGCGTCTTGCCCTCGCCCACCATCTTGTATTTGCCGTCCTTGTAATATTCCGTGGCCGCGCAATCGAGGCCGAGCATCACATCGTCGCCCGGCTTGTAGCCGGCCTTTTCGATGGATTTCACGATGAAGCCAAGCGCCTCGTCCGCCGACTTGAGATTGGGCGCGAAACCACCCTCATCGCCGACACCCGTGTTGTGACTGGCATCGTGCAGCGCCTTTTTCAGCGTGTGGAAAATTTCCGAGCCCATGCGGATGGCGTCCGCGCAGGTCTTGGCCGACACCGGCAGAATCATGAATTCCTGGATGTCGATGGGGTTGTCGGCATGGGCGCCACCGTTGATGATGTTCATCATCGGCACCGGCAGCACGCGCGCAGACGTACCGCCGACATAGCGGTAGAGCGACAGCCCGCTGGACTGCGCCGCCGCCTTGGCCGTGGCCAGCGAGATGCCGAGGATGGCATTGGCGCCCAGCCGGCTCTTGTTGGGCGTGCCGTCGAGCTTGATCATCGCGGCGTCGATCCGCCGCTGATCCTCGGCCTCCATGCCGGCAAGCGCGTCGAACAGCTCGGTATTGACGGCTTCGACGGCCTTCAGCACACCCTTGCCGCCATAGCGCTTCTTGTCGCCGTCGCGCAGCTCGACCGCCTCGTGCGCGCCGGTCGAGGCACCTGACGGCACGGCGGCGCGGCCAAGCGTGCCGTCTTCCAGGACCACATCCACCTCGACGGTCGGGTTGCCGCGCGAATCCAGGATTTCACGGCCGATGATGTCGATGATGGCTGTCATGGGTGTCTCGCTCTGGCGGGGGTTGCGGGGAAACGCTGGCGGTGTCATAGCCGAGGGGGACCGCCCGATAAAGTCCCATGATGGATGTGGAGGGATCACCCTCCTTCGCCAACCGCGAGCCCGGCCCATGCCAGACAGGAAGCCCGACGTCACCCAGCTCGGCCGCCAGGTCGCCCTCCCATCCTCGCCCGAGCAGGCCCTGCTCGAACGGGTGCCGAACCTGCATCCCGACGCGCGATACCTGGCCCGCTTCGCCGCGCCGGAATTCACTTGCCTGTGCGCAGTGACCGGCCAGCCGGATTTCGCCCATCTCGTCATCGACTACGTACCCAGGGACTGGCTGGTCGAGAGCAAGTCGCTCAAGCTCTATCTGGGCTCCTTCCGCAATCACCAGGGCTTCCATGAGGATACCACCCTCACGATCGCCAAGAAGCTGGTTGAGCTCCTCAGCCCCCACTGGCTGCGCATCGGCGGCTACTGGTATCCGCGCGGCGGAATGCCGATCGATGTGTTCTGGCAGACGGGAGCACCTCCGGTGGGGCTTTGGCTGCCAGAACAGGGCGTGGCGCCCTATCGGGGGCGGGGGTAGAGTAGACCATGCCTGATAAGAGCCGGCGAGCGCCGCGCCAAACCGTGAAGCGCTACAAGAACCTCGACCAAATGAAAGCTGACGAATACGCCTTTTGGCAGAGCCAACCCAATTGGCTTCGGATGCAGGCCGTCGCCGAGCTTTCGTCCGCATACTACAAGTTCAAGAAGAAACCTGTTCGTGTACAAAAACTTCAAAGACCTGCTTTCAGTCTTGAACGCAAATAAGGTGAAATACCTGATCGTTGGCGGCTATGCCGTCTCTCACCACGCGCAGCCTCGTGCCACGAAAGACCTCGACCTATTTGTTCAACCTGGGCCAAAGAACGGAGTGGCGCTGCATCGCGCCTTACGTGAGTTTGGTTCTCCCGTGGCGCGGCTGACGCCATCGGACCTCGTTGAAAGGGGCTCATTTGTGCGGTTTGGAAGCCCGCCGGAGGCAGTGGACTTGCTTCCCGAGCTTGATGGCGTGACCTTCTCCGCGGCCTGGAAAAACCGAGTGACCGCCTTTGTCGATGAAGCCGCCGATGTCGCGGCCAACTACATTTCAAGAGCTGATCTCATCTCAGCAAAACTCGCCGCCGGCCGGCCCCAAGATATCGCCGATGTTGCGGCAATCAGAAACGCCGCGAAAGTGTCCTGGAAATCCAAACGCCGTTCGATGCCAAAAAAGCCCAAGAGAAAAGCTGAATAGATGACCGCTCTCGACCACGACTTCATCCGCGACCAGTTCCCCACCTTCGCCCACCCCGAGACCGGGACCTGGGTGATGAGCGAGAATGCCGGCGGGTCCTATGCGGCCAAGCCCGTGATCGACCAGTTCCACCACTTCATGACAGCAACCAAGGTGCAGCCCTATTGGAGTTTTGCGGCCTCCACCGAAACTGGCCGCAACATGGACCGCTCGACGGCGCTTTGGACAGCCGCGATCAATGCCGAACCCGAGGAGGTGATGTTCGGCCCCTCGACCTCGATCAACACCTATGTCCTCGCCCACGCGCTGCGCGCCGAACTCAACGTCGGCGACGAGGTCATCGTCACCAACCAGGATCATGAGGCCAACAGCGGCGCGTGGCGGCGGTTGGCCGACGGCAACAGCGGCATCATCGTGCGCGAATGGTCAGTGGACCCCGAAACCGGGCGCCTGGACATCACCAAGCTGAAAAACCTTCTCAACAAACGCACCAAACTGGTGTTCATCACCCACTGCTCGAACATCGTGGGCGAAATCCATGACATCGCGGCCATCGCCCGCGAGACCCACGCGGCGGGCGCCCGGATCGGCATCGACGGCGTGTCGTGCGCGCCGCATCTGCTGCCGGATGTAAGGGCGCTCGGCGCCGACTTCTACTATTTCAGCCTGTACAAGGTCTATGGACCGCACCAGGGGTTGCTGTACGTCAAGCGAGACCACCTGGAACGCATCTCGAACCAGGGCCACTACTTTAATGCGCCGATCCTCGGAAAGCGACTGACACCCGCCGGCCCCCAACATGGCGAGATCGCTTGCGCGGGCGGCGTCATCGACTACCTGGAGGAGGCTTATACCCACCATCTCGGCGTTGGCGAGATGCCTGCCGCGAGCCCCCCGGAACGTATGCGGCTCATCATGGAACGCTTCCACACCCATGAATGCAGGCAGGCCAACCGCATCCTCACCCTGCTGGCCGAGAAGGGGGCCCGCATCATCGGGCCACGGGCAGCAGAGCCCCACAGGCGCGCCGCCACCATCGCCTTCCGCCCCAGGCGCGGCAAGCCGCAGGATGTCGTTGACCTGTTGACCTCACGCAGAATCTGTTGCGGCTCCGGCCACTTCTATGCCTTCCGTTTGATGACTGCGCTTGGGATCGAACCTGATGAGGGCGTGGTGCGGCTTTCGCTGGTTCACTACAATTCCGAGGCCGACGTCACGCACATCCTGGAGGCACTGGACGGCGCGCTGTGAGCATCGCCGGGCCGCGAGGCGGTGGAGGCGTCTCCGGCACTCACCCGGCCTTGCCCCCGCCCCCGTCCTTGCCCGGTTCCAGCGTATACAGCTTGCTCAGCATGGCCTCGATGCCGCCTCCACCGGTGTGCATGTCGATCCGGCCGACCTTTTCCACCAGTTTTTCCAGCGCCTCCAGCTCCTTCAGGCGCAGAAGCAGGGGGTTGTTCTCCATCAGCTTGGCGGTGTTGAGCAGGCTGCGGGTGGAGGCCGTCTCCTCCTGGCGGCGGATCAGGTTGGCTTTTGCCACCCGCTCGGCCTCCACCACCTTGTTGAGCAGCTCGCGCACATCGCCCGGCAGGATCACGTCCTTGACGCCGATCTCGCTGACCTCGGCGCCGAGTTCTGTTGCCCGCGCGGCAACGAACGATCGCACCTGCGTGTCGATTTCATCGCGCGCCGCCAGTATATCGTCCAACGTGCGGGTCGCCACCGCCTCGCGGATCGCGAACTGCACAAGCCGATAGAGCGTGCCGGGCACATCGGCGGTTGCCATCGCCGACTTCTCCGGGTCGAGAATGCGCACGAAAGCGGTCAGCGTGACCCGGATGCCGATCCGGTCCTTGGTCAGGATTTCCTGCGCGGTGATCTCCAGCGGCGCCGGCCGCAGGTCGACCTTGGTGATCTTGACCGTGCGGCCAACCGACCAGAAGGCGTGCCGGCCCGGCGGCAGGCGCTCTGCGAGCTTGCCGTCCACTATCAGCAGCCCGGCCTCGTACTGCTCGACAATGGCGCTGGCGACCACCGGATTGCGGGCGGCGTCGATCTTGTCGAGGTGCCGCTTGTCGATGCGCATATCGGCGGCCGTATCGATCCGTTCGACACCCACGCGCGTCAGTGTCTTCCAGAAAGCGCGGGTGGTGTTGGGCAGCACGAAGTGCTTGGGCTCGCCGTCCATCGAGACAATGGCGACCTCGGTGGGTCCCGCCTGTACGATCTCGAAATGCTCGGCCGCGAGCGCCGGCTGGGCGTTGGCCAGCAGCAGCGCCTTCTCGGCGGGCATTTCCGCGCGCAGAACCTTGACGGTTTCACCGCTCAGCCGGCCATTCCAGTCAAATTGGCGGTGACGACCAGGACCAAGCAGGCGCAGGAACTTGCCGTCCTGCGATAGCAGCACGCGCTCGTCGTCCTTGACGATGTATTCCGACGTCCAGCCTTTACGGGCCATGAGAAGAATCCTTACTTGCCGCAGCCGACTCCGCTTCGCGCAACTCGACGCCAGCGGCCACTGCCCACCGAGTTCGAAGAGTCTTTCTTGCACCGCCCTGTTGGATTTACCAGCGCCGGGCGGCCGGCTCCCGGAACGGGAGTCGCCCGGCGCAAATAAAAAAGGTCACCGGCAGATTCCCCGCGGCGATAACGCGGGCCCCCGCTTGAGCCACGCGGCTCGGCCGTGCGCGCCAGGTTGCGGCCGGGGCGGTCCGAAGACCGGCCCGCCGGTGCTTGGGCTCGGGCGTCACCGCGAGGCGGTATCCGCGGGCGGCGCGGAGCCTCATCGACGCTTGCCTGGCGCCCGGCCCGAAGGCCGAACACCCGGCTGGGAAAGCTGCCGGCTCCCCGTGCTGAAACTTCCTCCTGAAGGAAGTGCGATTGGGAATCGAACCCAAGTCCGCAGGATTAGCAGTCCTGTGCTCAACCACTGAGCTTTCGCATTGGAGAAGCTGGCAAGGAATCGAACCCCCCGACCTCCGGTTGTCCCGGGTGCTCTACCACTGAGCTACAACCTCATACCCACAAAACGCGGAACACGACGGCCGCAGGGCGGTCGCGCGCCAGCCGGGGCTCAGAGCCCGGACACGCGGCGTCAGGCGGGCGAGCCAAGGAAAGCGCAGAATGAGGCGCGTGTCCATGGTCACATCACGCGAACGGGGACACGATGTTCATCTTCTTCACCGCCTCCGGCCGTCGATTCACGACACCTGGTGCCGCCGAAGATGAACAACGTGTCCCCGTTGACAACCCGCCACCATTCCCTCATTACTCCGCCCCATCGGCGGTGCGCTCCAGGCGCAAAGCCCAATATGCGCTGCCCGAGGCTTGATTTCCCAAAGTTCCATCCCGTCCAGGGCTGGACGCCACAGGGCGCGGTGAAGAGCAGGACGAAACATGCACGCTGTCATCAAGACGGGCGGTAAGCAATATCGCGTTGCCGCCGACGACATCATCGAAATCGAGAAATTGTCTGGGAAGGTTGGGGACTGGGTACAGTTCTCCGACGTGCTGATGGTCGATGGCCAGATCGGCAAGCCGCTGGTCAAGGGCGCTTCGGTTGCGGCCGAAATCGAAAATCAGGGGCGCGGCGACAAGGTCGTCATCTTCAAGAAGCGCCGCCGTCACAACTACCGCCGCAAGAAGGGCCACCGCCAGGAACTGACCACAGTGCGGATCACTGAAATTCTGACCGACGGCAAGGCGCCGTCCAAGTCAGCGATCCCCGCGTTGTGGAACCGCGAAGTTGGCCGTGTTGCAACCCCGCGACCGATCGTGCCGAACGGTCTGCACGCCAACAGCCGCCGGCTCGGCAACGGCAAACTCGGCGCCGGTACGTCGGCCGCGGCGACGGGCAAAGCAAAGTCCGCCTCCGCCGGTGCACATGCCAGCCGCCCGTTCGCGCTGCTCGCCGCGCCAGAGGGCGGCAACAAGGATGACCTTGGTCTCATCAGCGGTGTCGCCGACAAGACCGAGCAGGTCCTTAACGAGCATGGCATCTTCCACTTCTGGCAGATCGCCAACATGACCGACGCGGACGCGGAAAAGGTCGAGCACGACATCAAGTTCCACGGCCGCATCACCCGCGAGGAGTGGCGCGAGCAGGCCCGCGAATTGATGGAAGGGCAAGCACCCCGCGCCAAGACCGACCGGGATCGCAAAGCCCAAAAGGGGGTTTGATTCTTTGTTTGCGACAAGCGACTCCCCTTCGGGGAGCCGGCCGCTTGTCGCTGGTACAAATAATGGAACGTTAGGCGAAAAGACTCTTCAACCTCTGTGGGTAGCAGCCGCTTCCGGCCGGCTCCCCGGAGGGGAGTCGGAAGCGGCAAGGAAGAAAGACAATGGCACATCACAAGGGCGGCGGTTCAACACGCAACGGCCGCGATACGGCGGGCAAGCGGCTCGGCGTCAAGAAATACGGTGGCGAGGCGGTGGTCTCGGGCAACATCATCGTACGCCAGCGCGGCACCGAGTGGCATCCAGGCAAGGGTGTCGGCATGGGCGTCGATCACACGATCTACTCTGTGATCGAGGGCCGGGTCGAATTCCGTCGCAAGGATCGCAACAAGGTGTTCGTGTCGGTGCTGGCGCATGGGACCGGTGGCGCAGTGGCCGGCATGACGGCACGCGGCAAAGTCGGCCACAAGGCGGCGACGCCGATAGCGGGCAATGGCGGCGGCACTCACAAGGCCAAGGCAACAATTGGCGTGCAGCCGGGCGCCGGAGCCGTCACCGGCAAGGCGCGTGCGTTCGGCCTGCTTGCGGCCCCTGAGGGCGGCAAAAAGGATGAACTCGGCCTGATCAGCGGCGTCGCCGACAAGACCGAGCACGTCCTCAACGAACACGGCATCTTCCATTTCTGGCAGATCGCCGCCATGAGCGACGCAGACGCGGAAAAGGTCGAGCACGACATCAAGTTCAACGGCCGTATCCGCCGCGAGGAATGGCGCGAGCAGGCTCGCGAGCTGATCGCCGGAAAACCGCCGCGCGCCAAGATCGACCGGGACAAACTGTAGGCTTCCTAAGGCGCACAGGTTCTTGAGGCCCACCCGGAGGCTCCCAAAATGGGGAGCCGCCGAGGACCATTGGTACGCCGAGCAGAGCCCAAGAAGGACTCCCGCTCGTCAGAGGGCCGCAGTCGCTTCCGGCTGGCTCCATGCAACGGAGGCGGAAGCGGCGAGCACCAATGTCCCTTCTCAAAACGCCCCGGCTGCTCTTGCGCGCGCCTATCCTGGCCGACGCGACACGGATCGCCCAATTCGTCGGCGATCTGGACGTCGCACGAATGCTTCAACGCGTGCCCCATCCCTACGCCGAAGCCGATGCCCGCTGGTGGATCGGCACCCAGCTGACGCCCCAAGGGCGCGCCATCGAAACCGTGTTCGTGGCCACGCTGGACGGAAACCTGATCGGTGCGTGTTCGCATTTGTTTGGCGAAAAGCCCACGGCAGCCGAGATCGGATACTGGGTCGGGAAGCCCTATTGGGGCAACGGCTATGGCACCGAGATGGCGGCGGCTCTCGTGCGCTACGGCTTTGCCGCCTATGGTCTCGACAGCACCACCGTGAGCCACATGATAGACAATCCGGCTTCCGCCGCCATCATCGCCAAATTGGGCTTCCGGCCAACCGGCCGCCGCCGCACGCACTGCGTTGCCCGGGACGCCGAGGTGGATGTGCTGACCTACCGCCTGACCAAGGCCGAGGCCGAAGACCAGACTTGGTACAAGGCGGCCTGCCGCGACCCGGCCTGAAGTCGTGCTCACCCGCGATTTCGCCGCCCCCGGCGACGACGTATTCAGGGCCTGGAGCCGTTCTGACCCTCTGCGGCGTTCGTTTGCGCCCAAGGTTTTCAGGGTTTCCGAGGCCAGGATCGACTTCTCCAATGGGGGCATGTAGGACGTTAGCGTGCACTCGCTCGTTTCTGTCTATGAGATGCATCTGGATGAGCGGAAGATCTCGGTGTCTCTGACCACCCTGGAACTGAAAGCCGAGGGCGCCGGCACACGACCGAAGATCACGGAACAGGGCGTTTTTCTCGATGGCTATGATGATGCCGGATCGCGTGAGAAGGGCACGGGAATGCTGCTGGACCGGATGATCCAGGCGGTCGAAGCTTGACTGACCCCTTGGCCGAGACACCTCAAACTGGAGGAATTGCCATGATGAACTTGTCGACGATTGCCATTCTCGTGGGACGTCTGATCTTCGGGCTGCTATTCGTCATGGCGTTCACGTTCAAATTCCTGGGGATGAGCCAGACCGCCGACTTCATCGCAGCCGCCGGATTTCCGTATCCGTTGTTTCTGGCTTGGATCGCTGCCTTCTTCGAGGTCGTTCTCGCGGCCTGCTTTCTTACCGGAGCATACTTTTCCGAGGCCGCCATCGCCGCGGCCGTCTATGTGGTGTTCCTCGCCTTCAGCTTTCACGGACCCTCCCATTGGAGTGGAGGCCCGCTTGAGATCGGCGCCTTCATCGACCACTTCACGTTCCTGGCTGGCCTCCTGTTTGCCGCCGTGCATGGGCCGGGCAAGGTTTGGGCGCTGCCTTACAGGTTGCTCAGAGGCGTGTGAACCATCGTCAAACACCATCCATCAGTCGTACCAGCCCATCGAGGCAGCCTTCCCAACCTGCCGCGTGCCGGTCGCGGGTGGGCGCGTCGGTTATGCGCTCGTGGGTTACAATCACTTCCGTCGCATCGCCGGCCGGCACGAATTGAACCGTCACACGCTCCTCGGGGCTATCGCGACCCTCGATCCGCCAGCTGTAGACCAGCCGGTGGGGCGGCTCGATGATCTCGAAAATGCAGCCGATCCAGATCACGGACCCGTCGGCGAAAGTGTTGGCCAGGCGGCAGGCACCGCCCACGCGCAAGTCGACTTCGGCAGCGGTGCAGGTGGCGCCTCGAGGACCCCACCAGGCCGTCAGAAAAGAGGGAGTCGTCCAGGCCGTGAACAGTCTTTCAGGCGTCGCGCGGATCGTGCGGCGAGTGGTGAGGCTGAGGCCGGACGCCGTCATTGCTGCTGCCTTTTCGGCTTGGGCGGGCCGTCTGCTTCGACATAATCAGCGAGCGCTGCAAGCGTCTCATCCCAGAAGATGCGGTAGGTCTCCAGCCATTGAACGGTGCCGCGCAGCGGCAAGGCCTCGATGGAGCATCGGTGCACGCGGCCATCGATGGCGCGGGCGATGAGACTTGCTCCCTCAAGCACTTGCAGATGCTTGGACACAGCCGGGCGGCTCATCGCGAAGGGCGCGGCCAGTTCCGACACGGACGCCGGCCCGCGCGCCAGCCTTTGCAGCAACGCGCGGCGCGTGCGGTCCGACAGCGCATGGAACACGCGGTCGAGTTGATCATCGTTCGAAGGGCGGTGCTTGCGGGCGCTTGACGACACGGGATTTCCTCAATAGCAATTGGAAACCATTTGGTTACTCAATGCAAGTCCCAATTGGCACAACGGCATCGCATCCGGATCAAGGAGTGAGCATCATGGTGGATGGCATTCGACTGAGTAATTCCTATCAGGCCAGTGCGAGGCGGCTCTACGACATCCTGCTCGACAGCAAGGAATTCAGCGCCTTCACCGGCGGCAAGGCGGCCAGCATCGAGCCTACCGCCGGCGGCGCATTCACGATGTTCGGTGGCATGATCAGTGGCCGCACGATCGATCTCGTGCCCGGCAGGCGCATCGTACAGGCCTGGCGGGCGGGAAACTGGGACGAGGGCGCCTATTCGATCGTCCGCTTCGACTTTGCCGACGAGGGCACGGGCGCGCGATTGACCCTCACTCACAGCGGCTTTGCCGAGGAGCATCGATCCCACCTGACCAGCGGCTGGTCGGCGAATTATTTCGATCCGCTGCGCGCGTATCTGGGCCAAACCAGCTCAAAAAATTGACTCTCGGACGGGGCTAGTCGCGGGCCCGCGAGTGTTCGTGCTATCAAGCGGCATGATCATCGCCACCCAGCGGTTGACCCTGCGCCCCTTCCGTCGCGACGATGCCCCTGTCATCGCGACGCTGGCAGGCGACCCGCGCGTTGCGCGAATGCTGGTAGATGTGCCCCTGCCTTTCGACGAGGCAGCCGCCCGCCGCTGGCTAAGCGTCTCCTGGGCCGAACTCAGGCTCGGCATCGAGCGGAACGGCGAGCTGATCGGCGGGGTCTGCTATTTCTGCCATCTGGGTGGCGCGGTCAGCCTCGGCTATTGGCTGGGAGCGGCCTATTGGGGCCAGGGCCATGCCACCGAGGCCGCCGCCGCATTGCTCCACCACGGCTTTGCCATCGAGCGAATGCAGCACTTTCGCTCGGCGCACTTCATCGACAACCCCGCCTCGGGCCGGGTGCTGCAGCGGCTCGGCTTTCGTCGGGTGGGCGGCTCGGGTGCCTGGTGCCCGGCCCGCAAAGCGCCGGTCGAATCGGCCACTTATGCCTTGAGCCGCGAGGATGCCGGTTATCCGCCGGTCCGCTCGACGCTGGCCGGAGTGCTGGGGTTCAGGCCCTTGATGCCCAGCGCAGCGGTAGCCCCGACACTCACATCGCCCGCGTCAGCCCGCCATCAACCTTGAGGCTCTGGCCGGTGATGTAGCTGGCCTTGTCCGAGACCAGAAATGCTGCCGCATTGGCGATCTCCTCGGCGCGGGCGTAGCGGCGCATTGGGATGCGGGCGCGGCGGGCTTCCTTTTCAGGGAGGCTGTCGGTGAAGCCGGGCAGGAGCGCATTCATGCGGATGCCATCGGCGGCGTAGAGATCGGCATAGAGCTTAGTCCAGGCCGTCAACCCGGCGCGCAGCACGGTCATTGGGAAGTCAGCCTCGGGCTCGAACGCGAAGGCGGACGAGACGTTGACCACCGCACCCGATTTCTGCGCTTGCATGATGGGTGTGACCAGTCGCATCAACCGGATGACGTTGAGCATCACCATGTCGAAGCCGAGGTGCCAATCGGAGTCCGAGATGGCAAGAAGCGCGCCCTTGGGCGGGTGGCCGGTGTTGGTGACCACGGCATCGATGCGTCCATGGCGCTTCATGGTCTCCTCGACCAGGCGTTTGAGGTCGGCCGGTTCTGTCACGCTGCCGCGCAAACCAAAGCCGCCAAGCTCGCGGCCGAGCGCTTCCACGGTGTCACCTGGGGAAAGCAGCGCAAGTGTGAATCCGTCGGCGGCCAGCGCCTTGGCGATAGCGGCTCCGATGCCGCGCCCGGCGGCGGTAATGATGGCGATCTTGGACATGGCGGCTCTCGCGATTTAGCCATCTGACTAGGCTCATGCGAATGCACTTGCAACCACCTGTCGAGCGCCTATCCTTCGCGTGCCGCCGGTCAAAGCAATTTGGGGCCTCGACATGCAATATGTGTGCGACGCAGAAGACCTCACTTGGTTTCGCCTGGAGACGCTTGGCGAGGCCGCGCTCGAAAGCCGGGCGATGAGCCACGCGGTCGAGCGCTATTTCCGTGAGGCGCATGAGGCCGCCGCCGCGTCCTACAAGCCGCCCGAGGCAGTGCCAGTGTCCGAGCAGAATATTGGCCTCAAGGCGCATATTCAGCGCGCGATGCCGATGTTCCTGACGCTCCGCGACCGCGAAGGTGCGGCGCTGGTCACCGCCATGCTGCCGCCAGCGGGTAAAAGCGAAAGGTCATTCCGCCCCATCGTGGTCGGGCCGTCCAACGCCGACCCCTACCCCGAGCACAGCGTGGCGATCGCGCTGCTGGCGGATCATTTCGGATTCGAGCTCGATCCGGACCGTTGTTTTCCCTACCGGCGGGGATAGGGTGAACCCAAAAGCCCGGGCGGCATTCGGAGTTTTGCGGACCAGGCAGATCGCGATAATGGCGCGAGTGACCCATCTCTGCCATCACCGGTATATGCCGAGCGCTTCGAGTGCTCTAGAATTGAAACATGACCATCCGCACCGAAATGCCTGCAGACGAAGCGACGATCCGTTCGCTTGCAACCAAAGCCTTTAAGACCGCACCGCATAGCCGTGGCAACGAGGCCGACATTGTAGATGCTCTCCGTGACAGCGGTTCGCTGACCATCTCGCTAGTCGCTGAAGACGGCGGTGAAATTGTTGCGCATGCGGCTTTCTCTGTAGTCAGCATAAATGGACAAAACGTTGGTTGGTATGGGCTTGGCCCCGTCGCCGTGCGGGATGACAAGCAAGGGCGCGGATTCGGCAAGGCCCCTATTTGTTCTGGAATTGAACGCATCAAGAGAATGGGCGCGAACGGATGCGTCGTCTTTGGAGACCCTGTTTATTATGGACAGTTTGGCTTTGAAAGTGATCCGAACTTACGCTTTGGGAATGCAGCTGTTGAACACTTTCAGCGACTGACGTTCCACGGCGTGCCTCCAAACGGTGTTGTTGACTACCATCCAGCCTTTTACGCGGTTTGATAGTCCGAAATTGTGCCCGTCCCGTCACTCCTCCCATTTCGGCTTTTAAGCCACTCCGTTCAACTTGCGGGAAACCGATTTGCCCCGCGCGCCCTCTTATGGCACATCTCCAACGGCCATCGCACCCGTAGCACGATGAACCTCCAACGCCCGCTGATGGCCGCGCGCAAACGGCACGCCGGCGCCCAAGCTTCGCTTGACAGCAAACAGAGGGCACCGGACCACAATTCGTTTATGGTGCTTGGACCCTCCAAACGCTAACCGGCTCAAGCAAAAATGAAGTTCCTCGACCAGGCCAAGATCTACATCCGCTCGGGCGACGGCGGCAACGGCTCGTTGTCGTTCCGGCGCGAGAAGTTCATCGAGTTCGGCGGGCCGGACGGCGGCGATGGCGG
>Ga0209068_10000354_pt1 | contig 25277 bp, 17 predicted proteins | sample ColStrG_CSR_2012_FD_187200 | JGI IMG/M metagenome (GOLD analysis project Ga0209068, IMG submission 187200) | Freshwater sediment microbial communities in response to fracking from Pennsylvania, USA - Cold Stream Run_MetaG_CSR_2012 (SPAdes)... | ecosystem: Environmental > Aquatic > Freshwater >...
AACCTCTTTCAATACTGAAAAGAATGAGCAACACCAGCGCGGCGGCGGACAGCACTGGCCACCAGCGCAATTTGGGCTGCAGGCTTTTGCCTTGCTCCTCGAAAAGCCACCGGTGAATTGCCGGCGCTCTAGACGATTTCGCGGCGGCAACCGCCGCGGCGGGCATTGCGGATGCGGAGTCTCGTTTCAGTCGCTTCAGGTCGACCGCTAACTCGGAAGCGACCTGATACCGCACTTCGCGGTCTTTCTCCAGCGCTTTCCTGATGATTTCTTCCAGCTTAGGTGGAAGTCGTGAGTTCAAGTCCAACGGAGAAATCGGGGTATCATGAAGAATCGCCGCTGAAATTGCCCCCGAAGTGGCCCCCGAGAAGGGGGCCTTACCCGTGGACATCTCGTAAAGCATTACACCGAACGAGAACAGATCCGTTCGCGAATCGAGTTCTTCTCCTCGTACCTGTTCCGGGGACATGTAGGCAACAGTGCCGATTGCGCTGCCCGGCCTCGTCAACCCTTCCTCAGTAACGGATGCGGTTGCCGATCCGGAAACCGCCGGACCTTGGCCCTCGGCGCGTCGCGCTAGGGTTAGTTTCGCCAAGCCAAAATCCAGGAGTTTGGCTTCACCGCGGCTGTTAACAAAAGTATTTGCGGGTTTGATATCGCGATGCACGATGCCGGCGTTGTGGGCGGCATCCAAAGCATCGGCAATCTGAAGGGCGAGTTCCAGCAGAGTCTTGTTGTCCAGAGGCTTGCCGGCAATTCGCCGCTGCAAGGTGCAGCCCTCCAGGAGCTCCATAACAATAAATCGCCGCCCTTCGTGTTCGCCAATGTCGTAAATTGTGCAGATGTGGGGATGGTTCAACGCGGAGGCGGCGCGGGCTTCGCGCTGGAACCGCTCCGTCGCGTGGGAATCTGTGGAAACTTCCTCGGGCAGGAATTTTAGGGCCACCAGACGGCCGAGCCGGGTGTCCTCAGCTTTATACACGACTCCCATACCGCCGCCGCCGAGCTTTTCCAGAACACGGTAATGTGAAACCGTTTGGCCAACCATCGGAGGGAACCGCCTTTGGAGGCATGGTAGGCCGCACGTGACGGGCAAGTCAACGAGGTAGGTTCCGGATGTTCGGCCAACCGGAAACTGAGCCAAAAGATTTTCCTTTCGACACAAGCCAGCAAAACTCTCGCAGGCTGCAGAGAGGATTGGGGTTGACCTGTGTCAAAAAAACCGTTTGAACAATATCGAAACTGCGTCTTCTTTCGTGATTGGGGCCACACACAAAGTGAAGGGAACTGAGTGCGCCGCTTAGGATCGTTTGCAGGCCAGGTAGGCCGCGCGGGGACAGACCGCTGGAATTTCTTTTCACTTCAGCCCAGGACTCCAGCCCATGATTGCTCCGTCTTACACGTATTTGCAGGTACTTGGCAGTCTCCCGCAAACCTGAAAGTCGTTGAAGGTTTAGGTTGATCAAGGTCTGAAAAGGCTGGCGTCGGCGGTTCAACTCCGTCCCTGGCCACCATATCTTTCAATGGTTTAGCAGACCAGCCCGAAATTTCACACCTGTGATTTCACACCTGTGGTCGCTCACAGCCCCTAACTTCCGAAATTGCCGACAATACACGAACTTGTTCTGCGTCTCCTGCTACAGGGCGTTTGTCCCAATGGCCTAAACGTAGCTCTAGCCGCCCCTCACAGTACGCCCACTTGCGCTTCTGTTGCCGAGGACTTTTGGAGTTCGCGCGAATGTCCAGGTGAGATCCCTTCCCATTGGTGAAAAGCGCGGAAGAATGAGTTCGCATCTTCGTACCCCAAGAGATAGGCAGTTTCATTCAGCTCCCGAGATGAGTGCAGGAGATAGTGGCGGGCCAGTTCACGACGCGCCTCGTCCAACACTTGCTGAAAAGTGATGCCCTGTGCAGTGAGGCGGCGTTGCAAGGTCCGAGTGCTCAATTGCAGCTCTCTTGCGAGATCCTGTATGCCCGGACGCTGACCAGCCAGTAGCTGCTTCAGGATGCCTTTCGCTTGTTCCTTTAGATTCTTCTGCGCGAGTTGCTCATTTAGTTCCGCTTCAAGCTGCGGCGCAACCGTCGCCAGCAAATCAGCGTTGTAGGTCACAAAGGGGAGATCAATGTCTGACTTGCTGAATATGAGGGCATTCTGCGCCGCCTTGAACTTTACCGGGCACCGGAAATGCGCCTCATACATGTCTCGATGCGTGGAAGCTCGTTGAAACTCGACCCTCTTGGGGTGCATCGGTCGTCCGGTACCTCGCTGACCAAGGCCAACAATCCATGCGAAGCACACATCTACCAGCAAGGGAGGCTCTTGCTCATGGGCGAGAAGCCAGAGGAACTGGACCGCGCATTCGTTGCCCCATTCGACCAGACGGATTTCCTCTGGACACGTGAGCTGTTTATAGCGCGATGACCGCTCCACCGCGTCCCGGAACGACCGCGCAGAAAGCGCTGCGAGTTTCACCGGATCATAGCGCTCGACGCGCTCTTCGGTTCCGAGTTTCAGGCCGATGGCAGGATCATTGCTCGCTTCCGCAACTCCCCGGTGAAGCGCAAAAAATTGTTCGGTGCTCACCAGTATCCTGTCTAGCTCGAACAGTCCTATCGGCAGACCTGCTCGCCGCAGGACGGTATCCGGCGAAAGGCCCAATTCTTTAAGTTTTCGCGGCAGCGTGCTCGAAACTCGGAATCGGTTGCTCATAGCTTCGCTGACAGCATAACTCTGCTTCTACGGATTCGTCGCCCTATTGCTTTCGGTATTGCTCGTTGCTGACGTGCTCCATCCAATCGACGACCTTGCCATCCTTCTTCTCCTGAATGGCAATGTGTGTCATCCCTGTTGTCGGTGAGGCCCCATGCCAGTGCTTCTCGCCAGCGGAGAACCAGACTACATCAGTGTGAATCGAGCGGGCAGCCAGGATGGGCCTGTAGAGTCTGTTCAGAACCTGCGGAGTTTTTGACACGTCTTTGTGTGGAAATATTCCCACTTGCCCGAGCAACGGGGCTTATGGCATAAAACCTAGATACCCCTTGGCAGGAAGCTGCTTTTGAGGAATGTACAGAACATGCTCAGGAGGAGTGTATGGCGACGAAGTACGTCCAGATTGAAAACGACCTCGACATCCAGCAGCGCCTGGAAGCAGAGCGCATGCGCCTGCGCAAGATTGCCGGCCTGGGCCAGCCTACCCATTTCCACCGGCCGGTAGAGCGCGCGTTTACCGCCGACGAGCGCAGCAAGGTTACGATCCTGTTCGGAGGATTCACCTGGAAACATGAGGACTTGATTCGCGCGGTGTTTCAGGGCTGCGGATATCGCTGCGAGAAGTTGCCGGTGCCGGACGTGCCAGCATTCCAGATCGGCAAGGAATACGGCAACAACGGGCAGTGCAACCCGACGTACTTCACGGTTGGGAACCTGGTGCAGTATCTCCAGTTTCTGGAGAAGGAAGGCATTCCGCGCAAGGACATCCTGGACAACTACGTTTTCTTTACCGCCGGTTCGTGCGGTCCGTGCCGCTTTGGCATGTATGAGGCGGAATACCGGTTCGCCTTGAAGAATGCGGGCTTTGACGGGTTCCGCGTGCTGCTGTTCAAGGATAGCGATGGCATCAAGGCCGCTTCCGGCGAGCCCGGTCTGAAGTTCACGGTCGACTTCGGATTCGGCATGCTGAACGCCATGCATATTGGCGACGTATTCAACGACATGATCTACCAGGTTCGTCCTTTTGAAGTGAACAAGGGCGAAACCGATCGCGTATTCCGCGAGACGGTGGACGGACTTTGCGACGACCTCAGGAATCGGGACTCGTTTGAGATCGAGCAGTGCGCCCCAGACTGGGCCAAGCCCAAGTTCAAGAGCAACAAGATTCTACGCAACACCTTTAATGTGTTCGGTAAGATGCACGAACATTTGTGGGGCAAGGACTATTTGAATGCTCTGGCAACGGCGCGGGGGAAGCTGAACGGCATCGAAGTGGACCGCACCAAGGTGAAGCCCGTGGTGAAGATCACTGGCGAATTCTGGGCGCAGATCACCGAGGGCGACGGCAACTTCCACATGTTCGAATTTCTGGAGCGGGAAGGCGCGCAGGTGGTGGTCGAGCCCATCGCAACCTGGGTGGCGTACCTGATGTACCAGGCCAAGGCGCACGCGAAAGCCAAGTGGCCGGTGAATCGTCCGCATCGGAATCCGCAATGGTGGGAATTGAAAAAGCACCTGGCGAACGATTTGGGATTGCGCAAGAAGCTGATGGGGATCGGGGCTGGGGAAAAGATGTGGAACTACCTGTATCACCGGACCATCAAGAATCTGGGCGGGATTACGCATCACCTGGTTCCGCAGACGGAGTTGGCCGAGATGGCCCATCCGTTCTATAACCAGTTTGCGCGCGGCGGTGAAGGACATCTGGAGGTGGGCAAGAACGTGTATTACACCGTCCACCATCTCTGTCACATGGTGCTGGCGCTGAAACCCTTCGGCTGCATGCCGTCGTCACAGTCGGATGGGGTGCAGTCGGCAGTGGTCAACAAGTTCAAGGACATGATCTTCCTGCCGATTGAAACTTCCGGCGAAGGCGAAGTCAACGCTCACAGCCGGGTGCAGATGGCGCTGGGCGAAGCCAAGGTGAAGGCCAAGACGGAGTTCGAGCAGTGCTTGAAGTCTACCGGCAAGAGCCTTGATGAGATTCGGGAATACATCGCGGAACATCCCGAACTGAAGCGGCCGTTCTACCACGTGCCGCATCGCGAAGGCGTTGCGGGAACGGCGGCGCAGTTCATCCTGCATGTGAGCGATCGCATGGACGAGAGCACGCGCCACTGGCGTCGTGCGCGGGTTCCAAGGGTTGAGCTTCAGTCTGCGAACGCTGCTTAACCGATCGGGCCGGCGGTCTCAAGGTCCTCCGGCCTTCTTTTTTTCGTAACCCGATGGGAGAGATTTCATGCACGACCATCTGGCAGGACACGAGCAGAAACCTCCGCAGCTATTTCAGATCGCAGCGGCTCCACTCCAGAAGCCGCACGACCACCATACGCAATTCCTGGTAGGCCTCGACGTCGGTTCGACCACAGTGAAAGCCACCATCGTGGACGCTGCAACCGACCAGATTCTCTGGCAGGACTACCAGCGCCACGAGACCAAGCAGCCGGAGAAGACTCTGGAATTTCTGCGCCGGATGGAAGCGGAAGTCGGCATCGACCGGCACAACACGCGGATGTTCATGACCGGCTCGGGCGGCGGCGGGATCGCGGAACAGATTGGCGCGAAGTTTGTGCAGGAAGTTACAGCGGTGTCGCTGGCAGTGGAGAAACTGCATCCCGAAGTGTATTCGGTGATCGAACTGGGCGGACAGGACGCGAAGATTATTGTCTTCAAAGACGACGACGAGACCGGACGCAAGAAGAAAATTCCGTCCATGAACGATAAATGCGCGGGTGGTACAGGCGCCGTCATCGACAAGATCAACGCGAAGCTGAAGATCCCGACGGCCGAGCTTGCGGTGCAAGGCTACCGCGGGATCAAACTGCACAAGGTGGCCGGGAAGTGTGGGGTGTTTGCCGAGACCGATATCAACAGTCTGCAGAAAGTGGGAACCCCGCCGGATGAGTTGATGGCTTCGCTGTTTGAGGCCATCGTGCTGCAGAACCTCAGCGTTCTAACGCGCGGCCACACGCTGCGGCCGCACGTTCTGCTGCTGGGTGGGCCGAACAGTTTCATCAAAGGCATGCGCGAGGCCTGGCAGGCGAACATTCCGCGCATGTGGCAGGAGCGTAAAGTCGCCGTACCCGATGGCTCGAAGCCGGAAGACCTGATCAAGGTCCCGAATAACGCGCAGTACTTCGCGGCGCTGGGCGCGATCGAGTTCGGCAAGAGCGAAGATGAATGCGTCGGCTGCTATCGGGGCTACGACAAGCTGCTGTACTACATCGAGTTCGGCCGGCAGGAGGAGAAATCGAAATCCGGCGCGAAGGGGCTGGTTTCGAAAGACGGTGAACTCGATGGGTTCAAGGAAGCGTACCGCCGCAAGAAGTTTACCCCTGCGACATTCCGGAAGGGCCAGACCGTCGGCGGCTTTATCGGGATCGACGGTGGCTCGACTTCCACCAAGGCGGTTCTGCTCGATGATCGCGGCGAGATCTTGTGCAAGGCCTACCAGCTCTCGAATGGCAATCCGATTCAGGACACGATTGAGATGTTCGAGAATCTGCGCGGGCAGGTGGAAGCGCAGAACGCGAAGCTGGAAGTCCTGGGAGTCGCGACCACCGGATACGCGAAAGACATTCTGAAAGACGTCCTGCATGCGGATGTCGCTCTGGTGGAGACCGTGGCTCACACCGAGTCGGCGCTCAAGTTTTATGAGGATCCGCACGTCATAGTCGATGTGGGCGGGCAGGATATCAAAATTATTATTCTGCACAATGGCCGGGTCAAAGACTTCAAGCTCAACACGCAGTGCTCGGCGGGCAATGGCTATTTTCTGCAGTCCACCGCCGAAGGTTTTGGGTTGGGCGTCGAACAATATGCCGATCTGGCGTTCTCGGCCCAGTCCATGCCGGTTTTCGGATACGGCTGTGCGGTTTTCATGCAGTCGGACATTGTGAACTTCCAGCGGCAGGGCTGGAGGGCGGAGGAAATCCTGGCAGGTCTTGCGGCCGTGCTTCCAAAAAATGTTTTCCTGTATGTGGCCAGCATCCCGAATCTTGCGGCGCTGGGAACGCGCTTCGTGCTGCAGGGCGGGACGCAGAACAACATGGCGGTGGTGAAAGCCGAAGTGGATTTCATCAACAACAGCTTCCGCGCCGCGGGCAAGAAACCGGAAATTATCGTTCATGAGTTCTGCGGCGAGTCTGGGGCCATCGGTGCGGCGGCTGAGTCTTTGCGGCTCTGGCGCAATGGCCAGCAGACCACGTTTGTCGGACTGGAGGCAGTCCGCAAGATCGAATACCGCACCACGCGCAACGAGTCCACGCGCTGCAATTTCTGCAAGAATAATTGCCTGCGCACGTTCATCGACATCCGCACTGTTCCCAAGGATGATTTGAGCTTTGTTCCTATTCAGAAGGTAACTAAGGTCCCGCTGATGCACGGGGAACAACGGTTGATTATCGCAACCTGCGAAAAAGGTCTGGTCGAAGATGTCAACGACATGAAGGACATCAAAGCCGGCCTCGACGAGATAAAAGAAAAGCATCCGAACTTCGTGGATATGGCGGCCCACGAGGTCTTCCGGCCGGTCAATCCGAAGAGCGTGGCCGATCCGATTCCGGCGGCGAAGTTCTGGAACAAGGCGGCGAAAGAACGCATTCCGCTGATGGAAAGCCGGAAGAAGCTTCGCGTCGGCATTCCGCGCGTGCTGAACATCTACACCTACGCGCCGCTGTTCAACGGATATCTGGAGAGCCTCGGCGTCCAGCCGGAGAACATTATTTACTCCGATTACACCAGTTCGGACTTGTATCGGGCGGGAGCCAGCCGGGGCGCCATCGATCCCTGCTTCCCGGCGAAGATCGGGATTTCGCATGTCTACAACCTGATCCAGGAAAAGCATCGCAAGAAGCCTCTGAATGTAATCTTCTTTCCGATGTATGACGTGTTGACCTCGCCGCTGGTGAAGATTGTGGCGGCGAATGCGTGTCCGACGGTGACGGCAACGCCGGAAACGGTGAAGGCCGCGTTTACCAAGGAGAACGACGTCTTTGCCGAGCACAACGTGAAGTACGTCGATCCGGTGCTGAACTTCGCCGATCGCAAGCTTTTTGCGCACCAGATGCTGCAGGCGTGGCAGCCAATCCTTGGATTGTCACAAGAGGAGAACGACCGCGCGGTTGAAGTGGGCTACAAAGCCCTGGCGGACTACGAAAGCAGCATTCGCAGGCGGGCGCGCCAGGTGATGGACCAGTTGGAGCGGGAAGACCGTATCGGCATCGTGATGCTGGGCCGGCCGTATCACCACGATCCCGGACTGAATCACGAGATCCTGGAAGAGTTTCAAAAACTGGGCTATCCCATCTTCTCGCAGAACACGCTGCCCCTTGACGAGGACATGCTGGAGCGCCTGTTTGGCGACGAAGTGCGCTCCGGTGTGATCAGTCACGCGCTGGATATCGGCGACGCCTGGAAGAATTCTTACTCCTGCAGCACAAACCATAAGGTGTGGGCGGCGAAGTTCACGGCGCGACATCCCAACCTGGTGGCGCTGGAGATTTCCAGCTTCAAGTGTGGACACGATGCGCCCATCTATGGCGTGATCGAGGGGATCATCGAGCAGTCGGGCACTCCCTACTTCTGCTTCAAGGACCTGGACGAGAACAAACCCTCGGGCTCGATCAGGATTCGAGTCGAGACCATCGATTACTTCCTGCGGCGGTATCGCGAAGAGGTCATCCGCAAGCGCATGGCGGCAGACGAGATTGAGGCGCAGCTCGCGGCGTACGAAAGCCAACTGCGCGGACAGATGCAGCTGGAAGTGCAGGAAGTAACGGCCGATTAATTGCTGAGTGAAACAGTGTTGAAGCGCCAGCCGCCGCTGCCCGCGCGGGCTAAGAGCCGTCGCCAAGCGTCGCACACTGGGAAACTCATGTCTCTGGAGCAGAAAATACAGGCCAGCAACCGCGCCCAAAGCCAGCAGGATGCACCGGCGGCGTCCATGCCCGACCCGCTTTTCCTTCGCAACATACTCATGGCGACGGATTTCTCGGAATGTTCGGCGCGGGCCCTCGGTTACGCGCTTGGAATCGCCGCCAGGTACCGGGCGCAATTGCACCTGCTTCACTGCATCGACCCTGCGCCTTACAACCTGGTAACGCCCGATGCCGTGGAGACATCCTGCGAAGCTGCGTGGCGTGACATGCGTCGACTGCAGTCGGACCTCCGCAACAGCGGTCTGGCGAAGGACGTCGAAATCAAGTTTCGAGTCGAGGCCGCCGGGGTGCCGGCCATACTCCCGCAAATTGTCAGAGACCTTGATCTCGGTTTGATCGTCGTGGGCACGCACGGACGAACCGGCTGGAGGAAAGTGGTGCTTGGGTCGGTGGCCGAGATCGTGGTGGATCACGCTTCTTGCCCGGTGCTTACCGTGGGTCCCTCGACGGATCGAGATCGGCTGGAGCGATTCGGACCCGAGAGTATTCTCTTTGCCAGCGATCCTTCCGCCCGTTCCAAACTAGCGGAATCGTACGCCTTCTCGCTCGCGCAGAAATACAACTCTCGGCTCACCGTCGCCGATGTGCTTGAAGACCATGCCGGACGGGTTCTCGCACGAGTGTCTCAGTTCGAATGGCGCGAATCCGAGTCGAAGGACGCCACGCGCGAAAGGGAACCGACGCTGCTTCCGCAACTGCCAACTGAAATCGGCACCGAGCGCGACCTTATTCTGCAGGTAGCGGATCACGTTGCCGCCGATTTGATCGTGCTTACCGTGCCCGCGGCCCACAAATTTACCAATCGCTTCCTGTCTACGACCTCGTACCGAGTGGTCTGCGGCGCCCGTTGTCCGGTGCTAACCGTGCGTGCTGGGTAACGTGTCCTTCTCAACTGCAATCGGCGCTCAAGCAATCATCGCAGAGGCAGTTGGCGATTCGTCACTTGCCATATTTTCGACAGTCGCTCGCAGTCGAGAAGTCACGATGTCCTTGATATCTGCATGTTCGGGGACACTCCGCGTTTGGTGGTCCGGTTGCTGCCGGATTGGCAGGACAACGAAGAACTAGATCGAGCACTAACGCAATGAAAATTCTCGTGCTCAACTCGGGTTCCAGCAGCCAGAAGGCCTGCCTGTACGACATTGGCGAGACTCTCCCCAATCGTCCGCCAGCCTGCCTATGGGAGGGGAGAATCGAGTTTGGCAGCGATACCGCGACGATCGCGGCGAAGAATTCAGAGGGCGCCGTTCTCAAAGAGAAGATGCAAATCTCCTCACGGGAGGAGGTTGTCAGGTATTTGCTGCGCACGGCGCGCGACGGAAAGACCCGCGCCATCGGTTCTGCTACCGAGATCGAAGCGGTCGGGCACCGTGTCGTCCACCCGCATTTCGAGGATCCCGTAATTGTGACGCCCGAGGTGCGCGCGGCGATCGCCAGCGTGTCTCCGCTCGCCCCACTGCATATTCGGGCCGAACTCGAGGGCATGGAGATTATTGAAAGCGTTCTGGGCGCGGTTCCGCAGATCGCCGTTTTCGATACCGGCTTTCATCGTCAAATGCCACCGGCGGCAGCAATTTACCCCGGGCCCTATGAGTGGGTCGAGAAGGGCATTCGCCGATACGGATTCCATGGCATCAATCATCAGTACTGCGGCGAACGTGCCGCACAGTTACTAGGCAAGGATCCAAAGTCTCTCAAAGTTGTCACTTGCCACCTGGGGAACGGTTGCTCGGCGACGGCTATCCAGGGAGGACGGAGCATTGATACCACCATGGGTTTCACTCCGCTGGACGGATTGATGATGGGAACACGCTCAGGCTCGGTGGATCCCGGAATATTGACTTTCCTGATGCGCGAAAGTCAGCTGGATGGTCACAAGCTCGACCACGTGCTGAATCGTTAGACTCCCTCAAATCAACTTCGCCCCTGTGTATTTGGCGGACACAACTAGTTACATTTGGCCATCCCGCTTTCACGGCGCTAACGTCGGAATCGAGACGTGCGCGAGAGCCGAATTAAGGCTCTTTTCCACGCTTTGGTAGGGACAACCACGCCGCTAACTCGTTGAAATTCCGCCCGCTGACATCCATCTCGCTTATTGCACCTGGGACGGCTCCGGAAGGTGCACATCAGGTGCCGCCTCTGCAAAAACTTCTCAGTGAAATAACCTTTCGAATAATCGCCTCTCACACTTTCTTCCGCCGGTCGGCACGTCCCAGCTTGCCAGTCCGCCTGCGCCAAACGCAGTTAGGAACATGTGTGTACCTAACGCGTCTACTGTTCGATGGCCCCCGCGGAGATGTTCGTACGAGGCTCCATTCGGCGGTTGGCCTGTCTTTACATTGCAGACGACAGGCCACAGCCGGATTGGGACTCTCGATGCGTCAAGATTGAACGGCTACAGCGGGCCAGTACGGCCGGTCCGCATCTTCCAAGCGTCCGTCCTCATAACGGTCGTGATGGCGGACCCATGCCATCGTGAAGGGCAACCCATCTTCATCGCGGCCTTTGGGAACAAGGTCGAGATAGTTGTACGTGTTGATAGTGTTCTCGGACCCGCGAGCGTAGGCGGAATACGTGCGGAAGATGCTGCCATCTTTGTCCTTGTAGAAGATGCTGATGCCCGGCGCTTCCGCACTGGGAAACTCCACGAGATCGAAGTTGTATTCGACCTTGCCCTTGGCGATTTCTTCCGGAGTGAACGAAGCATGGTAGTCGTAGTTGAAATCCGTTCCGGAAGACGACACCCAGGTGAACTTCCACCCCATCCGTCTCCTGAACGGCTCAATCTTGGACAAAGGCGCTCGGGAAACCGCCGCAAAGGAGACGTCGCGTTGCGCAAGATGCACCAGTGCTCCGTCAGTGTGATCCATGTTGAAGGAGCAGCTTGGGCAGCCTTCTTTCCACTCCGGACCAAACATGAAGTGATACACGATAAGCTGGCTTGTGCCATCGAAGAGGTCGGCAAGAGTTTTCTTGCCGCTCGGTGAGTCGAACACATAGTTCTTTTCGACTCTGACCCAGGGAAGCTGGCGGCGTTCGGCGGCAATCGCGTCATGCTCACGCGTGAGTTGTTTCTCTTTGGCCAGTAGTTTCTTGCGAGCCGCAAGCCACTCATCTCGCGACACTACCTTCGGGTTATCGACTGTGCGGGTTGACATTTTCACTGCTCCTTTCGTTCGCGTTAGAATTGATTTCTGTTGCATGGCTCTTCTTACGAGACACTTTGACGGCGAGCGCCGCCAGTCCGCCGGTAGAGACAGTGCCGGCCACGACTAGTCCCAGGGTCGTCAAGCAAAATGGGCACATCGTTCACCTCTCGCGCGGCGAAGTTTGATCACTTCGCCGCTTCTATAGTGGTGACGGGCAAGGTGGAGGGATTTCTACAGATCCGATTGAAAAAAAATTAGCCGCGTTTTTGGATGAGGAACTCTCTGACGGCTGGATCTTCAGCCAGTCCGATCGCCTGGTCGTAAGCGTGCCGGGCTTCAGGGCCTTTTCCAAGGCGCTGCAGGAGATGAGCGCGAACCGCCCAGTAGGGTTGATAAGTAGAGACTGCTTCTTGCTCGATTGCATCCAGAACTGCCAGTCCATGTTCTGCTCGATTCGCCTCCGCAAGAGCAGCGGCGTATCCAGTTCGCCGGCCGATTGTCGGCGATATGCGGTTCAGCTGTTCGTAGAACCCTACAATCGCTGTCCACTCAATCCGGCCGCTGCGTCCTCGCTCGGCGTGTACCGACTGAATTGCGGCTTCCAGTTGAAAACGTCCTGGACGTCCATATTTGGACGTCTCCGCAAGATGGCGTTCCGCCTCTTCTATTAAAGGAAGCGACCACAGTGTCGGGTCCTGCTCGGAAAGAGGAACGTATCGGCCGTCACGTCCTCTTCGTGCGGCCCGCCGTGCTTCGCAATGCAGCATGAGAGCCAGAAGGCCGCAAACCTCTGCCTCGTTCGGCATTTGCTGTAGCAGCATCCGCGCTAGCCAGATTGCCTCCTGGGCCAGCTCCCGGCCCCGTCCGTCGACTCCTACCAGATCGTCCCAGCCGATGCCAAAGGCCGCGTAGATCGCGTCAAGCACGGCGCCGAGGCGTTCCGGCAAATCACGCGGTTCCGGAATCTCGAACTGGATACCGCCATCGCGGATTTTCGTCTTGGCGCGTACCAGGCGTTGCCCCATCGTCTTTGGTGAAATGAGAAAGGCCCTGGCAATACGCCCCGCGTCCAGGCCCAAAACAGTTTGCAGCATGAGCGGCGTGTGCATGGCCGTATCGATTGCAGGGTGTGCACACACGAAGAGCAGCTTGAGCCGTTCATCCGGAAACTCGGTCGAAAAGGCAGTCTCCATGGAGTTTTCCTTCAGAAGCTGAAGAGTTGGCTCGCTCACCGAGACTACACGCTGATGACGCACAGCATCGATGAGGGAATGGCGCGCCGTCGTGAGCAACCAAGCCTCAGGATTTTGCGGCACGCCGTCTCGCGGCCAGGCAGTCAGGGCCTTGAGCAATGCTTCGCTGAGCGCATCTTCGGCTGCGGCAAGGTCGTGCGTGTGCACGGAAAGATAGGCTACCAGGCGACCGTATGACTCGCGAGCCACTCGCTCGATTGTCCGATGAACGCTCTCTTCATCACTTCCGTTCATCCCGTGATCCGGCGCTTGGTTTGCGGAGCGAGCAGACGCACCTCGACAGCACCGGACGAGGCAGTCGGGCAGCGCGCTGCCCACTCCAGGGCTGCGTCAAGCGATGGCAGCTCCAGGATGGTGAACCCTCCCAGCTGTTCTTTGGTGTCAGCATATGGACCGTCCTGCACGCCCCGCTTTCCTTCCTTAATTCTTATCGTGGTTCCCGTTTCCGGCACTTCCAGCGGGTCGCCTGCGACAAAGACGCCTGACTCGGCGAGAGCCTTGTGGTAGGCGCGCCAGGCGCCGGTGTAGGGATCTGTCCCATCGCTTTTCCGCGACGCGAACGCCTCTGGGGTTTCGTAGATCAACAATGCGAATTGCATGACCAGTCTCCTTCCGGAACAGTCTTACATGTCCTTGAACATATGACGTATGGGAAGCCGGCATTTCGACAGGCAGTCAGGGTATTCAGCACGATTCTAAAGAAAGGAACAAGCGTGAGGTGGATGCTCAAACAACATAACTATAAATACGCAGGCAGCGCCGCCAACTATGGTGATGAGTAACAAGCGTTTGACCACGAGTAGGCTTTGCTTAATCCTTCCTTATTCTTCTGAAACGATGGGCGCGTGGGCCAGGGGTATCACTGCACGCCCGCGGGCGGCCGCACGTTGCCATATTCGTAGCGAATGGATATGTGACGCTTGTCCCCCTCGCCGGTATCGAGGTCTTCCTCGGTCTTCAGGGGCAGTCCTTTGCTTTTGGAGATCCAGGTCTGGGCGTCTGACCTTATTCCATCGTTTTCGCTGTGCCCTATGTACAGGGCCGCGGCTTCGCCGTTCACCATTTCGTCGCGTACATGGCGGCACGTACTCTTCGAGTCGCGAATGTTTTCCTCTTCCTGTTTGAGCATGTCCTGGGGAGTCATCCGGCTGTGAATCCATTTGCCTCTCATGAGAACGTAGATCGCGCCGTTGACGAAGATCGACTCGGAGTTTGCGGACTTGCCACCCGGGAGAGTTTCGATGGTGTAGGAATGCGTTGGCACCGAGAAGAGCTTGAACCTTGAGTCGAACAGGGGCTGGCAAGCGGCGTCAGCGGCAAGAACCGGTGTAGAAAAGGAGCATGCCGCCAATACCGCTGCCAGAGCTGGCAATAACCGCATAGAACGGGACATAAGTTTTCTCCTGGCGCCTAATAAACTTAGCTCTCCCACGCCGATGGCGCTCTCTCCCGGCGACGAACTCGGTCCGTGTGAGACGGTTGCGCCTATTGGTAAAGGTGGCATGGGCGCGCGATGCGCGCCCCGCGAGCCAGGAAAAGCGACGACTCCGGTTTAGCCGATGCAAACAACAGCAACGCCACGAAGTTTACAGCTTTCTTTTTCGCCGAGCTCAGGCTAGGTCGTAGCGATCAAGGTTCATTACCTTGTTCCACGCAGCCGCGAAGTCCTTCACAAACGCCTGCTTCGAGTCGTCACATGCATAGACTTCTGCGAGTGCCCGGAGCTGGGAGTTCGAACCGAAGAGGAGATCGACGCGCGTGCCGGTCCACTTGATCTTGCCTGTCGCCCGATCGCGCCCCTCAAAGACGCCATCGGATGTGGCGGACTTCTGCCACGTCGTGTTCATGTCGAGCAGGTTGACGAAGAAATCATTCGTCAGCGTCTCGGGCCGGTTGGTGAATACGCCGTGTTTGGCTTGCCCTACGTTCGCATTCAGGGCACGCAAGCCGCCGACGAGAACTGTCATCTCGGGGGCGGTCAGTTTTAGCAATTGCGCCCGATCCACCAGCAGTTCCTCAGCCGACAGCGCCTGTCCGCTGCGGAGATAGTTGCGGAACCCATCCGCGGCCGGCTCCATTACGGTGAATGAGTGCACGTCGGTCTGTTCCTGTGAAGCATCGGTGCGTCCCGGCGAGAAGGGAATCTTCACATCGTACCCGGCCCTTTTCGCAGCTTCCTCGACGGCCGCGCAGCCGCCGAGAACGATCAGGTCAGCCAGCGAGACCTTCTTAGCGTTGACCCCACCTTTGTTCCCATTGGACTGAGAGCTGTTGAACTCCCTCTGGATCGCCTCCAGCTTCTGCAGCACCGTCGCCAGTTCGGCCGGCTGGTTCACTTCCCAATCCTTTTGTGGCGCGAGGCGAATGCGCGCCCCGTTCGCCCCACCCCGCTTGTCGGAGCCGCGGAACGACGCCGCCGACGCCCAGGCAGTCGTGACCAGTTGAGAGATCGACAGTCCGGATCCCAGGATCTTCGCCTTCAGAGAAGCAATGTCCTGCTCCCCGATCAATTTATGATCCACCGCGGGAACAGGGTCTTGCCACACCAGAGACTCCTTCGGAACCAGAGGGCCAAGGTACCGCGAGATCGGCCCCATGTCGCGGTGCGTCAGCTTAAACCACGCCCGGGCAAACGCGTCTGCCAACTGATCCGGATGCTCGTAGAAGCGCCGTGAAATTTTTTCGTAAGCCGGGTCGAATCGCAAGGCGAGGTCAGTGGTCAGCATGGATGGGGAGTGGTGCTTCGAGGGATCGTGCGCATCCGGCACCGTTCCGTTGCCTGCGCCATTTTTCGGTGTCCACTGATGCGCGCCGGCCGGACTCTTGGTCAATTCCCATTCGTAGCTGAACAGGTTCGTGAAGAAATTGTTGCTCCACTTGGTAGGCGTCGTGGTCCAGATGACTTCCAAACCGCTGCCGATCGCGTCATCGCCGCTTCCTGTGCCAAATTTGCTCTTCCAGCCGAGGCCCTGCTCCTCGATGCCGGCGGCTTCGGGTTCGGGGCCGACATACTTGCTCGGATCGGCAGCCCCGTGAGTTTTGCCGAAGGTGTGACCGCCGGCAATGAGCGCAACCGTCTCCTCGTCATTCATCGCCATGCGGGCAAAAGTCTCCCGGATATCCCGCGCCGCGGCAACCGGATCCGGCTTGCCATTGGGACCTTCCGGATTCACGTAGATAAGACCCATTTGCACGGCCGCGAGCGGATTCGCAAGATCACGGTCACCGCTGTAGCGCTCGTCCGCCAGCCACTTGCCCTCAGGCCCCCAGAAAATATCCTCTTCGGGCTCCCAGACGTCCTCGCGCCCGCCGCCAAAACCAAACGTCTTAAAGCCCATCGATTCGAGGGCGACGTTGCCGGCGAGAATCATGAGGTCGGCCCAGGAGATTTTCCGCCCGTACTTCTGTTTGGTCGGCCACAGCAGCCGGCGCGCCTTGTCGAGGTTCACGTTGTCCGGCCAGCTATTGAGCGGCGCGAAACGCTGCTGACCGCTTCCAGCCCCGCCGCGGCCGTCGCCGATGCGGTAGGTGCCCGCGCTGTGCCACGCCATACGAATGAAAAGTGGCCCATAGTGGCCAAAGTCGGCCGGCCACCAATCCTGCGAGTCCGTCATCAAGGCATGCAGGTCCTTGATCACGGCATTCAGGTCGAGGCTCTTAAATTCTTCTGCGTAATTGAATTCCTTGTCCATAGGATCGGACAGGGGGGAGTGCTGGTGCAGGACCTTCAGGTTCAGCTGATTCGGCCACCAGTCGGTATTCGCATGGGCCGCAGCTGCGCTGGGTTTGAATGGACACTTTGCTTCGGTTGACATGATTGCTCCTTCCTTTAAGAAAACTTTAACTTACTAAGAACCCAACCTGACTTCCCCATTCGCTGATGGGTTGACCTATCGCGTTCTAAGACGCAACACCGAATTCCTTTCGCAGAAAATCAACCGTAGCCGCATCGCGCAGTCGACAAACGATGTTCGGATTGGCAAAGATGCCCTTAAAACGCTTTGCCTCGGCGCGGTCGAAAGTCTTTACCCACTTTATTCCGACCACCCATTCGGAGCGAGCCGGATCGTCTTTGTTGTCGCTCATGCGAGGCTGCTTTAGCGGCAAATCAAGCAGCTTTTTGTCGGAACCATCTGGCGTGAAATCGCGCACCATTGTGGCCGGTTGTGTAACCGTCCCGAAACCGACATAGCCAAGTCCCTCATACATGTAAGCGAAAACGAGGTCGCCTGGTTTCAATTTCTTCATGGCGTTGCCGTATTTTTCGCCTTGACCCGCAGAAAGAAAGCCATACTTCCGGCAGTCATCCCAGTTACGGTGCTCACCCTCTCCGACGTTGACAAAGTAAAAGCCCGACCACGGAGCTTGATTTCGTGCTTGTGTACGCTCCTGCACTTCCTCGGGGTCTTTGAGCCAAGCCCGCCCAACAAATTCGCCGGACGCCGTTTTGAAAAACGTAAAGAACAGCACATTGATCGGAACTCCATATTCCTCCACAAGATACTCCACGATACGCTCCGACGAGTCGTCTAACTCGGAAGCCAAAATAACCATCGAATGATTTGCGTTCACCGTCTGCGGAATAGAAAAACCGTAGTGGTCACTAAATGCTTGCGGCAGAGGCTTCCCGGTAAAATTCTTGGCTATCGCCTCGATTTCTTCGTAGGAAAGGTCTTTTACCCAGGATGCGTAATCGAGAGCCTGCGCAACGATCTCACGCGGTGTCTTGTCACGCTTCAATTCCAGCACAACGAGACTTGCTTCGTCGTCGATGGCTAGCAGGTCGATCCTCCCACGGGTAGCTGTGGTGATCTGTCTTCCGATAAGCAGCACGTCGATTCCGAGGATGCCGGGATCTTTGACAACCCAATCCTCTAGTCGCTGTTCGTCGTTCAATGATTCCTGATCGATCTCCTGCAAGTCCTTTCCCTGGACCTGCCAAAGCTTCATGCTGAACGGCATAGACTTATCTCTTTTCGGGCTAGGTTTTTGCGCGGCAGCGGCGGCAGAGGCCAAAGACCTCGACCAACGGCTGCGTCAGATCAAAGCCGACCGGCAGATGCCGGGATAGCCGTTTGAAATCGATAAATTCTCCTTCGATATCCTGCACCGATTTGCAGCGCGAGCAGACCAGGTGGTGATGAGGTTTGAGATTGCCGTCCACGCGCAACGTGCTCGAATGAGGCGTGACCTCTCGCAGCAACCCACACTCGATGAAAAGCCGCAGATTGTTGTAGACGGTGGCCAGCGAAATAGATGGAATGCGGCGCCGGACCGCAGCGTAAATGTTTTCCGGGGAATGGTGCCCGTCGGAAGCGATGACGGCCTCATAGACCACCTGACGCTGGTGCGTGACCGCCAAGCCGTGCCTCGCGGCCAGCTCGCGGAACTGTTCATGGGTGAGGCGCATGATTATTGGATGAGAATCATTATAAAACGATGGGAAACTGTGTCAACCGCAATCTTTCCTGTGACCTCGAAGAGGGCCGGCGGCCACAAGGCCAGACTGTGGCTCGGCTACCACGACCGGCGACGGATCCGGAGTTCTGTTACATGCGGGCTAAGTCAACGCAGTTCGGGACGCGGATGCGCCGCTCTTGCCTGGATATCTACAAACCCCGCGCTCAGACCGGGGACCGTGGCGGTCAGATGAATTGGGCCGCCTTGTCTCGACGTGCGCACTACGACCAGGGCACGTCCCTGGAAGAGCTTACGCCGGTCACCCTGGTATGTCGCGGTGTCTTTGCCGTCTCCGTTTCCCACCGCCGCAATCACTCCAGGCCCGCTGATCGCGAACTGCACTTCTTGATCCGCATCCGGTTGGAATCGGCCCTCCGCATCCAGAGCCTCCACGGTGATATACGACAGGTCCTGGCCGTCAGCCTGAAGCATCGTGCGGTCCGCGGTCAGTCGCAATCGCGCGGGCTTGCCGGTAGTGGTGAGGACGCTCTCTGCGACGGCGCGATCACCTCTTACGCCCACTGCCCGCAACGTGCCCGGCGCGTATGGGACGCTGAACAGAGCCTTGAACTGCTGTTCGCGGCCGGTGGGCTGCTCGCCGATCAGTTTGTCATTGAGGAAGAGCCGCACTTTTTCGGCGCCGGAGTAGACTTCCACCTGCATCTCCTTGCCTTCCTGTCCCGGCCAATTCCAACTCGGCACTGTTGGATAAGTCGCCCACCCCACGGCGATGATCTTCTTTCCTTCCGGCTCGGGGAAACGGACAGTGGCGTACACTCGATCCCCACCGTTCCACAGGATGTCTCGATAGTAAGACTGCGGCTTCCGAAATCCGGTCAAATCAAGGTCTCCGCACACCGCGGCGTGCCACGGATACCCGTGAAACAGAACCTCCATCGCGGCTTTCATGGCTGGATCAGCCGCGCCTTGGGCCATGGCAGCCGTCATATCCACTCCATTGGCCATTCCCAGGAACATCGTGTCCACAGTGGCTGTCATGCCGCCCATAATTTTGGCTGCCATCTGTGCCTGCTCCGGAGTGCCATAGGACCACGCACCTATACCGGACTCACCTAAATAGTCCATGGCAGTCCAGGTGAAATCACCGATCACAAACGGACTGTCCTGCGAGATTTCCCACAACGGAAATGCCTTTGCTGGAAACGACTCGGTCGTCAGCATGATTCGGGTTCGCAACTGGCGATGGTCCGCCTCATAGCTCGGAAGGATGTTGTAGTTGTAACCAGTAATGTCCAGGAGAGAGAACACACCTTCCGCGTTGGGTGTGGTGGTGGTGCCGGGGAAAGCCAGCGTAAGCGGGCGAGTACTGTCGAGCGATCGCACCTGATCGGCCAATTGCTTGCCGATCTCCCGACCTCGTTCGACCTCCAACTCTGGGATCTCGTTACCGATTCCCCAGATCACAATGGAGGGATGATTGCGATCTCGCAGGACCATCGCCGAGATATCGCGCTGCCACCATTCGTCGAAGTCGCGACTATAGTCAAATTTGACCTTGCGCGCCTTCCACGAGTCGAACGGTTCATCCAGTACCAGCAGCCCAAGGCGGTCGCACGCGTCCAGAAATGCGGGTGACGGTGGGTTGTGGGCCGTTCGTACGGCATTGTGCCCGGCAGCTTTAAGCAGCTGTACCTTGCGCTCCTCGGCGCGATCGAAGGCCGCGGCTCCAAGCGGTCCATTGTCGTGGTGAACGCTGCCGCCGGTGAGCTTGATGCTCTTGCCGTTCAGCAGGAGTCCCTTTTCCGCAGACCACGAGAGCGACCGGATACCGAAGGGAGTCACCACCTCGTCAACTACGGTGCCGCTCTTCAGCACTTGCGTAACCGCCCGGTACAACCCAGGCGACTCCGGCGACCACAGCGCAGGATTGGCGACGACAATCTCCTGGCTTGCTTCGATTTCGCTTCCTGGCGCGATGGTCACGGTTGACTGCACGCTCCCGGCCTGCTTGCCCGCCCGGTCTGCGAGTGTGGTCCGCACTGTCACTCCGACCTGTTCGGCTGATTCGTTTACCACTCGAGTGCGCAGCGAAACCCTGGCCGCGCTACCAGAGACTTCGGGCGTGGTGACAAAGACTCCCCAGCGAGCCACGTGCGTGGAATCCGTCACTACTACCCGCACATGCCGATAGATGCCAGACCCGCTGTACCATCGGCTGTTCGGTTGCGCCGAATTGTCCACCCGTACAGCCAGGACGTTGGGCTCAGAGAAATCCAGGTTCGCCGTAAGGTCAAAACCGAAACTGGTATATCCGTAGGGATGGGTTCCCAGCTTGTTCCCGTTCAGATACACGGTGGCGTCCTTGTACACTCCATCAAACTCGACGCTCACTCGCTTTCCTTTCCACTGCTGGGGTGCGGTAAACGCCTTGCGATACCAGCCTGTCCCCGCCGGGAAGAAACCGCCGCCGGAAGCAGTTGGGTTGTTCTTGTCAGGCACTCCTTCAATGCTCCAGTCGTGCGGGAGATTTACTGTGCGCCAGGAGCCGTCTGCGAATTGACGCGCCTCCGCACCGCTCGGATCACCGAGCAAGAATCGCCAGTCGGAGTCCGCATCCAACTCCTGCCTGGACGTCTGTGGTTGTGCTGCGTTTACCGGAATGGCCCCAAGCCAAGCCACGGCGGCGCAGATCGCGACTACCCGGAATGAGATCGGTTTCAAGTGAAGGCTCCTTCGCTGTCCTGTAACACGTGCGGCCACGCGAGACATCATTGCGACCCCGGCCCCCTCTGTAAGCACGTCCACCACTATGCTAGCTGTCGTAAACAGGCGACTGCATTCGCAAGCGGGTCAATGAGCGCAATGGCGATATTACAACAGTCCTCCCAGTCATCCCCGCGATGACACCGTGCCACCTGGTAGAAGCTGGGGCGGGGAGTTGTGAAATTTGATATACGAGTTCGATGTGGCCGGCTTTTGTAAGCCCGTCTTCCCTTTGTGGTCTGTTCCATTAGAATGGAACTGCGGTAAGCTGATCGCCGTCCTGAAGGGGTGCGTTAATGAAACGAGAGTGGAGACATGTTATTTGTCTGGGGCTTCTGAATCTTAGTTTGGTGCCGGCATCGGCATCTCTGTTGCAGGCTCAAAATAAACCCCAGAATAAGGTTGAGAAAGAAGCTGCGCCCATGAAGTTGAAAGTGGGCGACACCGCTCCTGATTTCACCCTGCTTGCCTTCGACGGAAAAGAGCTGAAGAAAGTATCGTTGCAGGATTACAGAGGGAAGAAGAACGTTGCCTTGGCGTTCTTTGTGTTCGCCTTCACCGGTGGTTGAACCCGCGAAATGAAAGCTCTCCAGCAGAATCTCGCCAAGCTGGAGGGCGCCGACACCCAGGTCCTGGGTGTGAGCATGGATAGTCCCTTCTCAAACTTTGCCTTCGCGCAACAAAACGGAATCAGCTTTCCCATCCTCGGCGACTGGGGAGGCGGGGTGACCAGCCGGTATGGATTGACGCAGAAGTTTGACATCCAGGGCGTCCCCATGGAAACCGCGAGGCGCGCCACCTTCCTCATCGACAAATCAGGGAAAATCATCAACGAACAAGTCGATGATGCGGCCGTGGATCCGACGAAAACCGTGGAGGCATGCGAGCGGCAGAAACTAAAGAACTGAGGAAGCGAAAACGATTTTCCTTTGATTCCCACCGTCGCAGCGACAATTGCGGTCGGATCAATACCTATCTAGCGGTTACCTCGAGTTCCGCACGCAGGGGGGCTGTCGAATCTTCTCCCGCCCACACATCAAAGGTTCCTGCTTCCACGCCCCAGGTTTTGGCCTGTGGATTCCAGAAACTCAGTTCGTCAGGGCCTAAGGGGAAGGTGAGAGTCTGTGTCTGGCCCGGCGCCAGCGCCACCCGTCGAAATCCCTCCAATTGCCGCACGGGCCGCGAAGCCGATCCCGCACGCTGATGGATGTAAACCTGCGCGACCGCATCACCCGCGGTCCGGCCCGTGTTGGTCACGTCGACCGACACCTCAGTGGTCTCTCCCAGCTTGATTTGGGTCTTACTCAGACGGAGCTGGCCAAAATGAAACGTGGTGTAACTCAACCCGTAACCAAAGGGATAGAGCGGCTTGCCGGAGAGATCCCAGTACCGCGAAGTGAACTTGGGAGCATCGTCAGGATCATGCGTCAGGTTATGGTTGTAGTAGATAGGCTCCTGACCGGCGGTGCGCGGCCAGCTCACAGGCAGCTTGCCGCCAGGGTTCACATCGCCGAAGAGAACATCGGCGACGGCATCGCCACCCACCGTGCCCGGGAACCACGCTTCCAGGATCGCCGGCACATGGTCCGCGGCCCAGCGAATATCCAGCGGCCTGCCGTTCACGAGCACCAATATGACCGGCTTTCCAGTGGCCACCACGGCTTCCAGCATTTGCTCCTGATTTCCCGGGAGATCGAGGGTCGCTCTCGAAGCTGCTTCCCCGCTCATGTTTGACGCTTCGCCCATCACCGCAATCACGAGGTCCGCCTGGTCGGCGGCATCGACCGCTTTGTGGACTGACTCCTCCACTTCGGCTGGAGTAGGCACGGGGTTCTGCTTTTTGCCGAGCAGGTCGTCAATAAGCGACGGATAGTCGCGCCGCAGCCCCGGCCCGCTGACCAGAGTGATCTGGGTGTCGGCTGCCAATTTGTTCTTGAGACCCTCGGCCACGGTCACAACGTGGCTCTTGGGGCCCCCACCAAACAGACCTTCCACCGTCCAGCCACCTTCAGTGTCGTCGACGGAATCGGCCAAGGGGCCGATCAGCGCCACTTTTTTCAGGCTCCTGGTCAACGGCAAAGTGTGGTTCTCATTGCGCAATAGCACCATCGATCGGACCGCCAGTTTTCGCTCCAACTCCCGGCTGCTCTGCCGGTTCAATACCGTGTCTACTTTGGTTTCGTCCACGAAGGGATGTTCGAAGAGTCCCAGCCGGATCTTCATTTCAAGAATCGGCCGCACCGCATCGTCAAGCTGACCGGGCGCGATCTTGCCGGAGGCCACCAGCTTCGGCACATTCTCGACGAGCGTATCGCTGGCCATGTCCATGTTCAGCCCGGCTGTAAGGGCGCGATAGGCCGCGTCCCGCTTGTCGGACGCAAAACCGTGTTTCACCAGGTTGCCGACTGCAGAAGCGTCTGAAACCACGAACCCCTTGAAGCCCCACTCATCGCGCAGGACGTCGTGCAGCAGCCACCGGTTACCACTGGCAGGGACGTCGTTTAGATCCATGTACGCGCTCATCAGGCTGCCCACGCCCTGCAGCACCGCCGCGTGAAAGGGGACCAAGTACACATTCCGAAGCAACTCTTCGGGGATGTAGGACGAGTCATAGTCGCGGCCGCCGTCAGCCGCCCCGTAGCCGGCGAAGTGCTTGGCACAAGCGAGCAAGCTGGTGGGACCGACCTCCTCTCCCTGAAATCCGCGCACCTGGGCCCGCGCCATCGCCGCGCCCAGATAGGGATCTTCCCCCGCGCCCTCCACAATGCGGCCCCAGCGCGCATCCCGCGCAATGTCCACCATGGGAGCGAAGGTCCACTGGATGCCGGCCGCGCGCGAATCCTCTGCAGCCACCCTCTGGGCCTGTTGTTCCACTGAGGGATCCCACGAGGAAGCCATCGCCAACGGCACAGGAAAGACGGTGCGGTAGCCGTGGATCACGTCAAAGCCTACGAGCAGAGGAATGTGCAAGCGTGACCGGTCCACGGCGACATGCTGCAGGCGGTTGATTTCCTTTACATCTACCTGCCACAGAATGGACCCGACTTGGCCCTTTTCGATGGCCTCATCAGAAACCTCTTTCATCGCGTCCGCAACAGTCACTCCAGAAGCCTGGTTGAGCTGCCCTGCCTTCTCCTCCAATGTCATCTGGCGGAGAAGCGCGTCTGCACGCTCGCGGACTCCCTGATCAGTTAACTGAGACGACTGGGCTCTGCAGGCAACCGGTACCAACCAGAAAACGGGCACTGCCAGCAGGTACGCAGCAATGGTTCGGTTTCTCACGTGAGTTTGCCCCTTGGTCTTTCTGAGTGCGGAACATTCTCTCTCAGCCATGGAATATTTGACAATCCGCGTGCTTTCAAAGATTAGAAGCGGGACTAATAGAGAGAGGTTCTCCTGGACCTGCCAAGTGCCCTCTGACACCAGGATTTCAACGATCGTGGGGATGAGAAATCCACAGAAAAAACCTTCGCGACGGAGACGTGGCACTCGCCTGAAACGAGCCTGTCAGATGCCGGCGTACCAGGCATAGCCTGCTTCTGGAGACGCGGAGCCCAAACCCTTGCCGAAAACTTTCAGACTATCGGTGACCGTCAGATGGGTGATGAATTTCACGCTCTTGTAGCCGAGCTGGCGGGGCAGCCGCAGGCGAAGCGGCCCACCGTTGCCTACGGGAAGGTCATCGCCATTCATCCCGTAGGTAAGAAAGGTCTGCGGGTGCAGCGCATCGGCCATATCGATGCTTTCCCACCAGTCGGGTTCGATCGAGAAGTAGACAACGTATCTGGCTTGTGGGTGGGCGCCCACGAGATCCAAAACGTGGGAGAGCGGCACGCCGATCCACTCGGCGATGTACGTCCAGCCTTCCTCGCACGACAATTCCGTAATCTGGCTGCGCGACGGGTAGCTCTTAAGCTGGGCAAGCGAAAACGAGGCGGGCCGGTCGACCATGCCATCAACAGAGAGCCGCCAGTCCGCGAATCCGCCGGCTTGCAGGCTCTTGAACCTCTCATTGAAGGGCGCGATTTCGTTGGCCAGC
>Ga0209068_10000356_pt1 | contig 25253 bp, 21 predicted proteins | sample ColStrG_CSR_2012_FD_187200 | JGI IMG/M metagenome (GOLD analysis project Ga0209068, IMG submission 187200) | Freshwater sediment microbial communities in response to fracking from Pennsylvania, USA - Cold Stream Run_MetaG_CSR_2012 (SPAdes)... | ecosystem: Environmental > Aquatic > Freshwater >...
GCTCAGATGGAACGCGCTCCGCGTCCAGTTCCTGTGCAAAACCTTGCACAAGACCCTTCCGCGCCGAAAAAGTACAAGGGCGTAACCGTTCTCGCCATCGGCCTTCCCGGATCGGGGAAGAGTTCGTGGTTTAAGCGCAACAACATTACTCCGCTGTCGAGCGACCTGCTGCGTGGACTGCTCTTTGACGACCCCAACGAGCAGCGTTTTCAGGATCTGGTGTTCTCGAATCTGCGTTCGCTGTTGCGGGCGCGTATGGTGGCGCGGCGTCCCATGAACTACGTGGATGCCACGAACCTGTCACCGCACGAACGGCAAGGCTGGATCAAGCTAGCGCACGATTACGGCTACGAAGTTCACGCCGTATTCTTCGATGTCCCGCTGGAAGTTTGTCTGGAGCGCAATCAGAAGCGCCAGCGCGTAGTCGCAGAAGACGTGATGCGCCGCATGGCGAGTAAGCTGCGCCCGCCGACGTTCGAAGAAGGCTTCACGAAGATCACGAACGTGCGAGTGAAGAAAAAAGAAGGCGAAGCGGTCGTGGTGCCGGAAGTGGAAGATCGAGACGCTGGCGATCACGCCATGGCAGAGCCCAGCCTCGCCGGCGAATCCGTCGAATAAATGCCCATGCCGGGGCTAAGCAGACGAGCGGGATGTAGGGCCGTTGAAGCCCGCAATGGCTTGTTAGCGTAACCAGCCGATTTCGCTCCCGATCCCGCTGTTGGTGACCATGCGAAGTTTCATCAACAGCCTGTTGAGCTGCGATCACCCCGTCAGGTTTCATTGACTTGCCCATTGTGTCCCACCTAACATGGGTCGATCTCATGATCGGGCAGACCATCTCTCACTACCGCATTGTAGAAAGACTCGGCGGCGGCGGAATGGGAGTTGTCTACAAAGCCGAGGATCTCAAACTCGGACGCTTTGTCGCACTGAAGTTTCTGCCTGACCGCGTGGCACTAGATGCGCAAGCCCTAAGTCGGTTCCAGCGCGAGGCCAAGTCGGCCTCCGCCCTCAACCATCCCAACATCTGCACCATTTACGAGATTGATGATCAGCAGCAACCGCATTTTATCGCCATGGAGTTCCTGGATGGCGTAACTCTTCGCCACCGCATTGCCGGCAAGCCCTTGGATTTGGAAATCGTGCTCTCTCTGGCGATCGAAATCGCGGATGCCCTGGATGCCGCCCACAGCGAAGGAATTGTTCATCGCGATATCAAGCCGGACAACATCTTCGTCACCAAACGCGGCCACGCAAAGGTTTTGGACTTCGGACTGGCTAAGCTAACGATGCGGAGCGGCAACGGCGAGGCGGCCACACAGACGGCAGGGGAAGCCCGCATCAGCCAGGCACATCTCACCAGTCCAGGCACCATGCTCGGAACGGTCGCTTACATGTCTCCCGAACAGATTCGTGGCAAAGATCTCGATGCCCGATCTGATCTATTCTCATTTGGCGCAGTTCTCTACGAAATGGTTACGGGCATCGGGCCATTCCGCGGGGAGAGTTCCGGCGAGATTTTCGACGCAATCTTGCACAAAGACCCGACCGCCCCCGTGCGTCTCAATCCAGAAGTTCCAGTTGAGTTGGAGCGAATCATCCTCAAGGCACTGGAACGCGACCGGGAGTTGCGCTACCAGCACGCTTCGGAGATGCGGGCCGATCTCAAGCGTCAAACGCGGGATACAGAATCGAGTCTGAAACGCGTACCTGCGGACTCGGGGACGGTATCCCAGATGCTTCCCGATCCAACGGTTGCGTCGAGCGGAGCCTCTTCCAAAGCTATCCTCGTCGCTCAAGCCAGGCAGCATAAAGCCGCTCTTGCAGGGGCTGCTGTGTTCGGGGTCTTGCTCTTCATGGTGGCTTCTTTTGGCGTTTTCAAACTTTTGGCACCGCATGCGCCTTCCATCGACACTCGCAACATAGTCATCCGGCCTCTTACGGAACACGGGAAAGTCATCAGCTTCGCGAGCATTTCTGCTGACGGGCGGCTCGTTGCCTACGGCAAGCGCGAGGGAGAGCGCGGTCTACAAGTCAAACAGGTCGCCACCGGAAGCGAGGTGACAGTGGTTCCACCGCAGGCCGGTTTTTTTGGCACCGCTGCCTTCACACCGGATTCCAATTACCTCTATTACCCCCACGGCGACCCGTCGAACGGGAACAATACCAACCTATACAGCGTGCCCGCTCTGGGCGGCGCATCGCGCCAACTCGTGAGCGACGTTGCCAGTGCCGTCGCTTTCTCGTCGGACGGCCAACGCATGGTTTACATCCGCAGCATCCAGGACAAACCCGAGAACCAGATGCTCATAGCGAATAGCGACGGCACAGGCGAGCATGTCATCTTCCACCTTGCCGCCGGTTCTGTGCTCACTGACCCATCGTGGTCCGCCGCGGGCGATTTGATTGCCGTCGGAGGATTTGATCTAGGCAAGGGTAAAATCACTTCCATTTTTGTTCTCAACCCGGAAGGGAGACTAGTCAAGACCTTTCCGCTTCCGAGCCTGGTTTTTGCTTTGGCGTGGCTGCCGGACTCTTCCGGGATATTTTTCGTGAATGCGGAGAAGTCGACCGGCCTGCGCCCGCAAATCTGGTTTCAACCCTATCCGTCCGGGGCTGCTATTCGGGTTACGAACGATCTGAGCCAGTACATTTCGTTGAGCGTGACGGCGGATAGCAAATCGTTTGTCACGACGCAAGAGCGCAGATCCGCCACGATCTATGTAGGCGAGTCGCCTTCGGTGCTGAACGCGAAGGTTGATTGGCACTTCGCGCCTATCTCGAGTGAACAAGCGACGGGATACGGGCTTTCGTGGACTGCGGGGGGAAGACTCCTGCAGCGCGACAGTGCATTTCATGTTTACATCACGGATGGCGATGGGCGTAACCGTACCCGCGTGCTGCCGGAGGATGACGTCAATTTCGATCCCGTCTCCTGCGGCACCGGCGATATCGCCGTAGTGGCGCGCGCCCTCTCCGATAACTTGGTGCACTTGTGGCAGCTGAATCTGGCCACCGGTGAGTCCAAACAGCTCAGCTCGGGCCAGGACGAAGAGAACTCATCCTGCACGCCTGACGGTAAATGGGTGGTGTATGCCGGATCGCTGCCGAATGATCACCTCACTCACATGTTCAAGGTTTCGATCGACGGTGGCCCGCATGTCGAACTGGCCCGCGGAAATCTCTCCTCTGGTGTCGTATCTCCCGACGGAACCCGAGTCGCCTACCGCAGGACAGAAGGGCAGGGCGCCAGCACAAAAGTGAAAGTCATTGTTCAAAAAATGGAAGGCGGTCCGCCCCTACAAGAGATCGAGCCCCCGGCCTCGGCTTCTCACCTGGGTTGGTCGCCCGATGGGCGAGCCTTCACCTACGTCAGGAACACAACAGGCAGCACCCAAAACCTGTACATGCAGCCTCTCGATGGCAGCCCCGAAGTCCAATTGACCCACTTCGATTCCGAGCCCGCCGTTGTGGCGGCCTACGCCTGGTCTCGCGATGGCAAACGGCTGGCAATTACTCGGGCACGCTACAACGACACCGATGTCGTGATGTTCTCAGGCTTCCGCTAGGGCAGATGAATGACCGGGCTGAGCGATTATCTGGAATTAGCCGGCGAGTTTCGAAGGAGCAACGATTGACGTAAACAGCTAATTACATTCACAAAGAGAAAGCACCCGTCTTCGGTGGTCAGCAGAACTCTACTTCTGCTATTTGGTATTGCTAGTCCTTGCGCCCTTGAATGGATCGGTGGCCCGTCGTGATGCTAAAATAAACCGCATCAGCAAAAATGCCTGTCGAATGCTGCGAATTCGACTCGTAAGTTGTTGATTAAACATGCACTGCCCCCTCGTTCAACGGTAGGACATCTGCCTCTGGAGCAGAGTATCGGGGTTCGAATCCCTGGGGGGCAGCCAAAATCCTTCGCGGCGCACTTTCTGTTCCGCGTTCCTCAAAACGACCACGGTTTTTCGCTTACGAATCATGCCGCGTCTGGGCAATTGCATCCAGATGTCGCGACTTCCTGTACTCTGTTCTCCGCAGATGGAGGAAGAGGATTGTTCAATTGGTTGAAGGGTAAAACCACACCACAGGCGCCAAAGCCGCTCGAAATCAGGGATATGCTATTTGGCGACGCGCCATTGCAGGAATGGGCGAGCGCACAGAAACCGGCCTCTGCCTGGAACCCTGGGCATCGTTTGGACGTGCTCAGCAGTTCCTTGACTCGGGTGACACACAAAATGCCATTGCCAGTCTGCAAGGAGTGCTGAAGATGCCCGAACTCGAGTCCCGCCAATACTTGCAGGCCTACCACTGTCTTAGAGGCTTGGGCGTGGACCCTCCGACGGAGAAGGCGAAGGATGTGCTGGGTGTGGTGGTCGAGGTTGGGATTAAGAATGGTGTGGACCTGGTCGCGGCTTGGGCCGACCACCACGCGCGGTATTACAACTTCAGCGGTGCGGGCGTGGTGTGGGAGAGGCCACATGATAGGCTCGATCTCGCGATCGATGACTTGCTGCGCGTTGGCGGGGTCGTGGCGCGAGTAATAGGGCCGTGGGATAAGGAGCGGCCGCCCGCTCCTCCGGAAGGCATGGCGAGGATCAACGTGCTGGTTCCGAGCGGCCTTCACTTTGGGCAGGGTGAGCTCGATTCGTTTTCGAAAGATCCACTGGGCGGACCGGTGATTGCATCTGCATTGCGGCTCATGCAAGAACTCATAAGCTTGGGGAAGAAATGAAGTGCTCAATCCTCCGCGCCGCTTTTTATCTTGAGAAGTCGCGGGCCCGCTAGTCTTGCTTTTCCCCGTCCTCTATCAGAGGATAGTTCTTCATGATTGTGAACTTTGCCGAGCGGGCGCATAACCACAACTGGTCGCTCGATCCCGTAATCCGCTCGCTTCTCGACACCGACTTCTACAAGCTGCTGATGTTGCAGTTCATCTGGAAGCATTACCGTACGACGCACGTCTCGTTCTCGCTCTACAACCGCACTACGAGCGTTCGTTTAGCCGACGCTTTCCCCACCTCCGAAGTCATTGCGCAGATGGAACACGCGCGCAGCCGCCGCTTCCGGAAGTCCGAACTGGTCTGGCTCGCTGGCAACACATTCTATGGCCGCCGTGGCATCTTTGAACCTGCCTTCCTCGAGTGGCTGGAACACGATTTTCGCCTCTCCGACTATGAGCTCTCGGTGCAGGACGGCCAGTTCATGCTTACGTTCGAAGGCCTCTGGACTGAGACGACGATGTGGGAGCTCTACGCGCTTTCCATTATTGGCGAACTGAAAACCCGCGCCGCGCTGAAGCTGCTGAGCGAGTTCAATCTCGACATTCTCTATGCTCGAGCCAAGACGACTCTGTGGAGCAAAATTTCGCGTCTGCGGGGTGTTCCCGATCTGCACGTGGCTGACTTTGGAACGCGTCGCCGCCACAGCTTTCTCTGGCAGGAATATGTCGTGAAAGCCATGGCTGCGAATCTGGGACCGAACTTCATCGGTACGTCGAACGCGTTCCTTGCTCACAAGCACGATCTCGAGGCGATCGGCACCAACGCTCATGAGATTCCCATGGCCATGGCCGCGCTTGCCGTGGACGACAAGTCCTTGAAGGCAGCTCAGTACAAGATGCTTGAACTTTGGCAAGCCACGTACGAAGGCGCGCTCCGCATCATGCTGCCCGATACGTTTGGCACGACGCAGTTTCTAGAGAACGCACCGGAATGGGCCGCCGACTGGACTGGCCAACGCGCCGATAGCAAGAATCCCTACCTTGCCGGAGATGAGTACATTGCGTGGCTTAAAAAGCGGGGCCGCAATCCTCAAGAAAAGCTATTCATCGCATCCGACGCCTTGGATGTGGACGAGATCCTCGGTCTTCACGCCTATTTTGAAGGGGAGTTGCGCAATGGCGCGAAGCCAGATGATTTCCGTAGGGCGGACGATTTTCACGATCGCGCCAAGTGGGCGCCGGCCCGCCGCATTCGCTTCAGCGCCGGCTGGGGCACACTGCTCACCAACGATTTTCGGGGCTGCGATCCCGATGGCGGTTCCGGATTCGATCCGATCAGTCTGATCTGCAAAGCCCACACGGTCGAAGGCCGCCCGGCCGTGAAGCTCTCCGACAACTACGCCAAGGCTCTCGGTCCGCAAGAAGAGATTGACCGCTACCGCAGAGTGTTCGGCACCGCTGGTGTGGCGAATGTGCCGCTGATTGTCTGAGGCGACGCAGAGCCGCAAATCTTAATCGCGACGTTGCTGCGCGATCAGTTTGTCGCACTCCTCTGGGAGTTGGGAAATCTCTGCGAGCTGGGGAAGGGATCGCCAGAAATCGCGAAGCTGTCTCACAGTGTCCAACGAGCCTCTGGCGTGAACTTGCTCGAGCCCAAAAACCAGCTGGAAAGTTTTGGTATACCGTTCGCAAAGTGGAGCATGCGGGGTCGGGTCCTGGTTCCACCAACCTTTCGTAAGGGAAGGCGCAGTAGCAATCCAGAAGGACAACTCTCGCTGCAGGCGGCGGTTCAGTTCTCCGGCCACCGATTTCCCGCCTGCCTCTACAAGGGCCTTGACTAGTTCGGACCCTTCGTCCGAATACTCCGGATCGTCTAACATCCCAAGAATCGTACGCACTGCGGCAGGCCCCGATTTACCCAATTCTCGAAGCGCCAACATTCGCGCAAGGAAGATATTTGAGCGCACGAAAGGCTTGAGTCGCTCTGCCCGCTCCGCGCCGTCTTGCGCAGCGATGGCCGTTAACATCTCTTCTTGCACACTCTTAATTTCCGCTACGCGGCTTCGGACATCTCCCTCGGAATATTGAGATTCCGACAGGATGGAAGGGCCCGGATTTATGATCTGCTCGAAACAGTAGAGGTGATCGCCGTCGATCCAAATGACGGAGCTCTTCATGGTGTCCATTAGATCGCTGGGCTTCCATTTGCGCAAATCTCGGTTATCTTTTGCTTGAGTCGCCGTTTGCGCGCCGGCGTCGCCTTTCAGAAAAAGAACCATGCGTGAACCGACCGGCTCCCTGGGTAGCTGTCCGGAGGCTCCTCGCCACAAACCCTTTGACCACGGATCTGGATATTGGGATGCGAGGAGTGCATCTTGGTTGGGGCGTAGCTCAGGGACGACGATCCTCTCCCCGACCGTTAGATCCCCCTTCCATGACTCAGCTACCGCAAAGACTCCGTCCTTCGGTGTTGTGGTGACCAGTACGATGTGAGTCGCGTTCCAGGACGAGTAGTCGAGCGAGAAGGATGGGCGGATACCGGCGAACGCCGCTTGGGCTAGAAAAGCCAGGAAGATCAGTGTTGAGGATCGGATTGACGTTCGCATTCTATTTCATGAATGCTACATGAGAACAAGCCCAGAGGGGTCGATTTCAGTGCGGATCGAAGTGGACTTCGACGATAGTAGCCGTGTCGCTGTCGGCGCGCTCGTAACGCCACTTCTTGATGGCCGCGATGGCCGATTCCGCGAGGATTGGGTTACCGCCAACCAACTCGGTGGTGCGAACTGTGCCCGCGGGATTAATCACAACCCGCACTTTCACCAATCCACCGATTCGCTTGTTTTGGAGGAGCGCCGGGTATTCCGCGGGAACGCGAACTAATACCTTGCGTGTGCTCTCTTGCCCGAGCAAAAGGGTAGTTGCCAGCGACATCGCGAGCAACAAAGTGGCCCACATGAATTTGACAGGAAGCAGCTTCATGATTGTCGTACCGAACTATTGCGATTGAGCTGAAATGCTCTACACAAGATGGGCTGATTCTTCTCGAAGGACAACTTACCAACGTAACGGCCTGCGCTAGGGAGCGCGCATGGTCATTGCGCCCGATTCATTCCGTCGCGACGTTACCTTCGTACACTGCCGGCAGTTTGTGGCCCCCGGCAGTGTCGGCGATGCTCGATACCTTTTGTCGGCGTCGCTTCTGTCGACTGGAGTCCTATCCGAGCGCGGCTTTCCATGACCCCACCTTCCGGGCCATGTCCCAGACCATGTCGTCCAACGCGTTGTTGGTTCCTTGCCGGCGAGTGTTTGTAACCCGAGTTCAAGGGAACTCCAAGGGATCCCCATCGTTCAAATATTTCGTGCAGAAGCTGAGGGAAGTCCGCCAAAAGTGTCGCTTATCAACGTTAGGGCGAGAGTAGATGCTGGCAACGGCGGCTCCTGCCAACCTAGGCTTTCAAATTCAAAAAGGAAAATATCATGTCACTCACTCTGAGGACGCACGTTGGGCGGCCTGTCGCTGCGGAATCGTCGTCCAAGACAATCCTGCGGTATCTGGTGGCTGCTGTCGCAGCGGCTCTGGTGTTCTTTTCTACTGTGATGAGCTTTGCGCAAGCGCCGACTTCCGCTCCCGCCGGAACACCGGCAGTGGCCACGCTCAGCGAACCCTATGGAGTCGCGGTCGACAAGACCGGACAAGTCTACGTAACCAACCTGATCTCGAACACCGTCACGGTGTACAACAAGGCGTTCAAACTGGTGGGAACGATCGCGACCGGAATGAACGTGCCGGAGGCGATTGCGATTGGCACGGGCGGAAACATCTACGTGGGCAACACGGTCGGCAATAACGTCACGGTCTATGGGCCTGACCTGGTTCAATTCAGCACCATCACTGACTCCCTCCTGCAGAACCCGACTCAGATGTTTGTCGATCGCAACAATGACATCTGGGTTCTCGATGCGCGAGGCGTGGTGCACCTTTATCTCGACACCGGCGCGCCCATCAACTATGTCTATCTTCCCGGAACCACCGCAATTGCGGAGTGGGACAGCGTCAAGTTCGGGGACACCTGGACGGCATGGGGGCCGGACGGCAATGGAGGGTACTGGGCTTACTATCAAAACCTGGGAGAAGCCCTGCACAATGGGCTAGACAATCGCGGGACAATCAGTTCCTTGCCGCAAGCATTTGCGGTGACGCAGGATGCCCAGGGGAACCACTACCTGATCGATGCGAGCCGGGACACAGTTTGGTTGATCTCGGCCGATTTCTCCAGTTCGCGTCAGCTCTTCGTCACCTTCGGACCGGCTTACGGAATTGCCGTGGATTCCTTGAACAAGCGGCTCTACATCTCGGAGCCAACGCTGAACCAGGTCGCGGTATATTCCACGACGACATTAAAGCTAATTGGAAACATCAAGTAAGTGGATTGAGAGGCCTAGATCGGCCGGCCCGGATTGACTGGTCGTTGCTGCAAAAATAGGGGGAAGGCCGTTGGCCTTCTCCCTATCTTTCGTGCCGAGTTGACTAGTTGTGTTTCTCTGGCTGTTTTGGTTCCGGTCGCGCTTCTTCCTTGGCCGGCGGGTGCGACGGCGGGGGTGCGGGCGCGTGCTGCGGAGCGGTTGCCGGTGGGCGCGGCGGAGGAGCGGTTCGCTGTTTCTCCTGCCAGTCGTGAAACTTCTGTTCCGCCGCTTGACCCTGCTCGGGAGACGGCGGACGGGGCGGCGCGGCTGGCTTGGCCAGCGGATGCGACCACTCCGGCTGCTGCGGACGTGCCTCGTTTGCCGGTTGCGGCGCACGCGCAGGCTCCGACGGCGCAGCTTGCGGATGCGGTTGCGCAGCAGGCGGACGCGGCACTTCCTGCTGCGGCTTCGGTGCCGGAGGACGCTGCGGCTGAGTTTGCGGTTGAACTTGCGGCTGAGCTTCCGGCCGATCCTGCGCTTGCGGTGCCACTGGACGCGAGTGATCGATAATTGGCTGGCGCTGCGGCTGAGCTTCCGGCCGATCCTGCGCTTGCGGTGGCACTGGACGTGAGTGATCGATAACTGGCTGATTTGGACGCGGCACGTCGTTCGGTCCGGCATGAACCGGTGCGGTTTGCGGCGGCATCTGGTGTACGTTCACTGGCTGTGTCGGCGGCGGCGCAACAGGCTGCGCCGGACGTGCTGGTTGAGCAACTAGCGGATCGCGTCGCTGCGCAAACGGCACCGGAGTAGGCGTTGGCGCTCGCTGTGCGACCACCTGGCGGTTCGCCACGGCTGCCGGCGGTGCGGCCTGCGTTGGTTTGCCGGATCCCATCACACTCGAACGAACGGGCGCGATCTCCGTGGCATGTATAACTGGCGCCTGCTCGATTTCATGCTGCGATACCTGCACCGTATTATGTGCAACGGGCTTCGCATTGACGAACGTCTCGCGGGAGACTGCCGTCACCGCGTTCGGCGCAGTTTGATTCACGTACACGATTTTCGTGACGTTGTTGTTGATCACCGTCGTGTTGTTGTTCACCACGGTCTTGTTGATCACGGTCGTGTTGTACACATTCGTGATCTTCGTGACATTGACGTTGGTGTTGGTCACGTTGACCTGGTTCACGTAGTTGCGGCTCACGTGGTACGCCGGAACAAAGACGTCTCCTGGTCCGAGTGGGAACCACGCCACGCCACCACCCCCGCCAAAGCCAACGGAGAGGTGGAACCCGCCTCCGCCTACGAATGCAACCAGCGCGGGAGCGTAAACGGGACGCGCCACAACAGGTCCCGGTATCCATCCCCAGCCTTCGCGCACACGACACCAGCGGCCATAGTGGAAGGGAGCAAAGCCCCACGGCTCATCGTCCACCCAAGTCCATCCCCACGGCGCGACCCATGCCCAATGGCCGTCGCGGTAAGGCGCCCAGCCGTCCGCAACCCGGGTCGGGATCCAGACGTGACCATACTGCGCGTCGTAGCTCCAGCGCCCGTTGTCGTCAAGGTCTTCGTAGCCCGTCATCTCGCGTGAAACGTAGTTGGACGATTCGGAGCGGTCTTCGCGGCGGTCGCGGTCGAAAGCCCAGCTTTCGAACTGATCTTCTTGCGGAAGCGTCTCGATATCGTAGTTGAGTCGCTCGTCATTCTGTTGGTCTCCGCCGCGGAAGATGGCTTCCTGGTTTCCGACTACGGCGTAGCTGTCGCCGCCACCGGTGACCTGGCCGCGACCTCGGAACACATCGATCACCGTGGTGCGGCCGTCGTCGCGCGTGTCGATGCGATAGTCGCCGCTGCGCTGGATTTGGAACGCAAGATTCGGAGTATCGATTTCAAAGTAATCCTCATCGTCGACGTGGCGTACGTGCAGGATGATGGATCCCTGCGCCAGACGCAATTGCGTCGTGCGGTCGTCGAGAGTGAGGAAAGTCATGCTCGTCTCGCTGCTGAGGTGAATGGCAGTCGAGCCCAGATGCAATTCGGCGCGCGAATCGCGGTCGACCCAAAGATTGTCGCCTGTCGTCATGGGACGGTTGGGGACAGCGTCGACCCAGTCGCCTTCGCCGCCGGGCTGAAACGAAACGGAGCCCTGCGCATAGTTCATACGCGCAACGCGTCCCGGAGGATCGTCGTCATCAGCTGCGGCCGCAGCGGGTAGAAGCGCGATTGCTAGAAGGGATGAGAAGAAAAGGAGCGCTGCACGGGACAGCCAAGAGCCTGCCTTGGGGCGGTTCATCGTAGTAAGTCCTCGATTCGAGATTGCACTCACCCTAGATTAAACCCCACCTTGGAGGATATGTTGTGGTCAATATTGAACGAACCTTCAGATTCAATAGCTTGCGGGGCATCGTCGAGCCCGAAAAGGACCTACAGGATAGGGATCACCGCCCGCTGGGCTACTCCGTTCCCGTTTGCCCTTTTCTCGCTCGCATTTGGCTGCTAAGGCCGCAGCGTGGGGCGGAGGACGATCTCGCTGGCAAACGACTGTGGGGCCTGTGTAACGAGCATAGCGACGGCGTGGGCGACATCTTCCGGCTGCAACATGCGAGTCGGGTCTTTTCCCAAATGGGGAGAAAGCTCGGTATTGGTCGAGCCTGGGCAAACCACCGAAACCCGGATTCCGTATTCGCGTAGCTCTTCCGCAACGGAGTAGCTCAATCCATTCAGGCCCCATTTTGAGGCGGCATACGCGGCTCCGTTTGGCAGCGCGTTTTTTCCAGCAATCGAGGAGATGTTCACGATGTGCCCCGCACGCGCCCGAATCATGAGCGGAGCGAAGGCGCGAATGCAGTAATAAACACCACGAAGGTTGGTGTTCAATAGCTGATCCCATTGCTCGGGAGCCAACAGATGCAGCGGGCTGCCGAAGCCTCCGATGCCCGCATTATTGACCAGCACGTCACATCGACCGTGCCTTTGCTCCACGGTCTGCGCTACCTGATTGATCGATTCGGCTGAAGTTACATCGCACACCATGGCCTCGGACCGTCCGCCGTCCGCTTGAATGGCCGTTACGGTGGTTTCGAGGTGGTTGACCGTACGCCCGCCTACGCAGACATGCGCCCCCAGGCCTGCGAGCGTGCGTGCGATGGCAGCACCAATGCCGCGCCCCGCGCCCGTTACAACCGCCACTTGTCCTCGTAATGGGAAAGTATTAGTACTCACGGCAGATCCTCCTCTGAGCCCTGACTGGGTGGGATTCCACGAATTCCCGCTCCCGGATACCCCAGTCTATGGAAGCGGCATCTTAGGAAACAAGGGGGATTGGGGACGGACGGCTTGCCTTTGGGCGCAGGCCATCAATATAATCCGGGGACCGGAAACGTTTACCTCAGAGACGCGGAATCCGAGTGTAGACGGAAACGTTTTCGGGCTCTGTAGTGCGGGTGGATCCAGCGCTCGTGCCAGTTGTGGAATGCCGTTCCCATTTTCCCGGAAAGTTATAAGGAGCCTTTTGATGAAGAAGATTGTTGCGTTGATGCTGCTGACACTCGGAGCACTGTCCCTGGCGGCACCAACCGTTCTGGCGCAGGCTGCCGCCCCCGCCGCCCCCCAAAAGAAGGAAATCAAAGACCAAGCCGAATACAACGCCTACGTGGCCGCCATCAAGCAGACCGATGTGGCTGCGAAGATTAGCGGGCTGGAAGCGTTTGTTACGCAATATCCCAATAGCGTGGTGAAGGAAGACGCCCTAGAAGCATTGATGGGAGCGTATCAACAAGCCAACAATCCGACGAAGATGGCAGAAGTGGCGCAGAACATCCTGACCGTGGACCCCAGCAACATGCAGGCCCTCGTGATTTCCGCCTATTTGAAGAAGACCAGCGGGGATTTTGCCGGCGCTCGCAAATTTGCGGAACAGGGCCTCGCAGCGCTACCCAATTACGCCAAGCCCGATGGCGCAACGGACGACGCTTATGCCAAACAAAAGGCGAATTTTGCGCAAGTGCTGAATAACGTCGCAGGCTTTTCGGCGTGGCAAACGAAGGACTGTGCCAGCGCGCAGAAGTTTTTGCTGGAATCCGTTAAGGCGAGCCCCAACAGCCTGGAAGACGTATACGGTCTCGCCGTTTGCTCCTTGCCCCCCTCGACCCCCGAAGACGCTGTCAACGGTCTCTTCTTCATCGCCCGCGCGGTCAATCTCTCGACCGATCCCAAAGGCAAGGAACAGATCACGAAATTCGGCCACAGCAAGTACGTGAAATATCACGGCTCCGAAGATGGCTGGAAGGAATTGCTGGCCCAGACCGCCAACACTCCGCTGCCGCCGGCTGGATTCACGATCACCAAGTACGTTCCTCCGACACCCGAAGAGCAGGCCGCTGAAATCGTGAAGACGAAACAGCCGAAGGACATGGACTTCGCGGAATGGGAACTCGTTTTGTCGGAAGGCAAGCAGGAAGATAAAGATAAGGTCTGGAATGCCATCAAGGGCGTACCGTTGCAGATGGTTGGCAACGTCATCACAGTGACGCCGACCAAGCTGCAGCTCGCCGCCAGCGTGGATGACATTGAAGCGAAGCGTATGGATATCGAGCTCACTATGAGCGGCCCGATCCCTGCGAAGCTGCTGCCGAAAGAAGCGGCGGAATTGCAATTCGGTGGTACTCCGGATTCCTACACTCCCAAGCCTTTCGTGATGACGATGATCGACGGGAAGCTGCTGACGGCAGCCGCTCCGGCGACCAAGAAGCCTCCGGTGCACAAGAAGGCCGCGCACTAGGACGGGTTTAAAATAGAACGGAAGAGGGCAGCCGCAATGGCTGCCCTTTATTTTTCGAACTCCCAACCCATGTCATTCCGAAGCGTAGCGAGGAATCCCCGCACCCTTCCCCAGTATTCACTCTGTCCAAATTTCTCACAGGGCGGCATCCTGCAAGAAAACTGGAGAGTATCAAGCTACTTTCGGCAACTTGGGGATTCCTCGCGATGCTTCGGAATGACAGAGTTCTTGGGGCGGTCGTCTGCTACTCCGGCAATCCCAGCTGCTTCATCAGGTCTTTGTAGCGTGCATCCGTGCGTAGCGAGTCGAACGCAGGCGACCGGATAACGATTAGCAATTCGACGTCTTCATCAGCATAGGCTTTTTCGAGGTATTCGAACGCCCGGTCGCGATCTCCGCCAGCCGCATAGGCGACGGCTACCGCGGCGGATCGTATCCCTCCCGTATGCGCCATCTCGCATTGGATGTAGCCTTTTGCATCGAGGCTCGCTGCAATTGGCTCAGCCAAAGACTGCTGGCTTTCGCTCACTGCCTCGGCGAAGCGGCCGGTCGAAGCGTAGAACTGTGACAGTTTGTGATGGGCAATCCGCGAGCTCGGATCGCGCACCAAAATTTTCTGGAATTCCGCGAGCGCTTCCGGATAGCGATGCATTGCCTCCAGGGTCACAGCGAAGTTTGCGTTCACAATCGTGGAAAGGGGATCCAGAGAGAGGGCTTTGCGAAATTCCCCTTCCGCTTCCGCCATACGTTTCTGTGGAACAAGATTGTCGAAGGCGTAAAAATAATAGGCAGTAGCGTTGTTGGGATTGAGTTCGATGGCGCGGCGGTATTCTGCTTCAGACTCATTCCACTTGCGTTGTAATGTTAGAACCGTGCCCTGGGTCGAGTGGGCCTCGGAAAGAGAATTGTCGAGTTCGAGTGCCTTGCGCGACGCTTCTTCCGCTAACTGGTTGCCCTGCTTCGATGTGATGCCAATACCGAACCCTGGAACCACGTAATACGCATCCGCCAGCCCGGTATAGGCAAGAGCATAGTTGGGATCGGCGGCAATCGCCTGCTGAAACAGCGTTATGCTTTTCTTCAGTCCGTCCGGTGTCCGGCCGTACCAGAGCTGGCGGCCTTCAAGATAGAGCCGATAGGCTTCCGCGTTGGTGGTACCAGCGTTGCCAAGACGCTGCTGCTCGGCGCTGCTGAGCTGGATGCGCAGTTTGTTGGAGATATCGCGGGTGATGTCGCCTTGCACCTGTGTGATATCGGTCAGCTTGCGGCTGTACTGCTCTCCCCAAAGTTCGGTGCCGTCGGCGGCGTTGACGAGATCGGCATCGATGCCCAATTGGTCGCCATGCTGCGTGATGCGTCCGGTCAGAACCGCATCCACCTGCAACGTCTTGCCGATCTGGCTCGGGTCGTCCTCTTTGCCCTTGAAGCGAAAGACCGTGCTGCGTGCCATCACTTTGACGTCCGGCAATTGGGACAATGTGCTGATGAGGCTTTCCGTCAGGCCATCGCTGAGGTATTCATTGTTGCTGTCAGTCGTGGCATTGACGAAGGGTAGGACCGCGATGGATCCAACTTTTTTGGCGGGAGACTTTCCGTGAAGAAGGTAGATGCCAGTGGCGACGGCCATGACCAGGACGGCGGCCAGACCCACAGCCCGGTAGCGCCGCGAACCTCCGGACGCAATTGCAGGGTTCGACGAAGAACTGACGCCCGATACGCCCCCAACGGTGGAGTTTCCGGCAGAGCCACCGGCCGCGTCACTCATCGCAAGCTCTCCGCTCACATTCTCCGCAACGATGGAGGACCTTCCCGAGTCCAAGTCGCGCTTGAGTCGCGCTAGGTCCGTACGCAGATCCGCCGCGCTCTGATAGCGCAGATTGCGATCCTTTTCCATCGCCTTGTTGACGATGCGGTCAAACTCCAGCGGGAGATCGGGATTTAGCCGCAGGACGGGGACCGGGGAGGCATCCAGAATTGCCTTGAAGATCTCCGCTGCGCTGCCACCGCGAAAGGGAAGCGTCCGAGTCCCCATTTCATAAAGCACAACGCCGAAGGAGAACAGATCGCTGCGCGCGTCCATGTCCTTGGCCCGCGCCTGCTCCGGAGACATATACGCAACCGTGCCCAGCGTGGAGCCTGGGCTGGTCAGGTGCTCATCCATGGTGGCCGCGGTGTGCGCGCCAGCGCCTGGGTCGTTGGTCGGCAGGGCCTTGGCAAGTCCGAAATCCAGAACTTTGGCGTGGCCGCGCTTAGTCACGAAGATGTTGGCGGGCTTAATGTCGCGGTGGATGATGCCTTGCGAATGCGCCGCGTCCAGACCATCGGCTATTTCAATGGCAAGCGTAAGCAGAGTTTCGTTTTCCAGCGGCGCGGTGGCAATCAGATGCTTCAGCGTCATGCCATCCAGAAACTCCATGGCAATGAAGGTCTGGTCGCCGTGCTTGCCTATCTCATAGATGGTGCAGATGTTTGGGTGATTGAGCGCGGACGCGGCGCGAGCTTCCCGCCGAAAACGCTCCAGCGCCTGGGGGTCGCGCGCGAGTTCATCGGGGAGAAACTTGAGGGCGACAAAGCGGCCAAGTTCTGTGTCTTCAGCCTTATAGACTACCCCCATCCCCCCGCCGCCCAGCTTTTCCACAATGCGGTAGTGAGAGATGGTTTCGCCGATCACAGACCCGAATCTTACGTGGGGACAATCTGCAAGTCAATGAAAGTCGGGCAGTTGCAGGCTTCAAACAACCGTCGGACTAGCGCGCTACTTTCCTCTCCTGCACCAACGGCCGAGCGCTGCGGGAAGGGCGTTTGACGCCGTCGCGGAGGGGGCGCAGGTCGATGTTCAGCTCGTTCAGAGTGCGGTTCAGAGTATTGCGGTGCATTCCCAGCTCGCGCGCGGCCCGGCATTGGTTGCCTTTATTTTCTTGCAATACCGCCAGGATAAATCGCTTCTTAAATTCGCGCACGGCCTCGGAGTAGAGAATATTGCTTTTGTGCATCTGTAGGACTAGCGCTTCCAGTTGATCCTTCACAGGGGAGCTCTCTTTCATGGCCAGCAAAAATGTGAGTGTTGCAACTACACCAACGGCGGCAAGCGATCAGCGTTCTTCCCTGGTGTTCTATCTAGTGTTGGACGACTTCCGACTGCATTTTCGTCACAGCATCCGCGCCTTGACGAAACCGCGCACGTACTTCCGACGGAGCCAGCCAGCTTGCTCCGCGCGCCACCACTAGAAAATAGGGAGCCAACCGCGAACCTTCCAACCAATGCGACTGCGGGTTAAACGTGGTAAATCCCAACAATACAATGGCGGCCATCAAACAGCCGCGTACCAATCCAAACGCGCCGCCCAGGATACGGTCGAACCAGCTCAAACCCGCTTCCTTCATCAGCCAGCGCATAATGCGTCCCACAATGCCGGCCAGAATTACGACCGCGAGCAGGATGACAACGAAGCCTATTAAGTCTGCGACCCATTCGGTCTTCACATACGGCAGGAAAAAACTCGCGACCGCATGATATTCCCAAATGGCCAACATGTAGCCCAGAAACAATCCAGCTAACGAGATCGCTTCAAAGAAGAATCCGTGCGATGCCGCCATCAGCACCGAGACCAATATGATTGCGAGGATCACCCAGTCGGCGATACCCATCAGAGTTCCCTCGGCTCCTTGCCCGGAATTTGCAGTCTAGGCATCAAGATCGTGTCCCGTAAGCCGCCGATACGCGTCCACGTACTTTTCGCTGGTCTTCTGCGCAACTTCCGCTGGCAGAGACGGCGCTGGCGGCTGCTTGTTCCATTTTATGGATTCCAGGTAGTCGCGCACGTATTGCTTGTCGTAAGAATTCTGCACCTTGCCGGGGGCGTAGCCGTCAGCCGGCCAGAAGCGCGATGAGTCGGGCGTCAACACTTCATCCGCTAAAGTGATGCCCGCAGCCGTGACGCCGAACTCGAATTTCGTGTCGGCCAGAATGATTCCGCGCTTCTTGGCGTAATCGGCAGCCTTCTTGTAGATCGTCAACGTCAGTTCGCGAAGCGTTTCCGAGGTCTCCTGCCCGAGAATGCCGACGGTGCGTTCGAACGAGATGTTTTCATCATGCCCGCTCTGCGCTTTGGTAGCGGGTGTGAAGATCGGTTCCGGCAGTTGCTCAGATTCGCGTAAGCCAGCCGGCAGCTTGATGCCGCACACGCTGCCCGTTGCCTGATACTCCTTCCAGCCCGAGCCGGAGAGGTAGCCCCGGGCGACGCATTCCACCGGGAACATCTCGGCCCGCTTCACCAGCATGGAGCGTCCGCGCAGTTGGTCCGCGTATTTCCGCAGGGCTTCGGGATACTGGTTCACATCGGCAGTGGCCACGTGATTCGGGATGATGTCGCGGAGGAACTCAAACCAGAACAAGGAAATTTGCGTCAGTACGCGCCCCTTGTTCGGGATGCCCGTCGCGAGGATATAGTCGAAGGCGGAAATGCGGTCGGTAGCCACGAACAGCAGATGGTCGGCATCGACGGAATACACGTCGCGCACTTTGCCGCTGGCGTGGAGCTTGAGGTCGGGAAAGTTGGTGGTGACTAAGACGGTGTCGAGAAGTTGTTCAGACATGATTCAATTCTACGAGAAGACGAGGGAAGATTCTAAAGCGTAGAGAATTTTTGTCAACTGCCCAAAAGAGGAACTTCGAGCTTGACTTGCAGACAGTTGAAAGCACGAACTTTCAGGGCACAGAAACCTCACGCAGAGGCCCCTCCAGGCGGATTTCCTGGGTTTTCGCTGTGGGAATCTTGAGGATAACTCGGCCCATGCGCTCAGAGCGCTTGTGACGTGCACCTCGTTGCAGTGTGACACGAGTCACCCTACTTCGCTTTAATCTTCTCCCGCTTGGCCGCCGCTTGCAGCGGACGCTGTGGTTCCGTCATCCGCGCGGGATCGAGAATATCGGCGATTTCCTTTTCGCTCAGCAGCTTTTTATCGCGCGCGATCTCAATGATGGAGCGGCCGGTCGCCACCGATTCCTTCACGATCTCCCCGCCTTTGCGTTATCCGATATACGGATTCAATGCCGTTGCCAGAGAAACTGTGGCTTGCGTGTAGAAATTGCATCGAGCTGCATTGGCGGTAAGTCCGGCGACACACTTATCAGTGAATTGCTTCAGCATGTTGGTCAGAATGGTGATCGACTGCAGCACGCTGTACGACATGGTCGGCATCATTACGTTGAGCTCGAGCTGGCCGGCCTGCACCGCCATCGCGACTGCGACATCGTTGCCGACAACCTGGAATGCCACCATCGCTGCGAGTTCTGGCATGACAGGGTTGATTTTCCCGGGCATGATGGACGACCCCGGTTGCAGGCCCGGAAGGTTGACTTCCGCGAATCCGGTATTAGGGCCAGATGAAATCAGGCGCAGGTCGTTCGAAATGCGAATAATCTCCAGCGACAGGTTGCGCAGTGCTGAAGAAACTCCCGCCATCGCCAGATTCGACTGCATGGCGTAGCGCATGTCATCGACCGGCTTCAAGCTTTGGCCAGAGATGCGTGCGAGGTGGGAGATCGCTTTCTTGCGGTAGTCAGGATGCGTGTTGATACCGGTGCCGACTGCCGATCCGCCGAGGCCCAGCTCCCGCAAGTACTCCGACGATTGCTTGATGGCGTCCGAAGCGCGACGAATCGCCCCAGCATATGCCGCGAATTCCTGCCCCAGCCGCATCGGCACCGCGTCTTGCATGTGGGTACGGCCTGACTTCAGAATCTTGTGAAATTCCTTCGCTTTTTGGTCCAGGCTCTTGGTCAGACTGTTCAGTGCAGGGTAGAGCGTCTCAAGCTCCAGCAGCGTGGCCAAGCGCATGGAGGTCGGGAAAACATCATTAGTCGACTGCCCATAGTTCACGTGATCGTTGGGATGCACGACGGAGTAGTCACCGAGCGCGCCACCGAGAATTTCTGCCGCGCGATTCGCGATGACTTCATTGCTATTCATGTGAAAGCTGACGCCAGCTCCCGCTTGAAATACATCCACCATGAAGGAATCGTTCAGCTTGCCTGCTTGCACATCTTTCGCCGCCTGGATGATTGCGTTCGCGCGCTTCTTATCCACCAGTCCGAGTTCTTTGTTCGCCTCTGCCGCAGCTTGTTTCACCATTCCAATCGCTCGAATGAGCGTAGGATGTGCCCGCATGCCGGAAATGGGGTAGTTCTCCACGGCTCGCAGGGTCTGAATACCGTAGTAAACATTTGCCGGAATTTCCTTGGTGCCGAGCGAATCTTTCTCGGTGCGGGTAGCGACGGATGCGGCGGTCGACATGAGGACTCCTACTAGGAATGAATAGAGGGACTGGCGAACTCAAAATTATAGCAACGTTGCGCAGAGGAGCGTGTCTCGTAGGGAAGCTCTGATTAAGTAGCGGAATTGTTTTTCCCTGTCATCTTGAGCGTAGCATTCGCGCGCGCAGCGCGGGAATGCGGAGTCGAAAGACCCCTGCCCGGAAGGGACAATTCACCTTAACCAGTGTCTCTTGGCAGGGCAGGCTTCCGCGGTGCCGTAAGTGCATTGTTTTGTCTTCGCTTCAGGCGCTGGATTTTGAACTTGGACTTTCCCCACAGGCTGTCAGGGCTGCTCGGGCGTGCTAGACTGACGTTTCTTGAGTCCTGCCGTCGCCACTCGCGCCGCAGACCCCTGGTCCAACTTCATCTTAGGAATTTCTTGTGTTGACTGCTGACAGACCCGCAACTCTCCCCCGCACGCAAGCAGAACCTGTTCCGGCGGCTTCCACCGATGTGTTAGTCATCGGCGCCGGTCCCACTGGATTGGCCTGTGCAATCGAAGTGGAAAAGGCTGGATACGACACCCTCATTATTGACAAAGGGTGCCTGGTCAATTCGATCTTCAATTATCCGACGAACATGGTGTTTTTTACCACGCCAGAGTTGCTTGAAATCGGCGGCATCCCGTTCAATACGGCTCTGCAGAAGCCAACGCGCCAAGAGGCGCTGGAATACTACCGCAAGGTCACGGAGCACTTTGCTTTGAAGGTTCGCCAGTATCAGACAGTGAAGAAGGTTTCCGACAAGGATGGGAGTTTCGTCGCAACGGTTGAGGATGGCAATGGTCGAATCCTGGAATATCACGCCAAGAAAATCATTGTCGCGACTGGCTACTACGATTTGCCCAACCTAATGAAGATTCCCGGCGAGGACTTGCCGAAGACTTTCCATTACTACCGCGAGCCATTTCCGTTTTATGACGCGGATGTGCTGATCGTTGGCGGGAAGAATTCCGCTGCGGAGATTGCGCTGGATTTGTGGCGCCACGGCGCGCGCGTAACACTGGTTTACCGGGGACCCCAGATCCACCCACATGTGAAGTACTGGGTGCGTCCTGACATTGAGAATCGCATCAAGAACCGCGAGATCACGGCGCACTTCAATAGCCATTTGCGCGAGATCACGGAAGACTCGGTGATTCTGGAAACACCGGGCGGATCGCTGCGGTTGAAGAACGATTTTGTTTTTGCGCTCACGGGCTACCATCCTGACTACGATTTTCTGCGTGGTATTGGGATTGAGCTGTCGGACGAGCAGTTTCGTCCGTTGTGTGATCCGGAGACGCTGGAAACCAATGTCGCCGGAGTTTACGTGGCCGGCGTGATCGTCGCGGGCTCTCGGACGAACGAAATTTTCATCGAGAATGGCCGCTTCCACGGACGATTGATCGCGGCGCATTTGAAACAGAAACTGGGATCAGGCGGAAGCAATGGCAGAGGTCCAATGTTGGGTTCCTAGTCCGCTTTTTCTTGCAAAAAAATATCCCCGAAGCACTGGGCTTCGGGGCGAGAGCAAGAGAGAGAGGAACAAGAGAGAGAACGAAAATCTAAGCTGCAGTTCGGAAGCGGCGGCGGACCAGGCCAGCCAGCCCCAACAAACCAGTACCCAGCATCGTCAGCGTCCCAGGTTCGGGGACGGTCGCCATTCGGTTTAGGTTGGCGGGCTTGCTGGTCAGCGCAGCACTACGGATCGGATTCGAAAAGGCGGGCACAGCCAGAACGAGTGCGACGCCGAAGGCCAGAGCAATTGTTGTGCGGCGCGGTTGCTTCATGCCTAAGGCTGGTGCAATGAGAGTGCCAAAGGCAAGCTTCTTGAGGAAAACTGCCTTAAGCTCTTGTAAATAAGCCTGTTAAGAAGGTCTAGCCGATTGCGGTTGAGCTGGGAAACTCTAGTAATCTGCGCAAACAGTTGCGGTATCTTCGCTCTCCGAATGCCTTGCGGCCACCTTTGTGAAAACCATGTAAATAAGCGCTTTTAGCTTTGGTCCACATTTCGTTTCATTTCGGCCGTCTTCGTCCCCTGACCCCGGCTCCGTTCCAAAATCAGTATTGAGAAGTTGGCTGGGTGTGGTTGTTGACGCAGAGGTTGTGGAAGGGAACAACCGAGTAGCCGCAGGGACGCGGCTACCTCGCCGCGAGCGCTACGGATACAGCTTGTCGATCTTCGCGGCCAGAATAAAATCGCTCTCCGTCAGGCCGTCGATCTTGTGGGTAAAGCTGGTGACCTCGGCTCTCCCCCATGCCAGCAGAATATCCGGATGATGGCCCTGCTGCTCAGCCACCTCGCCCACGCGGTTCACGAAGGCGAGAGCCTTACGGAAATCAGGGAACTCAAACTTCCGCGTTACGTGATGTTGGTTCACCACCTGCCAAAGGGGAACTTGATGCGCGAGGGCGGTAAGTTCCTCACCCTGGAGAGCGGGCACGCCGCCACGGCACGGGACGCAGGTTTTGCTAGCCAGATCTGACATAAAAACGCTCCCTTACGAACGCGCGGTTCAGGCTTGATCTACGTTATTGATCGCTACGTTGCTCGTTTACGACGATGCGTTACGACGGGTCATTCCGCATGGCCTCAGCCTTGAGGTAACGCATATCGGAGGCCGAATTGTCGTTGCGCTGGAATGCTCCACGAATATTCGCAGCGACAAGCAACAGAGACATCGTGACAATCACAGCTAACGATCCAACGCAGTAGATGCACCAGACTCGGAGAACGTCCTTCTCCACGTGCGCCAGATAAAAAGAGAACAGTAGCGCGGGCAATACAGCAAGCATCATCATCCGGTAAGAACGCCGAAATGCCAACGCGCCCAGCAGAAGGTATCCGGCAATGCCGATTGCTGCTACCGGTATATTCAGAATGACTGCGTAGGGACTGTGGTTCACGACTCCGCAATCCCACCTGTCGTTGATGTAGCACGGGGCAGGACCATCGTTGTAATGCTCCCGCAGCGCCAGCGACGACAGAACGATTCCGGCGAATGCCAGCAGAATCAAGACGTATTTCATATGCCCCCCGGGTTCGTTCGAAGCAGCTACCTAGACCATACGCCGCTTAGAACGGTATGTCGTCGTCGCTGATGGGCGAAGCGCCTTCCATCTCCGGCGCACGCTGATCCATTTCGTTATGCGCAGCCTCCGGACGCGAACCGCCGCGGCTGGGATAATCCCCGCCAGAACCACCTTCACGCCCGCCCAGCAGAACCAGATCCGTCGCAACGACGCTTGTCATGTATTTCTTCTGCTTGGTCTGGGGATCTTCCCAGGAGTCCGTCTTCAGGCGGCCTTCGATATAAACCTTGCCGCCCTTCTTCAGATATTCGCCCGCGATGCCCGCCAGTTTGTCCCACACGACGATGTTGTGCCAGTCGGTATGGTCCTGCCACTCGCCGGCTTTGTCCTTCGACCGGTAGCTCGTAGCCACTGAAAACTTGGCGACCGCCATGCCGCCCGGCGTGTACTTCACCTCAGGGTCTTTGCCCAGGTTTCCAATCAAAATCACTTTGTTGACGCTCTTTGCCATGGGTGCTCCTTCGAATGCTGATCTCCAAAATTATGCCGAACTGTGGGCCGTACGAACGAGGCCGGCAACGCAGGTGCTTCGAGAAATTGCAGGGGACCGGAGTTCGAATATATCAGAATCAGAGCGTGTGGTGATGGCCACCGTGCTGGGAAGCTTACGTAGGGACGGCCGCCCTCGGCCGTCCACGCGAAGCGGAGCCCTGCAGTCGATGCTACGCCGCGAACCAGTGGTACAGCATGAAGTAGATCACAACCCCCGTCACAGAAACGTACAGCCAGATGGGGAACGTCCAGCGGGCAATGGCGCGATGTCGATCGAAGCGTTCCCGCAGCCCGCGCGAGAGCGTGATCAATACCAGCGGTACCGTCACCACGGCGAGAATCGTGTGGGACAGAAGGATCGAAAAATAGATAGGTCGTGACAGTCCGGTGCCCGCGAAGCGGGTGATCGCTCCATTCGCGTAGATCTGCAGCAACGTGTGGTACGTCACGTAGCAGACTAGAAAGAGAGCGGAAGTGATGACGGCTGCAATCATGACCGTGCGATGCTGTTTGCGCCGCTTCTGTGCGATGAGCCAGCGCCCAATGAGCAGTAGCACAGCGCACGTGCCGTTCAGCGTGGCGTTAATAGCCGGAAAAATCGTATAGGGAGCGCTCATAATTCTCGCAAAACGCAATTGCCGGTGGTTCTTACGAAACGCGATTGTGGTCTCACAAAACCCACTTGCCACAATTCTCACAAAACGCGCTTGTCATGCTTGTCGCAAAATCCACTTGCCACAATTCTCACAACCCGCGATTGTCATTCCGAACCCTGAGCGTTCTTTGCGAAGGGGAGGAATCCCTTTCGAAAACAACACACTCGCGGCAGGAGTCCTTGCTACGGCAAATTCTGACCACAGGCATCTACGGTCGAACGGAGTTGGTCATCATCAGCGCAAATAGCAACGGCAGATAGAGAACGGAAGTCTGCAGCAGTTGTCGCGCACGCAATTTGGAAACCGGTGCCGATACAGGCAGTCCTAGGCGCGTCAGGCGCGTGCCCGCGTAGAGATATCCCAGGCCGAGCGCCACCGCGCCAAACAGATAGAAGCGCCCCGACATGCCGACGACCGTGGGCAACACACTCACTGGAATCAACACCAGCGAATACGCCAGGATGCGCCACGACGTGGATCGACCATCCGGATCGACCACCGGCAACATCTGGATGCCGCCATCGGCGTAGTCGTCGCGATAGAGCCATGCAATCGAAAAGAAGTGTGGGAATTGCCAGAGAAAGACGATGGCAAAAATTACCAGTGTGCCCCATTCGAGACGGCCTCGTGCCGCTGCCCAGCCCAGCACCCCGGGCATCGCTCCGGGAAATGCGCCGACGAACGTGCAGATGGGCGAGATGCGCTTGAGCGGTGTGTACGCCGCGAGATAGACTGCCGCGGTAGCGAGAGACAGCCATCCGGTCAACGGATTCAGCGCGAACCCCAGATAAAGCGCGCC
>Ga0209068_10000358_pt1 | contig 25242 bp, 20 predicted proteins | sample ColStrG_CSR_2012_FD_187200 | JGI IMG/M metagenome (GOLD analysis project Ga0209068, IMG submission 187200) | Freshwater sediment microbial communities in response to fracking from Pennsylvania, USA - Cold Stream Run_MetaG_CSR_2012 (SPAdes)... | ecosystem: Environmental > Aquatic > Freshwater >...
GGTCCACCTTCCGCCATCCACTGCATCGGGACCGCCACGGGCCAGCAAGGCCCCGGGACCGAGCAGGTCCACGGCCAGTTCGGCGATGAGCTGGGAGAGGCGCGACCACTGCAGCTTGGCCAGCGGCACCTCGGGCCAATTCGGTTCCCCTTTGCGGATCTTGGTGAGGGCCCGATAGTTGAGAAGCCGGGTCAGTTCGATCTCCACGAACACTCGAGCCACCCGCTGGCGCAACTCGGGATCGCGCAACGCATCAGGGTTCTCGCTGTGGGCCAACGAGATGATCGCCTGGAGGTCGGCCGCCATGGTGATGGAGAGCCCCGCGGTACCGACGCGCTCGTGGCCGAGCGTGCTCATCGCCACCTTCCATCCGTCGTCTTCGTCGCCCAGGCGGTGCGCCACCGGGATACGCGCGTCGGTGAAGAACACCTCGTTGAGCATCGTGTCGCCGGTCAAGTCGCGGATCGGTCGACACTCGATGCCGGCGGTGTGCATGTCGATAACGAACGCGGTGATGCCCTCGTGTTTGGCTCCGCGGCCGAGCGCCGTCGGGTCAGTGCGCATCAGGAACAGTCCCCAGCGGGCCAGATGGGCCGACGACGTCCACGTCTTCTGGCCGTTCACGACGTAGGTGTCGCCGTCGAGCAGCGCCATGCAGCGCATGTTGGCCAGGTCGGACCCGGCTTCCGGCTCGCTGAACCCCTGACACCAATGCTCCTCGGCCGACAAGATGCCGGGCAGCCACTGCTGTTGCTGGGCTGAGGTCCCCCATTGCAGGATCATCGGGCCGATCTGCCAGATGCCGTTCGTGTTGTAGATGCCCGGGCTGCGGACCCTGGCCATCTCCTCGGCGTAGATGGCGTTCTGGACCGGCGTGGCCTCGCGTCCGTGCCACTCCTTCGGCCAGTTGATGGCCGCCCACCGCCCCTCGTCGAGGCGACGCTGCCAGTCCTGGCGCCGGGACTGGATCCGATCGAATCCTTCGGCGATGTCTTCGTCGGGGTCGCTCGCCCAGTCCTCGAGGAAGCGGGGCAGCTCCCGATCGAGCCACTCGCGGAGTTCGGCGCGGAAGGCGTCGTCCTCACCCGTGAATCCGAAGTCCATCCGTGGAATGTAACATCCGTGTCACCTCAGGGACGGGGCCGGCGACGGCGTCGGTAAGGAGCATCGAAGCGCTATGGATTTCACGTTCTCCGCTGACCAGGAGGCGCTTCGGGTCAGCGTCCGTGGTCTCCTCGACGCCATGGCGGCGGACGGGCGCGTTCGGGCCATGATCGATGGCGACGACGCGGCCATTGCCGCCATGTGGGGGCAGATCAGCGCGCTGGGATGGCCAGCCCTGCTCGTGCCCGAGTCGGCCGGGGGCCTTGGTCTGAGCCTCGTCGATGCCGTGGTGGTACTCGAGGAGATGGGGCGCGTGACGCTGCCCGGGCCCTATTTGTCGTCGGCGATCTGTGCCACCACCGCGGCGCGCATGCTGGGCCTGGACGACCTTCTCCCCGATCTAGCCAGTGGCGAGAAGACGGGCACCCTCGCCCTCGAGGAACTCGGCCACGACGACCCCGTCGAGCGGGTGCGGACCCGGGCCCGACGCGAGGGTGGCCACTGGGCCCTCCACGGCCTCAAGCCCTTGGTTCTCGATGGGGCGGCCGCCAGCTGGGTGATCGTCGCCGCCCGTACGGCCGACGGCATCGGCTCGTTTCTCATCCACCAGCCCGAGATGGTCGCCGTCGACACGATGGACCCGACCCGACGGGTGGCCCGGCTCGAACTCGACCGCACCTTCGCCGAATCAGTGGGCCCGACCGGTGACCACACCGCGCTGTGGCGACAGATCGCCGACACGACCGCCATCGCGCTGGCGGCCGAGTTGGTCGGCGTCTGCGACGCGGCGCTGCAGATGGCCATCACCTACGCCGAGACCCGGGTGCAGTTCGACGTGCCGCTCTCATCGCATCAGGTCATCCAGCACAAACTCGTCGACATGTTGCACCAGACGGAGATGGCCCGGGTCGGGACGCACTTCGCCGCCTGGGCGGCCGATGTCGATGATCCTGATCGGGCCCGGAGCGCGGCGATCGCCAAGGCCAGCGCCGGCGAGGCCGCAGTAGCCGTCACCGGCGAGAACATCCAGGTGCATGGGGCGGTTGGTTTCACCTGGGACGCCGACCCCCACCTGCTGTACAAGCGGGCCAAGCAGAACGACATCCTCGGCGGCCAGCAGGCCTGGCACCGCCGCCGCATCGCCGACGCCGTCCTCAGCCCGACGCACCCCTAAAAGACCCCGAACAAAACCCCGAACCGGCGTAGGAAGTGGTCGCCCTGGCGACCACTTCCTACGCCGGTTCGTTCAGGAGGGGCGGATGGACATGGTGTCGATGCTGCGGGTGAGGGTCGAGGGCACGTAGGTCGGCACGCTCGTGACGGCATAGTTCGGGAATCGTTCCAGCAGGGCCTCCAACACGATCCTGCCTTCGAGCCGAGCCAGGCTGGCCCCCAAACAGAGGTGCTCACCGAACCCGAAGGCCACATGGGTAGGGCTGGTGGCGCGTCGGATGTCGAACGCTCGCGCCGTCGGACCGAAGACCGACTCGTCGCGATTGCCCGACGCGTAGAGCATCACCAAATAAGCATCGTTGGGGATGGCGCCGCCGGCCAGCTCGACCGGCTGGGTGGTGGTGCGACAGAACGCCTGGATGGGCGTGACCCAGCGCAGGCACTCCTCGACGGCGCCGGGGAGCAGGTCGGGGTCGGCGGCCAGCGCGGCGCGTTGGTCCGGGTGTTCGGCCAGGGCCAGCATCCCCCCGGAGAGCAAGCTCCGAGTGGTCTCGTTCCCGGCCACCAGCAGCGTGACGCAAAACAGCAGCACCTCGGCCGGCGTCAGGCGGGCGCCACCGACTTCGGCGTCCACCAGCATCGAAATGAGATCATCCTTGGGGTTGGCCATCCGATCCCGCACGTGGGCGTCGAGAAAACCAAACCCTTCGGCGGCGTCGGCGGCGATCTTCTTGTCGTGGGGATGGTCCGAGATCTCGATGATGGCATCGGACCATCGCCGGAAGTCGCTACGTGACCCGTCCGCGACACCCAGGAGCTCGGCGATGACGGTGACCGGGATGGGGGCGCAGATGGCGCCGACGGCGTCGACTTCCTCGCCGGCGGTGAGCCCGCCCAGCACGTCGTCGACCGTCCCGCCGATCGTCTCCTCCATGAAGCCGACGGCGCGTGGGGTGAACCTCCGATTGACCACCGTGCGGTACTCGGCGTGGATGGGGGGATCGAGATGGATGATCGACCCGGCGGCGTCATTGGGCTCCAACCCTCGAAGAGGGTCGTTGATCAGCACCCCGCATCGCGAGCTGAAGAGCCCGGGCTGGCGGCTGATGGCCCGGATGTCGTCGTACGTGCTGATGAGCCAGGAGCCGTCGGCCAGCCGATGGACGGGAGCATGCTCCCGCAGCCACGCCAGGATCTCGTCGTAGTCATCGCGGAGGAAGAAACCCGGCTCGGTAATGTCCAGATTCATGAGCCCCGCCTGCATCGGACCGGGCATCAACGATTCGTCCACTTCGGCTCGCGCTTTTCGGCAAAGGCCGTCGGCCCCTCCTTGGCATCATCGGACTGGAAGACCACGCCGGAGATCTCGCTCTCGATCTTGTAGGCATCGCGCAGCGTGCCCGACAGCCCTCGAACCACCGACTCCTTGGTGGCCCGGACCGCTAGGGGACCGTTGACCAGGATCCGATGAGCCCAGGAGCGGGCCGCCTCCATCAGCTGGTCCGGTTCGACGATCTCGTTGAGCAGGCCGAGCTCGAGCGCCCGTTGAGCGGGAAACACGTCCGCGGTGAGGAGGAACTCCATGGCCGCGGCGTAGGGCAGCTGCCGCGGCAGGCGCGCCGTCGTGCCCCCTCCGGCGAACAGACCCCGCTTGGGTTCGAGCACTCCGAAGGTGGCACGCGGGGTGGCCACGCGGATGTCGACCCCACCGAGCATCTCCATGCCCCCGGCCACGCAGGGCCCGTCGATGGCGGCGATGATCGGTTTGTAGAGCTTGACGTTGCGCAACACCGCTTCGGTGCCGTCCGAGAGCTTGCAGCCATCGATCTCATCGACCTCACCGGCCGCGATCTTTTCGGACAGCCGGGTGATCTGTGGGACGTAGTCCTTGAGGTCAGCACCGGCCATGAAACAGCCATCGGTACCGGTGATGATGGCCACCCACAGATCGTCGTCATCGCGAAAGTCGCGCCAGGCTCGGGCCAGATCACGGAAGTGGTGCAGATCCATGGCGTTCTTGCGTTGGGGGCGGTCGATCGTGATCACGAGGAGGTGGCCGGCCTCCGGCTCGTAGTGGATCGCCATGCTCCGAATTATGACACAAGTGTCAGATTCGGTTACCCGACGGTGAGCAGGAAACAGGAGGCGAGCGGTCCTCCCCCGGCCCCCGCGATGGCCACCCGGGGCGCGCCCACCTGGCGGGCCCCTCCCTCGCCCCAAAGCTGGGTGCACGCTTCGTGGAGGAATCCGTATCCGTGCAAGCGACCGGCGGACAGCTGACCGCCATGGGTGTTGAGCGGGAGCGAGCCGTGGCGGGCGGTCGGGCGACCGGCGGCGAGGAACGGGCCGCCCTCCCCATGGGCGCAAAAGCCCAGCGCCTCGAGCCAACACAGCGTGATGAAGCTGAACCCGTCGTAGAGCTGCACGCTGTCGACATCATCGGGGGTGAGGTCCGTGCGGTCCCACATCATCGTCGAGGCATCCCGCAGGGCCATCGTGGTGAGATCGTCGAACTGATCCCACGACGGCCGACCGTGCAGCGCCGATCCCATGGCCTCGATGCGCACCGGTGGCCTGCGCAGATCCGCAGCGGCGTCCACCCGAGACACGATGACCGCGGTGGAGCCATCGGCGGGGACATCGCAGTCGTAGAGACACAGCGGCGTCGACACCATCCGCACGTTCAGATAGTCGTCGAGCGTCATGGGTTCGCGGTAGATGGCGTTGGGGTTGCGGGCCGCGTTGGCTCGCCCGTTCAGGGCGACCTGGGCCAGCTGCTCACGGGTGGTCCCGAACTCGTACATGTGCCGCTGCGCCATCATCCCGATCCAATTGGCCGCCGACGGGGCGCCGAACGGCAGGGTCCACTGCATGAAGCCCGTGGCCCGGTAGCCACCGCCGCCTCCGCCCGCGGTGACCGACGCCCGTCCCTGGTCCCCTTGGGCCGACGCCTCCCACACGGTGCGGAAGCACAGCACGTGATCGGCCAGGCCGGCAGCCACCGCGGCCACCGCGTTGACCACCGAACCGAGCTGTCCGGGCAACTCCACGCCCCCGGCGAACCAGTTCAGGTCGAGCCGCAACGCGTCTTGGATCTCGGTGACGCCCACCCCGGAGAATCCCGGCGGGATGGACATCGCTCCCGGATAGGTCGACACGCCGTCGATGTCGGCCCGGGTGAGTCCGGCGTCCTCGATCGCTCGCAGGGCCGCCTCGATCGTCAGGTCGAGTGGGTCACGATAGATACGGCGACCGACCTGCGACTGGCCCACGCCGGAGATGACGGCCCGGTGCTCGCCCTCAGCGGCTCGGCTCACGCCGGAGCGAGCGATCATGACTGGACCGGGTGGAAGTAGGGCAACCACACGCCGTCGTAGTCCTCGAACTCGACCTCGACGGGCATACCGATGAACACGTCATCGGGAGCGCACCCCACGATGTTGGTCGTCAGGCGAAAGTCGTCCTGCTCAGGCAAGGCGACGATGGCGATCACATAGGGAGGGTCGAAGTTGGGCAACCACGGCTGCCAGTTCACCGTGAAGGTATGCACCACCCCGCGCCCGGACACCGCGTCGACCGCGAGGTCCCCACTCAGACATGACGGGCATGCGGGTGACGGCGGATGGATCCAATAGCCACATGACGTACACCGCAGGAAGCGCAACTCACCCTCGGCCCCGCCGAGCCAGAAATGTTCGTTCTCGGGAGTGACGGCGGGCAACACCCGGAACGGGCGTGGCGCTTCGGTGTCGGTGCTCATGGGAAGTCGCTCAGCCCCACACCACGTCGAGTCGGGGCGGGGCCCGGAAGAGGTGCCCACTGATGAACGGGTGGGCGGCGTCGGGGTCGAACCGAAGATCGGGGAGCCGATCGAAGATGGCGTTGAGTGCGACCTGCGTCTCCATCCGGGCCAGGTGCATACCGAGGCACATGTGAGCTCCGTGGGCGAAACCGATGTGCGCCTTGCGCTCGCGGAAGATGTCGAACGAGGCGGAGTCAGGCCACCGGGTCTCATCACGATTGGCCGAACCCATATTGCAAATGACGGTGCCACCGCCCGGGATGGAGGTGCCCGCCAGTTCGGTATCCCTCGTCACCCCGCGGGTGATGACCAGTAACGGGGGCTCCCAGCGGATGCCCTCCTCGATGGCCGCGGCCAGAAGGGTGCGGTCGGCTCGAACGGCGTCGAGCTGGTCCGGGTGGGTGAGCAGGCCGTAGAGCAAGTTGGACGATGACCGGTACGTGGTCTCGGCCCCGGCCGGCAACAACAGCCGGCAGAACGAGTAGATCTCATCGTCGGTCAAGCGTTGACCGTCGTGCTCGGCCACGGTGAGCAGGGAGATCATGTCGTCGGCCGGTGCGGCTCGTCGCGCCGCCAGGATCGGGGCCAACATCCCCTCGAGCTCGCCCGACGCGGCCGTGGCCCGATCCATGTCGACGGTGACCCCGATGACCTGGACGGCCAGGCTGTGGAACTCGGGGAGGTCCTCCTCGGGCAGGCCCAGCAACTCGGCGATCACCCGCACCGGGAAAGCAAAGAGCAGGTTGCGCACCAAGTCGGTGCCGCCGTCATCAATGAACTCGTCGATCATGCGGTTGACCAGCGGCTCGACCAGCTCGACCTCCCACCGCTGCATGGCGACCTTGGTGAAGGCCTGTTGCAGGATCGAGCGGTAGGCCCCGTGTTCGGGGGGATCCATCTGCAGGATCGTGCGCCCCAGTACCGCGCCCATGAGCTCGGCGTAGCCGGCCGAGCTGAACAGCTCGGGATCACCGAGCACGGTGCGGACCGCCTCGAACGAGTAGGCGGTGAACATGGGGTTGTCGGGGTCCTGGTCGACCAGACCCAGGTCCGGCATGCCGACGTGCACACCGCCTGACGCTCGCAGGGCGGAGAGCGCGGGATACGGGGTGGCGTCCCCGGCGGCGCCCATGGCCCGGTTGAAGTCCTCGAATGGATCACTGAGAGCTGGATCACTGAGACCTGGATCAGTGGCGTTCGGGTCGGCGGCGGCCGCCTCCTGCGCTGGAACCACGCCTTCTCCTCGGTCTGACGCCCGTGTCAGGTGGGACTGTAGCGTGCCCGACGCGACGGGCCTGGCCTAGGGTGACGCACATGTCAGAACTGGTAGCGACGGCCCACCGTGAGGACGCTGCCTCCCGGCCGCTCGAGGGGGTCCGGATCGTCGACCTCACCACCAACATGTCGGGTCCGCTGGCCACGATGATGCTGGCCGAGCAGGGGGCCGACGTAGTGAAGGTGGAGCCGCTCACCGGTGACCTCATCCGCACCATCGGGACCGGTCGGGGCGGCATGAGCGCGTATTTCGCCAACCTCAACCGCGCCAAGCGTTCCATCGGCATCGACCTGGCCACCGATGGCGGCCGGGACCTGGTGCTGCGACTGAGCGACGGCGCCGATGTGTTCGTGCAGAACTTCCGCTCCGGCGTCGTGGAACGTCTCGGGGTCGGTCCCGACGAGGTCATGGGCCGCAACGAGACCCTCATCTACGCATCGATCAGTGGGTTCGGCCGAACGGGCCCCCGAGCCGAAGCGCCGGCCTATGACCATGTGGTCCAGGCCCTGGCGGGCTTTTGCGCCCTCCAGGGCGAGGGCGATCAGGCGAGCATGGTGAAACAGGGCGTGATCGACAAGGCCACGAGCTACACCACGGCCCAGGCCATCACTGCCGCGCTCTTCGCCCGTACCCGCACCGGCAAAGGCGCGCGCATCGATGTCTCCATGCTCGATGTGGCGCTCGCCTACCTCTGGCCCGACGGGATGATGAACAACACCGTGGTGGACCCCGACGAGCTCTTGCCGCCCGTAGCGCGCAGTTTCCGGGTGACGCCGACTCTGGACGGCTTCGTGGCCTTGGTGACCCTGACCTCGAGCCAGTGGAACGCCTTGGTGGCGGCGCTGGCCGATCCCACATCATCGGGCAGCTCGGGCGCCGGTCCGGATCTCACCGATGCGGCGGCGCGGATGGCATCGGGCGCCACCATCATGCGTGAGGTACGCCGCCAGATCGCCACGCTGCCGACGGCCGAGGTCGTGGAGCGGCTGGCCCAGGCCAACGTGCCCTGTGCACCGGTGCTCGCCTTGGACGAGTTGCACCTCGACGAACAGATCGTCGCCTCCGGGTCCCTCGTCGAGGTCGACCATCCGACCATGGGTGCCATCCGCCAGGCGAAACCGGCGGCGCGCTTCGACAACGCTGTCGCCCCGCTCGGCTCCCCCGCCCCCGCCGTCGGCGCCCACGGGCGCGAGATCCTGCGCGGCGCGGGCCTCGACGACGACGAGATCGACCGCCTGGCCCAGGACAACGTCATCGTGGTCGCCGCCCGGGACTGAGTCGGGCGTGGCACACTTGTTGGCCCGCGGCGAGCGGCTGGCCTCAGACGGGCAGAGCCAGGTTCATCGCTCCGGCCAGGTTGCCGCCCATGATCTTGCGGACCTCTTCGTCCGTCAGTGTCGGCGGCAGGTAGTCCGGGTAGTGGCAGGGATCGGCCAGGCCCTCGGGGTGGGGGTAGTCCGACCCGAAGAGCACGTGGTCAACACCGATGTGGCCGATCAACTCGTCGAAGTCGTCCTCGTGGAACGGACTCACCCAGACGGAATTCTTGAACTGGGCAATGGGCTCGCCGTGGAAGGCCTGCGGCATCTTCTTGTAGGTGTCCTCTAGTGATTTGAACAACGGGTCGACCCAGTCGCCACCGTTCTCGACGCACAACACCCGCAGCCCCGGGTTACGGGCGAGGGCTCCGTGGCAGACAAGCGCGGCCATGGCGTCGATGATGGGCCGCTTTCCCTGCACGGTCATGCGGAAGGCGTTGGGGGCAAAGGGGGTGAACTCGGCGGCGTTCTCCCACATGTTGAGGTAGTCGTTGTAGCCCGAGTCCGAGGCGTGCATCGACACCGGGATGTCGGCTTCGACGACCCGCTGCCAGAACGGATCGAACTCCGGCAGGCCGAACGAACGCGTGCCCCCGAAGCCGGGGACGGGGGCGGGCCGCACGAGGACCGTCTTGGCCCCTCGCTCGAGACACCACTCCAGTTCTTCGATCGCCTTGTCGACGATGGGCAAGGTCACGATCGGGGTAGCAAAGATGCGGTCGTCGAAGTTGAACGTCCAGGTCTCGTACATCCACTCGTTGAGCGCATGAATGACGGCGTGCACCAGCAGCGGATCGTCCTTCATGCGCTCCTCGGCCAGGCTGGCCAGCGTGGGGAACATGAGGGTGCGGTCGATATTCAACTCGTCGAGCATCTCAAGACGAGCACCGGGCTCCCGGAAGGCGGGGATCGCCTTCATGGGTTCGCCCAGGATCTCGCGGTAGCTGGCCCCGGCAGGATTGCCCTTGGCGAAGTACTCCTCCTGGGCGCCCGGGCGGGCCACCACTTCGAAGGTGGGGTTGGGGATGTAGTTGCTGATCACCCCCCGGATGGCGATCTTCGTGCGGCCGCGCACCTGGACGTACTCGACGGCGCGTTTGTACCTCTCGGGAAGGAACTTGGTGAGCGCGTCCTCAGTCTCGTAGAAGTGGTTGTCGGCATCGAAGACTGGGTAATCGAGCTTGGTAGGCACGAGACATCACCTCACGGTTCGCGCTGCGGTCGTCTGGAAAAGTACGGCCTTTCTGACACTCACGTCAACTGAGCGGCGCAACGGTGAAGGCTTGGCCACTCGGCCGTCGGCTTCCCGATCACAGCACCGCGCCGGACGCCTTCCCTTCGGCAATCTCATCCCAGTCGATTCCCAGCTCGAGCAGAATCTCCTCGGTGTGCTGCCCGTGCTCGGGCGCGGGTCCGAGGGCCACCGAGGTCTCGTCCATCTGCACGGGACTGGCCACCAGGTCGAAGTCGGTCCCGTTGAGCGAGACGCTGCGGAGGTAGCCGTTCGCCTCGACCTGGGGGTCGTCGACCATCTCGCTGGCCATCTGCACCGGGGCCCACACCCCCTTCATGGTCTGCAGCGCGACGCACCACTCGGCCAGTGTGCGGCTGGCAAAGACCTCATCCAACGTCGTGATGAGGTCGCGGTGGTTGTTGAACCGAGCACCGGCGTCGGCAAAGCGCTCGTCGGCGATGAGTTCGGGGCGACCGATGTGCTCGCACAGCTCGGGCCAGAACCGGTCCGACTGCAACAGCATGAACGTCAGGAACCGGTCGTCCTTGGTCTTGTAGTACCCCACCAGGGGATTGGGTGAGTTCTTGCGATCGAACTTGGGCATGGGATCCCCGCCGTAGAGCCCGGAGGCCACCACATCGGGCGAGAGCACCCACATGGCCATACCCAGCAACGACACGTCGATGACGGATCCGACACCGGTGCGCTCACGCTGGAACAGCGCAGCGCCGATGCCCCCGGCAATGGCCATACCGCCGGCCAGATCACCGAAGGCGGCCCGGCCGCCGATGGGGTACTCAGCGCATTCCGGGGTGAGGGCGTTGGCCACTCCGCCGCGGGCCCAGTAGGACGCTCCGTCGTAGCCACCCTTGCCGGCATCAGGCCCCTTCGGCCCCTGACCACTCCCCCGGGCGTAGACGATGTCGGGCTTGATGGCCCGGATGTGCTCGACGTCGATCTGCAGCTTCTGGCGCGTCTCGGGCAGGAAGCTGGTGAGGAACACGTCGCTCTGCTCGACCAGCTTGTAGAGCAGCCGGCGGCCGTGCTCGGTCGAGATGTCGAGCCCGATGCTCCGCTTGCCGCGGTTGGGCTGCTCGATGATGTAATTCACCGCGCCGGGGCCCCCGGGGATGAGGCCCATGGAGATCAGCCCCCGCTGGGGGTCACCCATCACCGGGTGCTCCACCTTTATGACGTCCGCCCCCCAGTCGGCCAGGACGGCGCCGGCCGCGGGCACGAACGTCCACGCCGCGACTTCCAGGACCTTCACTCCATCGAGTGCACCTGCCATTCGAGCCCCCATATCTGCCCCGATGCCGGCGGTTTGGCCGACGGCGACGACCCTAGCGCCGGTATGACACGGGTGTCAGACGGCGCAGGTCGCTCAGTCGGATGAGGGCAGGGGCTTGGCGCCCTTGCTGAGCAGGGCGACGCCGTTGGCGGTGAGCGTGCCGGCCCCACCGCGGGTGCAGAGCAACTCCAGCCCGAGTTCCTCGTCGGCGTAGCGCTTGCCGATGAGACTGCCGTCGCTCAATGCGGGGTCGAGCTCACCGGTGGGCTCGTCGTCGGGGGAGATCAAGGGGGCGCCGCCGCAGCCCAACGAGACCTCGCCCTCGGGCGCCCGCACCACGACCACCTGGGTCTCGCACACGCTGCTCACGAGCTTCGTCCCCGGCTTCAGTTGCATCGACATCGATCCCCTACGTGATCCGGCTTCAGACCATCGAACCTTAGCGCGTGGTGACAGTTGTGTTAGAAAGGTCGGTCGAGACCGTTTCTCGATGGAACCCACGCCGCGGGGAGCATCTTCGCTCGAAGCGGCGAGGACTGGCGCCGACTCAGAGGGAACGTGAGGATGCCACACCGAACACGCCGGGGCCGCGCGAACCCGACGGCACGGGCCCAGCGATGAGCGGTCGGAAGGCTTCCACCAAGCCCGACCCCGCACTCCCCGACGGGGACCCCGCTTCCATCGTTCGCCGCGCGCCGTTCGCCGACAGCCCCTACGTCGGCGAACGCGGCCAGAAGGCACAGATCCGCATCCTGGAAGCGGCCCTCGAGGTGTTCGCCGAGGTCGGCTACCACGGCTGCGGAGTCAAGCGAATCACCGAACTCTCCGGGTATTCGCGCGCGTCGTTCTACCAGTACTTCTCCAGCAAGGAAGACCTCTTCCGCCACCTCGCCGGCCGGGTGGCCCAGGAGCTCAACGCGTCGGCGGAGGCCCTCGGGCCGGTCACCGCCGACCAGGCCGGCTGGCAGGCGTTCCACGACTGGCTGGTCCGGTATTCGGAGATCTACGACACCTACGAGACGGTCTTCGTCACCTTCCAGACGGCGGTGGTGAGCGACGCCATGGTGGCCAGCGGCGCATCGGTCGTCGCCAGCCGCAGCTTCAACGATCTCCGGTCCAAGATCATCGGCTCCCCCCTCCCGCCCGCCGAGATCGACATCGTCGTGCGCACCCTGTTGCAGACGGTGGGCCGCCTCAACCGCGAGACGGATCTCGTCGAGCAAATCGCCCCACGGGGCTCCCTGAATCGGGCCCGGATCAACGTCGCCTTCGCCGACACGTTCCACCGTGCCCTCTTCGGAGCGCACGACGCGGTGAACATCCACACGTCGACCAAGCGGCTGCGTCCGCTCGGTCGCGGCGGTCAACGAGCGGCGGCCGCGGCCCTGAATCACGACGCGTCGCACGGTCCGGCGGCTCAGCGCACGCGCACCCTTCTGCTCGAGGCGGGGCACCAGGTGTTCGTCGAGCGGGGCTACTACGCGACCCGCGTCGCCGACATCGTCAAGGCCGCCGGGGTCTCGCACGGAGTCTTCTACCGCTATTTCGACAACAAGGCGACCCTGTTCCGACTCTTGGCCGAACAAGCCAGCCGCGAGCTCTCGCAGGCGCTCGACGGAGTTCCGGGTCTCGTCGGGGGTAGCGGCGACGCGCCGGGCGAGCTGCGAGCCTGGCTGCGCCTCTACGCCAAGACCTACGCCACCGAAGCGTCCATCTTCACCATGTGGAGCGAGGCGATCTCTCGCGACGACGAGCTCGGTGGAGTCGCCGCCGCGGTCATCGACGGATCGCGGGCCCGCTTGGCCCGGCACCTCGACCCCCGAGGCTGGGGGGATGCCGACGCCGACGCCATGGTGCTGCTCGTGTTCCTCGACGCCATGACCTCTCACCGCATCACGGCGGCTCGCATCGAGATCATGGCCCAGATGATCGAACGCGGATTGCTCACCGGACCGCCCGACGTCGGTCGCCCGCGGGCCTCGGGCCGCGCCAAGACGGCGGCAAGATCAACGGCTTCCGGGAAGCCCACAACGAAGGCCAAGACCAAGGCCGCGTCGTGAGCGACACCACCGAGGTCGTCGCCATCTCCTACGGCCAGCGGGTGCGGCACCTGGCCACCGAGAACCCCGAGGCCGTCGCCCTGGTGTTCTGCGCCGTCGACGGCACCCAACAACACCTCACGTGGTCGCAACTCGATCGCCGGTCCGATCAGATCGCCCGAGCCCTGGCGCCGCGTGGCGTCGGACCGGCCGACCGCGTGTCACTGCGACTGGTGAACTCACCCGAGCTCGTGGCCTCCGTGCTGGCCGTCTGGAAGCTCGGCGCCGTCCCCGTCCCGGTGCGGTGGGACCTTCCCGACTGGGAGTGCCAGCGAGTGCTCGAGGTCGTCGATGCGGTGGTCGACCTCGGTCCCGACGACCTCCCCTGGCTGATGGCCACGGTCGACGACGAGATCGAGCCGCAGCCCGACGCCGTCTCGCCTCAGACCCACGGGATCTGCAGCAGTGGCTCGACGGGCACACCCAAGGTGATCGTGATCGAGAAGCCCGCCCTCTGGGACGGCGCCGGCGCGGACCCGTTCCCTTCCGGTTGGACCGACATCGCCCGGCCGCAGGTCATCTTGGTGCCGGCGCCGCTCTACCACACCAATGGATTCGCCACGCTGACGAGCCTCCTCGCCGGCGATCAACTCGTTCTGATCGAGCGATTCGACGCCGCCCGCATCGTGGACCTCATCGAAGCCCACCGGGTCACGACCTTCACGGCCACGCCCACCATGCTCCGACGCATCGCCGACCTCCCCGACATCGATCATCGGGACCTCACGTCGCTGGTCTGGATACTCCAGGGCGCCGCCGTCATCGCCCCCTCGCTCGTGCGTCGGTGGATCGAGCTCGTCGGGGCCGAGCGATTTTACATGGCCTACGGCATGACCGAAGGGCTGGGCCTCACCGCCCTGCGCGGGGACGAATGGCTAACCCATCCGGGCAGCGTGGGTCGCGGCTACCGAGATACCGAGATCAAGATCCTCGGCGAGTCCGGTCAGGAGCTCGCCCCCGGCGAGATCGGGGAGATCTTCCTGCGCTGGCCGGCCGGCTTCCTCTACCACTACCTGGGTGGAGCCACTCGGCTGGCCGTGACCGACGACGGGTTCGCCAGCGCTGGCGACCTCGGCTTCGTCGACGACGACGGGTTCCTGCACATCGCCGATCGGAGATCGGACCTGATCATCACCGGCGGAGCCAACGTGTATCCGGCCGAGGTGGAGACGGCCCTGATCGACCACCCCGAGGTCGCCGACGTCGTGGTGATCGGGCTGTCCGATCCTGAATGGGGCCGCCGGGTGCACGCCATCATCGAGCCCCGTGACCCGGCCGCACCACCCTCGGAGGCCGACATCATTGCCTTCGCCAAATCCCGATTGGCGAGCTACAAGGCACCCAAGACCGTGGAGCTGGTCGAGCGGATCCCGCGGAGCGAGGCCACCAAGGTGAGCCGCAAGGCGCTGGTCGACGCCCGCGAGACCTGAGCCGGCGGCCATGACGTCCCCGGCCCGACGACCCCCCGCCCCGCTGCTGGCCGATCGATCGAGCGACGAGTACCAGCCGGTACCCCGCCGACCGGTCGACCGTCATGTCGATCAGATCCTGGCCGGCGTCGACGACGACGCCTCCCAACGGCTGAGCATCGACCCCGGCACCTACTTCGCGAGCCGGTTGGGAACGGCGGCGACGCTGGGCGCCCTCAACGACGCCCATGGGGAGACGTTCTACGACGTGACGGTCGAGGCCACCATCGACCAGGGCGCCGCCGATGAGGTGTTTGCCAGCGCCGGGCCCGTCATTGACGTGCAGACCCATCTGGTGAGGCCGAGCCGGGCCACCACGCAGGCGGCCGACGCCCTGTTCGGTTTCTTGCGGATGGTCGACCCCGATCGTTGGAGCGAGCCCATCGACCTCTCGCAACTCTCAGCACCGGCGTGGGCCGCGTGCGTGTTCGGAGGGAGCGAAACCTCCGTCGCCCTGCTCACCTCCACCCCGGGCGAGTCGGGCACCAATGTGATCGACAACGCCGACATCGCCGCGGCCCGGGAGATCATGGATCGCTACGCCGGGAGCGGTCGGGTCCTCGGCCACACGATCGTCCACCCCAATCTGGGTGCGGCGGAGCTGGACGCCATGGAGAGCTGGCGCAACGATCTGAAGCCGGCGGGGTGGAAGGTCTACACGCTGTGGGATCCGCCCGAGACGCCCGGCCAAGGGTGGTTCCTCGATGACGAGCGTTGGGGCATTCCGTTCCTCGAGAGAGTCCAGGCCCTCGGGCCCCACATCGTGTGCGCCCACAAGGGCATCGCCGGACCCATCCCGGCGGCGGCACCGGCCGCGGCCTCGCCCCGCGACATCGGCCCGGCCGCGGCGCGGTTCCCCGACATCCAGTTCGTCGTCTACCACTCTGGCTACGACGTGGACGTGACCGGAGAGGAAGGCGCCCACGAGGACGACCCGCAACGAGGGGTCAGTCGCTTGGTCACCAGCCTCACCAATGCGGGGATCACCCCCGGGAGCAATGTCTGGGCCGAGCTGGGCTCCACCTGGTTCTTGATGCTGCGACGTCCCCGAGAGGCGGCCCATGTCCTCGGCAAGCTGCTCCTCGCTGTCGGCCCCGAACGGATCCTGTGGGGTACGGACTCGATCTGGTACGGCCCGCCCCAGTTGTTGATCGATGCCTTCCGGGCGTTCACCATCCCGGAGGCCATGCAGGAGCAGTACGGCTATCCCGCGCTCACTCGCGCCGTCAAGGCCGCCATCCTCGGCGCCAACGCCACCCGGTTGTACGGCATCGACGTACCCCCGCAACCCATCGACAACGCCGCCCTGGCCGAGGCCCGCGCCGAACTGAGCCGGCGACTGGCCTAGGTGGCGACGACCGAGGTCGGCAGGCGGCTATTCCTGCACGGCGTAGACGTGCCAGGTGCCGGGCACGCCCTTGAGTTCGTGCTCGCCGCGTTCAGTGAACGCAAAACGTGATCCGACCACCAGATCCTTGACTGTGGACGACACCAGGACCTCGCCCGGTCCGGCGATCGCCGATACCCGTGCTCCGATGTGGACCGCCAGCCCGGCCACGTCGTCACCGCGCACCTCGATCTCGCCGGTATGGATGCCGACGCGCACGGCCACACCGACTGCGGCCAAGGGCTCCCGGATCGCTAAGGCACACTCGATCGCTCGCCCCGGGCTGTCAAAGGTGGCCACGAAACCATCCCCTACGGTCTTGACCTCGCGCCCGCGGTAACGGTCGAGCTGGGTGCGCACGGTCTGGTCGTGGCGGTCAAGCAGGTCTCGCCAGCGTCCGTCCCCGAGCTGGGCGGCACGATCGGTGGAACCGACGATGTCGGTGAACAGCACGGTGGAGAGCACACGCTCGCTCCCGTGACCACGGACGCCCGTGAGGAACTCCTCGATCTCGTCGAGCATCCCGTCCGTTTCGCCAACCCAGTACAGGATGTCGGTGCCCGGCAGTTCGACGTACTGGACGCCGGGAATGTGGTCGGCCATGTAGCGGCCGAGCCCGACCGCATCGAACGGCAGCTCCGAACGTTGGACGATCAGGGTTGGCACCGTCACCTGGGGAAGCAGGTGGCGAACATCGGCCACGAAGAAGTCGTTCCAGAGGGCGCGGGCCATGGCCGGGGTGGCTCCCAGGTTCCCGGCCCGGTCCCACCAGGCACGGAAGGCGGCGTCGTCGACCACGCTCGGGCCCAGGATGGCGATGGCGTCGTCGCCCAACGACACCGCGTCGGGATCCACCACGCGACGCCCCGCGTCGGCGAGCTCCTCGGGCAATCCACACGGGTAGTCGGGTGCCTGCATGACCCGCGCCGACCCGCTCACGATCACCAAGCCGCTCACCCGCTCGGGATGGGCGACGGCCAACGTGAACCCGGCGGCAGTATGTAAGAACGGTGCGAATATCGCCGCTCGCTCGGAGCCGACCGCGTCCAACACGGCCAGAGCGTCCTGAGCCCATTGCTCTCGCGTCGGTGGCGCCGATGCCGACCCGCGGTCGGAGAGTCCAACTCCCCTGACGTCGAAGCGGATCAGACGTCCAAACGAGGCCAGGCGACGCTGGAACCGAGCCAACGAAGGCTCCTCATCCAGGCAGTCGATGGGAAGCGACCACCCGGTGAACAGGAGCAGATCGAGGGGCCCATCACCGACCACCTGGAAGGCGATATCGACGTCACCAGATTTCGCATAGCGAGTCCTGGTGCTGGAAGCCACGGCGAGAAGCTATCGGGCCATCCCGCCGGGCGCTCCCGGTCAGGAGGTTGCCCGCCCGGTAAGTTGCCCGCGTGGAGCGTGACGTCGTCTCGTATTGCCGCATCTGCGCGGCGGCGTGTGGCATCACCGTGACCGTCGACGGTGACCAGGTGGTGCGGGTGCGGGGCGACGCCGACCATCCGGTCTCACGGGGCTACACCTGCAGCAAGGGTCGGGGCCTGACCGAGTGGCACCATGCGTCCGGTCGGCTCGATCGCCCCCGACTCCGCGGCGCCGACGTCGCGTGGCCCGTGCTGCTCGACGACCTGGCGGCCACCCTCAGCGCAACGATCGACGCCCACGGCCCCGAGGCGGTGGCGCTCTACCTGGCCACTGGCATGGCCTACGACGCCGCCGGCCAGATCGCCGCCGTCAGCTGGCTGGCGTCGATCGGCAGCCACGCGTTCTACACCGCGGCCACCGTCGACAACGCGCCGGTGCTGGTCGCCGCTGAACTGGTGACGGGCAACGCCATGTTGAGCCCGGTGTGGGACGTCGACGCCCATGGCCTCCTGGTGGTGGTCGGTTCCAACCCGGTCGTGTCCCACGGCTACGGCACCGCCATCCCCGACCCCGTTCGCCACCTTCGCGACCACCGCGCCGGTGGCGGCCGGCTGTGGGTCATCGACCCTCGCCGAACCGAGACGGCGGCGCTCGCCGACGTCCACATGGCGGTGCGGCCCGGCGCCGACGTGGCCGTGCTGGCGGCGGTCGCCTCCGCCCTGCTGACCGAGGGTGCCGACCCGGTAGAGACGCGCCAGTACTGCACCACCGAGGATCTGGCGGCCCTGCGGGACGGCTTGGCACCGTTCACCGTCGAGCGCGCCGCGCTCATGGCCGACATCGATCCGGGCGCGCTCCACCAGCTCATCGCCGACGTACGGGGCCACCGGGGACGGCTGGCCGTGCTCTGCGGCACGGGAACGACCATGGCCCTCGACGGGGTGCTGGTCGAGTGGCTGCGATGGGTGCTGCTGATCCTCACCGGCTCGCTCGATCGACCCGGCGGCATGCGCTTCCAGGACGGGCCGCTGGGCCGCCTGCGCCCTCCTCGCCGGGATGGCAACGGAGGCGGCGGCGCCCCCCGGCCGGGACCGACCAGCCGGCCCGAGCTGACCCGCGTGGTGGGGCAGATGCCCGCCGTGGCCCTGGCCGATGAGATCGAGGCGGGCCTTGTCCGTGCCCTCGTGATCACCGGCGGCAACCCCATCGGCGCGCTCCCCCGGCCCGACCGGATGCGCGCCGCGCTGGCCAGCCTCGACGCGCTCGTCGTGGTGGACGTCGCCGAGAGCGAGCTCACCGCCATGGCCACCCACGTCCTGCCGGCCACCGGGCAACTCGAGCGGGCTGATCTCCTGTTGGCGGCCAACCTCTCGGTCCGATCGGGCGCCCAGGCCACCCGGCCGGTGGTCGCTGCGGGGGCCGACCGGCGCCCGGTGTGGTGGATGTTGGGCTCTCTGGCGCGGCGCATGGGTGGCGATGTGCTCGGGGGGGCGGACCCGGACACCCTCACCGATGAGCAGTACCTCAAGGGGCTCATGGCCCGATCCTCGCTGGACGCCGAGGCCGTCTTCGCGACCGGGCCACGGGGGGTGGACGTACCCGCGGACTACGGGTGGGTGCACGCCACCATGTTGCCGGGTGGCCGGTGGCGCATCGCTCCGACGATTCTCCTCGAGCGCCTGGCCGCCTACGGCCCCGCAGTCCGACCCGCACCGCCGGCGAGCACGGCCGATCCGACACCGATGGAACTGGTGGTCATCCCCCGACGAGAGGTCGCCTGGAGCAACTCGGTGCGCTACGCGGGCTCCGGGTCCGAGCCGGTTGTTCGCGTCCATCGCGGCGATGCCGAGCACGCCGGTCTCGCCGACGGCGACCGCGTCCAGATCACCAGCCGCCATGGCCACATGATCGCCACCGCAACCATCGATACCCAGGCGCGCCCCGGCGCCGTGTCCATCACCCATAGCCGAGAGGCCCCCGGACCCGGTTGGCTGACGTCCACGACGGTCGACGTCGATCCGTTGACGGCAATGCCCCACGCCTCGGGCCTGGCGATCACCCTCACGCGCGTCGAGCCGTAGTCATCGCGTTAAGCGCGCGAGTGAGCGCGGCGGTTAGCGCGGGAGGCCGAGGCCGCGCTGGGCGATGATGTTGCGCTGCACCTCACTGGTTCCGGCGTAGATGGTGGTGCCCAGGGAGAAGCGCAACGTGTGCTCGATCCGGCCTCCCTCGGGGGCGGTCGGATCGAAGTAGCTGCGCAGGGCATCGGCGCCCACCAGTTCGGTGAGGTTCTGGGCCGCCCGCTCCAGCGCCTCCGAGCTGTAGAGCTTGGCCATGGGTCCCTCCGCTTCGGGGACGACGCCCGTCTCGGCGATCCAGACACTGCGGCGTTGGAGGAGTCGCGACACCTCGAGGTCGGTGGCGGCCCGCGCCAGGCGAGCCCGGACCTCCGGGTCCTCGATACGAGGGCGACCCTCGGCGTCGGTCGCCGAGGCGGCCCAGGCTTCGGTGTGGTGGATGAGCCGAGCGAGGTGCGAGGCGAAGCCGGTGGAGTGCTCGTCTTGGAGAAACACGGTCATGACTCGCCAGCCACCGTCGACATCGCCGATCCTCCACGCGTCGGGGATGTGGACATCGGAGTAGTAGGTGATGTTGGTGCGTTCCCCCGACATGGTGAACACGGCCTGCACCTCGACGCCCGGGTGCTTCAGCGGCACCAGGAACGTGGTCAAGCCCTTGTGCTTGGGGACATCCGTGTTGGTGCGGGCCAGGAGGAACACGTAGTCGCCGATGTGGGCGTTGGTGGTGAACATCTTCTGACCGTTGATGACCCACTCATCACCGTCGCGCACGGCCCGGGTCTGGGCGTTGGCCACGTCGGAGCCGGCCTCGGGCTCGGACAGCCCGAGGCAGATGATGATTTCGCCCTGCAGCGCCGGTCGGAGGATCTCCGCCTTCTGTTCATCGGTACCCAACTCGTGGACGACCTTGGCGATCATCATCGTCGTGCCCATCCCATAGCTGGGCCCGTCGACGCGCTGGATCTCCTCGTTGTAGGCGATGGCCTCGAGTGGATGCCGGCCCTGCCCACCCCACTCGACGGGCCACCGGAGCGCCAGCCATCCGCGGTCGGCCACCGCCTTGGTGAAGGCCTCGTCGTGGTTGGTCCCGGTGCGGTAGAGCTTCTCCTCTAGTTCGGGGGTCATCTGCTCGGCCATGAACTCCCGGACTTCCTCACGGAAGGCGTCGCTGTCGTCGCCTAAGCGGAAATCCATCGTCACGCCTCCCGGACCGCGTCGACGGGGCCGTAGCGACGATCGGCGACTCGTCGGTAGGTCAGTTCCGGATCGCCGTAGACGTTGGCCCAGCCCCGCGCCCGCCGGTAGTAAAGCTGGATGTCGTACTCCATCATGAACCCGTAGCCGCCGTGGAAGTGGAGACTCCGATAGGTGGCATCCCGAGCCGTCTCATAGGCGAAGGCGAAGGCCATGGCCGCCAATTCGGCCGCCCGGTCGGGGTCCTCGTCGACGGCCCAGGCCGCTTCGTAGGCCAACAGGCGGGCGCCATCGACCGCCGCCGCGCTGTCGGCCAGGCGGTGAGAGATGGCCTGGAAGGTCCCGATGGGCACACCCCAGGCCTTGCGCTCCTTCACGTACTCCACGCCGATCTCCAGGGCACGAGCAGCGATGCCGACCAAGGCCATGGCGGTGAGTGCCATCCACTCGTCGACGGCTCGATCGTGGGCCAGCCGAGCCGCATCACCATTCGCCAACACGCTCACCGAGTCGGTCAGCACCACATCGGCGAGCGGCATCGACGCCAGGTTCTCAACCACCGTGCGGGACACATCGAGCGGCACCAGCAGCAACCGATCGTCGGCCCGCACCACGGCAGCGTCGGCCACCGAGCCACCCGGGATCAGGCCGGCCACCCCGTTGGACGCCGCTCGAGGAGCGAACGTGATGAGCCGACCCCCGCTCAGCGCCTCGGCCAACGGAGCCGCGCCCGCCGCATTGAGACGGGCCAGGAGGCGGGCCGCCACCTGCGTCTCGATGACCGGCACGGCGGCCACGAAGCGACCCTGTTGTTCGGCCACGACAGCGAGGTCGAGAAAGGAGGCCCCCCAGCCGCCATCCGCCTCGCTCACCGCCATGAGGAGCACCCCGAGGTCGGCCAACCGCTTCCAGAGATCGGGGTCGAACCCTACGGCCTCGGTGGCGCGCACCTGCTCAGGCGATGAGTGATTGGAATAGAGCCCGCTGAACGCATCGACCAGTTGGTCTTGCTCTGGGCTGAACCGAAGATCCATCAGCGACTCAGCGTCGCGCGCCCGACGACGCGGCCAACAGGTCGGTGGCCTTGGTCTTGCCCGCGGCACTCCCCGCTTTGGCCCGGGCCTGGATGGAGACATCGTGCCCCACGGCTCGGGACCGCAGCGCCCCCACGGTGCAGTTCTCCTTGCCACCGAGCACGGAGAACGGGTCGTAGGAGAAGTGCTTCATGGCGTTGAGATGGGTGATCCGGTCGATGTCGTGGTCGGACATATCACCGAGCGAGGCCGCCAAGGTCTCCGGCGCCGTGGGCCAAGTCGAATCGGAGTGGGGGTAGTCGCATTCCCACATCACGTTGTCCATGTCGAGAAACTCGCGGGATGCGACCCCGAACTTGTCATCGATGAAGCAGGTCAGCACGTGCTCGTTGAACACCTCGCTGGGCAGCTGATCGCCGAAGTCCTGCCCGGTCCACAGGTGATGGCGGCCGTAGTTGTAATCGACGCGTTCGAGGAAGTACGGAATCCAGCCGATGCCGCCCTCGGAGAGCGCCACCTTGAGGTCGGGGAACCGGCGCAACACCGGCGACCACACCAGGTCGGCCGCCGCCTGCACGATGTTCATCGGCGTCAGGGTGATGAGGCAATCCATCGGGGCGTCATCGGACGTGATGACGAGGGCCGAGGAGGATCCGATGTGCATGCACACCACGACCTGCTCTTCGCTGCACGCTTTCCAGAACGGATCCCAGTGGTCGGAGTGGATACTGGGCCAGCCGAGCTTGGAGGGGTTCTCGGAGAACGTCACCGCGTGAGCACCCTTGGCGGCCGTGCGCCGTACCTCGGTGGCCAGCACCTCCGGATCCCAGATGGCCGGGAGCGAACAGGGCATGAACCGGCCCGGATGGGTGCCGCACCATTCGTCGATGTGCCAGTCGTTGTAGGCCTGGACCATGGCCAAGGCGACCTTCTTGTCCTCGGTCCGGGCGAACAACTGGCCGCAGAATTGGGGGAAGGACGGGAAGCACAACGAACCCAACACGCCGTTGGCGTCCATGTCCTTCACCCGCTCGTCGATGTCGTAGCAGCCCTTGCGCAGCTGGTCGAACGACGTCGGCTCGATGCCGTACTCCTCCGGGGGGCGCCCGGCCACGGCGTTGAGCGCCACGTTGGCCAGCTCCTGACCCTCATAGAGCCAGGCGTCAGTGCCATCGGCCCGCGTGATGAACTTGGGGGCGAGGTCCAGGTACCTGGCGGGCAGGTGCCCCGCAAAAAGATCGGGCGGTTCGACGACGTGATCGTCGACGCTCACCATCACCATGTCGTTGATGTCCATCGGTCCCCCCGAGGTCGGCGTGTGGGGCGCAGGCTAGTGGCTCCGCGAGCTCTTGACTGCTCGACGGGGGACGGTCATTGTCGTGCGGATGAGTGATCTCAGGGACCTTCTCGCCGTGCTCGATCTCTCTCCGGTCAGCGAAGGCCGGTTCTCCGCCCGCTCGCTCGACGAGGGCCACGGGGTCGTCTTCGGCGGTCAACTGCTGGCTCAGACCGTGGTGGGGGCGGCCGCGGCGATGCCCGACAAGGAGGTGAAGTCGGTGCACACCGTCTTCGCCCGCGGGGCGGCCATGGACCAGCCACTTGAGATCGACGTCGACGTCTTGCACCAGGGTCGAGCGCTCGGCAGCGCCAGCGTGACGATCCACCAGGGGGACCGGCTGTGCACCCGTTCGACGGCGCTGCTCCACGCTCCTGATGCTGACCTCATCCGCCATGCGCCCTCCATGCCCGCGGTCGGAACGCCGGAGGGGCTGACCCGCCGACCGGTGGCATCGTGGTGGGATCTGCGCATCGTCGACGAGGTGGACATCGCCGATCCCGACCTCGTCGGGCCCGCGGAGCTGGGGGTCTGGTCACGCGTCCCCGATGCTCCGGACGACCCCACCATCAGCCAGGCCCTGTTGGCCTATATGAGTGACGGGTTTCTCATCGGCACCGCCATGCGGCCCCACGCCGGGGTTGGTCAGTCCCAGGCCCATGTGAGCATCTCGACCACGGTGTTGAGCCACACGCTGACCTTCCACGAGCCCTTCGACGCCCGCCAGTGGCTGCTTCTGTGGCACGAGAGTCCCTATGCCGGTCGGGGTCGGGGCTACGGCCGCGCCGACGTGTTCACCGAGGACGGCGCGCTCGTCGCATCGTTCGTGCAGGAGAACATGATTCGGGCCTTCGCCGATGGCCAGGCCCCCGCCGCCGGCCAGCGTTCGAAGCACTGACGCCAAATGACCCGAATCGGCGTAGGAAGTGGTCGCCCTGGCGACCACTTCCTACGCCGGTTCAGGTGGGTTCCTACGCCGGTTCAGGTGGGTTCCTACGCCGGTTCAGGTGCGTTCAGGAAGTTGGGGTGGCGAAATCGAGGTCCTGGCTGGCGACCGTTCCGCCCGATCGCCCGGGCGCCGTCTCGTACGTCCAGTAGAGGTTCGTGTGAGCGATGACCTGCTCGGGCGGCGGCGCGCCCCATTGGGTCTGGTCCTCAGTCGTGTGGGCATCGCTGACCAGCGTGGCGTCATAGCCTCTGACGACCGCGCCGTGAAGGGTCGAGCGACTGCACGCATCCGTCTGGGCGCCGACGACGACGAGGCGCCCGACGCCGAGGTCCGACAGCACCGCTTCGAGGCTGGTGGCCTCGAAGGCGTCGCCGTAGTGCTTCTCGACGAGGGGTTCGGCGTCATCGGGACTCAGTTCGGGAACGATCCGCCAATCAGCGCCGCCCCGCGCCAACTGCTCGTCGGAGTGCTGGACCCACACCACGGGGACCTGTTCTTGCCGTGCCTTGGCCACCAGTTGTCCGACGGTGGCGACGACGGCGTCGCGCTCGTGAGCCCCTTCGACGACGCCGATCTGGACGTCGATGACGAGGAGTGCGGTGTTCGGCCGGTTCTCGAGTGTGGTCATGACGTCCCTCCTGATCAGCCGATGGGGTTGCGCACGTCGGCGATGCGAAACGCGTCCATGAGGCCATCGGCGTCGTCGCTCGGCCCTTCGTAGGCGACCTCACCGCGGTCCAAAACGATGACCCGGTCAGCGACGTCGAGCGCGTGACGGATGTGCTGCTCGATCACGACCAAGGACGTGCCCGACTCCTTGATCTGCATCAGCACCTCATAGACCTCGTCGGTGATGATGGGAGCCAACCCCAGGGAGAGCTCGTCGGCGATCAGCACCCGAGGCTCGAGCACCAGCACCCGCGCCAACGTGAGCATCCGTTGCTCGCCCCCCGACAACGACCCGGCCAGCTGGCTCTGGCGATCGCCCAAACGGGGAAACAGCTCATAGACCCGCCCCAACGCGGTGGCCACCCCCCGCCGACCGAACTTCTTGCGGAACGCCAGCGTCAGATTTTCCTCGACCGTCAGCGTGGCGAAGACCGAGCGACCCTCGGGGGCGTGC
>Ga0209068_10000359_pt1 | contig 25237 bp, 21 predicted proteins | sample ColStrG_CSR_2012_FD_187200 | JGI IMG/M metagenome (GOLD analysis project Ga0209068, IMG submission 187200) | Freshwater sediment microbial communities in response to fracking from Pennsylvania, USA - Cold Stream Run_MetaG_CSR_2012 (SPAdes)... | ecosystem: Environmental > Aquatic > Freshwater >...
GCGTGCAGCCCTCTTTCCCGTTCTCCGCCGTGGACGTGATCTCGGCACCGATCCCCTCGAACTGGCCGCTGATGCCCTGCAGGCTCTGGCGATACTCGGCGGATGACAGGTATGCGGAGAAGGGGTCGCCGAGAGACTGGATCATCCCGCGGATCGCACCCTGGACGAGCGTCGTCCGGTCGACCGCTCCGCCGGCGTACCGATCGTTGATCGAGTGGTACGCCTCCCAGAATGGCTGGAACGCGGCGGCATCCGAGGTCGGCGTCCCGGGATCGGAGGCGGCCTGCCGACCGACGGTGTAGCCGGACACGAACAGGGCGGATCCGGCGAAGATCGCGACGACCGCGATGGAGATCGACAGGAGCGGGAGCCGGCGGCGTGGGGTCTGGGAGTCGGGCCGAGAAGGCGGCTCGGGACGAGCGGTCAGTGGCGGTGGATGGGGCTCTTGTGCGGAGGCGTCGGGGTCGGCAAGAACCATTGCTCAGTTCCGTCCTGCATGTCATATCCGGGAAAGGGCGCTCAGGGTACACCGGGTCCCGCGCGGAGGCGGAGGCCTCGGATGACCATACGTCCCGGGACGGTCAGCGGATGAGGTACGTCCGAACGGACAACCACGAGCCGAGGATCCCGAGTCCGACCCCTGCGCCCATGACCAGCGCCACGAGGTCGCGCGTGAGCGACCCGAACTGGAGCGGCAGGACTCGGAAGAAGTCGGCCATGAACGCGCTAAGCGGGTCGGCGACCGCGGCTAGGATGCCGAGCGTCAGGAGCGACCCGAGTAACCCGACGAACGCGCCCTCGAACACGAACGGCCACCGGATGAATGCGTCCGATGCGCCGACCAGGCGCATGACCTCGATCTCCTCGGCGCGCGCGAGGACGGCCAGCCGGATGGTGTTGATGATGATGAACAGCGCGATGACCCCGACGATGACGAGCACGACCGTGCCTGCCGTCCGGAGGATGCTGGTGACGGTCAGGACCCGATTGACGAGGTCCTCGATGTTGATGACGTTGCGGATGCTCGGATCGCCGCGCAGGGCATCGCCCACGATACGGACCTGCGACGGATCGACCAGCTTGACCTCCATGCTCGCGTAGAGCGGGTTGGCGTCGAGGTAGCGGGTGAGGTCCTCGCGACCCTGGGCCTGCATGGATGCACGGAATCGGGTGAGTGCGTCGTCCCGGCTGACATAGTTGACCGAGGCCACCTGTGGCATCGCCTTGACCTGCGCCGTCAGCGCGGCCACCTGGGTGTCGGTGGCGTTGGGCTGGAGGTAGGCGACGACCTCGACCTTCTGCTCGGTGAACTGGAGGCCTGCCAGGAGGCCGGTCTGTATGATCCAGAAGCCCGCGAGGAGCAGCAGCATCAGGACCATCGTCGCCGTCGCGGCGAGGCTCATGACGGCGTTGCGCCAGAAGCCCTGCCAGGCGCGGGTGAGGCTGAACAGGACGAACGAGATCATCGTTCAGTCCTCGCGGTGGTAGGCGCCACCGATCTCGTCGCGGATGATGCGGCCTTCTTCGAGCGCGACGACCCGCTTGCGCAGGGCGGTGACGACCTCCGCGTTGTGGGTCGCCATCATGACCGTGACCCCCAGCTCGTTGATCCGCAGCAGGAGCTGCAGGATCTCCCAACTGATGAGTGGGTCGAGGTTGCCCGTGGGTTCGTCAGCGATGATCAGGCGCGGGTCATGCACGAGGGCACGGGCGATCGCTGTCCGCTGCTGCTCGCCGCCCGACAGCTGCGACGGGACCTGCTCGGCCTGCTGCGTCAGTCCGACGAGTGCGAGGACCCGGTCCACCGCCGGCCGGATCCTGCGCCGTGGCGTGCCGGTCACCTCGAGCGCGAAAGCGACGTTCTCCCAGACCGTCTTGGACGGCAGGAGCTTGAAGTCCTGGAAGATGATGCCGATCTTGCGCCGCATCTTGGGCACCTGGCGTCGGCCGAGCTTGGCCACGTCCTGGCCGTCGAGGACGACCGCGCCTCGCGAGGCGACTTCGTCGCGGATGAGCAGCTTGATGAGCGTGGACTTGCCTGCACCGGACGGCCCGACGAGGAAGACGAAGTCGCCCTCGGGGATGACGAGGTCCACATCGCGCAGGGCGACCTTGCCGTTGGGGTACTCCTTGGTCACGTCATGCAGCACGAGGACGGCTCGTTCCTGCTTGGCCTGATCCCGGCTCCGGCCAAGGACGCGGCTGCGGATGGAGCGCGAGGCGCTCCGCGCTGGGGCGACGGTCACATTCGGCTCCGCGGGCGAGGCTTCCGACGGTCGGATTCGCCGATCGTCACGATCTCACGACTCCGGCCACGGGCACGACAAAGGGGAGCCACATCGGAGTCGAGGCTACCACCCGAGCGGTCCTGCGGCAAACGTGACATCCGGTGCCTCGCCGCACCGGACCTTCGTCCCGGCCCGGGTGGCCAGATGTGGTCCGCGAACAGGTCGTCGACGAGGCCGCCTGGCGAGCTGAGCCCGCGGCCGGCCCGTTCGACGTTGCCGTCAACAGCTGGGTCGTCGGGCGGACATCTGGCAGGATCCACGATCCTGGTCGGGCGCGATCCACGCTCAGGGCGGTCGGCGAGCGATAGGGACCGCCCGACGAGCGCTCACCTGGCGGGCGACGGTCACACGCCGACTGCCGCCGCCGATCCCAGCCGGTCGTCCGCCGCGACGTCGCTGGACAGGTCCCCGACGTCCTGGACAGGTCCCCGCCGTCAACGACGTGTCCATGAATCACGCCTAGAGGAGGCCCGGCGAATTCGGCAGGTACCGTGAGAAGTCCGCGAACGGCTCGTCCCAGCACAGGAGGACCGGGAAAGTGTCCAGCCGGAAGCCTGCGGCAAGCGCCGTCACGACCGCTCGATCGGCCGCGCCGCCGACCCACAGCGCGAACGCCCCGCGCGGGACGACGACCGAGGTCAGATGCCCCAGCACGGGACCGAGCAGCGCCTGGTCGCGAACCGCCACGGGCCCGACCCGTCCGGCCTCGCCCGCGTAGCCGTAGCCGACCGGCATCCCGTCCGGTCCGCGGTAGAGCCAGCCACGACGCGATTCGGTGCGCAGGAAGCGATGGTCGATCGGATGGGCCACTCCCAGGAGCTCGCGGTCGAGTGTGTCGACCGCGTCGGCCAGGAGGCGATGACCCTGACCGCCCGGTGGACCCGCCGCGATCTCGTCGAAGGCCAGCGGGACGACGCCCGACGGCAGGTCGCCGAACGCCTCGGGGCGCTGGGGCAGGCCGGACAGGTTCAGCAGCGGCATCCGCGGCACCATCCCGAGCTTGGCATAGAGCGCATTTGAGATCGGCTGGGCGCTATCCGCGGCAACGGCCCGGATGATCCCGGGATCGGTCGGCACGATCCGACCGATCAGCTCGCGCCCGAGGCCGGACCCCTGGAACTCCGGCAGAAGGAACAGCATCGACAGGTACCACAGTCGCTCGCGCACGGTCGCCGCCGCGAACGCGACGATCTCCTCGGCATCACCCGGCCGCGTCGCGACGATGAACCGGTCCGGGTCGGTGGACTGGAGGTGCGCATACAGGCGGGTGAGCGGACCGAACTCGAGTGGGAGCTCAGCCTGACCGAGGCGACCGATGTAGTCGTTGATGGCGATCCGCCAGATGTTCGCGCAGGCGACGATGTCTTCGAAGCGTGCCGGTCGGACGGTCAGTCCTCGCATCGCCGCCACGGTCTGCGCGTCCCCGGTCACGAAGGCACGGCCTCCTCGCCGATGTTCCGTTCCAGTTCGGCCTGCATGAATGCGTCCAGATCGCCATCGAGGACCGCGCCCGTGTTCCCCGTCTCGTAGCTGGTCCGCAGGTCCTTGACCATCTGGTACGGGTGCAGCACGTAGCTGCGGATCTGGTTCCCCCAGCCGGCCTCGACGTGCTCGCCCTTGAGCTTGCGGACCTCCTCCTCCTTTTCCTCGAGGGCGCGCTCGAGGAGCCGAGACTTGAGGACCTTGATCGCCATTTCCTTGTTCTGGGTCTGGCTGCGCTCGTTCTGGCTCTGGGCGACGATCCCGGTCTTCAGGTCGGTCAGGCGAACCGCGGAGTCGGTCTTGTTGACGTGCTGCCCGCCGGCGCCCTGCGACCGGAAGGTGTCCACCCGGATCTGGTCCCAATCGAGCTCGATCTCGACGTCGTCGTCCGCCTCCGGGAGGACCTCGACGAGAGCGAACGTCGTCTGGCGTCTGTTCTGCGAGTCGAACGGGCTGATGCGAACCAGGCGATGGACACCCCGCTCGGCGCGTAGCCAGCCGTACGCTCGCCGGCCATTGACCGCCACGGTCACGCTCTTGAGGCCGGCCTGCTCCCCTTCCTGCTGGTCGACGATCTCGGTCGGGAAGCGGTGCCGCTCCGCCCAGCGGAGGTACATCCGCAGGAGCATCTCGGTCCAGTCGGTCGCCTCGGTCCCGCCGGCGCCGGCGCTGATCGACAGGAGCGCCGGACGCTCGTCGTGCTCACCTGCGAACATGAGCGCAGTGCGCTCGCGTTTGAAATGAGTCTCCAGCGCAGCGAAGTCGCGCTCGAGTTCGGCCTCGAGCTCGGCATCTGGGGCCTCGTAGAGCAGATCGACCGCGGCCAGCAGGTCGTCGGCGCGGGCCAGGAGCTCCTGCCACGTGGCGATCTCGGTGCGGAGGCCGTCGGCCTCTCGGAGCACCTTCTGGGCTGAACGCCCGTCGTCCCAGAACCCGGGTTCCTGGGTCAGCGCCTCGATGTCGGCGACGCGCGCCTCTTTGGTCTCGAGGTCAAAGATGCCCCGAGGTCGACCGGATCCGTTCGGCCAGGTCCCGGATGGCGGCGGCCTCCACCTAGTTCCGGGCCTGCAGATCCTGGAGCAGGATCGGGCGCAGCTCGATGAGCCGCAGCGCCGTCTTGCTTCGGGCGACGACGGGGTTCACGCACGGGCAATAGGAGTTGTGCGGGCAGACGCCACAGTTGCCGTCGCAGTCGAGCGCCGCGGCATAGCTGCAGGAACGGCAATCACGCTCGCAGGCGATGAGATCGACGAACGATGCTTCCTCGGCCTGCTTCACTGATCCCCCTCTCTGTGCTCGGGCAGCGCGAATCGGAAACGTTCTGTGGCGTCGCCGGACCCTGGGGAGGCCCGATAAGTGCGGGTTTTGGCACAGTATACGGGGCCAAACCCGTGCCGCCAAGAGGGAATTCAGTTCCAGGACGACTGGAGCGTCTGAGGGAACGGCCTATTCGTCGGCGCCCGCCAGGAAGTAGCGCGCGAGCGCACCGAGCTCATGGATGGTGGCGTCCATCCGACCGACGGGGTCGTTCTCGATCGGGCTCGTGGACGTGGGGGAGCTCCACGCAACGATGCCCTGGTCGTGGGCCATCCGCAGGACCCGGAGCATGTGCGGCCGGTCCGACACGAACACCGCGTTGCCGAGCCCGCGCTTGCGCAGGAGCGCGCTGACCGAGTGGATCGACTCCTGGGTCGTGCGGCTCTGGTCCTCCGTGAGGATCGCATCCGACGGCACTCCCCGAGCCATCGCGTAGGCCCGCCCGGAGGCCGCCTCGGTGGTCCGGTCACCGTCGGCCTTGCCGCCGGTCACGATGAAGACTGGCGCGACGCCGGCGAGGTAGAGGGCGACCGCGTGATCGAGTCGCGCGGCGTAGACCGGCGACGGCCGGCCGTCGTATTGGGCCGCCCCCATGACAACGATCGCATCGGACCGTCGCTGCTGGTCCAGCTGTCCCTGCGTCCAGATGCGGTAGGTCGTATACCCCACGATGACGACCAGCCCGATCCCGCCGAGGACGACGACCAGGCCCAGGTCGCGCGCGACGGAACGCTGCTTCACCTTGACCCCCGTGGATGAACCTGACGAGACGTCGTCAGCGACCGTGGCACTTCTTGTATTTCGCGCCGGATCCGCACCAGCATTGGTCGTTCCGCCCGATCCGGGCACCGGACGGCGTGAAGCCGGGCTTGGGGCCGCCGGCCGATGGACCCGCGCCGCCGCCCGAGGCCCCAACCGGCTCGTCTCCCAGCGATTCCCGCATGGGACGGGGGGCCGGCGTGGCGGGTCCACCGCGAAGGATCGCCGAGCCACCAGCGGCCGCGGTCGTCGTCGTGGCGCCGGCTGCGACGAGGTCACCGCCCGGTGCCCCAGCCGCCGCGGCGCCCGCGGCCACTCCGGTCCGTGACCCGTTCGAGCCGTTGCCGGCGGTCAGCGACGCCGCTCCCCGGGCGAGCGAGGCGGCCACCGCCGGATCGCCGCCTGCAGGCTCGACCGGCTGGCGCGTGACCGTCACCCGGAAGATGGAGCTGGCGACGCCGTGCCGGATCAGACCGCGAAGCTCGTCGTACAGCTGGAAGGCCTCGCGCTTGAATTCGTTCAGCGGGTCCTGCTGCGCGTAGCCGCGCAGGCCGATGCCGCGGCGCATGTCGTCGAGCTCGGTGAGGTGCTCGACCCACAGCGAGTCGATGGTCCGGATGAGGACGAGGCGCTCGACCGTCTTCCAGTCCTCCTCGCCGACCTCGGTCGCCTTGGCCGCGAGCTTCTCGTCGGCCAGGTCGCGGATGTGCTCCGTGATCGTGTCCTTGCTTCGCAGCTCCCACAGATCGTCCGCAGAGGTGCCATCACCGGTCAGCCCCATCGCGATGAGCGCAGCGGACAGGCCATCGAGATTCCACTCGCCGGGGTCCTCGCCCACGAGATGGATGTCGGCCAGGGACTCGACCTCGTCGTCGAGGAACGACTGGACCGTCTCGGTCAGGTCCTCGTTGTTGAGGACCTTGTCGCGCTCGGCGTAGATCGTCTCGCGCTGCTTGTTGATGACGTCGTCGTACTCGACGACGCGCTTGCGGATGTCGAAGTTGAAGCCTTCGACGCGGCTCTGCGCGGATTCGATGGTCCTGGACACCATCCGCGACTCGATGGCGACGTCGTCGTCGAGGCCGAGCCGTTCCATGAGTCCGGTGACCCGCTCGCTGGCGAACCGCTTCATGAGGTCGTCGTCGAGCGACAGATAGAAGCGCGATGAGCCCGGGTCGCCCTGGCGGCCGGCGCGACCGCGGAGCTGATTGTCGATCCGGCGGGAGTCGTGTCGCTCCGTGCCGATGATGTGCAGGCCACCGGCCGCCACGACCCGATCGTGGTCCTCTTCGGTGATCGCCCTCGCGTCGGCAAGGGCCGCCTCATATGTCTCCTTGTCCACCTCGGCCGGGTTGAGGCCGCGCTTATGGAGCGTCTCCGACGCGAGACCGACGGGATTGCCGCCCAGCAGGATATCCGTGCCACGACCGGCCATGTTGGTCGCGATGGTCACGGCGCCCGACCGACCGGCCTGGGCGACGATTGGGGCTTCCTTCTCGTGGAACTTGGCGTTGAGGGTCTCGTGTTTGATGCCCCGACGCTTGAGCATCGTCGAGAGCATCTCGGACTTCTCGACCGTCACGGTCCCGACCAGGACCGGCCGGCCCTCCTCGGTCATCTCGACGATCTCGTCGATGACCGCGTTGAACTTTGCCGGTTCATCGCGATACACGAGGTCCGCGAAATCCTCGCGGACCATCTCGCGGTGGGTCGGGATCCCGACGACCTCGAGCTTGTAGATCTTGTGGAGCTCCTCGGCCTCGGTCATCGCCGTGCCGGTCATCCCGGATAGCTTGTCGTAGAGGCGGAAGTAGTTCTGGAAGGTGATCGTGGCGAGGGTCACGCTCTCGCGCTGGACGCGCAGCCCCTCCTTGGCCTCGATGGCCTGGTGGAGGCCCTCACTCCAGCGCCGGCCCGGCATCTGACGACCGGTGAACTCGTCGACGATGATGATCTCGCCATCCTTGACGATGTAGTCGCGGTCGCGCTTGTACAGCGCATGCGCACGGAGCGCCTGCTCGAAGTGACGGGCGAGCCGCGGGTCGGCGTCGTACAGGTTCTCGACCCCGAGCCAGCCCTCCATCTTCTCGACGCCTTCCTCGGTCGAGGAGACGGCCTTGTCCTTGAGGTCGATGAAGAAGTCGCCGCCCTCCTCCTCACCCTCGGGGCGTTCCTTGAGGCGCGGCACCAGCCGGGCGAATGTGAAGTAGAGGTCGGCCGACTCCTCGGCCTGGCCGCTGATGATCAGCGGCGTCCGCGCCTCGTCGATGAGGATGTTGTCGACCTCGTCGACGATCGCGAAATAGCGCTCTCGCTGGACTCGCTGGTCGAGCTCGAGCACCATGTTGTCGCGCAGATAGTCGAACCCATACTCGTTGTTCGTGCCGTAGGTGATATCGGCGGCGTACGCCTCGCGGCGGGTGACCGGACGAAGGTTGATCAGCCGCTCATCGGTCGTCGGGTAGTCGGGTTCGAAGACGAACGACGCATCGTGGGTGATCATCCCGACGCTTACGCCGAGGAAGTGGAACACGGGGCCCATCCACTGCGGGTCGCGGCGGGCCAGGTAGTCGTTGACCGTCACGACGTGGACGCCGCGCCCGGCCATCGAGTTCAGGATCGCGGCCAGCGGCGCGACGAGGGTCTTGCCCTCGCCCGTCCGCATCTCGGAGATCTTGCCTTGGTGGAGGACCGCGGCGCCTTCGAGCTGGACGTCGAAGTGGCGCATCCCAAGGGTCCGCTTCATCGCCTCGCGGGTCATCCCGAAGACCTCCGGCAGGACGTCGTCGAGGGCCGTCTGGAGGCGGGCGTTCTCGCGCTTGCGGCGATCCGCCTTCAGCTCCCGCCGGCGCTCGGGGTCAGGGTGGTGGAGTTCGTCGTCGGACGGTTCGTCCGGTGCCGCGGCTTCCAGGACCTCCGCCTTCAGTTCGGCGAAGGTGGCGCGGATCTCGTCGTCCGAAAGCGCCTCGTATTCGGGCTCGAGCGCGTTCGTCTCGTCGACCAGGGGGAGCAGGCGTCGGATCTCGCGGTCGTTCGAGTCGACGAATCGGTTCAGGAATCTCATGACACGCCTGAGTATAGGCGAGGCTGCGCCTGAGCCCGCCCGAGCGTCAGGTCTTCGCGGCGTAGCTCCAGAAGCCGATCCCATAGCCCACGGCGATGATCGCGAAGGTCGCCAGGCCGAGTCCGAGCCAGAAAAGCACGGACTGGAACCGCGTGGTCGGGTTCATCTCCGGGTTACCGAGTTTCGGCAGTCGGTCGCCGCGCCGTCCAGTGCCCCAGCGGCTCGATCGGAGCTGGTCGCGCCAATCCGGCGGTGGATCGGTGACCGGCTCGAGGCCGCCGTGGCCGTCCGGCTTGTGGAGCTGGAGGGTCATCTGTCTCCTGCCTGGACTGTCGCGGTCGCGGCCGCCGCGATCGCGTCCGCGCCGATCTCGCCGTCGACGTTCCGGGTGTCGAGCGTCCCCTCCGAGCCATCCTCCCACAGGAGCATCTCCTGCGTGAGCGAGACCTCGCTGGAGAATAGCGCCCCGACCGACTCGCCGCGGTGGATCCGGCGGATGGCCTCGCCGAGGAGCGGCGCGACGGACAGCGTCTTGATCTTGGCGAGCTGCTTGCGAGTGGGGAGCGGCACGGAGTCTGTCAGGACGACCTCCCGGACATTGGACACGGCGATCCGGTCGATGGCCGGGTCGGACAGGACGCCATGCGTGGCGCAGGCGTAGATCTCGGTCACGCCCTCGCGCTCGAGCGCGCGGGTGATCTCGACGATCGTCCCGGCGGTGTCGATCTCGTCGTCGACGATGATCGCGCGCTTGCCCTTGACCTCGCCGATGACGTTCATCAGCTCGGCCCGGTCGAGGTTGCCGACCCGGCGCTTCTCGATGATCGCCAGCGGCGCGTCCAGCAGCTCCGCGAACGCCCGGGCGCGCTTGGCGAAGCCGAGGTCGGTCACGACGACCGGATCCTCGATGTGCTTGTGGCGGTAGTAGTTGCTGAGCATGTGGACCGCTGTCAGTTCATCGACCGGGATGTTGAAGAAGCCCTGGATCTGGCCCTGGTGGAGATCCATCGTGAGGACCCGGTCCGCGCCGGCAACTGTGATCATGTCGGCGATGAGCCGGGCGGTGATCGGGACCCGCGGCTGGTCCTTCTTGTCCGAGCGCCCGTAGGCGTAGTAAGGGATGACCGCCGTGATCCGGCCGGCGCTCGCCCGCTTGAACGCGTCGATCATGATCAGCAGTTCCATGATCGACTGGTTGACCGGGTGGCAGGTCGGCTGGACGATGAACACGTCCTTCTCACGGACGTTCTCCAGGATCTTGACGAAGATGTTCTCGTTGGCGAACTGGAAGACCTCCAGCCTGCCCGGCTCGGAACCGAGGTACCGGCAGATCTTCCGGGCGAGATCCGGGTTCGAGTTGCCGCTGTAGATCTCGAACTGGTCCGCGTACAAGCTCGACGCCTCCCGTGGGCCGAAGGCCGAGAAGGCCGTCACGCCGACCTCACCCGCCCGTTGCCGGTCCGGTCGGGCTCGTGCCGTCCGTTCCGGGGCCGCCATCGTCGCCCATGGCGTCCTGCTCCGCAAGTCCGGCACGGAATGCCGCGATCGCAACGACGCGGTCGCCCTCGGCGAGTCGCATGACGATGACCCCGCGAGCCTGCGAGGAATAGCGGTTGATGGTGTTCGTCTCGGTCCGGATGACCTGGCCGCCGGCGCTGATGAGGAGCAGCTCCTCGTCGGCCTCGGTGACCTGCTGGACGGCGGCGATGTCGCCGGTCTTGCGGCCCTCGAGACTCATCAGCCGGACGCCCTGGCTGCCGCGATGCATCGTCCGGAACTCGTGGAGACCGACGCGCTTGCCGTAGCCTGTCTCGCTCAGCACGAGCAGGTCGCTGTCGGGCTGGACGACGCTCATCCCGACCACCGAATCGCCCTTGCGGGCGAGCCGGATGCCGATGACACCGGCCGCGTCGCGACCCATCGGGCGGACCTCGTCCTCGTGGAAGCGGGCGAGCTTTCCCTGGGCCGTGGCGATGATCACGTCGTCCGTGCCGGTGGACACGTCGACCCAGGCCAGCTCATCGTCGTCCCGCAGGGTGATCGCCCTGATCCCGGAGGAGCGGACCTTCTCGAACTGCTCGAGCGGGGTCTTCTTGACGACGCCGGCGCGGGTCGCAAGGACGAGGTAGGCCCCGGCCTTGAAGTCGGGCAGGGTGATGGTCGCCATCGGCATCTCACCGGATTCCACCTGGACACCCGGCAGGTTGATGATCGGGATGCCCTTGGCCTGGCGGCTGGCGTCGGGGATCGCGTGGACCTTGGCCGAGAAGACGCGGCCGCGATTGGTGAAGAAGAGCGCCCAGTGGTGGGTGTTCGCGACGAGCAGATGCTCGACGGCGTCCTCCTCACGGGTGACGTGCCCGATGATCCCCTTGCCGCCCCGATGCTGGCGACGGTAGGTCGCGACCGGCTGGCGCTTGATGTAGCCGCGGCCCGATATCGTCACCACGACGTCCTCGTCGGCGATGAGGTCCTCGTCGGTCATCTCACGGCTGGAGTCGTCGGCGACGCGGGTCCGCCGCTCGCCCGCGTACTTGCGCTTGAGCTCGGTCAGCTCGTCCTTGATGATCTGGCTCACGCGGGCCGGGTTGGCGAGGATGTCCTCGAGTTCGGCGATGAGCTGGATGATCGCGAGGTACTCGTCCTCGATCTTCTGCCGTTCGAGGGCGGCCAGCCGGGCGAGCCGCATGTCGAGGATGGCCTGCGCCTGGAGCTCGGACAGGTCGAACCGGCTCATCAGGTTGTTTCGGGCGTCCTCGACCTCGTTCGACTCGCGGATCGTCTTGATGACCGCATCGAGGTTGTCGAGGGCGATCTTCAGGCCTTCGAGGATGTGCGCCCGGGCGCGCGCCTTGGCGAGGTCGAACTCCGTCCGCCGCCGGATGATGTTGCGGCGATGGTCGATGTAGTGGACGAGCACGCTGCGGAGCGGCAGCGTCTGGGGCTGGCCGTCGACCAGTGCGAGCATGTTCATGTTGAACGCAAGCTGCATGGGCGTGTGCTTGAACAGGTTGTTCAGGACCTTGTGCGGGTTGGCGTCGCGCTTCAACTCGATGTAGATGCGCATGCCGTCGCGATCGGACTCATCCCGCAGGTCGCCGATGCCCTCGATCCGCTTGTCCTTGACCAGCTCGGCGATCTTCTCGAGCAGGCTCGCCTTGTTGACCTGGTACGGCAGCTCGGTCACGACGATCGCGGTGCGGTCGCCCTTGACGTCCTCGAACGCGACCTGCGCGCGCATGACGACCCTGCCCCGGCCGTGGGCGTACATCTGGCGGATGGCGTCCACGGTCTCCCATTCACCGGTCAGCGCATTGCGCTGGCGCTCGAAGCGGTAGATCGTCCCCCCGGTCGGGAAGTCCGGACCCATGACGTAGGTGCACAGGTCGTCCGAGGTCAGATCCGGGTCGTCGATGATGGCGATCGTCGCATCGACGATCTCGCCGAGATGATGCGGCGGGATGTTGGTCGCCATGCCGACGGCGATCCCCGAGCTGCCGTTGACCAGGAGGTTCGGGAGCCTGGCAGGCAGGACCGACGGCTGCTTCTGGGTCCCATCGTAGTTGTCGACGAAGTCGACCGTGTCCTTGTCGATATCGGCGAGCATCTCGCCGGCGATGGCGGTCAGACGCGCCTCGGTGTAGCGCATGGCGGCCGCTGTGTCGCCGTCGACCGAGCCGAAGTTGCCCTGACCATCGACGAGCGGATAGCGCATCGAGAAGTCCTGGGCGAGTCGCACGAGTGCGTCGTACAGTGCGCTGTCGCCGTGCGGGTGGTACTTGCCCATCACCTCGCCGACGATGGCGGCGCACTTGCGATACGAGCTGGTGGATGACAGCCCCATCTCGCCCATCGCGTACAGGATCCGGCGATGGACGGGCTTGAAGCCGTCGCGGACGTCGGGCAGTGCGCGCGACACGATGACGCTCATCGCGTAGTCGAGGTAGCTGACCCGCATCTCGTCCTCGATGCGGATGGATCGGATGTCGCCGAGGTCGTCGGTCACGGGCGGGTGTCTCCAGTCGGGTCAGGTCCGCGCATCAGAGCGGTGGCTCCGGGAAGAAGGTCGGGTCGGGCAAAGCCCCGAATCGCGCGGCGGTCTCGGCAGCGTCGGAGGTCGCCGGAGCGCCCGGGCGTTTCCGGATGCCCGCAAGCTGGTTGCGCAGGTCGGCCGCGGTCGTCGGGTCGAGCTTGGCGAGAGTGTCGCGGATGACCCAGGCGCGGTGGCCGTCGGCGTCGCGGGCGGCTCGTCCGGTCTGGTCGCGCAGAGCGGCTTCCGTGACGGCGCGATCGACGACGAGCAGCGATCGATAGGCCCACGACACGGCCTTCTGGACTTCCGGCTCGTCGTCGCCCATCAGGTTGGCGAGGAGCGGCAGGGCGTGGACGGCGACCTCGGGGTCGCGACCGCGCTTGCGATCGATGTGGGGCAGCGTGGCGATGGATGAGCCGACGAGACGTCGTTCCCAGCGTGACGGGCTGTAGACCAGCAGTTCGAGCTCCGCCCAGCGATACGTTTCCGCGACGATGCCCTTGCCGTACGGGTGCGCGAGCGAATCGACGGTGATCCAGTCGCCCGCCTCACGCGCGGCGCGGCGCAGGAGCTGCCAGGTCCGCTCGGTCTCGACAGCGAGCGTCCGTTCCAGGAGCCCGAACGCGAACCAGCGAGCCTCGAGTTCCGGTTCGCGGAAGAGCCGGTCGGCGATGAACAGGAGCGGGGTCGGCCGATCTTCGCTGGTTGCGTTGCGGAAGCCACGGGCAACGGCCGCCAGGAGGGGCCAGCGGACGCCGTGGACGAGCCCGATGCCGGGTGCGATGCGCTGCTGGCCGACGAGGTACTCCGGGTCGGACAGTGTCCGCAGGCCGGCGGTCAGGCCCGTCGCGAATCCGTCGGGGTCGTTGGTGAACTCGGACAGCGTTGCGCCGAGGGCCTCGGCCGACTCGCGATGGGCTGCGACGAAGGCGACGGCACGCTCGGTGATCTGGCTACGGGCGGGGACCTCGATCACCGTGCGGCCTCTGCGCCGGACGGACGGAAGGCATAGCGCACGCGCAGATCGCGCTTTCGTTCTGGGCTGGCCGCGACGTAGACACCGGTCGCCGTCACAAGTGTCGCGCCGCTGACCGCATCGACGACGTGCCCGGCCGTGTCCACGACGCGCCGACGCGATTCGGTGATCCACCCTTCCGCGCGGATCGGCGTACCGACGTGGACCGGTCGTTTGAACGCGACGGCAATCCGGCCGGTCACGCCCCAGTTGTCCTCGCCGACGAGTGCCCACGCCATCACCTCATCGAGGATCGTGCACAGGATCCCGCCGTGGACAACGCCCTCCCAGCCTTCGAACCGTCGATCGAGCGTTGCGGTGACCCATGATCGCCCCGGCTCGACGTGAAGTTCGAGCCCGAGGCCGCCCGCATTGAGCGTGCCGCAGGCGAAGCAGTTGTGCGCGGCGAACTCGAACAGACCGGTCGGCGTCTCGATCGCCGGTCGGGTCGCAGCGATTGCCGCGGAGTCGGTCGCCTCAGACGTCAAGGTTCTGCACCTTGCGTGCCTCGGTCTTGATGAAGTCCTTGCGCGGGCCGACCTTCTCGCCCATGAGCATCGTGAAGATCTCGTCGGCCAGCGAAGCGTTATCGCCGTCCACCTGGAGGAGCGTTCGCGTCTCCGGGTTCATCGTCGTTTCCCAGAGCTGGTCGGCGTTCATCTCGCCGAGGCCCTTGAACCGCTGGACGGAGAGGTTCTTGACATTGAAGTCCTTGATGATCTTGTCGCGTTCCTTCTCGCTCTGGGCGTACTTCGTGACCTTGCCGGTGCTGACGCGGTAGAGCGGCGGCTGGGCGATGTACAGGTAGCCGTTGTCGATGACCTGCGGCATGTGGCGGTAGAAGAAGGTGAGGAGGAGGGTGCGGATGTGGGCGCCGTCCACGTCGGCGTCGGTCATGATGATGATCCGGTGGTAGCGCAGCTTCGCGAGGTCGAAGCTTTCGCCGATGCCGGCACCAAGCGCGATGATCAGCGGGCGCACGTTCTCGCTCGAGAGGATCTTGTCGAGGCGGGCCTTCTCGACATTGAGGAGCTTGCCGCGGAGGGGCAGGATCGCCTGGAACCGGCGATCGCGGCCCTGTTTGGCGGACCCGCCGGCCGAGTCACCCTCGACGAGGTACAGCTCGCTCCTGGCAGGATCGCGTTCCTGGCAGTCGGCCAGCTTGCCGGGAAGTGACATCCCGTCGAGCGCGCCCTTGCGGATCACCAGGTCGCGCGCCTTACGGGCGGCCTCGCGGGCACGGGCCGCCGTCAGGCATTTCTCGATGATTCGACGACCGTCCGCCGGGTTCTCATCCAGATACTGGCCGAGGCTGTCGGCGACGGCCGTCTGGACCTGGCCCTTGACCTCTGCGTTGCCCAGCTTCGCCTTGGTCTGGCCCTCGAACTGCGGATCGGTCAGCTTCACGCTGATGACCGCGGTCAGACCCTCGCGGACGTCGTCGCCGGACAGGTTGCCATCCGCATCGCGCAGGACACCGGCCCGCCGCGCCCAATCGTTGAGCGAGCTCGTCAGGGCCGCCCGGAACCCGGTGAGGTGCGTTCCGCCATCGGGCGTATTGATATTGTTCGCGAAGGCGAGGACGTTTTCGGTATAGGTGTCGTTGTACTGGAGAGCCACCTCGACGGCGGTGCCACCCTCGCGCCGCTCGACGTAGATCGGCTTCGTGTGAAGGACTTCCTTGTTCCGATTGAGGTGGCGTACGAACGACTGGAGGCCGCCCTCGAAGTAGAACGAGCGCTCCCGGTCGTTGCGTTCGTCGACGAGGGTGATCCAGACGCCCTTGGTCAGGTAGGCCGATTCCCGAAGGCGCTGGGTGATGGCGTCGAACGAGTAATCGGTGGTCTCGAACATCTCGGGATCGGCCAGGAAGCTTGTCGTCGTCCCGCGACGGTCGCCCTGCGGCCCGATCTTCTTGACCGGCCCGGTCGGCTTGCCGCGGACGTACTCCTGTGCCCAGATCGATCCATCGCGCGCAGATTCGACGCGCATCCACGACGACAATGCGTTGACGACACTCACGCCAACGCCGTGGAGACCGCCCGAGACCTTGTAGCCGCCCCCACCGAACTTCCCGCCTGCGTGGAGGACGGTGTGCACGACCTCGAGGGCGTCCTTGCCCGTCGAATGCTTGCCGACCGGGACGCCGCGACCGTCATCGGACACAGTGACCTTGCCGTCCGTCGCGATGGTCACGTGGATCGTCGTCGCCTGGCCGGCCATCGCTTCGTCGATCGAGTTGTCGACGACCTCCCAGACGAGGTGGTGGAGTCCCTTCTCATCGGTCGACCCGATATACATGCCCGGCCGCTTGCGGACGGCCTCGAGGCCCTCCAGGACCTGGATGCTCGCTGCCGTGTAGTCGGATGCCCCCGCCTTGGCACGCTTGGGGCGGCCGTTGGTGGCGGCGCTCGCCGTCGATCGGGTGGCTTCCTCGGTCACGCGGTCCCTCCGGTCAGGCGCTCGTAAAGCCGCCCGAGTTCTTCGTCGCTGTAGTACTCGATGACGATCCGGCCGCCGCGTCGCGAGCGAGCAAGGCTGACCTTGGTTCCCAACGAGCGCCGGAGGTCCTCCTCCACGCGCTCAAGCTCAGGGTCGGTTCGCTGAGCGACCGCGCCGGCGGGCTCCGGTTTGGGCTGTCGCAGTCTGCGTACGAGCTCTTCGGTCTGACGCACAGACAACTCCTGGCCTGTCACCGAGTCGAGGACCCGATCCTGGAGTTCGACTGCGAGACCGCCGAGCGCTCGACCGTGACCCTCGGTGAGGCGTCCGTCGGCCACCGCCGCCTGGACGCCCGGCGCAAGGTCGAGGAGCCGGAGCGTGTTCGCGACTGTCGAGCGGGCCTTGCCGACTCGCGTCGCGACGTCGTCCTGGCTGAACCCGAATTCCTCGATCAGCTGGCGATAGGCTTCCGCCGTCTCGAGCGGATCGAGGTCTTCACGCTGGAGATTCTCCACGAGCGCAAGCTCGAGCTGCTCGCGATCCGCCAGCTGGCGCACGACGGCCGGAATCCGCTCGAGGCCGGCGGCGACCGCCGCACGGAGGCGCCGCTCTCCGGCGACCAGCTGGTAGCCGTCGATCGTCTCGGTGACGAGGATCGGCTGCAGGACTCCGTGGTCGGAGATGCTCCGCGTGAGCGATGCCAGCTCGTCGGCATCGAACCGCTTCCGGGGCTGGTGCGGGTTCGCCCGGATACGCGACACCGCGATATCGATCGTCGTCGGTTGGCCTGGACTGCGTTGCGGGATGAGCGAGGCAAGACCGCGTCCGAGGCCCTGGGGCCGTTCCGGTCGGGCGGTCATGAGGCCACCTTCATCGCGTCCTGCTCGTGTGCGCCAGCGCCGAGACGCCCATCTCGAGTTCGCAACTCGGTGGCCAGAGCGGCGTAGGCCATCGCACCTGTGGATTCCGGGGAGTAGCGCGTGATCGGCAACCCATGGCTCGGTGCCTCGGACAGCCGGACGTTTCTCGGAATCACGGTGTCGAAGACGCGCTGACCAAGGTGTCGGCGCACTTCCGCAGCCACATCGGCGGAAAGCCTGGTCCGGCCGTCGAACATCGTGAGGACGACGCCCTTCATGACAAGCGCGGGATTGAGGTGATCGCGAACGAGATCGAGCGTGGCGAGCAGCTGGGTCAGTCCTTCCAGGGCGTAGTACTCACATTGGAGCGGGATGAGCACTGAATCGGCGGCGGTGAGTGCGTTGACAGTCAACAGCCCGAGCGAGGGCGGGCAATCGATGAGCAGGTAGTCGTATCGGTCCGTGACCTCTCCAAGCAGCCGCCGTAGCCGCCGCTCGCGACCCTCGATGGGAGTGAGTTCCACTTCGGCCCCCGCGAGCGCGATCGCTGACGGGATCACATCGAGGCCATCGATCGCTCCCGACACGATCAAGTCGCCGAGCCGGACGCCGTCGATGACCGCGTCATAGACAGAACGATCGATCGAGTTGCGATCAAGACCCAGGCCGCTCGTCGCGTTCCCTTGTGGGTCCAGATCGATGATCAAGACCCGTTCGCCCGCGACGGCGAGGTAACTCCCGAGATTCACAACCGTCGTGGTCTTGCCGACGCCGCCTTTCTGGTTCGCGCAGGCGATCGTTTGGCCCACTCAGTGCCCTGCTCGGATCAGTCTCACAGTGCGTGATTCTACCATCGCTGAGCCTTCGACCTCCGTTATGACGGCATGCCATCGAGTGTGTCATGAGCCGATCACCAGCCGCGTATCTGCGTATGCACCACGCGTTTCATCTGAAGATCCGGGCTTGGGCGCCGACGATGTTCCACGTGAAACGGGGACATCCCAGGGACGTTCGAGCCACACCGCGACAGCCGGACGGTTCGTTGCCGAGGATCGGGGTCCGTGGGATACTGCACAGCGAGGTCGCCGCCGTTCGACCGTCACTCGAGGGACCGTGCGGGCGGGCGCGACCTTCGGCCAAACCGCCGAGGATCGACTCACCCGATGACCCTGCTGCTTGCCGCGGTCGGAGCGACGGTGACGGCCTTGCTGGAACTGACCGTTGGTCCGTACCTTCGGATCGGGACAGCGGAACCGCACTTGGTTCTCGTGCTCGGGATCGTCGTGACGGTGGCGATCGGTCTCGAAGCCGGGTTGGTCTGGGCCTTCATTGGGGGCCTCGTACTCGATGTCATCACGCAGCGACCGATCGGCTCGACATCCTTCGCACTTCTGCTGTGCGTCGGAGCGACGTCCGTCCTCGCCGGCGTTCTTGTTCGGATCCGCCCGGTGGTGCCCATCTTCGCCACTCTCCTCCTCAGCGTGGGCTACTCGATGATCCATTTCGTCGCCTTGAACGCCCTTGTCGCGCCGATCCCGGTGGCAGATCCAGTCGCGCTCATCCTGCCGAACGCGATCTATGACACGGTCCTCGCTGCACTGATCGGGCCGCTCGTCATCTCGATCCATGACCGACGGGCCGACGTGGAACGGATGGACTGGTGACGGCCTTTCTCGACGATCGCCCGAGGCCCATCAGATCACTGTCACGGTTCCTCACCTTCAGTCTCATCGTCATCCTCGCCGTCAGTGGCTTGACAGCGCGCGCGTTCTACCTTCAGATCGTGGACGGCGGCCGATTGGCAACCCTGGCCACGACGAACCGGACCGCGCTGGAGGCCATCCGATCGCCACGCGGACTGATCTATGACCGGAATCGCCGCGCCCTCGTCACGAACGTCGGAACATTCGTGGTCAAACTTCGACCGTCCGACCTGCCGATCGACCAGCGTCCGGCGGTGGTCGATCGTCTGGCTGCCCTCCTGGGCATGACCGCCGCCGACATCAACTCCACCATCGACGGGAACCCCGGTTCGACGTTCGACTTGGTACGGATCGCGAGCGGTGTCGACGAAAAGACGGCGCGACTTATCTCCGAATCCACGACCGACCTCCCGGGCGTGGAGGTCGACGTCGAGGCGAGCCGGCAATACATCGACGGGCCGCTCATGTCACAGCTGCTCGGCTATACGGGCCCCGTCTCCGCCGATCAACTCAAGACGCTCAAGGACAAGGGCTACCTCCCCGACGACCTCCTCGGCGAGGCTGGGCTCGAGGCCGAATACGAGGCCGAACTTCGCGGGACATATGGCACGCAGAGCGTCGAGACCGACGGCTCAGGCCGGAAGATGCAGGTCCTCCAGACCGTGACCGCGGCCCAACCGGGCGACTCCCTCACCCTCACGATCGATACGAAAGATCAGCTGTACGCCCAGAAGGCGATGAAATGGGCGATGAAGGAGGTCGGGATCAAGCGTGGCGTGGTGATCGCCATGAACCCCCAGACCGGAGAGATCCTCGCCCTCGTCAGCCTGCCGACCTACGACAACAACCTCTTCGCGCGCGGCATCAGCAGCGCGGCCTACCAGCAGCTCCTCAACAACCCGGACAAACCGCTCACCAACCACGCAGTCCAGGCGCACTACCCGCCTGGATCGACCTACAAGCTCGTCGCCGGCACCGGAGCCCTCGCCGACAAGAAGATCACCGACAAGACGAAGATCCAGACCCGCGGCTTCCTGACGCTCGGCTCGACCAGGTTCTACGACTGGAACCGTATGGGGTTCGGCGCCTGCAATATCTACTGCGGCTTCGGCCACTCGAGCGACACGTTCTTCTTCCAGATGGCGGGCATGCTCGGCATCGACCGGTTGGGCTACTGGGCCAAGCAGTACGGCTTCGGGCAGCCGACCGGGATCGACCTCCCCGGCGAGGTTCCCGGCATCGTCCCGACCAACCAGTGGAAAGAGGACGCCCTCGGCGACAAGATCTTCCCTGGCGAGACCTATCAGGCCGGCATCGGCCAAGGCTATGACGTCGTGACCCCGATCCAGCTCATCAACGCCTACGCGGCACTGGCCAATGGCGGAACGCTCTACAAGCCCCAACTCGTTCACGACATCGTAGGACCCGACGGGGCGATCGTCCGGCCATTCAAACCCGAAGTCATCCGGAAGCTGAACGTTCCGCCGAGCGTCCTGCGGATCATGCGCAACGCGGCACGAAATACCGTCCTCCTCCGCCACACCTATAACCTTGTCGATCTGCCCGTGAAGGTGGCTGGAAAGTCGGGAACAGCGGAATTCGGGCTCCGCGACAGCAAGGGCCGGCTCCCGTTCCACTCCTGGTTCGTCGGCTTCGTCCCCGGGGATCCGCGACACGGCTCGTTCGACAACACCGATTCACAGCTCATCGTCCTCGCCTTTGCCTACGACTCCCGCACGAAGGGGAACGCGGCGACCGAGATCGTGAAGTACTTCCTGCAGCTTCACTTCGGGATCAAGAAGGACTATCGGCTCCCGAACCTCCTCCAGCGCGGCAACTTCTACCAGAGCAACTGATGGGCGTCATCCGAGCCGAACCCGCGCGCGTCTCCGACTGGGCTGCCAAGTCCGTCGGGGCGGCATGGCGCGCGTTCGACCTGCAATTGACGACGTACGCCGGGCTTCTCGTAGCGATCGGCCTGGTAATGGCGTACACCAACAGCCTCGGGAGCGGGACCCTCGCGCTCCAGACCGGCACGACCTTCAGTCGCGGCCTCATGTGGGCCGGGATCGCGGTCGTCGTGTTCGTCGTTGCGACCGTGTTCGACTACCACTGGCTCAAGAACCTTGCGTGGCCGATCTACGCTTTCCAGATCGGGCTCCTCTTGCTCACTCTCGCGATCGGCAGCGGGGTCGGCGGATCCGCACGCTGGGTCGCCGTCGGGCCGCTGACGTTCCAGTTCAGCGAGATCGCCAAGGTCCTGATGATCATCGTCCTCGCGAGCTACCTGGCCGGACGCGAGGGCAAGCTCGATTCGCTCATGTCGATCATCGGTGCCTGTCTGCTGGTCGGGCCACCGCTCGTGCTGGTCATGCTCCAGCCCGATCTCGGCACGTCGCTGGTCTTCGCGGCGATCCTCGCGGGGATGCTCTGGATGTCGGGCGCAAGCCTGCGCTGGCTGGTCGTCCTGGCGGTCGGTCTCGTGGCGATGGTTCCGATCGCGTGGACTTATCTCCTGCGTGACTACCAGAAGGCGCGTCTGATGGACTTCCTGAACGCCAATCCTGACATCCAGGGTGCCGGATTCCAGCTCCATCAGGCCCAGATCGCGGTCGGTGCGGGCGGGCTCTTCGGCAAGGGACTGACCAACGGCACGCAGACCCAGGGCGACCTCCTGCCGGTCCAGGCAACCGACTTCGTGTTCGCGACACTGTCAGAGGAGCTCGGGTTCATCGGTGCCGTGGTCATGTTCGTGCTCTTCATCCTGCTGCTCTGGCGGGTGCTCGTCGCAGGCTGGCGATCGCGCGACGCGTTCGGGACCCTGTTCGCCGCGGGCGTCGCATCGATGATCCTGTTCCAGCTGATCGTCAACGTCGGGATGGTGCTCGGCATCATGCCGATCACCGGGATCCCGCTTCCGTTCGTGACCCACGGCGGCGCCTCGCTCGTCAGCATGGCCGCCGGCCTGGGGATCCTCCAGAGCATCAACATCCGGCAGACCAAGGCGGTCTGGTGACCTTCCGCTCACCTCCGTGACGACCGGCGTCGACGACGAGATCCCCCACATCCTCGACCTGCTCGTCGGGCTTCTCGCCCTGGCGGCATTCGTGGCCATCGTCGTCCGCCCTCTGCGGCTTCCCTACACGGTCGCGCTCGTCGTCGCCGGCCTTATCGTCGGCATCGTCGCGAGCGTCACCGGCTACCCGGCGGTGGACGTCTCGCCCGATCTTGTCCTGCTCGTGCTGCTGCCGGGGCTGGTGTTCGAAGCCGCGTACCGGCTCCGGATCGTGGAGCTCCGCCGTTGGTTCGGGGGGCTCCTCCTGCTCGCCATCCCCGGCGTGGTCATCTCCGCGGCCGTCGTGGCCATCGTCCTGAGCGTCGCCACGGGCCTGCGCCCGGACCTCGCGTTCATCGTCGGGGCGATGGTCTCCGCGACCGACCCGGCCGCCGTCATCGCCACGTTCAAGCGACTGGCGGTTCCGCCGGCCCTGTCCACGATGGTCGATGGCGAAAGCCTGCTCAACGACGGGACCGGCCTCGTCCTGTTCGCCATCGCGGTGAGTGCCGTGTACGCGCCGGTCAGCCCCGCGCAAGCCGTCGTGTCCTTCGTCGGGACGGTCGTCATCAGCGGGGGGATCGGGGCAGTGACGGGTTTCGTCGCGGCCAGGGTCATCGGGACCGTGGCCGACCACCTCATCGAACTGACGATCACGGTCGTGCTGGCATACGGCGCCTATCTGCTGGCCGACCAGCTCGGCCTGTCCGGCGTGATCGCCACGGTCACGGCGGGGATCGTGCTTGGGAACGTCGGCCCCGCGCGCCAGCGAGCCCAGGACGGTACCGATCCGATCGATACCGTCTGGGAGTTTATCGCCTACCTGCTGACGGCCGTCGTCTTCCTGCTGGTCGGCCTCGCCATCCCGCCCGCTCGGCTACTCGATTATCTCGGACCGATCCTCTGGGGCATCGTCGCGATCCTCGTCGGCCGGGCATTCGTCGTCTACGTCATCCTTGGTGGCGCGTCGCGTCTCGCGGTACGGCCGGGGATGGCGGAGCGCATCCCCGTGTCGTGGATGCACGTGCTGTTCTGGGCCGGTCTGCGCGGCGCGGTGGCCCTTGCGATGGCCCTGTCACTTCCAGCTGACATCCCGCAGCGCACACTTCTCCAGGAGGTCACCTTCGGAATCATCCTCTTCACACTTCTGATCCAGGGCACGACCATCGGTTGGGTGGTCGATCGCACGGTCCGACGCGATGCCGTGCCGGGCGAGGCGTTGTCGCCCTAGCGTCTCCGGTAGAGTCCGCGCCGATCCGATTCGTCGCCTTCCGCCGAGCGGCGTCGACCGCTGGAGCGCAGGATCCCGTCCACCTCGGACCGATAGTTTCGCCCGATGGGCGCCCGATCGAGCCATTCGATGTACTCGATGTCGTGGCGCGCGACCTCGCCGAGCGACCAGCCCGCATAGCGACCGAAGGTGAGGACCGTGCCCGACGGCCGGCCCGGCGGCGGGCCGGCGGCACCGTGGCCCTCGGCCGTGCGCATCGATTCGTCGTAGGTGCTGCCCTGCGTCGAGCGACCGGGAGTCCAGTCGCGGGAAACCACCTCGGGCGGCGGGGTCGGCGGGGTCGCTGGCCGATCGGCGGCGGGCGGGGCGGTTGTCGAGGGCGCAGGAGGGTTCGCCGCTGTCACCCGGTCGGCGGCTTTCACCCGGTCATACGCCGCCCGTGATGCCGGATCGCCGATCATCTCCCATGCGGCATTGATCGATGCCATCCTGGCAGCCGCGTCGGGCGTTTCGGCGAGGTCCGGGTGGTATTTGCGTGCGAGCCGTCGATACGCCGCCTTGATGACCTCGTCTTCCGCCTCCGAGTCGACCTGCAGGATCTTGTAAGGGTCGAAGCCGTCAGCCATCGGTGCCCGGCCCCATGCCGATGTTGGAGAGCGAGATGGCCAGCGCCTCCGGCTCGTCCGGGGAGAGGCGGCGGAACAGGTACCGCACGACATCGCGGAACGCGGCCGTCACGGGGAGGGCAAGGATCGCGCCGAGCAGGCCCGCCAGGGATCCACCGACGATGATCGCGAAGACGACGGCGGCCGGGTGAAGCTGAACCGCGTCGCCCTGGATCTTGGGCACCAGGAAGTTGTTCTCGACCTGCTGGACCAGGAAGTAGAGGAGCAGTGCGGCGAGGACCGCCACAGGGCTCACCGTGGCCGCGAGGAGTACCGCCGGCACGGCCGAGATGATCGGTCCGATGATCGGCACGAGCTCGAACACGCCGGCGATGACCGACAACAGGACCGCATATCGCCCGAAGATCGGGTCGACGAGGTTGCTCAGGACGATCAGTCCGGCGAACGTCGCGATGCCGACCGCGAAGCCGAGCAGGATCTGGCCACGGACCCACTGCCCGAAGTCGCGCTCCACGGTCTTGATCACCGCCCAGGTGTCGAACCGCCATGTCGGCGGAACCGATCGGTCGAATGTCGCCAGCAGTGTCGTCTTGTCCTTGAGGATGTAGGCGACCCACACCGGGAGGATGAAATAGGCGAAGACCGCCCCGAGGAGGCTGCCGGCGCCCGTGACGAGCGGGACCAGGAATGACAAGTCTGCGCCACCACTCCCACCACCGGTACCGCTCTTGCCGATCCCGGCCAGGATGCCGTCGATCCATTGCCGGATCGCGAGCGGGATCTCGAGCCGCTGGTAGAACTCCCCGAGCTTCTGGAGTTGCTGGTTGAGATTCTCTGCGAGCTTCGGGAAGTCGGCCACGAACCGGACGATCTCGTTCACCAGCGGGGTCAGGGTGAGCGACAGGAATTCGACGAACAGGACGATCCCGACGACGTAGACGAGCAGGATCGCCCAGATCCGCCTGAGGCCACGGCGGACGAGCCAGCGGACCGGCGGATCGAGCAGGTAGACGAACAGAAGGCCGAGGATGAACGGCCGGATACTGTCGCGCGCCATCCATAGCACGAGGCCGACCACGATCGCCCCGACGACCAGGACGGCCACGCGAGGGGAGAGCGGTGCGAACCGTGACTCGCCCGGGCCGGCGTTCGCGTTCACGAACGGGGGTGGCGGGAGCGTGGCGGCCCAGCGGGCCAGCGTGTTCGCAGGAGCCTCGGCGACCGACCGGGCGGGGTCGTCCATCAGCCCGCAGACTAGCAGACGTGGATGTCTCGACCGAACCTGGCTCGGCCTCGACAGAGGCGGCGGGCGCCCCGGCCGTGGATGACATGCGTGAGGCGCCGCGCTCGCCGCCTCTGTCG
>Ga0209068_10000361_pt1 | contig 25190 bp, 21 predicted proteins | sample ColStrG_CSR_2012_FD_187200 | JGI IMG/M metagenome (GOLD analysis project Ga0209068, IMG submission 187200) | Freshwater sediment microbial communities in response to fracking from Pennsylvania, USA - Cold Stream Run_MetaG_CSR_2012 (SPAdes)... | ecosystem: Environmental > Aquatic > Freshwater >...
AGGCCATGCACGAATATCTTATGCAGAAACAGACCACCGCACGAGCGTAGTCCGTTTGCTCGTTGCGCGGTCACTGAAGTTCTTTCGCTGATAGGACCGGGTCTCGCGATTACGCGAGACCCGGTTTGTTTGAAGATTTCCCCATAATTAAAAACGTTGTCTCCATTTATATTATTTATAGCCAAACTGCTTGACAATATTTTTGCATTGTGATAGTTTTTTGCAACTTTTAAACGACGACCAATCGCTTCTCTTTTCTTCAAGAGGCCCGCGCAATTATGATAGATATTAACCACACACTCTTTATTCAGCTCGCCAATTTCCTTGTATTGCTTGCCGCGCTCAATTTCATTCTCTTCAAGCCGATCCGGCAGATCATGCAGGAGCGCGAGCAGGGCATCGGCTCGGCGCTCGGCGACGCCAAGGCCGCGCAGAACCGTATGCTGGCCCTGACGGACCAGTATAATGCCTCGCTGGCTGAAGCCAAGCTGAAAGCGACAACGACCTTTAATATGTTTTACCAGCAAGGGCTCGACGCCCAGAGGGACCTGATCTCCGCGGAACGGGCAAAGGCAGGAGCATTGCTGGACAAGGCGCGCGCCGAGATCGGGACGGCCTCTGCCGCTGCCCAGGCCGATCTCAAGAAAGATGCAGAAAAGTTGTCGCAGGAGATTACCTCGAAGCTGCTCGGAAGGGCGGTTTAGAATCAGTCCGGAGTTCATAGTTCGGAGTTCTGAGAGATAATGAAAATTATGAAAAGCCTAAAGAAAATTATAGAAATAGTATCCTGCACGGCGGGAACGCTTTTGTTCGCGGGGATCGCGTTCGCTGAAGAGGAAGCGGGCCATGCCGCTCATGAGCAGATAACCTTCATGGGCGACTGGCTGCCGAGGCTGGTCAATTTTGCCATCATCGCGACGGTCGTCGTTTATTTCCTGAGAAAGCCGGCGCGTGATTTTTTCAAGAACCGCTCGCTCGATATCGCCAAGGCCATGCAGGAGTCAAAAGAGGCCCGGGAGCGCGCCGTGGCCGCTCTTGCGGAGATGGAACATAAGATCAAGGACCTTGAGACTGAAACGAACAGGATGATCGCCGACGCCCAGGCCCGCGGCGAGAAAGACAAACAGGCCCTTCTTGAAGAGGCCAAGAAAATGGCGCAGGATATTCAAAGCCAGGTCAAGCAGGGCATCGAGGTAGAAGTTCAAAAGGCCCGGGCCTTGCTGGCAACCGAGGCTTCACTCCTGTCTCTTTCCCTCGCGGAAGGCAGGATCAAAGAGAAGATCAGCAGCCAGGACCATGAACGCATCGTAAAAGAATATATCTCCAAAGTGGGAGGCAAGGGTTGATCCGGATCATAGCAAAGAGATACGCCAAGGCCCTCGTGGAACTCGCCGAGGAGAAAAAGATCGTAGACAAGACCAGGGCGGACTTCGCCGCGTTCGTGAATGCGGTCGATTCGCTGCCGGCCCTGCAGAAGCTTTTTTCCAGCCCGGTCTTTACCCCTGAGAATAAAAAGGCGGTCATCAAGGAACTGGCCGGCAAGCTGGACCTGCAACAGACCACCCAACGCTTTGTGGAGCATTTGGCGGAAACGGGCAGGATCAGATACCTCAAGGATGTGTATGAAGCGTTCCTGGTGCTTCTTGCGGAACGCCAGAACCGGGCTGCGGTGCGCCTGACCACGGCGGTAGCCGTCAGCGCCGGCGACCTCGCGGACATCAAGAAAAAGCTCGAAGCGCTGACCAACAAGCAGGTGGACATCGACACGCAGGTGGACGCGTCCCTAATCGGCGGGGCAAAGGCCCAGATCGGAAGCGTCATTTACGACGGGACGATCAAGAACCAGCTTGACAAGATGCGTTCCAAATTAATGAACTGACATTACAGAATTCAGAATCAGGATGCAATCGCGTTGAGGCGCGATTCCGGCTACCGGATTCTGACTCATGACTTCAAAGGAGTTAAACAATGCAGATCAAGGCACAGGAAATCAGTGAGATCATAAAAAAGAAGATATCCGATTTCGAGAAGACCGTCGAGGTCGCCGAGGTCGGCACCGTGATCACCGTCGGAGACGGTATCGCCAAGGTCTTCGGGCTCGATAACGTCATGTCCGGCGAGCTCCTGGAGTTCCCGGGCGGGGTCATGGGCATGGCGCTCAACCTCGAAGAGGAGAACGTGGGCGTGGTGCTCATGGGCGACGACACCAATATCCGCGAAGGCGACATCGTGAAGCGGACCAAGAGGATCGCCGAGGTGCCCGTGGGAGACGCCATCGTGGGCCGCGTGGTGGACGGCATCGGCCAGCCCATCGACGGCAAGGGCCCCATCGCCTCGAAGGAATTCCGCAAGATCGAAGTCATCGCGCCGGGCATCGTCAAACGCCAGTCCGTGCGCGAGCCGCTCCAGACCGGGCTCAAGGCCATCGACGCCATGATCCCCATCGGACGCGGCCAGCGCGAACTCATTATCGGCGACCGCCAGACCGGCAAGACCGCCGTCGCCATCGATACCATCATCAACCAGAAGGGCCAGAACGTCATCTGTATCTACGTGGCCATCGGCCAGAAGCGCTCCACCGTGGCACAGGTGGTAAAGACCCTTGAAGAAAACGGGGCCATGGAGTACACCATCATCGTATCGGCCACGGCGTCGGACCCGGCCCCGCTCCAGTTCATCGCCCCGTACACAGGCGCCACCATCGGCGAATACTTCCGCGATAAAGGCGGCCACGCTCTGATCGTATACGACGATTTGTCCAAGCAGGCCACGGCCTATCGTCAGCTCTCGCTGCTCCTGCGCCGTCCTCCGGGCCGCGAAGCGTATCCCGGCGACGTGTTCTACCTCCACTCGCGTCTGCTCGAGCGCGCGGCGAAATTGTCCGATAAGATGGGCGGCGGATCGCTCACTGCGCTCCCGATCATCGAGACCCAGGCGGGCGACGTGTCCGCGTACATCCCGACGAACGTGATTTCCATTACGGACGGCCAGATCTTCCTCGAAACCGACCTCTTCTACGCGGGCGTTCGGCCCGCCATCAACGTGGGTATCTCGGTCTCGCGCGTGGGCGGCAGCGCCCAGATCAAGGCCATGAAGCAGGTGGCGGGCACGCTCCGTCTCGACCTGGCCCAGTACCGCGAACTCGCGGCCTTTGCCCAGTTCGGCAGCGATCTGGACAAAGCCACGCTGGCTCAGTTGAACCGCGGTCAGCGCATGGTCGAACTCCTGAAACAGGACCAGTACGCGCCGCTGACGGTCGCCCAGCAGATCCTGGTGATCTTCGCCGGGGCCAACGGTTATGTGGACGATGTCGAGGTCAGCGCCGTCAAAAAGTTCGAAGCCGAGCTTCTCCGCTTCACGGCAAGCAAGTATCAGGCGCTCTTGACCGATATCACAACCAAAAAGCAGATCGACGACGATCTCAAGGGCCGCGTCAAGGCAGCCATTGAGGAGTTTAAGAAGTCATTTACGGCATAGGGGAGCAAACAACAATTTCCAAATTACAAATCACAAATAATATCGAAATTCCAAATTCTATGGCCCCGAACAGATTAGATTTTGGTCATTGAAATTTGTAATTTATTTGAGATTTGGTACTTGAGATTTCTGATTTCCCTTTGAGGGTCAAATGCCCAGCTTAAGAGACATTAAAAGAAAAATAACGAGCGTCAAAAAAACCCAGCAGATCACCAAGGCAATGAAGATGGTGGCTGCCGCCAAGCTCCGGCGCGCCCAGGACCGCGTGATCGCAGCGCGGCCGTACTCGCGCAAGATGCTCGCGGTGATCGCGAACCTCGCGGGCCGCGTGGAGCGGGCCCAGCATCCGCTGCTTGCCAAGCGGGAGCCGAAGAACGTGAAGCTCGTCGTGCTCACGTCGGACCGGGGGCTCTGCGGCGCTTACAATACGAACATCCTGCGCAAGGCCGTTGAGGTGGCCAAGCAGTTCAAGACGTCAGGCAAAGAGGTTTCGATCAATGTCGTAGGACGGAAGGGCAGAGACTTCTTCCGCAAACGGTCTGCCTTTACCATGGGCAAAGTATGGGCCGAACTCGGCACGATCGACTACGCGAAGGCGGCCGACATCGGAAAACATATCGTCGACCGGTTTATCGCCGAAGAGGCCGACGAAGTCTATTTGCTGTATAACGAATTTAAAAGCGTAATGCAGCAGAAAGTCACGCTTGAAAAACTCCTGCCGATTGAAAAACCGGAGGAGGCCGATCCGTTTATGGCTGCCGTGGATTACCTGTACGAGCCGTCGGCTGAAGCGATCCTGAGCTCCATTCTGCCGAAGCATATCGAGGTGCAGGTCTACCGGTCGCTCCTTGAAAGCCAGGCGAGCGAAATGGGAGCGCGGATGACCGCGATGGACTCCGCCACCAGAAACGCAAAGGACATGATCCAAAGGCTTACGTTGAAGTTCAACAAGCAGCGCCAGGCCGCGATTACCAAGGAAATTTCCGAGATCGTGGGTGGAGCGGAAGCGCTGAAGTAACGTTAACAGTTTTAAATCTTTAAATATCAATTTTGATTTTGTGTAAATTAGGGGGTACCAATGAGCACAGGGAAAATAGTACAGGTGATGGGCGCCGTGGTGGACTGCGAGTTCCCCGTAGGAAACCTTCCCCATCTGATGAACGCGCTCAGAATCGATCAAGCCGAGGACAAGAACTACGGCACGCCCGAGACTCATCTGACGCTTGAGGTCGCTCAGCACCTGGGCGAGAATCGGGTGCGTACCGTGGCCATGTCGTCCACCGACGGTCTCAGACGCGGTATGGCGGTAAACGACACCGGTAAGCCGATCTCCATGCCCGTGGGCAAGGAAGTGCTCGGTCGCATCATGAATGTGATCGGCGAGCCCGTGGATGAAATGGGACCGATCAAAACCAAGGACACGCTGCCCATTCACCGTTCCGCCCCGATGCTGGAGGAGTTGGACCCCACGAAGCAGCTTTTCGAAACCGGCATCAAGGTCATCGATCTTCTTGCGCCGTACACCAAGGGCGGAAAGACCGGACTCTTCGGAGGCGCGGGCGTGGGCAAGACCGTGCTCATCATGGAACTCATCAACAACGTGGCAAAACAGCACGGCGGCTACTCCGTGTTTGCCGGCGTGGGCGAACGTACGCGTGAAGGAAACGATCTCTGGACGGAGATGAAGGAGTCGGGCGTTATCGATAGGACGGCCCTGGTCTACGGCCAGATGAATGAGCCGCCGGGAGCGAGGCTCCGCGTCGGTCTCTCGGCCCTGACGGTCGCCGAATATTTCCGCGACACGCTCGGCCAGGACGTGCTTCTCTTTGTCGACAACATATTCCGTTTCACCCAGGCGGGTTCTGAAGTGTCGGCCCTCCTCGGCCGTATGCCTTCGGCCGTGGGTTATCAGCCCACGCTCGGTACGGAAATGGGCATGCTCCAGGAGCGCATCACCTCCACGAAGAAGGGCTCCATCACCTCGGTGCAGGCCATTTACGTGCCTGCCGACGACTTGACCGACCCGGCGCCGGCAACGGCGTTCGCGCACTTGGACGCCACCACCGTGCTGTCGCGTCAGATCTCCGAGCTGGGCATCTATCCGGCCGTGGACCCGCTCGATTCCACCTCGCGTATCATGGACCCCCACCTGCTCGGTGAGGAACACTACACCGTAGCGCGCAGGGTGCAGCTCGTGCTTCAACGGTACAAGGAACTCCAGGACATCATCGCGATCCTCGGGATGGACGAACTTTCGGACGAGGACAAGCTCTCCGTGTCCCGCGCCCGGAAGATGCAGCGCTTCCTGTCGCAGCCCTTCCAGGTGGCCGAAGCCTTCACCGGCACGCCGGGCAAGTATGTGCCGCTCAAGGAGACCATCAAGGGATTCAAGGAAGTCGTGGACGGCAAGATGGACGACATGCCCGAACAGGCCTTCTACATGGTTGGTGGCATCGAGGAAGTGTTCGAAAAAGCCGAGAAGCTCGGTTACAAGCGGTAATTCGAGAATCAGTTCGTAGATGACAGCTCATAGCTGATAGCCGAAGAGCTACGAGCCTAAAAACTATGAGCGCTGAGGATTGGAAAAAGAAAATGGTCGCAGAAAAAGGGAAAATGCTCCTTGAGATCGTTGCGCCGAGCCGCCAGGTGGTTCGCTCGGAGCACGTTGACGAAGTAATTGCTCCCGGCAGCGAGGGCGAGTTCGGCGTATTGCCGGGCCACACGGCCTTCCTGACTACGCTCAAGGTAGGCATGCTCTCCTACCGCGAGGGCGCGGAGTGGCACCACCTGGCAGTCGATTGGGGTTACGCCGAAGTGGGACCGGACCGTGTCGTTGTCCTTGCCGAGGGCGCGGACCGCGCATCGGAAATCGACCTTGCCGAGGAAAGGCTCACGAAAGAGCGCGCCGAGAAGATGCTCGCGGAAAAGCTCGACGAGAAGGACACGGAAAAGGCGCGCGTTGAGCTTCTCCGGGCGATGATTCGCATACAGGTGGCGGAGAAGCACGGGCAGAAATAATTTTTCTGAAACTGAATTCGTCCCCCTCCGGCCCTTTTTTTAAAGCGGATAGAGGGGGATTTTTATTTTATGCAGGCGCTCCAAATAGCATCTCCATCGTGGTTTGGGACGCATGAACAGGTTTGACCCCTTCGGCCTGTTCGAACGGCTTGTGCCTGCGCAGCGGCTGCACATGATCATCCGCATTGCCGCGCTTATGGTCGTGTTCGGTTTTCTTGTCCTGCGTGTCCGACAGTATCATGATTTCCTTTTCAAACCGTTGTGGCTGGCCGAAACCCTCCTGTTTATCATTCTGCTCATTGCATTCGCGGTGCGGCGCGACCCTGTGGACCGGTCACGAGGCGTCGTGGAAATTGTCATTCCCTTAATCGGCGCTGTGCTGCCCTTCGGCCTGCTCACCACGTCTCCAAGCTCCTGGCTCACGGGAAGCGATGCCCTCTTGAGAGCGGTGTTCTGCTGGATGACGCTTGCCACCGCATTCACCGCATGGAGCATGTGGGTCCTGCGGCATTCCTTCAGTATTACGGTGGAGGCGCGTGCCCTGGTGACTAAGGGGCCTTATCGCTTTGTACGGCACCCTGTGTATCTCGGGGAAATTCTGGCAGCTGCCGCTGTCGTGGTCTGGCGCTGGTCGCTTGTGAATGTCGCATTATTTGCTTTATTTGTCACAATACAACTTTTCCGCGCCCGATGGGAAGAATGCAAGCTTGAGAAGATATTTCCTGATTATAATGAGTTTACGGGCCGAAGCTGGTGGTTTTGGAAGAAGCCGGGATCCTGAAACAGTTTGACTGTTCCAAACAGTTTCAAACGATGATAACTGTGGTAATTTTGACACATCACCCGAAAATACCCCATTTATTTTCTTGCCTTCCCGATAAATGAATACTAAAATGCCATACGTTGGTGATGATTAGTATTTTTATACTGCAGCGGCCCACCTTCTTAAACAATGCAAATATCCGTCTTCATAATTAAGGCTGAGTTCAATAAATTGACGTGTATTTATAATAACTATTTTCCGAACTGAAAGGAGTTTGTTATGAAGAAGTTTTTAGGCATTTCGGTAGTGTGTTTGTTGGCTCTTTCTTTGACGATCTATCTGGTCTCTTGCGGCAGCGGCGGGTCAACATCGAACGCAGGGAACAGTACGCCGCAAGAAATGAAAAAGGTCGTTCCCTACGAATTTCTCGGCGATGTGCGTAATCTGCCTCAGTATGCTTTGTCGGTCTTCCCACAGCGACCACCGTACATTCATCCTGTTCTGAGACCGCCTGCGACAGAAAAAACTCTGAGCAGCCCCTTCGAGTCGGAATTTCAAATCAATAGTATTCTTAATATTCCGCTTGCCCCTATGCCCAGTCCGAGTAAGAATTTTTCGGGTTTGAATTTTAACGACCTTTGTACCGGTGGACAGTGCGGCGCAGGCTGGCCGCCGGACACTAACGGAGACGTTGGACCTAACCACTACATCCAGGCCGTGAACGATGCCTATGCCATTTACAGCAAGGCGACTACTTCTTTGCTTGCTTCGTTCACGGAAAACTCGTTGTGGCTCTCAGGTGGATCGAATCCCTGTAACGGCAATTCCTTTGGTGATCCGGTCGTGCTCTACGATCAACTTGCGGACCGTTGGATACTGACCCACTTTGCCTTTGCCTTAAGCGGAGGGAACCCTGTCTCGCCGTTCTATCAATGCATCGCGGTCTCGAAGACGAACGACCCGGTCGCGGGCGGCTGGTGGCTGTATCCCTTGCGCATGGATCCGGGCGGCGCGGGGCCACCCGTCGGTGCGATGAACGACTACCCGAAGTTTGGTATCTGGCCGGACTGCCTCTATATGGCAGCGAACGAATTTTCTCCCAGCTTCGTTGGGACATCGTATGCCTCATTCAGCCGGAGCGATCTAGAAAGCGGCGCACCACTCACTTGGTCACTGGGATTTCTTAACAATACGAATGATGCTGCTACTATGATCCCCAGCAACGTGCTCGGTTTGACAGCGGGATCGCTGCCGCCCAGCAACACTCCGAACTATTTCGTCTCTGAATCATTGTCTGTCTTTGGTTTTGCGGTCAGAAAATTTACGGCAGGACCGAACTGCGGTACCGGCGGCACGCTGAGCGCTCCGACGATTGTGAGCCAGGCGAGTTATACGACAAATTTTACGGCGGTTATTTCGCAACCCAGTACAACGAACACGCTTGATAGTATCGATGATCGCCTGATGCAAAAGGTGCGCTATCGCAACATCAGCGGTGTCGAATCCTTGTGGGTCGTTCATAATATCCAGTCTTCAGCCACAGCGACTACTATAAGCATGCAGTGGGCGCAGATCAATGTCACCGGCGGAACGATTATCACAACGCCCGTTCAGCAGCAGAAATATGCACCTGATACAACACTCCATCGCTGGATGGGCAGTCTGGCAGTGGACAAAGACGGCAACATGGCTCTCGGCTATAGTACATCGGGTAGTAATGCGCCAAACTATCCGAGCATCGCTTACGCAGGGCGGCTCGTAGGCGATGCACTGGGCACCTTGCCGCAAACGGAGACGCAGTTGGTCGCAGGAGCGGGCTCACAGACCGTTGGCTTTATTGACCGTTGGGGCGATTACTCGGCGATGAGCGTAGACCCCTTCGACGATTGTACTTTCTGGTACACGAACGAATACTATAGCAGCCAGGCGAACGGCAACAGTGGCAATTGGCAGACGCGCATAGGCTCATTTAAATTCGCATCATGCACGGCAACGACTCCGTCTGCGCCGAGCGTCACTACCGCAGCGATTACAGGGATAGCCACGACATCGGCGACCGGAGGTGGCAACGTCATAGCATATGGTGGCCAAGCGGTAACTGCGCGAGGGGTTTGCTGGAGCTTATCGGCAAATCCGACCGTTACAGATAGTCACACGACCGACGGGACCGGCACCGGTATATATTCGAGTTCCCTTACCAGCCTGGCAACAGGCACAACTTATCATGTAAGAGCGTATGCAACTAATTCAGTGGGAACTGCCTACGGAAATGATGTGCCCTTCACAACATTGAGTCCCACGCCTCCGAGTGGCGGTGGCGGAGGCAGCAGTGGCGGATGCTTCATTGCCACGGCAGCCTATGGCTCTCCTATGGCGGAAGACGTCCAATATCTGCGCGCATTCAGGAATGAGTACCTCCTGACGAATTCCTTTGGCCGCATGTTCGTGGACCTGTACTACCGGTTAAGCCCGCCGATGGCAGATTATATTCGTGAACACGAAACCCTGCGCACGGCTGTTCGCTGGATGCTTTCACCGTTGGTGGAGTTCAGCAAGCTTTTTGTGAGTAACGAGTCAGCCAAAGAACAGACAGCGAATAAACCATAGGATAGTGATGGATGATTTTTGCGCAAGCCACTGAAGAAAAATCATGGTCTGGAAATGACAGACTAAATATTAAACAAGGAGGTAGGACAATGAGAAAGTCTTTGAGTTGGATAGTTTTGGCAGTGTTTGCGTTATCAGTTCTTTCAGCATGCGGCGGCGGTGGCGGTGGTGGCGGAGCGGCCGGATTGCAGCCTCCGTCAGCACATCTTGCGGGAACATGGCAATGGGATGAAGTTGAGGGCGCGAATACATGCGGCGACCCAACACCTGCGCCCGATAGTTTATGGACGGGGTTAGTAACTCATGCCACCGGGAGTAATAATTTCACCGTAACACGTAATGGAACTACTGATCCTCAATATAAAGGAACTATCAGCGGCAGTTCCATCAGTCTGTCAGGCCTTCATTCAACGGGCACCGGCACGTCCACTTTCTCGTTTACAGGCGCTGTTGATAGCTCCGGCACGATCGTAAGCGGGACAAGTTCATGGACATGGGCAGGAAGCGGTCCTTCGTGTTCAGGAACAACTCAAGTTGTGGCCGGACTCGGCACGGGTTCAGTGAGGGTTGTGAATAATTCAGCTCTAACAGTAACGCAGGTGTATCTTGCCCCGACGATTTCGAACTTTTGGGGTTCAAACCGGATAGGCTCACCTATAAGCGCTGGAGGAGGGACAATTACGATTTCGAGCATAACACCAGGCTACTATGACTTTCTCGCGGTTATGTCTGACAGTACCGGGCGTGGCGTTTCTTTTACGCTACCCGCAGGCCCGACGCCGACTGTCACGATAACTATTCCTAACTAAGATCTCGTTGCATTGTATCTGCGAGGGCGATTGTATGGGGTCTTATAAGGTGGGCAGTAAGCTACTATCGGCTCAATTCTTCGGACGTTGTTTTTATTCATAAGCACAAAACACTAGCAACAGAGTTGAATATTTACAAAGGGCGGCCGGATGGCCGCCCTTGCTTTATTATGTTTCTCGTTCTTAAAATGCACAACACGCAACCAATGACCCTTCCTCATGCTTTAGCATTAATTAGCTGATATACCCTAAAAATACCCCGGTCGGGGTATTGTAAATACCCTTCGGTTTCGTTACAATAGATTAAACATGTTCAAATTTTCAATGATGCTCTAACCTGTGTTCTTGTTATTCGAATATCAAGGAGGGGTAACTATGTTGTACACAGTGAAGGGTAATAAATTGGTGCGTTACTTGTTCATGCTGTTTGTACTTCTGACAATCTCTTGCTTATCTCTATCTGCTTTTGCCGCAACCTATTATGCTGATACGGATGGTGATGGAACAAACGAAACGATAACAACCAATGTAAACAACATCAGCGTTTTTCACCCTCGAACCGGGCAAACAAATTATTATTACTATTATACTACCTATGATATTTATAAGATAATAGATGCCGACGGAACATCCGGGGCAGAAATCATCGTCGTATGGTCCGGAGCGTCTGGAGCCGGGATAGATGTGATACATGATCGGACTCAACAAACATCCACGTACTCTTTCAACGGGCTGCAATTTGCTATTTATGGGACAGCAGATACCGATGGACAGGCAGGATCTGAAATAATTGTTATTTACTGCCAAGGGTGTACCGGTCATTTCCCTCCTAATGCACAAAGCGATTGCGCGGAGACAAATCTTGGTACAGCAGTCAGCATCAATGTGCTGGCAAACGATCGGGCAATCATGAGTCAAAGTAACCTCGTACCATCATCAGTCAGAGTGACTGTTGCCCCATCTCACGGAACCGCTCAAGCGCAGTCTGACGGTTCTATTATGTATACGCCTGTCGCCGGATTTGCAGATATAGATTATTTTAAATATACGGTTGCGGACAGCGCCGGTGCTGTATCGAATGAAGCAACGGTTTCGGTTCACGTTGGTGCAAGTTCGGGAACCTGCGTTTATTCCGCATCGACAGCTCAAGAGATAGTAGGCACCACTAATACGAATGCATTGCAGGGGAGTGATACAACAATCGAACCGGACGCCGTTTACACTACAGCAGGTATTCGTGTCATTAATGATCGTACCAAGAGTGTATTTGATTTTTCCTTTAATGGAACTGACTTTACCATTAACAGCGTAACAGACACGGATGGATTAGCCGGGAATGAGATTATCGTGCCGTGGCAAAATGCCACATTGCATGGCATTAGAATTCTTCGTTCTGTTACATGGCCTGGAAGTTACCATGAATATTACCCTCCTATCCCCTACTATATCGAGAGTGTTCGTGATTACGATAATATTCTCGGAGCGGAAATCTGTTACAGCTATGTTTGGGGTTCCGGGTTCATGTATGGGTTGATAACCGACAAGACCCAACAGACAAAAGAGGGGCCAAGTGGCTGTGCCAGCCTTACTGCAAACGTACCGATTGCTCCTTCAAATCTTGCAGCCACGGCCATCTCGACCTCCGAGATAAATCTTTCATGGACGGACAATTCAACGAACGAGGTCGGATTTAGAATAGAGCGAAAGACCGGAACAACAGGCATTTATGCTCAAATAACTACTGTGGGTACAAATGTCACGAGCTACTTAGACGCGGGCCTTGCGTCGTCTACGACCTATTTCTACCGGGTAATGGCATATAATACTGGAGGCAATTCGACGTATTCAAATGAAGTTAACGCAACGACAACTACGTCACCACCACCTCCTCCAAGCGCGTGTTGGAAGGAAGGGGAAGTTTGCGGGGGCTTTATGGGGGGCAGAATATTCTGTTGTCCCGGTCTAAGGTGCGATAGCTATGGTAATATCGGAACATGTGTAGTAGGAACGCCTGGAAAGAAATAAGTAAGAATAATTATTAATACTAACTATTTGAGCGGGGGTCACATGAAGTAGGCAGTAAGCTATAAAGGGGTTGCAGCGCCTGCTGTAACCCCCCCCAGTAATATCAAAACGTCCGCGGAGGGACAGCATGAAAAAGAGTTTTGATGCGTTGTTCGTCATACTCACAGCAGTGATTTTTACAGCGTTTGTACAAGGCTGCGGAACTTCCGGTGTAAATTCGGGCACTCCTGCTACGCTCGTTTCTTTGTCAGTAACGCCTCCGAATTCGAGCATCGCCCCCGGTACCACCGCGCAACTTACGGCAACCGGGACGTACTCGAACGGGAGCATGCAAAACCTCACGTCATCGGCCACCTGGACCTCATCAACTCCAGGGATCGCCACCATCAGCAATACGGCAGGTTCAAAAGGATTGGCAACGGCGACAACTTCGAGCATCGGTTCTACCACCATCAGCGCGCTTTACAGCGGCATAACCGCGACGACTACTCTGAGCACGTCACACGTGTCATTGATTGCGGTAACGCCGTCGTCTCCTCCCTGTATCGCACCGGGTACGACCCAGCAATTCATAGCCACGGGGACCTTATCTGACACTAACAGCACTCAGCAGAACCTGACGGCCTTCGCAACATGGATGTCATTGAATACCACGGTTGCGGATGTAGGTAATACAGCAAGTTCAAAGGGGCTGGCAATTGCAAATGATGCGGGTACCGCCGATATTCGGGCAGCATATGATGGAATTCCAGGGTTCGTGACTCTCGCTTCGTCCCATGTCGGATCGATTGCGGTAACTCCGACGAGCACAAGTATGCCAAAAGGGTTGACACAGCAGTTCGTCGCCATTGGGACGCTGTCAGGTGGTTGCAGTACTACACAGAGCCTGACAACGTGGGCGACCTGGTCAACCTCAAACGCGGGCGTTGCTACCATCAGCAATGCATCAAGTTCAAAAGGGCTCGCCACAGCTCTTGCTGTTGGCTCTACGAACATCACTGCGCTGTTTGACTCGGTAACCTCGTCGCCCACAGCTACGCTTACGGTGACCCCGGCTGTTCTTACAGCAATTGATGTGACGCCGAAAAACACAAGTATCGCACTCGGTCTGACTCAACAGTATAAAGCCAAGGGAACGTACTCGGACGGTAGCATGCTTGATTTAACATCAGCGGTGACATGGATTTCGTCACAATCCGGCGTTGCAAGCATGAGTATAAGTACAAATGGGCTGGCAACATCCGTTGCACAGGGTACGACCACGATCACCGCAAGTCTTTTTAACGTAACGTCTAACAACAGCGCAACGCTGACAGTGACGCCGCCTGTACTGGTGTCTATCGCCGTTACACCAGATCCTGCAACGATTTCTCTCGCGCTTGGTGAAACAACTAGGCAGTTTACGGCGACGGGAACGTTTACTAGTGGACCCCCGCAAGTATTGACTACTTCTGTTACGTGGCTTTCGTCAAATACAAAGGCAGCTACCATCAGCACGACAGGATTGGCAACAGTTTCCTTCGGCGAACCACTCCCTTCTTCTACAAATATTACCGCAAGATTCTCGGGGGTTCCTAGCATCACTTCTACGCCAGTAGTTCTGACGGTGGTAAATTTTTAGCTACTGGGGTTATGCGGAACGAAGCATTTGCGGGCGGTCTTTTAGACCGCCCTATTGTCTTAGCTATTCTTCAAAACTGCAATTCTCCCCCACCTTCTTCACGAACCATCTTCTCTCCTTGCAAACCCCCATTTTTTATGCTACTGTAATTTTTACCCCCATGTAGATAAAAGCGGAAATGCATCAAGCCTTTTTTCGCTGAAACGACATGATTGCTTATAATACCAACGGATAAATCACAAACAATCTGTTCTAATCTGCGATAAAGTCCTCCTTTATGTTATCTTGTGTTAAGCTTTTTAAAAAATATGATATGAGTAAACGGTAATTATCTTGGAAATCGTTCTCGCCACACGCAATAAGAAGAAGATTGAGGAGATCAAGCGCATCACCGCGGGCCTTCCGATCATCATCCTGTCGCTCGACGATTATCCTCACTGTCCCGAGGTGGAGGAGGACAGGGACACGTTCGAGGGAAACGCCATAAAAAAGGCGGTCGAGGTTTGTCGCTGCACGGGCAAGCCCGCGCTTGCCGATGATTCCGGTCTTGAAGTGGACGCCTTGCACGGCGCGCCCGGGGTGTATTCGGCGCGGTATGCGGGCAACGGCGGTAATACCAACGACATAAGAAATTATGAAAAACTCCTTATCGAACTCAAGAACGTGCCGGACGAAAAAAGGGGGGCGCGGTTTGTGTGCTGTATAGCCCTGGCATTTCCGGATGAAACAGTCAAGACCTTCTTCGGCTATGCTAAAGGTCGCATAGGATGGGGTCCGCAAGGGAAAACGGGGTTTGGATATGATCCGATATTCATTCCCGAGGGCAAAAAAATGACCTTTGCGGAGATGACCGGAGAAGAGAAGGACAAACTCAGCCATAGGGCAAAAGCCATTGAAAAACTAACCGAATTTATCCATTTTCTCTCTAATTTATAAACAAAACTAATATTTAAATTATAATTATTAACTTGAAAAAAAACTTGTTTTCAACGATTATAGGCCGGTCTCAATAGTATGAAGGGCCTATTGCGCCCTTTGTTTTTTTTCGCTGGATATAATCTATTTTCACGGAGGATTTTTATCGATGGCAAAGAGAGTGGTGTTGCTCGGAGCGCCCGGCGCCGGTAAAGGCACGCAGGCGAAAATGCTGATTGAGAAATACAAGATTCCGCAGATATCCACGGGGGACATCCTCCGCAAGGCCGTTGCAGACGGCACGCCGCTCGGTAAAGAAGCAAAGGTGATCATGGACCAGGGCGGGCTTGTTTCCGACAAGATCGTGCTCGGCCTCGTTGAAGAACGCATCCAACAGCCCGACTGCAAAGCAGGCTTCATCCTCGACGGGTTCCCGCGCAACACGGCCCAGGCCGACGCGCTCGACAAGATGCTCGTTGCCATGGGCGCGCCGCTCAACTTCGCGCTGAACATCGACGTGGACATGAACGACCTCCTCAAACGGCTCACCGGCAGGCGGACTTGCAAAAAATGCCAGCAGATGTATAACATCTTTTTCTCCGCACCCAAAAAGGAAGGCGTGTGCGACAAGTGCGGCGGCGAGCTCTTCCAGCGAGACGACGACAAGGAAGAGACCATCAAGAAACGACTCGACGTGTATCAGAAGCAGACCTCGCCGCTCATCGATTACTACTCCAAGATGAATATCATGAAGACGGTCATGGGCGTCGGCAGCATCGACGACATCTTTAAGAAGGTCACCGCAGTCCTCGGGTAAGAGGGTTTACGAGAGTCAGAGTTGTGGTGAGAAGCCACAATGGAATATATCAATTCAACAATTTTAAAAGGAGGAAACGAATATGGCACTGGTAAAACCCCACGGTAAAAAGAAGAAGCTCATGCCGCTTCTTCTCACGGGAACGGCCCTTGACAAAGAGCTCAAGAAGGCCAAGTCGCTGAAGCAGCTCAAGATATCCTCGCGGGAAACCGGAGACCTCGTGATGATGGGAATCGGCGCGTTCACGCCGCTCACGGGATTCATGGGCAAGAAGGACTGGAAGGGTGTCTGCGACAAGTTCAAGATGGCGGACGGCACGTTCTGGCCGATCCCGGTGACGCTCTCGGCAAGCACGGATTTCGCCAACTCGCTCAAGAAGAACGAAGAGATCACTCTCGTTGACGAAGAGACGAACCAGATCATGGCCACCATGAAGGTGAGCGAGAAGTACACCATCGACAAGGCCCACGAGTGCAAAACCATCTTCACGACCCTTGACATGGAACACCCGGGCGTGAAGAAGGTCATGAGCCAGCCCGACGTGAACCTGGGCGGGCCGGTAAAGGTCCTCTCCGAGAGCACCTATCCGAAAGAACACGCCGGGCTCTACATGACGCCCGCCGAGGTCCGCAAGCAGTTCGAGGCGAAGGGCTGGAGCAGGATCGCCGCGTTCCAGACCAGAAACCCCATGCACCGCTCCCACGAATATCTCGCGAAGATCGCGATCGAGACCATGGACGGCGTGCTGATCCACCAGATCCTCGGCAAGCTCAAAGAGGGCGATATTCCGGCGGATGTTCGCGCCCGGGCCATCGACACCCTCACGGAAAAATACTTCGTAAAAGACACCTGCATCCAGGCAGGCTATCCCATGGAAATGCGCTATGCCGGACCGCGTGAAGCCCTCCTGCACGCGCTGTTCCGCCAGAACTTCGGCTGCAGCCACCTGATCGTCGGCCGCGACCACGCCGGCGTGGGCGATTACTACGGCCCCTTCGACGCGCAGAAGATCTTCAACGATATCCCGGCGAATGCGCTCGAAACGAAGCCGCTCAAGATCGACCATACGTTCTACTGCTTCAAGTGCGACGGCATGGCCTCCATGAAAACCTGCCCGCACAGCAAGGAAGACCGTATGATGCTTTCCGGCACCAAGCTCCGGAAGATGCTGTCCGAGGGCGAGACGGTTCCTGATCACTTCAGCCGTCCCGAAGTGCTCGAGATCCTCAAGGGCTACTACGCCGGCCTCACGGAGAAGGTGGAGATCAAGATGCACAGCCACGCCGAGGGCACGCATACCCAGAAGTAAGTACGGGATGTTTCTCTGTTACGGTGGCTGTTGAGAAGAAACCTATGGTTGTGAAACATAGATCAGTAGTTCAATACATTCTATAGATAGGAGGTAGTATCATGCCGAGTTATGTAATTACAGAGAAGTGTGACGGCTGCAAGGCGCAGGATAAGACTGCTTGCCAGTATATCTGCCCGAACGACCTGATGGCCCTGGACCGGGGCACCATGAAGGCGTTCAATCAGGAGCCCGAGCAGTGCTGGGAGTGCTACAACTGCGTCAAGATCTGCCCGCAGCAGGCGATCGAAGTCAGAGGGTATCAGGATTTCTGTCCTCTCGGGGCGAATGTCATCCCCATGAGAGGCACCGATTCCATTATGTGGACGGTAAAGTTCCGGAACGGGATCCTCAAGAGGTTCAAGTTCCCGATCAGAACTACGGTTGAAGGATCGGTTGATCCGTACGCGGGCAAGCCCGAGGTCGATTTTGCAAAGATCAAACAACCTGGCCTTTTCACCCAGCAGGGTGCGGGCAAGGTAATGCCAACAATCAAGAAATAAGGAGGCCAGGAACATGGAAAAAGAGACATGTACATTTTCATTCTGCCAGAAGCCGGCAGTCGAAGAAGTTGAAACAGATCTTTTGCTCCTCGGCGGCGGTATGGCCGCATGCGGCGCAGCATTTGAAGGCGCTCGCTGGGGGAACGGCAAGAAAATAAAAATCACCATGGTTGACAAGGCCGCGACCGACCGGTCCGGCGCCGTTGCCATGGGTCTGTCCGCCATCAACACCTACATGGGTGACAATGATCCGGCGGATTATGTAAAGATGGTCAGAAACGACCTCATGGGCATCGTTCGTGAGGACCTCGTGTACGACCTCGGACGGCAGGTTGACGATTCCGTCCAGTTGTTCGAAGAGTGGGGCCTCCCGATCTGGAAGATCGGCGATGACGGCTTCTCGCTCGACGGTTTCCAGGCAAAAGAAGCAGGCAAGACCATGCTGAAGGACGGCGGCAAGCCGGTCCGTTCCGGCAAGTGGCAGATCATGATCAACGGCGAGTCCTACAAGGTCATCGTCGCGGAAGCCGCGAAAAAGGCGCTCGAGACCAACCGCGCGGCCACCGGCGTGAAGCAGAACCTGTTTGAGCGCGTATTCGTCGTGAAGCTCTACAAGGACGCAAATGATCCGAAACGCGTTGCGGCAGCCGCAGGCTTCAGCGTGCGTGAGAACAAGATCTACATCTTCAAGGCAAAGGCCATCGTGCTCGGCGCAGGCGGCGCGGTGAACGTGTTCCGTCCGCGGTCGACCCAGGAAGGCCAAGGCCGCGCCTGGTATCCGGTATGGAACTCCGGGTCCGGCTATGCACTCGGCATGCAGGCAGGCGCCGAGTTGACCATGATGGAAAACAGGTTCGTGCCGGCGCGCTTCAAGGACGGCTACGGACCGGTGGGCGCATGGTTCCTGTTCTTCAAGGCCAAGGCCACCAACAGCCTGGGCGAAGACTATTGCACCAACCAGGAATATCTGGCCGACGCGAAAGCGAGATACGGCAAGTACGTAGACAACATGGGCACGGCCATCAGAAACCACTTCATGATGAAAGATATGAAGGCCGGCAAAGGCCCGATCCTCATGAGGACCGACGAGGCCATGGGGATCATCAGCAAGAACTTCAAAGAGAAGCTCGGCGATAAAGAAGGCGCCAAGAAGGTGAAGCATCTCGAGGCTGAGGCCTGGGAAGACTTCCTCGATATGGCCATCGGCCAGGCAGGACTCTGGGCCTCACAGAACGTCGAGCCCGATAAGACTCCGTCCGAAATCATGCCGACGGAGCCGTATCTCCTCGGATCGCACGCAGGCTGCGCGGGCTTCTGGTGCAGCGGCCCCGATGATCTCGGCGCGCCGAAAGAATGGAACTGGGGCTACAACCGCATGTCGACCGTGCCGGGCTTGTTTATGTGCGGCGACATCGTGGGCGCTTCGGGCCACAAGTTCTCTTCCGGTTCGCATGCGGAAGGCAGGATCGCGGCAAAGAACGCCATTGCGTATATGCTCGACAATCCGAACTATAAGCCGACCATCAAGCAGACGGCTGAGCAGATAGCGGCTGAACTCTATTTGCCGTATGAGGTCTTCGAGAAATACAAGACCTTCACGACCGATACGTTCACCAACCCGCACTACATCCGTCCGAAGATGCTCCAGACGAGGCTCCAGAAGATCGCCGACGAGTATTTCGGCGGGATCTCGACCTGGTATATGACCTCCAAGACCATGCTCGACGCGGGTCTCGCGAAGCTCGAAGTGCTGAAAGAAGACGCGAACAAGATGGCAGCCTCGAATCTCCATGAACTGCTGCGGTGCTGGGAGAACTACCACCGCATCCTTTCCGTGGAGGCCCATGCGCGCCACATCCTGTTCCGGGAAGAGTCCCGCTATCCGGGCTACTACTACCGCGGCGACTTCGACAAGATCGACGACACCAACTGGAAGTGCTTCACGAACTCCGTGTATGACGCTGAGAACAACAAGTGGGAGTTCAAGAAGGTCCCGTACGTACAGTTGATTCCGTAATGTACCTCACCCCGGGGAAGGCGCATGCCTTCCCCGGAATTTATTGCAAAGTGCAAATTGCAAAACGCACAATGTCCCGTGCCGGATTCGCCGGCGCGGCCATTTTGCATTTTCCAGTTTACACTTTTTATTTTGCACAGTGATTCCGGGTTTACTGTTTTAAGGAGGAAGAAGATGGCGGAGAATAAGACAATACTGGTCATCGGGGGAGGTTTCAGCGGGCTTACGGCAGCCGTGGAAGCCGCGGAAGCAGGCCATGATGTCGTGATCGTGGAGAAAAACCCCTATCTGGGTGGTCGGGTAACGCAGCTCAACAAGTACTTCTGGAAGCTGTGCCCGCCGAACTGCGGTCTCGAACTCCAGTACAAGCGGATCAAGAACAACGCGCAGGTCACGATCTACACCCTGGCCGAAGTCGAGAGCGTGACGGGCGAGCAAGGCAATTTCGACGTGACCATCAAGGTCAGCCCGCGCTTTGTAAACGACAAGTGCGTGGCCTGCAATAAGTGCGCGGAGGCCTGCGAAGTCGACCGGCCGAACGATTTCGATCTCGGCATGAGCACGACAAAGGCCGCGTACCTGCCGCACAACCAGGCCTTTCCCCAGCAATACGTCATCGACGAGAAATACTGCAAGGGCGCGGCCTGCGGCAAGTGCGCCGCGGCCTGTACGTACGACGCGATCCACCTCGATATGAAACCCGAGACCGTGAAGCTGAAGGCGGGCGCGGTGGTCATGGCCACGGGATGGAACCCATATGATGCGAAGAAGCTGGACATCCTTGGGTTCGGCACGGTCAAGAACGTGATCACCAACATGATGATGGAGCGGATCGCATCGCCGAACGGACCGACCAACGGAAAAATCACCAGGCCGTCGGACGGCAAAGAGGTGAAGAATATCGCCTTTGTGCAGTGCGCCGGGTCGCGCGACGAGAACCATTTGCCGTACTGCTCCGCGGTCTGCTGCCTTGCCTCGATCAAGCAGGCCACGTATGTCCGGGAACTCTACCCTGATTCCAAGGCGCGGATCTTCTATATTGATATGCGGACCCCGGGGCTCATGGAGAGCCGGTTCTACGCCAAGGTGAAGGCCGATGCGAATGTGACCTTCACCAAGGGCAAGGTGGCCAAGGTGACCGAAGACGCGGCCACGGGCGACGTGATCATCACGGCCGAAGATATTCACGGCGGGGGAAAGATCACCGCGACCTTCGACATGGTCGTGCTCGCGACGGGCATGGAGCCGGCAGCGGGCGCAAAAGCGCTTAAGAACGCGGCGGGAGTCGCGGTGACGGACGACGGGTTCGTCGACGCTACGGCCCTGAAGAACGGGCTGTACGCGGCCGGCACGCTCAAGACGCCGGTTGACGTGGCGCGTTCGGCCCAGGATGCCACGGGTGTCGTGATGAAGAGCATCATGAGTTTGAGGAGGAAATAGGGATGGAGAAAAAGTTCGGCGTATATATCTGTAAAGGCTGCGGCATTGCGGAGGCCGTGAACATCGAGAAGCTCTCCAACGTCGCGACCAAAGACATGAAGATGCCTTTCTGCAAGACCCATGACATCCTGTGCAGCCCCGAGGGCATACAACTCATACAAGACGACATTGCCAAAGAAGGGGTGAACACCGTGGTGATCGCCGCCTGCTCTCCCCGCGTGAAGTACGAGGAATTCGACTTCCCGGGCGCGCTTATTGAGCGCGCGAACATCAGGGAATTCGTGGCATGGAACCAGGAACCGAACGCCGATGAGACGAACGCCTTGGCCGGGGATTACCTCACCATGGCGATCGTGAAGACCCAGAAAAGCGAATTGCCCGAGGCGAATATCCTGAAGGACCTCGACAGCACGCTGCTCGTGGTCGGCGGCGGCATTGCTGGCATGACGGCGGCGCTCTCTGCGGCCGCGGCCGGCACCAAGGTCGTGCTGGTGGAGAAAGAGGCAGCGCTCGGCGGCTTCGCAAGCAAGCTCTATAAGCAGATCCCGACTGGTTCCTTTTTCAAGGAACCGCTCATCGTCGATACGAACATCGATAAAACGGCGAAAGAAGTCGAGAGCAATCCGAACATCAAGGTCTACAAATCCGCGACCGTGGCAAAGACCGTGGGAGAGCCCGGTCTCTACGACGTGACCATCAACACCAACGGCGGGTCCGAGACCGTGAAGATCGGTTCGATCGTGCTTGCCACCGGATGGCTGCCGTATGATGCAACGAAGCTCGACTACCTCGGCTACGGCAAACTCAAAAACGTGGTCACGAATCTCGAACTGGAAGAGATCGCGAAAAAGAACAACGGCAAGCTCCTCCGTCCTTCGGACGGCAAAGAGGCCATGAAAGTCGCGTTCATCCAGTGCGCGGGACAGCGCGATCCCAACCATCTGCCGTATTGCTCCTCGATGTGCTGCGCTACTTCGCTGAAACAGGCAAAATACGTGCGCCAGAACAAGGACGCACTGGCGATGATTTTCTACAAAGACATTCGGACACCCGGAAGGCTTGAGGCATATTATAAGGAAGCCCAAAACGATCCGGGCGTGATGCTGTCGAAGGCCGACGTGATTGGCGTGTCAGACGGCGGAAACAACAACCTGCTCGTTGAGATGGAAAACACGCTCTTTGGCGAGAAGACCGGTGAGAAGGTGAAGGTCGAGGCCGACCTCGTGGTGCTCGCAACGGGTATGATTCCGACGACGCGCTCCTCGCAGGAGTATCTCGACGGACTGACCAAGGCGGCGGCCGGCGGCGACGAGGCGAAGAAGAACTACCTCGAACAGACGCCGAAACCGTTGTCTCTTCTGAACCTCGATTATCGGCAGGGCCCGGAACTTCCCACACTCGAAGGGGCAGCGGGTTTTGCTGATTCGAACTTCATCTGTTTCCAGTATGAAACCCGGCGGACCGGCATCTATGCCGCGGGCGGCGTGCACCAGCCCATGAATATGGCCGAGGCGCAGGAAGACGGGGCGGGCGCGGCGTTTAAGGCGATCCAGTGCATCGACCACGTCTCGCGCGGCGTTGCGGTCCATCCCCGTTCCTGGGACATCACCTTCCCCGACCCGATGCTCATCCGCTGCACGGCCTGTAAACGGTGTACGGAAGAGTGTCCGTTCGGAGCGATCGAAGAAGACGCGAAGGGGATCCCCTTCTATAAGCTCAACCGCTGTAGGCGCTGCGGCACCTGCATGGGCGCGTGCCCGGAGCGCATCGTTTCCTTTAAAGACTACAGTGTGGACATCGTCGGCTCGATGATCAAGTCCGTGGACGTGCCGGATGACGAAGATATTTTCAGGATCATCTGTCTCGTGTGCGAAAACGACGCCTACCCGGCCCTTGACACGGCAGCCCTCAGCCGGAAAAAGATCGACCCGAGCGTGCGGTTCGTTTCCATGCGCTGCCTGGGCGGCATGAACCTGGTATGGGTCGCGGATGCCCTTTCGAAGGGCATCGACGGTATGCTGCTGCTCGGCTGTAAATACGGCGAGAATTATCAGTGCCATTTCGTGAAGGGAAGCGAACTCGCGAACACGCGCTTTGCCAAAGTCGGAGAGACCCTGAACCGGCTCCAGCTCGAATCCGAGCGTGTCCAGCTGATGCAGATAGCGATATCGGAGTACGACAAGCTTCCGGACATGATCAACGAGTTTGCAGAAAAAGTAAAAAGTATCGGGCCGAACCCGTTCAAGAGCATGTAATAAAAACGGGAAGATATGAAGTTTTGAAGTTGAGAAGCTGGGTTTTGTCTTACCTTCTAAACTTCCCATCTTCACAACTTCCTGTATTGAAAGATGGAGGACAGGATATATGTCAGAAGCTACGGTTATAAAACCTGATTTACAATTCGTAAACGAGATCATCGAGGGGGGCGGGGAGTCGCTGAAAAAGTGTTACCAGTGCGCCACCTGTTCGGTGGTGTGCGAAGTGACCCCGGACAGTTCGCCTTTCCCGCGAAAAGAGATGGTCCTCGCGCAGTGGGGCCAGAAGGACCAGCTCATTACGAGCGCCGATGTATGGCTCTGCCACCAGTGCAGCGACTGCACGGCCCATTGCCCGCGCGGCGCAAAACCGGGCGAAGTGCTGAACGCCATCAGGAAACAGAGCATCAAACATCTGGCAATGGTCCCGTTCTTCGCGAAGGTCGCGACGGACTGGAAGCTGCTTCCCGTATTGTTCGCGATTCCGATGGTCCTGTTTTACATCGTGCTCATGGTCTTGGGGAACACGAATATGAACGCCATACCGCGGGCCGAAGGTGGCATTATGGCGTACCACAAGCTCTTTCCCGTGCCGGTGGTCGACACCATCTTCATTCTAACCTCGATCTTCGCGGCAGTCTCGGCATTTGTCGGGATCAAGCGGTTCTGGAACGGCATGAAGGGACAGGCGGCTGATATGAAGTCAAGCGGCAGCATCACGGGCGACATCATCGCATCCGTCACCCAGATCCTGGCGCACACGAAATTCGCAGATTGTACAGTAAATAGGCTCCGACAGTGGGGCCATATGCTGCTGTTCTACAGCTTTGCCGGGCTCGCAGTCGTTACGGCCTGGGGCTTGGGCTATCTCTACGGTTATGAACTGTTCGGGATCAAGGCGTTCGGTGTGTTCCATTTCGGTGAATCGCCGTACCCGAATAATGATCCCGTGAAAATATTGGCCCTTATCAGTTCTATCGCTTTTGCGGCGGGTTTCGTTATCATCCTGTTCAACCGGCTCGCCAAGTCAGGCAAGGCAGGCATGGGCTCTTACTTCGACTGGATTTTCCTCGCGATCGTCTTCGGCGTAGGCGCCACGGGCATGCTCTCCTGGGCGCTGCGGCTGGCTGATATGACGGTCGGCTACTGGATGTACTATTTCCATCTCGTATTTATCTGGGCGCTGTTCGCGTATGCGCCGTACTCGAAGTTTGCGCACCTGTTCTACCGCACGACAGCCATGGTGTTCGCAAGAGTGTCCGGGCGCGATAAGAAGTAAGTTGGCGAATTTTTCTATTGCCCTGTTTATGGAAATAGGGTATGGTTGTGCGCTGTTTGCAGACGGATTTTAAAAACGGTTTTTAATTCAGCACCATTCTAATCTAAAGGAGGAGTTATTATGAGCAGCACAATTATGTTCGCTCTCGCATGCGGCATCGCCGGCGTCGTCTACGCCATCATAACCGCGGCGTGGGTGAACAAGCAGGATGCAGGCAATGCAAAGATGAGGGAAATTTCCGATGCAGTTGCGGAAGGTGCTTGGGCGTTCATTGCGCGCGAGTACAAGACAGTAGC
>Ga0209068_10000362_pt1 | contig 25185 bp, 24 predicted proteins | sample ColStrG_CSR_2012_FD_187200 | JGI IMG/M metagenome (GOLD analysis project Ga0209068, IMG submission 187200) | Freshwater sediment microbial communities in response to fracking from Pennsylvania, USA - Cold Stream Run_MetaG_CSR_2012 (SPAdes)... | ecosystem: Environmental > Aquatic > Freshwater >...
TATATGATGTCTATGATGTCCAGTGGGGTGGGGGAAGTGTGCAATAAGGGCTTGGCGTGGGGCTTTTGTGCTAAGACATCAGCACACGGATTTGGCATGTCCACTGGACACCACATGATGTCCCAAGGTCCGGTTTTCGCTTGAAAACGCCTGCTTAGCAGCCAGCAGTCGGGGCGGCAGGCGGCGTTGTTGAGCGACCCGCCGCCTGCCTTCCGTCACTTCGTTTGTGATTTCAGGCGCTGTGCAAACGACATTGCGGGCCGCTCCTCAGGCGTCTTGACCACTTGCAGCGGAGCAACGCCACGACGGCTGCCATCCCCAGATAAGGCGTCCGGGCTGAGCACACGGGCCTTCATTGACTCCGCTTGCCTCGCGGCGGCCTTTCGCATCGTCTCCGCTGTTCGAAGCCGCCCTAGTTCGGCTTTCTCCGCCGCAGCTCTCTTGGCTTTGGCGGTGTCTTCCTTCGATAAAGTAAGCTCGATGCTCGGATCGTCACCGCTTAGGAAGCCTCGCTCACCACCATACTTCACGCGCTTGAGTCCAAGTTTACGAAGTACACCATTGAGAGTCCCACTGCGAGCTAGGCGGTCGTACTCCATCTTGGCACCCAGGACGTACTCCCTAAGTGCCGCATTTGGTAAGAACCCTTCCTTGCCCTCGATCACTGGCGCCAGCAAGTCTTCGAGTGGCGTGGATGCCATGCGCTCTTCCCGTGCTTCAGCTTCTGCTGGCCACAACTCTTCCGGGATGTTGGGAGTCTCACCCGCCGCCAGTGCCACGGCAGCCTCGCCGAATAGCCAACCACGGATTTTGGCGAGAGCTTTGGGGTCGTATTTGAAGCCACCGAGGCCGACCTTGACAGGCCATAGGCGTCTGAGACCGCCCGCGTGTGGCGGCATATAGTCGTCTGCATTCGTCGTACCGATCAGTGCAAAGTGGCGCGGGACGGCGGATGTCACGCGGGCGTATTTCTTGCTCGCGACATCCGTGCGCCGAGTAACGAACTCCTTCACGGCTTCAAAGCCCTTGGCTGAATTCATGCCAACGAGTTCTGAGGCCTCAAAGAGCCAGGTGTTCATGGTGTCTTCCAGAACGCGTTTCGAGTCGGCATCAAGAGGCATCCCGCTAAGATAACGGGCCTGACCTACCAAGTCCTCAGCGAACGAACTCTTTCCCGAGCCGCCCTTGTGATCTTCCAGAATTGGAAATCCGAAGAGTTGACAGCCTGGCACCTTAGCTCGCCCGACCAGCGACAGCATGAACGCCCGACCGATCGATTTGTTAAGGGGCGTATCCTCAGCACCCAGCATGTCGATGAATATGCGGTCGATACGCTTAACCCGATCCCAATCCTTAGCGCATTGGTCGATGTATTCCACGACAGGGTTGCGGGTGTGCTTCCCGGCTATGAACACAAGCGCGTCGTGAAGGAACACCGGCGAGGCGCGGAGTCCTTGGGCGTTCAGATCACCCCATAGCGATGACTCATGCACATCACTCAGGGGCTGCGTGCCTGCTTTCGAGTCAATCTTGATGTCGCCTGCAAAGGCATCCCGCCAAACTTTGACTCCGATTGCATTGAGGTAGTCTTCAATGTTGGCAATGGAACTGGGGTCAGGCTTCTCAACTCCTTTTCGACCGGGGATTGTGTCGCGCCAGACCCGAGTTGCCTGTTTGGCTCCGGGTGTTGCGCTCACCCCTGCCTCTGAGGTTGTTGAACCGAGAGGCGTCTTTTCAGTGTTGTCCATCAGAGCCACCCCCAACTACTAGTCATGCTGTCAATACCGGCCACACTTATGGTCACGGGCTTTTTCGACGGGCACCAGTCCTGTTTTCTGATAGTCTGCCGGACTAGGTTGATCAGAGAGCCGAGGTTTGTCTTGTCTGTCCGATTGGTCGCAAAACCTTTCCAGCGCTTTCTACATTCGCCAGCATCGTACTTTCGGCCCTGTTGGCTCCATCGGTCCCAAATCTCCAGCGCTCGCTTGTCACCACCAGTTGCGTGATGGCCGGCCGTTCCTGTCAAGAGCCACGGGTTGTAGTCGTCTCGCCCCCAACCCAATTGATCTGGGTGCATCATCGCGAGGCACTCTGAGTACTTCCGTAGAGCCTCTTCGATGTCATCGGCCTCATACTCCGGAGCAACCGTGCGCATTGCCCTCTGAGAAATTGACAGGCCCCGCGACTTGGTGGGCAGCTGGATTTGGGCGTCGAGTGGCTTCGGTGCTAGCAAACCGAACGCCTCTTCAAGCTCCGCCGCCGTATACTGCCTGTCACCACTGCCCTCGACTTCGCGAACAAGAAACGGCTTCCCCTTCAGATGGTAGGTTCCCGGAACACGAAGCACGCGCGCTCTATCACGAACCGCTCTGTCACTGCCGAAGTGAGCGATGACACCGTCCTGAAGCCTGTGCCACAAGTCCCAAGGCGTTTCCCCGTCAATGAGCCAGTAGACGTGGTGCGAACACGGGCTTGACTCGTTGATCAGGCTCGGTTGAAGGGGCCATTCGGACGGAAGTGCCTGCCCGTGCTTCGCGTCGAAGTCCAACACGATAGCGCGGGGACGGATCATCACTTCGTTTGAGCGTTCTCCTGTTGCCGGACCCTCATGGATGGCAACAAAGCACCCATCGCCAACCTCAGCCGAGCGCTGCATAATCGGCAACAGTTCATCAATCGTGCCGTAGTGGTGGATTGGGTCTACACGGCCCGGAATCTTCCAGATGGCTCCGTCGTGTTCCTTCGACTTTGTTCGGCCTTGCTTCTTCCGGTCTGCTTTGCGCTCATCTGAGTCTCCGAGCGTCGCAAGCGTGAACCGCTCTGCATCGGGATCAAGGCGTGAGAGGTATCTACGCACTGCTGCTCCATCGATGGCGAGCTTTGGCTGTGCAGAGATTGCCACATTCGTTGTGGTCGCAAGCTCAGTCCTAGGCTTGACTTCTGCCGTGGTTACGGTCATGTTCGTTTCCAGTCATTGAATTAGAATGATGCGTGCGTTTGGTCCTAGCCAAGGCGCACACGGCGAAACACAAAGGCGCTGAGGATTCCCGTCCTCGCGCCTTTTCCTTTTTGCCCGTCGCTCACCTGCTGGCTTGCTTCCGGCTCGGCACACGCGACCGCAGTTCCGAAGTCATCGGATGCCCCACGGCCTCAAGCCAAACGGGCGGCACAGGGACGGATAGGCTCAACGGCAGTTCCCGGAAGAATGTGAACACCGCTTCTTTGTGGAAGTACGTTCGCCCGCCGCGCCGCTTGATTGCGCTGTCTGGCCACGAACCCAACCTCCGGTAATATTCCAGCCCGGTTTGAGACAGCCCGAGAGAAGCGCACATCTGCGGCGTTGAGACATAGCCCGCCGCCGCCAGATCGTCCGGTGCGCACAAGCGTGCTGGTAGCTCGAAAGTCACGACGTTTTCCATCTGCAAGTCCTTCGTGTTGAGAGGTCTAGTTGATAGTGCAACTACTGCCCGGCATGATCACTCAACGCCAGAAAGAACTCGCTCAAAGGGTGACGCCCTCCGAGCGAGTTGAGTTGTGATCAATGAGTGGAAAGAGGGGGGTGTCGTCAGCCGAGACACAACGGGTCCAGGTGGAACGGATACATCCCCTCTTACTATAGTAGGAGCCGCGATTGTGGTAGGACTGACAAACAAAGTCTACAAGTGAGCAGTACTGATTAATCCTTCGATCCGTCAAATGACTCCTCTTCCTCCTCCGCAATTCCCCATATTTCCCGTGCTGTGGCCAGTTTCATAGGTGAACACAGGCCGGGGTCCAGCGAGGAAAGCTCTGCCTGCCCCCACCAGTAGTCAGCGGTCTGCGGCGTCACCACAAGGCCCGCGCGATGGGTATGTGGCCTCACGAGGAAAGGAAATCCCTGGCCAGCGTTGTTCCGTCTGATTGTCCCGTTGCGTCGCTTCTGCCCGCCACCCACAGTCCAATCGCCGCTAATGACCCAACGGTTCGGGGGTTCGAACCTGATCCGCCCCCTCATCTTACGTAAGTCAGCAAGCTTGAAGTACCGGTGGATGTCCCGTTCTGCTACTGCGGCCCTTGCTGCATCGGCACCAGCCATGAAGCTGCGGGCACTGCGATAGAGGCCCTTGACGTACTGCCAATGCGCCAGCCGCCGCTCTTCTATAGCAATCGTCTCTTGGTGGCGTCGCTTGGCCGCTTCATGGATGTCCGCTATCGCCGCACGGTCATAATTGTCAGAGCTGGCACGCTCTCGGATGCGCCTCCGGTGCCTGGCGACTTGACGTGCTTCATCCGGAGTGAGCGACCTTCGGACCCCAAAGGATCGATGATGCCCCGCGCTATCCTCGCCGCGCCCCCTACCGTAGAGCCGCCGCCACAGCGCTCGCATCTCTGCCGGAAACTGCCGGGTCACGCCAAGAGCGTCACACAGCGGTCCTAAGCCCGCGTCCCTGTCTTGAGTTCGCGGCTGCTCATGCCCCAACCCCCTAATGTCTTTGCCCACTTCGCCCTCTGTTTATGGTTGGCGCTCCGTCCCTGCTCCGGGAGCACCAATAGGAATCGCGCCGAAGCCCGCCGCCCTGTTGGGCCACGGGGATCGTCGCTGACTTCCTCTCTGCTTTGAACGTCGCAGCGCTTATACGATCCGCACTGCTTTTCAGGTTTAATTAACCATATTCAGAGGCTTAAGTCAAGCCCGTGCCAGTCATGGGCATTTTATCTGACCACAGCAGACGCTATCGGACCATCCGTGAACCCAACAAGCGGCACAAACAAATCTCCGGGCGAGGACTACTGCCTCCAGCATCCGAGGCTTGCCCGCATCACACGCGCGATAGGACAGCACTACTGACCTAATTGGTTTTGACCTGGCACGATCGGCCCGCGCGAGAGGTCTCAAGCCGGAACTTTGTGGAACGCCACGACATTGCCGCTGCCCACCACCGCCACGCCCTCTCCCGTCACATGATCTGCCCAAGCCGACAACGCACGCCGCAATGGCCCCGCTAGCTTGGCGTGGTTGTAGACGCGGCCGGTCACATCGGTAGCCGAGTGGTTGAGCGCAAGCCGGATCACATCACCAGCCATTTCCTGCTCGCCTAACCAGCTAGCCATCGTCCGGCGGCAATCGTGCACAGTTACGTCGTCAACCCCTTGGGCCTGCCAGAAGCGCTTTGAGGCTCGCGTCACGCTCTTGGGGTCGATGTGGCCGTGCAGAGGGGCCGCGCCTACCTTCACGCGACGCTCATCCGCCGGAAACACGAATGGCGACGACGCATCTTGCCTGAGTGCCAAAGCCTCACGGAACAGCTCAGCAGCTTGCCTTGACAACGGAACCACCTGCTCACGCCCGTTCTTGGTCCGGCCAAACACCACCCGAGCCGTCTTGCCACGAGCTTTCACGTCCCCAGGAATGACCCAGTGTGGGCTGTCACCATCTAGTCCGCGAAGCTCTGAAACCCGAGCCCCCACAACCTCTGCCCGCCGCTGCCCCGTCAAGATCAGCAGCCTCAACACCAACCGCATGGAAGCTGACAGGTTGAAGGCTCTCGGCACCCTGCCCTGCTTGTGGCGCTTGGGCTCACCAGTCAATGGAGCTTCAGCCGAAAGACCCTGCCACATCGTCACCAGCTCGGCAGAAGTCATGGTCCGGGTTCGCGGCACGGCACTGTCCCGCTTCCCGAGCCCTAGTGTTGGGTTGGCGTCCACGATCCGCCGCTCCACGCCAAACTTGAAAACGCTGCTCAGGGCGGTTTTGAAGTAGTCCGCCTGCCTGAAGGCCCCTTCCTTCGCCAGCCGAGCATCAATGAGCTTCACGATCTGGCGGGACGTGACCTCAGATGCAGGTGTGTCCATGATCGAGGCCGCATCGAGGTCAAGCATCATCCTGTAAGCCTTGACGGTGCCGGGCCGCAGATCACCAACCGCAAGACGCATTTCGACAAGCTCCCCAAACGTGGTGCCCGCCGCCTTCGCCTCAGCTTCGCCAACAGGGTCGCCACCTGCAGCCACGAGCCGCCGCCATTCATCCGCGCGCTCTCTTGCCGTGGCTAGCGCAGTTGAAGGGTATTCACCAATCTTGGGCTTGCGTCGCGCTCCGGCTTTCCCTGAGTAGTAGAAGTGCCACGACCCCACACCGGTATGCCGCGCTCGCAGCACCAGCCCCGGCACGCCCTCGATGCGCCATTCCTTCCGCTCACCACCGCTTGCAACCACTTCCTTGATCGCGGTCTTCACGGCTTGATCGCTGTAAGCCAGCGCTGCGTCGATCTTGCGTCCCATACCAGTTCCCCTCTTGGAAGCCCCTTCATTGTAGCCCCCGGATCGTCGGTATCAAGAGGGGCTGGGGCCAATCTGGGGCCAATTTTGACCCCCGTCTGTGCCTACTCCGTGCCCCGCAATCTTCGCCTGATCAGGTAGAGTTCACATGCAACTCTAAGCAAAACAATGCGAATTTGCTTCGGTGGAATATGATTGAGTGCTGATCAAAAGTCAACAGTGCACGCTTCGTAAGCGGGGGGTCGGGGGTTCAAATCCCTCCATCGGCACCATTTTCTCGGATCGAACCCGTCACGCGATCTCCAAATCGGATGCGACCACGGTCGCGTCGCCGTTCGTTGCTGCCTCCAGATGCGGCAAATGCAGCTTCACGTCGCCGCCTCTGGGTATCTGAACCGGAAGGCCCCATTCGCGGCCGGCTTCGGCCAGCAGACACCAAAGATAGTCAGCCATCGAGATACGAACGATCACGTCGAACGCATTCTCGTGGGTTTGGCGCGCCCAGGCGACGGTTCTCCCGAAATTGGTTGTCACGCCCATGCCGGGCTTGAAAACGCGCGGATGGAAATCGATGGTCGTCACCTTCATCAACATCTCGCGGGCGCGGGCGCCGGCGAGCGCAATGGTCGTGTAATAGTCCGTGACGTCGACCACTTGTGCGTGTCTGCCTGTCAGCGCCGCCACAAGATCGCCCATCAACGCCAGCTCGGCGCTGGGCGCGGTGACCGCCAGCCATTCATCCGGGCCCAGCCACTGCGCCATGCCGCGCGCGCCAGCCGAGGTTTCGAGCACCTTGAGCGGCAGAGCCGCGCCGAGCACAACGGCCACTGCGTCAGCAATGGTCTCAGGCTTGCCGCGCACGATCAGCTTACCCTCGAATGGTCGCTCGGCAATGGATGCCGCGCCATCCGACACATTCAGAGGCGCCCGATGCGCCAAGGCTGAACGCCGGGTCAGCGGGCTCATGCGTGGCCTCCCACCAGCTTCATGAAGTCGGTTTCCACCACAACAGCATGGATCGGCGGTCCATCCTTGCGCGAGACATAAACGGTTTCGCCGATCCGTTCGCCGCCACCCCTCAGCAGCGCCAGCGCGATCGACCGGCGGACATTCGGGCTCATATAGCTGGAGGTCACATGGCCAAGCGCGGGCACGGGCTTGTCCTCGGGTTCGACCGGCGTGGCGATGATGTGGGCTCCCTCCATCAGGACAAGTTGCGGGTCCTCGGTCAGCAGCCCGACGAGCTGCTTGCGGTCGGCGCGCGCGGTGTCGGGGCGGGCGAGGGAGCGGCGGCCGATGAAGTCGGGCTCGGACTTGACCATGCCCGGCATCCGCAAATCGCCGGGCGCCACCGTGCCGTCGGTGTCCTGGCCGACGATGACAAAGCCCTTCTCGGCACGCAAAAGATGCATGGCCTCGGTGCCGTAGGCGGTCATGCCGAATTTGACTCCCGCCGCCATCACCCGTTCCCACAGCGCCAAGCCATAGGAGGACGGAACGTTGATTTCGTAAGACAATTCGCCGGTGAAGCTGATCCGGTAGACCCGCGCCGCCACGCCACCGACGGAAGCCTCGCGGAAACTCATGAACGGGAAATTGCCCGGGATCGTGTCGCAACCATCGACGACAGAGGCCACCACCTCGGCCGCCTTGGGCCCGCCGACCGCCACGACGGCCCATTGCTCGGTGACGGTCGTGAGGTAGACTTCGAGGTCCGTCCATTCCGTTTGCAGATATTCCTCCAGCCAGCCGAGCACCCGCGCCGCGCCGCCCGTCGTCGTGGTCATGTGGAAATGATCATCGGCGAGGCACGCCGTCACCCCGTCGTCGAACACCATGCCGTCCTCGCGCAGCATGAGGCCATAGCGGCAGCGGCCTGGCGCCAGCTTGGCCCAGGCATTGGTGTAGACGCGGCCAAGGAATTCCCGCGCGTCCCGCCCCCGGATGTCGATCTTGCCGAGAGTCGAGGCATCAAGCACTGCGACACCCGCACGTGCGGCCTTGGCCTCGCGCTGCACGGCAGCGGCGAAGCTCTCGCCAGGTTTGGGATAGGCCTGCGCGCGCAGCCATTCGCCAACCGGCTCGAAGACCGCGCCGGCGTTGGCGTGCCAATCATGCATCGGGGTCAGCCGGCGTGGCGCATAGAGCGCACCGCCGTGCTGGCCTGCCAGCGCGCCGAATGCAACCGGCTTGAAGGGTTGGCGATAGGTCGTAACGCCTACGTCCTGAATGGGCCTGCCGAGGGTGTCGGCCAGAATGCCGAAGGCGTTGATGCCGACGGTCTTGCCCTGGTCGGTGCCCATGCCGGTTGTGGTATAGCGCTTGGCGTGCTCGACGGAGCTGTAACCCTCCTGGACAGCCAACTGAAGATCCTTAGCCTGTACATCATTCTGCAAATCGACGAAGGCCCGGGTTGAGCCTTTCGGTCGGCCGGAAGGCATCAACCAGCTGGCGATGCCACTATAGGCGGGTGCATCGGGTTGCGTGATCGGCGGTGTTTCCACGGCGGCTGAGGGGAATCCTGCCTTCACTGCCGCATCGGCACCAGCGGCCGCGCCCTCCGCCAGGCAATCGGCCAGCGCGAAGGTGCCGTTGGCCGCACCAGCCGAGCGCTCCGCCTGCCAGGACTGGCCAGGCCGGAACGCAGGCAAGCCTGGATCAAAGCGCAGTCTTCCGCGCGACTGCGAGAACAAGGCGGCGTTGGGCGACCAGCCGCCCGAGACAGCAAGCAGATCGCAAGGGACGACGGCTGCTTCGCCCATCACGCCGCCTTGGCCATCGAGTTTCCTGACCTCGGCAAACCGCACACGCCAACGCCCGCGAGTGCCAGTCACCGTCGCGTGCGGATACACCGGAATGCCGAGAGCGGCGGCTTCGTGCATCAATTCCTGCTCGGGTACCGGACGGGCATCGACAATACCGGCAACCGCGATGCCGGCCTTGGCCAGTGCGAACGCAGTTGCCCACGCGCCGCTGTTGTTGGTGAATACCAGGGCTCGGCTGCCGGCTAGCACCGCGTACCGGTGTAAATAGGTCTCGACCGCGCTCGCCAACATGATGCCGGGCCGGTCGTTGCCGTGGAATACAAGTGGCCGCTCGATGGAGCCTGTCGCCAGCACGACGTGTTTGGCGCGCACCCGCCAGATCCGTTGGCGCGGCCTTCGCGGGTCGCGCTGCTGCGGCGACAAATGGTCCTGCACGCTCTCGATCAACCCAACGAAATTGTCCGCATAGTAGCCAAAGGCGCAGGTTCTGGTGAGGACCTCGACATCGGGGGTGGCACGAAGCTCGGCTTCAACGCCCTCGGTCCAAGTGCGAGGTGGCTTGCCATCAATGCCCGTATCGCCTGGATCAAGCGAATTGAGGCGGCCGCCCAGTTGCGCCGTTTCCTCGCACAAGATCACGCGCGCGCCCGCCTTGGCTGCTGCTCGCGCCGCCATCAAGCCGGCTGGACCGCCGCCAACGACGAGCACGTCGCAATGCCGGTTCTGGCTCTCATAGTGATCGAGGTCTGGTCCGTCGGGCGCTTTGCCCAGGCCCGCGGCGCGGCGAATAAGTGGCTCGAACGTCATCCATGAGAAGGGGGGTCCCATGAAGGTCTTGTAGTAGAATCCGGCTGGTAGCCAACGCCAGGCAAGATCGTTCAGGGCGCCAATATCGAGGCGGAGCGAAGGCCAGCAGTTTTGCGGCTTGGCGGCAAGACCGTTGAATATTTCGATTTCGGTCGCGCGCGCGTTGGGGTCAGTAGCGTTGGCGTCCTCGCCCAGCTGCACCAATGCGGCCGGGTCTTCGGAGCCAGCACCCAGGATGCCGCGCGGCCGGTGATACTTGAAGCTGCGGGCCAACATATGCACGCCGTTGGCAAGCAACGCCGAAGCCAGCGTGTCACCGGCAAAGCCGTGATAGAGCCGGCCATCGAAGTGAAACGAGACCGGCACGCTCCGGTCAATCAAGCCGCCTTGTGGGCGGCGGAAGCGCTGGGTCGGCGGGGACAGGATGCTCATGTTCGGCCAGGTAAATCGTTGACGGGAACCTCACGCGACATGCCCGCATGTGAGCATCGTATTCCCGTTGGCACCGACTCAAACCGGGAAGCGATGTACATAGGCGGCCCGCGCCCCCGACGCCACCGTCAACTTGGAAGCCTGGCCGACCGGGGATCGATGTTCCAAACAAAAGCACGACGCACCCAAGCTGGCGCATCGTGCTTTGGCACTCGTCCCAAGACTGGAACACGTCAAAGTCTAAAGCAACCGCCCTCGCGAGCAGCCGGCACCTATTTCTGTGCCTTGGCTTCCACCGAGGTGATGAGTTTTTCGAGATTGTCGAGGAATGATTTGCGTTCTGTCGCGGTAAGGCCAGCCAGCAACCGCTGGTCGGCCTTGGTTGCGCCGGGGTCGGCATTCTCGAGCACGCGCCAGCCCTTGTCGCTGAGGCGCACCGCATAGGCGCGGGCATCCTCCTTGGTGCGCTTGCGCTGGATCAGGCCTTTGCCGATCATGCGCCTGATGACATCGGCCAGCGTCGACCGGTCGATGCCTGTTCGCTGGACGAGGCCAGTCTGGCTCACGCCCTCATGCTCGGCAATGGTAACAAGGATTGCAAACTGACGGGGGGTCAGATTGTCCTTGCCAGCTTCCGCGGCGAACAGCTCGCTCGCGCATTGCGTTGCGCGATGAAGCAGATGTGTAGCGGAATTTTCTAGTTTACGGCTGAGATTAGCAGGGGTCATTTCAATACCACCAAAGTTGGATTGCGCTTAGGCTGACGCTTTCGGTGCTAGGCCGTGCGCGTTTCATTTTGATCGTCTGGTGATCCAGGAGCACCCAAGCCGGACCATCCGAATGCTCAGGCCACATCAAATTAGCTACATCATCCCCTCAGGTCAACCGGTGCCTGTGGGAATTACCGATCTGGTCAACAATAACTTAACGGCTGGACCCATCCACACCGGATTCGGCTTTGTGCGGATGGGCTGCGAACTGCTTGAGCAGTCCGGTCTGCGCGCCCATGAATATCAGTGCCAGCAGAAAATTGCCGAATTTCAATGCCGACCAGACGTTGGTTGAGAAGGTTCGCCAGATGATCTCGTTTAGAACAGCCAAAAAGACGAAATAGAGTCCCCACCGCCATTGCAGCTTGCGCCATCCTTCGTCGGTCAGCGACACGGCGTCTTCGAGCAACGACTTGACAAACAGCTGGTTGAAATAAAGTCCGCCCAGCAAGGCCGACGCGAACAGCATGTTGACGATGGTTGGCTTGATCTTGATGAAGATATCGTTGTGCAGCCAGATCGTCAGCCCGCCCAGGACCAGAACGCCGACCGCGGTGACAAGAGCCATGACCGGGATGCGCTTGAGGAAGAAGCGACTGGCGGCCAGCGAGCAGATGGAAGCGGCCATGCACAGACCGGTGGCCCAGAAGATGCCGAGCGTCAGATTGGCGATGAAAAACACACCGAGCGGCAAAAGGTCGAGCCCAAGCTTGATCAGATGCTCGGCAACCGGTTTGTCCGTCAGCGCCAGGACCGGTTCTTGGTCTTGCATTTGACTACCTCCGGTTCGTTCGAGCCGGCGCCGGCGCCAGGCGCGGGGCGTTTGCCTCAGCAGCTGTCTGTTCGCCCGGGCCGTCCTTGCCAAACATATCCCCACCACCCATCGGCCTTGTGTCGTCGTCGCGATAGCGGGTCAGCAGCGGCAGCATCACGGCGGCATAGATCACCGTGAACGGCATCAGGAACACAACCTTGAAGGTCGCCCAGAACTGATCGGCTGGATGTGGCACCCCCGGCAGATGCGGGGTCGACCAGTAGATATTCGCGCCACGCCAGACGAACTCGTTGAGGCCCGCTATGAAGAAGAAGTAGATCATCCAGCGCCGGGTGATGACCCGCCAGCCTTCATCCGTGAGGTTGAGGTCCTCGCCGATCAATGGTCTGAGCAGCGGCTTTTTCAGTGCCAAACCTGCCGCCAGTATGCCGGCGAAAACCAGGCTGACGATGGTGGGCTTCAGCTTGACCCACATGGGATCGACCAACATCACCGTGGCGGAGGCGGCAATCAGGCCCGTGACTCCGGTGATGATTGCCATCAACGCTAGCCGACGATAAAGCGCCCAGATGAGCGCCATGCTGCCGAACGTCGCGATGCCCAGGACCGCCGAGCCGACGTAGATGTCATAAATGTCGGTGGCGACCAGAAACAGACCAAGCGGCAAGAATTCCAGCAGCAGCTTGACAAAAAGCTTGGAGCGGACAATCGACAGAATCTGTTCGTTAAAACCGTTCATTGCGGCTCGATCCCTGGTTCAAATCATAGGCCGGTCGCCAGATAGACTACCGATCTATGGCAAACAATTGGTGTCTGCCGGTAGCAGCGACTATTCGCCCGCGATGGCATTGGCAAAATCGGCGGCATCGAACGGTTGCAAATCGTCAGCCCCCTCGCCGACGCCGATGGCATGAACTGGCAGACCGTATTTCGCAGCCAATGCAACCAATATCCCGCCGCGCGCTGTTCCGTCCAGCTTGGTCATGATCAAGCCGGTAACCCCGGCGCGCTTGCCGAAAATCTCAACCTGGCTCAAGGCGTTCTGCCCGGTGGTGGCATCGAGCGTCAGCAACACATCGTGCGGCGCGGTCGGATCGACCTTCTTTATAACGCGCACGACCTTCTCCAGTTCCTGCATCAGGCCGTCCTTGTTCTGCAGCCGCCCCGCGGTGTCGATCAGCAACAAATCGTAGCCGCCGGCCTTGGCCTCGGTCACCGCCTCGAAGGCGAGGCTGGCGGCGTCCGAACCAACCTCGCGCGCAACGACAGCGGTGCCGGTCCGCGTCCCCCAGATTTTCAGCTGGTCGATGGCGGCGGCGCGGAACGTATCGCCGGCGGCGAGCATGACTTTCAGGCCGTCCTTGCGGTAACGCTCCGCCAGCTTGCCAATGGTGGTCGTCTTGCCGGTGCCGTTGACGCCGACCATCAATATGATGTGGGGAGCATGGTTCGGATTGACAAGGAGGGGTTTGGCGACCGGCTCAAGCACCTTGGTTATTTCCGAGGCGAGTACCTGGCGGACTTCCTCGGGGGCGATGGATTTATCATAGCGTTCGGCTTTGAGCCGACTGGTGATGGCATTGGCCGTCTCAATACCGAGATCCGATTGGATCAGCAGATCTTCAAGCTCATCGAGCGTGGTGGCATCGAGCTTGCGCTTGGTGAAGACGTCGGTGATGCCGCGCGTGAGCTGGTTGGAGGTCTTGGCCAATCCGGACTTGAGACGCTGGAACCAGCTTGCCTTGGCGGGTGCGGGCGTGGGGGCAACGTCGGCCTCGTCGATTTGGCCCTCGTCCAACTGGAAGGCCGCCGCCTCGGATGGCATATCGCCGGCTGGTTGAGATACGGATTCAGTTTGTCGACCGCCCGTGCCGAATAGCCGTCCGATGAAACCCCGCTTCTGCTTTTCGTCCGCCATCAAGTCGCCACCGCACCAAGGAGCCGTCCCCCGGCGTAGCCGGTGATCATGAGTTGCGCAATCGCCCCAGCGACTCCCTTCGGCGCCTCAACTTCGGCATAGTGCTTAGTCCGTCCGAGCCCGGGCTGTTCGTACATGATCTCGACATTGCGGCCAACCTCCGCGGCAAAATGCAGTTCGCGGCGGCGGGCTGCCGCGTGCCTTAAACGCGAGGCCCGCTCCTTGATGATCGGGCGCGGTACTTGTGGCATAAGCGCGGCGGGCGTTCCGGGACGCGGCGAGAACGGAAAAATGTGGAGATAAGTGAGCTCACAATCGTCGGCGAGCGCGTGCGTGCGCATAAACATTTCCTCAGTCTCGGTCGGAAAGCCGGCGATCAGATCGGCACCAAAGACGATGTCCGGCCTAAGCCTGCGGGCTTCCCGACAAAACGCAACCGCCTCGGCGCGGTTGTGCCGCCGTTTCATGCGCTTGAGGATGAGATCATCGCCGGCCTGTAGCGACAGATGCAAATGCGGCATCAGCCGCTCTTCCTCCGCGATGGCGCGCACGAGGTCGGCATCGGCCTCCACCTGATCAATGGAGGAGAGTCGCAGACGGCGTAATTCAGGTAACAATTTCAGTAATTTGCGCACGAGCTTGCCGAGCGTCATGTTGCCGGGCAAGTCAGCGCCATAGGCCGTGAGATCGACGCCGCTGAGCACGATTTCGACGGCACCGGCCTCGATCAGCTTTCGCACCTGAGCCACGACACCACCGGCTGGCACCGAGCGCGACGGACCGCGGCCGAAGGGAATGACGCAGAACGTGCAGTGGTGATCGCAACCGTTCTGCACCTGCACGAAGGCGCGCGGCATCCCGAAGCCGCCTGTAATCCGGCCAGCCGTCTCGCAGGCCTCGGCCATATTTGTCACTTGAAGACGCTCGAGATGGCCGTGCGCGAGCGCGGCGAAGGTCTCCACCTTGAGCTTCTCGCCGTTGCCGATCACATGGTCGACCTCGGGCATCTGCGCGAATCGCTCAGGTTCGATTTGGGCCGCGCAACCCGTGACGACGATGCGGGCGGACGGATTATCGCGGCGCGCGCGCCGGATGGCCTGGGCTCCCTGGCGCACGGCTTCACCGGTGACCGCGCAGGTGTTGAAGATGATGGTATTGCCCAAGCCCGCCCGTCCAGCGGCCTCGCGCATCGCCTCGGCTTCAAAGGTATTGAGTCGGCAGCCGAAGGACAGAACTCGGGTGTCCTTACCCCAGCCATCATTCGAGGAAGCGGGATGTTCGTTGTTCCGGGCCTGTTCGAGCTCTGTCATGCTGGAAATCAAACCAAGCGAGGACTTGATCTCGTTCTCCCACCTGGTGAGGGAGTTGAGGGGACAAAAGACCAAGGCGCTCCTAGCCCAGGTCCAACGTGCTTTCGAAGTCGAGCTGCACCGGACCCGTCATCCACATATGGTCGTCGGCACGCCAATCGACGTGCAGCTTGCCGCCCGGCAGGGTCACGGTGACGGCGCGATCAGTCAGGTTCTTTCGGGCGGCGCAAACAGTCGCCGCGCACGCCCCCGTGCCGCACGCCTGGGTGAGGCCAATGCCGCGCTCCCAAACGCGCAAGACCAGCGAGGTCGGCGAGGTGATTTGTGCCAAGGAAATATTGGCCCGCTCGGGAAAGCGCGGGTGATTTTCCAGGATCGGCCCGAAGCGATCGAGCTTGTAGGCGTTGACATCATCGACCCAGAAAATGCAATGCGGATTGCCGACATTGACCACCGAAGGAGAGTGCAGAATCGGTTTGTCGATGGGGCCGATCTGCAGCTCGATCTGCTTGGTGTCGTGGAACGGCTCCGAGAGCGGGATCTCGTTCCAACGGAATTTCGGCTTGCCCATGTCCACGGTAACGCTGCCGTTGGGGTGGACCTTGGTTTTCAGCACCCCGGCCTTGGTTTCGAGACTGGGATCGGTTGCGCCGCTCTCCTGATTCACCAGCCAGGCAACGCAGCGCGAAGCGTTGCCGCAGGCGGGCGATTCTGAGCCGTCGGCGTTATAAAACCGCATCAGCAGCTCTGCGCGACTCGACGGCTCCAACACCACAACCGTGTCGCAGCCGATGCCACTGGTCCTGTCAGCGATACGCTGCACCCCTTGCGAAGTCAGCTGCAACTTATGGGACCTGGCATCCAAGACGACAAAGTCGTTGCCGAGGCCGTTCATCTTGCGGAAGGGGGTGGCGGTCATGGCGCATCATATAGAGCGGGTCGAGGTCGCGAGCAAATCGTGCGTCCCGGCCCGCTGATAATCCTCAGGTTCTGCCACCCACCACCTTCATCACCGGGTGGCGCGTCAAGTAGAACAACACGAGCAGAACCGCGCCGATGACAAAGGTATGGATGACGTCCTGATGGATCCGAAAGGTCTGGGCCAAGAAGGCTCCGACATCGACCAAAAGCAGCAGCAGGGCACCCCAACCGGTGGTTGGGGGATAAAGCACTGCCAGCGCGCCAACGACTTCCAAGATGCCAACCACGTAGCGGAACCCGTCACCAAGGCCGACAACGCCGAATTCCGCAACCATGTTGGCGTCGCCGCTGAGTTTCATGAAGGCCGCGAAGAGAAAAAGCGCTGCGACTGCTAGCCGTAGCACCCAGGTGACGATAGTTGTGACGTTGGCGGGCATGATCTCAGTCTCCGTTGATTTTTTTGCGTCCGATTGGCGACACGAATTGTCGTGATTCCCCGGTTTCAAAGTTGAGGACAGGCTCCTCGTTAAACAAATTCCCATGCAGATGCATGTGAAATTTTCGTCGACCGGGCACGCCCTTGGCTGTGGGCTCATGGCACCGAATTAACGCAGGACTAACCCTGGAAGCATAGATTCGCGGCAGAACGGCTCCGGAGGGCTGCGATGACGGTTGCTTATGCCGCAGGCACGCGCGCCGAGATGCGTGACGACAGCGCCAATCTTCTTGTGACCTTGCTGCTGGTTGGCGCCAGCCTCAATGGCCTTGCCGTGCGGATGGCAGAGTCCTGGCAACTGCATGGCCTGGACGCGCCCCTGATGGGCATCAGCCCGTTCGAAATCCTGGCAATGGTGATCGGGGCAAAGGCCATTCTTTCCTCCGGTCGTCCCCGGACTTCATTTTATCCCTGGCTCGAACTGATCCTGGGGGCGGCAATGCTGTTTCCCAGCAGTGCGCTTGCCTGGTTCGCGATCGCCTTCTATGGACTTTTCGCTGCCCGGGAGACAGACGGTGAGCGCCGAGCAGGCTTCTTGCTGTTCGTGGCACTGGCCGGCTGCTCGATCTGGTCATCGGTGCTGCTGAAATGGTGGGCGGGTCCCGCCTCGGCGCTGGATGCGCACACGGTGTGGCGAATTCTGTCTTGGTTGCGCAACGACCTGGCGGTCAGCGGCAACGTCGTGGGCGTGCCGACGGGGCACAATCTCATCATCATGACGGCCTGCACTTCGGCCAGTCTTTTGCCCAAGGCGCTGCTCGGACTTGCCGCGCTCAATCACCTGGCCGGCGCCAGATTCGGCCGCCGGTTCGCCTTGGCTGCGGCCTTGGCGGCGATGCTCAGCGTGGCGATCAATATCCTGCGGCTGTCACTGATGGCTTCGTCCGGCGATTTCTATCTCTTTGTCCATGGCCCGGTCGGAGCCAACATCTTCGACATGGGCCAGACGCTGGCCGTGGTCGGTCTCAGTCTGTGGGCGGCGCGCCGATGAACACCAAGATCATTCCGTTGGCGCTGGTCGGGTTGCTTATCGCTGCTGGGCTCGGCCTGAAGGTCGATCGCTATGCTGGCCAGTTCGAGGACCGGCAGGCCGAGGACTTGAAGCGGATCGCGGCCTTTCTGGCGCCGGGTGGCTGGAGCCCCGTGCCCCATGACGGCCGTCCGCTGCCCTTTGCCTTCGTCACCCTCGCCAAGCCCGGTTGCGGAGCAAAATTGATCGTCGCGCCGCTGGGGTCCAGCCACGAGCTGATCGACGAGGTGCGCTTGGCGCTTGGCCCTGACTTGGCTTTCGTGGAGACCAGCAAGGGCCAACCATCGCGTCTCGCCGGTCTGCTGGGCCAGGCCGAAAATCAGCTTGGACTGCTCGCGGTGTCGCCGGCACCCGGAAGTGCCACTGCCGGTTGTCAGACCCCGAGCCTGGCCCGCTGGCGGGAGATTTAATTCAAGTTTTCAGGTTTGCTAACCAGAAATCAACGCTCGGCCGGTACGCTGTCTGATCAAATGCCTCTGTGGGGAGGCGTCATGGGACGGAGGGTCCGATGCACCTGATCAAGCCGCTGCTGTTCTGCCTTGTGCTCGGTGGAGCCTTGCTGCCCGCGGCCGCCGCCCTTGCCGAGGGCGGAAATGGCGAACGGCGCGGCGGTGGCGGTGGCGCTCCAGCCCCCCTGATCGGCGTGACGCTGCTGGGCCAAGCCAGCGGTCTGGCCGGAATGTACGCGGCCTGGCGCAAGCGGCGCAAGAAGGACGACGAATAGGGCCTGGCCACCCTGCGCTAACCCGACTTAAACACTCAGTTCCCAGAATAGCTCCATCAGCGCCCGGTCCGGGCGCGTGACCTGATGGAGATCGAATGCATTGCATCAAGCCTGTGGTATTTTGTCTGATACTCGCCGGAGCCATGCTGCCCGCGGCCGTGGCCTTTGCCGACGGTGGCGAAGGCGGCGGTGATGGCGGTGGAGAGCGCGGTGGAGGGGGCGGAGACCGCGGCGGCGGCGGCGGAGCCCCAGCGCCGCTTCTCGGTCTCACTCTGCTGGGTCAAGTCAGCGGCGCTGCGGGAGTTTTCGCGGCCTGGCGCCGGCGACGCGCTCTCAACAAGGACTAGGCGTCCACCTAGCCATCGGTGTTGTCATTGCCATCATTGCCGTCGTTTGGATCGGCCTGAACCCGATGATGAGCGAACTGCTTCCTGACCTTGCCGACATGCCCGCCGTGCCCGGTTGATTGACCGGGCACGAAGGACGAGCCGCCAGCCAGTTGCACCCAACGCGGTCCGATATCGACATGGATATGCGGCGAGTTTGAATAGGTCATGGTTCCGCCGTCGGTGTGATTGGCGATGAGCCATGCCACCACGGCGCCCTTGCGACTGCCCGCGACGAAATCGATGGCGTTGCCGCTGGAGTGGCGCGACAGCTGACCAGTGCCCGCGACCCTGGCGCCGGGCCTGCAGGTGGAGATAATCTCCATTTGCCCGAACCGCGCCTCGATGCCCAGGATCAGCTCACGGGCAGCGGCGCTGAGGCAATTGATCGACGTGCTGTTGCCGCCGCCCGAGGACTCGTCGGCCCATGCGCCGATCGGGCTTGTGAGGTTGAAGCCAAAGGCAAGTGTCGCGAGCGCGAGAGCGCCAGGCAATATCCGTTTGGTCATGGGAAACTCCGGGTTCATGGATGCTTGGCTAGGAGGGGTTCCGGTAGTGGCACCCTCGGGCGCGGGCCACGGCGGCGGCCGTGCTCGCTTCCGATATGCGGAGATAGGAATAAGCGGTTGACTTTGTGGTGAAAATTTGGCGCGCCTCGCCACCCGTTGGCGAACCGGATTGGACCGCAGCGGGTGTTCCTGGCGCTGGTTCGGGCGGCTTGGAGCCGCCGCCAGCATTGACAAAGCCCACCGCCCCAACTACCTCATCGCCTCCGGGCCCAGATGGCGGAATTGGTAGACGCACTAGTTTCAGGTACTAGCGCTGCAAGGCGTGGAGGTTCGAGTCCGTTCGAGTCCTCTTCTGGGCACCAGCCAAGTTTGCAAATCATTGATATGGCGGAATAATTCCGGGAGGCTTGATGCCCGCGGAGCCTAGCGCGGCTGGTCCGGCGGCACCAGGCGTGGCAGCACCTGCGCGACGCAGGCCACCAATTCGGCGTGCGAGGCCACACCCATCTTGGAATAAGCGGCATACTGTTGATTGCGTATTGTTGCCGGTTGGCGCCCGCGCTGGCGGGCTACCTCCTCGATGTTGGCTCCGGCCGCAAGCGCGGCAGCCACGCTGGCCTCGGTCTTGGTGAGATCGAAAGCAAGCCGCAGCAAATCAGCTGAAACCATCGCGCGGCCAAGACCTGAACGAATTGAAATCAGGACCGCGAGCGGCGGCACGACGACATCCGACGTCGCGCCAATCGCGAGCATGGAGACCCGGTCTAGTGGCGGCGATCCAATTCCGGAGGTCCTACCAGCAATTCGAAGATGGCGGTGCGCGGGCGGATTGGCCTCGCGCAGACTGTCGAATTCACGCTTGAAGGCTTCGCAGTCGTCCCGGTTTTGGAACTTCAGCCGGTGGCCCTGACCGGTGCCAATCACCGCGCCATCGCGCAGCAAAGCCCTGGCTGAAGAATTGAGCGACAGTATCGATCCCTCGCGGTCGAGCAGAACGCTTGCGCCGTCGAGCAATTCGACCAGGCCACTCAAGATGCTTGCCAATTGAGGAGTCTTGGTCTGCCGCATCTCCATTGCGCCTCCAGCCAGGGCCTGCCGGCCGCGCGCGGCAAGCGGCTCCGTCGTTGGACCGCAAGCAAGACCTCTCAGGCCGCCCTCCAAATCCCCGATCGCAATTTCGCCATGACTCGCCATTCGATTGTTCTCCCGGTACACGACTGGCCGGGCGCCACGAACTCGACAGCTGCGACTGACGAGGTTCTTGGGGAGGTGTTAGTCGCCACCCTATTGTGCGCTTAAATGTGGTGCCCACTTGGTACGGCGCAGCGCGATTGCCTTGGCCACGTCCGATTTGGCATTGCCGCATACAAATCGGCTGGCCGCAGTGAGAAAAGTCACAGTCGATCGGGTCCATGCCGAAGGGCTGCGCCGGCAGCAGTTGCGCGCGCGAACGTGCCTCGCGTTTTCGCTGCGACGACGGCCACAAGCCGCCGCCCGCGCATGGCTCCTCGCATGATCGTTGCCTCGTGATGCGCCGGCTGATCAGAGTTCGACGAAGGCATACTTCATCAATAACAACATTCTTGGCACCATCTCGGCTTGCATAAATCCATCAAACAATTTGGTCAAGGAAAGTCTCTTTACTAATTGCGGGTCCGATGAATCCAATATCTCCTTTATGAGCGGCAATAACTTCATTGCATAGGATGTATCCGTGCTGTCGAACACGCCACTGATGAATTCGCTCATGGGCATGTTCGCCGGCCATTTCCCCCCGGAAAACTCCTTGATGTTGTCGGCGCAGCGCACGTTGACCTGGGAAAGCAATGCGCGGGCCTGATTGAGCTTGCCGCCGAGCCGTCCATATAGCTCCTCGAGTTGCAGACCCGAGCCGGTGTTCGGCTCGAGCAGAATTTCATCGACCGCCTCTGACAACGCCAGGCGGGCTGATCGCATGTGCAGCTCGATAATGATCCTGGCGACCTTGGGGTCCAGGATCTGTTGGCCCGAGGCATTCCTGGCCTGTGACGGCTCCGCGGACGTGCCGCCATTGTGACTTTGGCTGCCGGCTGGCCATCGCCAGACCTCGATCGGCTCGGCGATGTTTTTGAGCTGGCGCGGTCCCAGCGGCTCGAAGCCGGCACCCAAATCGCTTGGAGTCTGCGATTGAACGCTGTGGGAAATGCAGATTCCGCCGGGTGGCGCCAATGCCTCGAGCCGCACGGCGATATTGATCCCCTCGCCATGATAGTCGCCGCCGGATTGGACGATGTCGCCGAGACTGACACCGATCCTGAACAAGATTGGTGCGGTGTCCGGACTGCGCGCGTTCAACCGCTCCATGCCGCGATGCAGCGCGATCGCGAAAGTCATGGCCTCGAACACACTGCCAAAGGTGATCAGCGTGCCGTCGCCCAGTAGCCGGATGATTCGCCCACTTGTGGCCGCAAGCGCCGGGTCGATGATGATCGTGCGAGCCTCATCGAGGATGGCCAGCAGCTGTTCCTCGTTCTCGCCGAGCAACCGGCTGTAGTCGACGATATCGGCAGCGACAACAGCAGTCAGTCTGCGTTCCATCGCCTCGCCTCACCCATTGTGCGGTCCGCGCGTGGTCGGTCTGTTGGATGCCTCCGCCAAGGCCGAACGGAATCCGATACGCCGGCTACGCTTGTTCCTCAAGTTATGGTCAGATATAGCCATGCTTGAGGCTGCGTGGAAGTCCTGGATTGGAAGATGACCGGCGCTAAAGCGGACAAAAACATCAGCACCCTCAGAGAATGCAAGTTTTTCGCTCAAGTGTCGGCAAAAGGCCTGAAACGGGCGGCGAGCGCGGGGAGTTTCGTCACTTACAAGCCAGGCGAGGAAATCGTCTCTCACCAGAACAAAACCGACACGGTCTTTTTTCTTCTTTCAGGCCGCGCCCGGGTGGTGGCCTACTCCGCCGCCGGCCGGGCCATCGACTACGGGCGCATTCAGGCCGGCACTATCTTTGGCGAGTTCGCCGCGGTTGATGGCCGCGCGCGATCGGCCAGTGTGGAAACAGTGCAACTGGCCCGCGTCCTGCGCCTGAGCGCGGGCGAGTTTTGGGCGTTGTTGGAGGGTGAACCGGCCTTTGCGCGACAGCTCGTGATCCATTTGGTGGCGATGGCCCGCTCCTTGACGGAGCGGGTCTATGAATTCAGCACGCTTACGGTCAGCAACCGCATCCAGGCAGAACTGCTGAGGCTGATCCGCGAGAGCACGTCCGCTGGCGGACAGGCGATTTTGGCGCCGCCGCCCAAGCACGCCGAGATTGCCGCGCGTGTCAGCACGCATAGGGAAGCCGTGACGCGTGAGTTCTCGCGGCTAACCGAACTCGGCGTGATCGAGCGGAAGCGTCACGGGCTGATCGTCAAGGACCTGGCTCGATTGGAAAAGATGGTTCACGAGGCAACTGGCGAGTGATACCGGGCTAAGCCAGCTGCGGTGGCTGTGGCGCGCTTTCGTAACACCCGACCACCGCCTGATCGAAATCGATTATCGAACCGGTCATCAGGCCGGATTCGTCGGTCGACAGATAGGCGCAGGCCCGCGCGACTTCGTCGGTCTTGAGCAGGCGGCCGGTCGGAAGGCCTGCCTCCTTCTCGGCCAGCCACCCATCCTTGGCGCCGTGATAGGTCTTCATGATCCGGTCCTCGCCGGGCGTATCCATCCAGCCGATGCACAATCCGTTGATGCGGATGCCGTGGCGCATCACCGCGAAGCCCGTGTTCTTGGTGAGCGTCAGCAGCGCGCCCTTGGAGATGCAATAGGCCGAAATGAAACTCTGCCCGCCATGGCCAGACATCGAGATGATGTTGACGACGGTGCCGCGCGTCTTGGTCTTGACCATCAGGTTGACGGCATCTTGGGTCAGGAAGAACGGTGCGCGGACGTTGACGTTCATCATCCGATCATAGAGGTCTGGCGACGTATCGTGGATGGTGCCTCGATCGGTGATGGCGGCCGAGTTGACCAAGGCATCGACCTTGCCGAAGGCCATTTCCGCGGCGGGCACGATTTTTCGCACATCGTCGAGCTTGTTCAGGTCGGCCTCGATAAAGACGACTTTGGCACCCTTCTTTTCCAGAGCGGCCTTCACTTTGGCGCCGTTGCCGGCATTGCGGCCGCAGATCGCGATCTTGTCGGCGCCCCGATCCACGAACGTATGGGCGACCTTTTCGCCGAGACCTTGCGTGGAGCCGGTGACAATGACGGATTTGCCCTTCATCGAGGCCAGGGCGAAGGCGTTGATGTCCATGTCACATATCCTCTGAATTTTGCCGAGCCGGCTTACGGTTTCGCTAGCGCGCGCGCAATCGAGCGGCCCGCCGAATGTGTCAATTCCTATCACGGAGGGGGTTGCCGAGGGTGGCTCCAAATGTCAAACCGGCGCGGAACCATCAGCCCCTGAATCAGGAGAACGCAATGAAGGCGAAACTGGGCATTTCCCCGATCTGCTGGTGGAACGACGATCTGGCCGAGCTCAGCGATGATGTCTCGCTGGAAGAATGCTTTGCCCAGACCCGAGAGGCGGGGTTCACGGGCCTCGAGACTGGCCGGCGTTTTCCCAAGGATGCGGCTGTGCTCGGGCCGATGCTGAAGGCCAACAAGGTTGAGATCTGCGGTGGCTGGCATTCCGGCAAGCTGCTTGACGGCGACATCGAAGCCGAAAAGGACGCCATCCGCGCCCAGATGGACTTGTTCAAGGCGGCCAAGGCGCCGCTGATCGTGTACGGCGAGGTGGCCCGCTCGGTGCAGGGCGACAGGTCTAAGCCGCTCGCCTCCAAGCCCAGGATCAGCGAAGACGAAATGAAGGTTTATGGCCGCAAGCTGACGGCGTTTTCCGATTGGTGCGCCGGCGAAGGTATGCCGATCTCCTACCATCACCACATGGCGGCCGTGGTCGAGACCGAGCCCGAGCTCGACCTGCTGATGAAGCACTCCGGCATTCCGCTGCTTTACGACGCCGGACACATGGCCTTTGCCGGCGGCGATGTACTGCGGGTGATCGACAAGCACTACAAGCGGATCAGTCACGTCCATACCAAGGACGTGCGGATGGATGTCATCAAGGCGCTCGACCGAACGAAGGAAAGTTTCCTCGACGCGGTGGTCAAAGGCGCCTTCACCGTGCCAGGCGACGGGTCGCTCGACTTCGAGGCCATCGTCAAGAAGCTGGCCGGCCATGGCTACGAAGGCTGGTTCGTGGTCGAGGCCGAACAGGACCCGAGGAAGAGCCCGCCGAAGAAGATGAACGCCATCGGCCACAAGGAGCTGATGCGGGTGATGAAGGCGGCTGGTTATGAGGTGGCGGGGGCATAGCGGGTCGACCACACATTCGCCCGTAGGGTGCAATAGGCCCGTCTTCTGGGCCGTATTGCACCGCCTGGGTTCTTGGCGAAACGGTGCAATACGGCCTGAAACGGCCTATTGCACCCTACGCCTCCTCCCCTATCTCCGCTAGGCGCTCCGCCGCGTAGTTCTCGCCCACCGACAGCGCGCAAATCCGCGAGAGATGCGTGTACGGCAGCCCCGTTTCCTCGGCCCACGCATTGAACTGCGCCTGCACCCTGGCGAGGTCGCGCTTTGAGGTGACCGTTTCGGCTACGTCCACGCCCGCGTCACGAAGGCAGGCGACCACATCCTTGCTGGTGACGAACCCGTCGTAGCCGAGGAACCGCAGCAGCATCTGCCCGGTGTTTCCGCCCAACCGGTTGCCGCGCTTGGCCAGCAGTTCCAGCAGCCCGATCTCGTCCGACGGCGGCCATTTGGCGAGCAGCTTGCCGAAGCTGCCGTGTTCCTTGGCGACCTCCTCGATGAACCGCGCGTTTTTCGCCACCGACTGGATTTTCGCGCCATTGCGCACGATGCGGGTGTCGCTGGCGAGTGCGTCCCAATAGGCGTCGGACTGGCGCGTCAGTTTTCCAGGCGCAAAGCCGAGGAACGCCTCCTCGAAGCCCGGCCACTTCGCCTCGATGACGCTCCAGGCGAACCCGGCCGAGAACACGCGCCTGGTCATCTCGGCCAGCGCGCGGTCGTCGGCGAGTTTCGCCAGCGCTTTCGGAT
>Ga0209068_10000365_pt1 | contig 25084 bp, 15 predicted proteins | sample ColStrG_CSR_2012_FD_187200 | JGI IMG/M metagenome (GOLD analysis project Ga0209068, IMG submission 187200) | Freshwater sediment microbial communities in response to fracking from Pennsylvania, USA - Cold Stream Run_MetaG_CSR_2012 (SPAdes)... | ecosystem: Environmental > Aquatic > Freshwater >...
GACCCGGATCGTGCGCCATCGTCGAACGCTTCTCGTTTGGCGGCGAGATCGCGGGTCGGCCGGAATGCCTCGCCGGCGGCCGGCGCGCCCGGACGACCGCTCCCTTGCCGGTAGGCAGATCCGCCTCCACGCACCGGCGTCCCGAACCGGCTCGTCCGCCGCGCACCGAACACCAGGTCAAGATCCAGGTCGCGGTCGTCCGAGCCACCGAGCTGGGGCCCATCCATGAGCTCCGGCGGGATCTCCATCAGGAACCGCGATGGCACCGAGGCCTGGCCCATCCCCCAGGTCGCCCTCCGCCAGGCGTGCGTCAGGAAGAGCCGTCGCTTCGCCCGGGTGATGCCGACATACGCCAGCCGCCGCTCCTCCTCGAGCTCCTTCTCGTCGTCGAGCGCCCGGCTGTGCGGGAACAACCCCTCCTCGAGGCCGGCGATGAAGACGACCGGGAATTCGAGCCCCTTGGCTGCGTGGAGCGTGATGAGCGTCACGGCGTCCGCGTCATCCTCGTACGAATCCTGGTCGGCCACGAGGGCCGTCTCCTCCAACAGGCGGTCCAGGGCGTCGTCCGGCGTCAGGTCGTCGTAGCGGGTCGTCACGGCACGCAGCTCCAGCAGGTTCGCCCAGCGCTCCTCTCCGTCCTCGGAGCCATCGGCGAGCATGGCTCGATAGCCGGACGCCTCGAGTGCCTCGTCGAGGAGTTCGGGCAGGCTCAGCACGCCGACCCTGGTCCGCAGCCGCCGGACGAGGATGGCGAAGTCCGTGAGCGCATTGCGGGTCCGAGGCGCGAGACCCGACAGCTCGCCGGAGATCGCCGCCTCGATGGCGCCCCACGTGGTCCCGCCCTCCCGCGCGGCCGCGACGCGCAGCGCCTCGATGGTCTTGTCGCCGATGCCGCGGGCCGGCACGTTGATGATCCGTTCGAAACTGACGCTGTCCGTGTCCGAGCGCAGGATCCGCAAGTAGGCGAGCGCGTCCTTGACTTCGCGCCTGGAGTAGAACCGGGTGCCACCGACCAGCTGATAGAGGATCCCGTAGCGCAGGAACGATTCCTCGATCGACCGGGACTGGGCGTTCATCCGGTACATCACCGCGATATCGCGTGCCCTGAAGCGGGCGTCGTCGGCATCGGCACGGCGAGTCAGGGCAGTCCCGCGGCCGCCGACGAGGCCCTCGACCTGGCGGGCGATCCACTCGGCCTCTTCCTCCTCGTTGTATCCCTCGAACCGCTGGATCCGGACGCCACCCTCGTTGTCCGTCCAGAGCTTCTTGTCCTTCCGCGCCGTGTTGCGGGACACGACTGCGTGTGCGGCGTCCAGGATCAGCTGTGTCGAGCGGTAGTTCTGTTCGAGCTTGACGACCGCGGTGTCCGGCCAGTCGCGCTCGAAGTCGAGGATGTTGCGCAGGTCCGCACCGCGCCACGAGTAGATCGACTGGTCGTCGTCACCGACGACACACAGGTTCCTGTGCCGGGTGGCCAGCGCCTTGACCCACAGGTACTGCGCGCGGTTGGTGTCCTGGTATTCGTCGACGTGCATATAGCGCCATCGTTCCTGGTACTTCGCCAGGACGTCGGGCGCGTCCACGAACAGCCGCACCGCATCCAGAAGGAGGTCGTCGAAGTCGAGCGCGTTCGCCTTGCGCAGCCGCTCCTGGTATCGCGTCGCAAGGTGGGCGATGGTGCGCTCGCGATGGTTCGCCGCGTTCTCGGCCAGGAACGTCGGGTCGAGCATCTCGTTCTTCGCGCGGCTGATGGCGCCGAGCACCGCGCTCGGCCGGAACTCGCCGGTGAGCGGCATGTCCTCCTCGCGCAGGATCTGCTTCATGAGCGCCTGCTGGTCATCCGTGTCGTAGATCACGAACCGACGGCCGATGCCGATGGCCTCCCCGTCCGCGCGGAGCACGCGCGCAGCGAGCGAATGGAACGTGCCGGCGACGACGTCCCGCCCGCCCTCGCCCACCAGGCTGATGATCCGTTCGCGCAGTTCCGCGGCAGCCCGGTTCGTGAAGGTGACCGCGAGGATCCGCCACGGGGCCACGTCCTTGATGCTCACGAGGTATGCGATCCGGTGCGCGAGGACACGCGTCTTGCCGGACCCGGCTCCGGCCAGGATGAGCAGAGGGCCCTCCGTCGTGGTGACGGCGCGAGCCTGCTCCGGGTTCAGGGCGCGGACGATCTGCTCTTCGCGATCCCGCTTGGCGGCGGCCCGCACCGCCGGGTCCGGCGGCGGGACTGAGACGGCTGGATCGGTCGTCGTGGCGGGCGCGTCGCGCATCCAGTCCGGCTCGTCCGGGACCGCCGGCGCGGCCTCGTCGAGGTCGAGGAAGGCCGTGCCGGTCGGGGCGTTGGCAGCCTCGATGGCGGCGTGGAGCGTCTGCTCGCCGGGACGTCGGCGTCGGGTCGGGCTCACCCACCCATTGTAGGTCGGGCGGCTCGACCCGCCGTTACGTCGGTCCGGTCAGGGGGCCTGAGAAGCGGCCGGTTTCACCTGATCGGCGGGCGGGGCGGTGACGGTCACCGGCTCGTCCCACTTCGAGGCCGTCAGCTCGGCCGTGACCTTCGACGCGTCGGCCATCGTGACGACGGCCGTGACCCCGGCGAGGTGGTGCGGCGGGTCCTTCTCGACGTGCATCGTGAGATCGAGGGTGGCACCTGTCAGATCGACAGGGAGGCTGCTCACGCCGCGCGCCGCGGTCGTGCCGAGGTTCGCGGGCGTGAGGTGCGCAGTGACCGTGTAGCACTGCTTGGAGCCACACGCGACGTCGTCGCCCTTGACCAGCTGCACGCCGGCCTGGAACAGGACGTCGCCGAGGTTGCCGGCCAGCCCGCTCGCCTTCGATGGGTCGACAGGTCCGACGCCGCCGGCCGACTCCTGGTAGAGGGGGCCCGTGATCGTGGTCTTGATGTACGACTTGCCGTCGACGGCGATCAGCTCGCCTGCCAGACCGAGCATGGCCGGGACGGCGAATGTCGCCTTGGCCGCCGGCTTCGCGAAGTCGACATCTGCCGAGACGGTCGTCCCGGTGAGGTTGACCGGCGTCGCGGCCGACCCCCCGATCGGGAGCGTCACCGCGATGGTCCCATCGAGGGTGAGGTCGAGATGGACACTCTTGGCGGCTTCGGTCGCCGCGATGCCCGCGGTGACGATCTCCTTCGGGTCGGTCAGGGCGGGTGCGCTGCTGGCGCTGCCGCCGTTGCAGGCGGTCAGCACGAGTGAGAGGGTCGCGGCGAGCGCGAGGAAGGCGGGAAATCGGCGGGTCATGAGGCTCCTCAGGATAGCAACGGGCGGTCGGCCATCCGCAAGACGACCACGGACAGGGTCGGGCTGATGCTTCAGCGTGTCAAACGCCCGATGGTCCCTTGGGTGCACCATCAAGCCCTGCAAGGGAGGAGGCGCCCAATGGGCGACAGCGCGACCGTCATCGACAGGGTGGATGTCCACGGCTACGACCTGACCTATGCCCACGGCGACTACGTCATGTCCTTCGGGCGCGTCGTCAACGTCCTGCCCAGTACGGTCGTCCGGATCAGGACCAGGGGCGGTCTCGAGGGATTCGGGGAAACATGCCCCCTGGGGGCCACCTATCTGCCTGCCTTCGCCGAGGGCGCCCGGGCCGCCTTGCGCGAGTTGGCGCCGGCCCTGGTCGGCGTAGACGCGGCCAATCTCGCCGACGTCGGGCGGGTCATGGACGGAACGTTGCGCGGGCACGAGTATGCGAAGAGTGCGCTGGATGTCGCCTGCTGGGACATCCTCGGGCGAGCGACGAGCCAGCCGGTGGCGCTGCTCCTCGGCGGGGCTCTCCACAGCGAGGTGCCGCTCTATGTCGCGGTCCCACTCGGCGGACCTGAGGCCATGGCGGCCTTCGTCGAGCGCGAACGGGCCGGTGGGATCCACCACTTCCAGCTGAAGCTCGGTGGTGCCCCGGAGCTCGACCGCGATCGAGTCGCGGCCGTCCACGCGGTGACCGGGCCGGACGACGCGATCATCGGCGACGCCAACGGCGGGTGGCGGCGGCAGGACGCGATCGTCGCGGCGAGACTTCTCGCCGGATTCGATCGCCTCCGGCTCGAGCAGCCATGCCCGACGCTCGAGGAATGCATGGCGGTGCGCCGTCTGTCGACCCTCCCGATGGTCCTCGACGAGGTCATCACGGACCTGCCGACCCTCGTCCGGGCGGTCGCTGCCGACGCCATGGACCACGTCAATCTCAAGGTCGGCCGCGTCGGCGGACTCACCAAGGCACGGCTGATGCGCGATGCTGCGGTCGAGCTCGGACTGACCCTGACCATCGAGGATTCGTGGGGCGGCGACATCGTGTCGGCCGCCGTCAGTCACCTTGCGGCCGGAGTGCCGACTCAGTCGCTGTTCGCCGCCTCATTCATGAACGACTGGACGCTCGAGCACGTCGCGGGGTACCGACCGCGATCGAGCGACGGTTTCGGGCCCGTACCCGACGGTCCGGGCCTCGGGATCGAGGTCGATCTGGATCGACTTGGTCCACCGCTGTCCACGGCCGGCCGCTGAGGATCGTCCGTCGAGTCGGGCGACTCGACCGCTCCCGTGTCCGGGTCTCGGATCCTGTCAGTGGACGGGCTTGTGAACCCCGGCCTGGCTCTTGCCGGCGCTCTGGCCGTGCGTCGCGGTCGGGCCGTGGGTGCCCCGCGCGATCAGGCTGACCGCTCCGCCGTGATTGTGGTTCCTGCCGCCGACGGCGGTCCTGTCCTGCGCCACAACGCTGACTGCGGCACCGTGAGCGCCCTGAACGCCCTGAGCGCCGGCGGACGTGGTGGTCGTATCGGAAGTCGTCGTGTCCGTCGTCCCGGGACCGGCGACGGTCGTACCAGGTGCCCCGTTGGTGGCGCGGACCACCGTGCTGACCGCTCCGCCGTGGTTATCGTTCGGGCCACCGACGGCCGCATGATCCCTCGCCACGATGCTGATGGCACTGGATGCGGCAAAGACGCCGCTCGCCGTGAGGGTCAGGCCGATGACGGCGCCGACGGCTGCTCGAGCCTTGTTCATGAGTGGTGACTCCTTCGTCGATCCCCCGACGCGTCACGGCAAGCCTATCCGGAAAGCGGGGAGGGCGAGCCAGACCTTCGTTCAGGCAGTGGTACCAGCCGCGCGGCGCCGTCGGGAACCGGACCTTGATGGTCGGTGCCGGGAATCGCGAGACCCCCGGCGGTGCCGGGGGTCTCGACTGCGTGTGGTCTGGCGACGGACTAGAAGTCCATCCCCCCGCCGCCGTGGTCGTGGCCGCCGCCGTTGCCGCCCTTGTCCTTCTCGGGCATGTCGGTCACGAGCGTTTCGGTCGTGAGGACCATGGCCGCAATGGAGGCTGCGTTCTGGAGCGCGGACCGGGTCACCTTGGCGGCATCGACGATGCCGGCCTTGAACAGGTCGCCGTACTCGCCCTTGAGCGCGTCGTAGCCGAAGCCGGGCTTCAAGCCCTTGACGTGCGCGACGATGACCTCGCCGGACTGACCGGCGTTGTCAGCGATCTGGCGGGCGGGCGCCTCCAGGGCCTTGCGGACGATGTCCACGCCGACCTGGGCGTCGCCGTCGAGCTTGATCTTGTCGAGGGCCGGGATGGCCTGAAGGAGAGTGGTGCCGCCGCCGGCGACGAGGCCCTCTTCGACGGCCGCTCGGGTCGTAGAGAGCGCATCCTCGATGCGGTGCTTCTTCTCCTTGAGCTCGACCTCGGTGGCCGCGCCGACCTTGATGACCGCGACGCCACCGGACAGCTTGGCGAGGCGCTCCTGGAGCTTCTCGCGATCGTAGTCGGAGGTGGTGTCCTCGATCTGGGCCTTGATCTGGCTCATGCGGGCCTTGATCTGGTCCGACTTGCCGTCGCCGTCGATGATCGTCGTGTCGTCCTTGGTCGCGACGACGCGACGTGCCGACCCGAAGTCCTCGAATGCGACCGAGTCGAGCTTGCGCCCGATCTCCTCGCTGATGACGGTGCCGCCGGTCAGGACGGCGATGTCGCGGAGCATCTCCTTGCGGCGATCGCCGAAGCCCGGCGCCTTGACGGCGAGGACCTGGACCGTGCCGCGGAGCTTGTTGACGACGAGTGTGGCGAGGGCCTCACCGTCGACATCCTCGCTGATGATCAGCGTGGGCTTGCCCTGCTGGACCGCCTTCTCGAGCGCCGGGAGCATATCCGCGACGCTGGAGATCTTCTTGTCCGTGATCAGGATGAGCGGGTTGTCGAGGACCGCTTCCATCCGATCGGGGTTGGTCACGAAGTAGGCCGAGATGTAGCCCCGGTCGAACTGCATGCCCTCGGTGTATTCCTTCTCGAGGCCCAGGCTCTGGCCCTCTTCGACGGTGATGACGCCGTCCTTGCCGACCTTGTCCATCACCTCGGCGATGATCTCGCCGACTTCCGGGTCCGCGGCGCTGATGGCGGCGACGGCCGCGATCTGCTCGCGGTTGCTGACCGGGCGGGACTGCTTCTTGATCTCGGCGACGACCGCATCGACGGCGGCCTCGATGCCGCGCTTGACGACCATCGGGTTGGCACCGGCGGTGACGACCCGGAGGCCCTCGGCGACCATCGCCTGGCCGAGCACGACCGCGGTGGTGGTGCCGTCGCCGGCGACGTCATCGGTCTTGGTCGCGACTTCCTTGAGCAGCTGCGCGCCCATGTTCTCGAACGGGTCTTCGAGTTCGATGTCGCGGGCGATCGTGACGCCGTCGTTGGTGATGGTCGGCGAGCCGAACTTCTTGTCGAGGACGACGTTGCGGCCCTTCGGACCGATCGTGACCTTGACTGCATCGGCGAGCTTGTCGATGCCACGCTTGAGCGAGCGACGAGCGGTCTCGTCAAAGATGAGTTGCTTAGCCAATTCGAATGTCCCTCCAGGAACCTACGGTGTCCGTGTGGCGCAACAGCGCCGTCAGTCCTGGACGATGGCCAGGATGTCCTTCTGGCTCACGATGAGCAGTTCGTCGCCATCGACCTTGAACTCGGTGCCGGCGTACTTGGCGTAGAGGACCTTGTCCCCGACCTTGACGTCCATCGTCTCGCGCTTGCCGTCCTCGAGGATCTTCCCGGGGCCGGCGGCGATGATCTCGCCCTCCTGGGGCTTCTCCTTGGCGGTGTCCGGCAGGACGATCCCGCTCTTGGTCATCTCTTCGCGTGCGCTGGGCTTGATGACGACACGGTCACCGAGCGGGCGAAGCTTCGTCGCTTTCGCTGTGGCTTTGGCCAACGTGCATTCCTCCTGTTTCGGCCAGGGCCGGCCGCGGGCGTCGGACTCGCGGGACATCGGGCGGCCGGTTGCTGGCCGTGCGGACGATGTTCCCCGGAACCTCTTGTGGAGGCACCGCGCCGACCGGTGCCCGACCCTCCAGCCTGTCCTCAGGCGCAGCCGAGCATGGTGGCTTCGCGATGCTTAGCACTCTCACTGCGAGAGTGCCAAGCAGAGACTAGCGAACGCGGGCGCCGCCTGTCAACCCGACCGTGGTGGATCAGCCTCGGGGTCGGCCAGCTCGCGGGAAGGTTCCGTCGTAGGCGGCCACGAGGTCTGCGCCAAGGAGATCCTGGGAGGTCGCGCGACGCTCGGCCAGCCATGCTCCGGTGATCCGCACCCACTCAGGTTCGTTACGCGAGCGTGGCGCACCGGGCGGGGCCAGGAACGGCGAATCGGTCTCGATGAGGATGCGGTGCAGCGGCACGATGGCGGCCGCGTCGGCCGATGCCTCCTCGCCGGCGCGGAAGACGAGCCCGGAAAAGCTGACCGCGAGCCCGAGATCGATGACCGCACGCGCGTAATCGAGCGGTCCGGAGTACGAGTGGACGACGGCGGGCGGGCGTTCGCCGAACGCCGCGGCCCATGCCGACCCCCCGACGCGTGCGGCGCGCAGTTCCTCGACCAGCGCATCCTGGGCGTCGCGCCGGCCCGCCGCCGACCGGCAGTGGAGGATGGCCGGCTTGCCGGTGTCAAGGGCGAGCGCGAGGTTCCGTCGCAGGTTCGTGAGCTGATCCGGTATGGGACTGAAGACCCGGTCATAGTCGAGGCCCGTCTCGCCGATGGCCACGACCCGCGAGTCCGCACTCCAGCCGACGATCCTCCCCCACCCCGCCTCGTCGACCTGGGCGGCGTCGTGCGGGTGGACCCCGACGGCCGCGTCGAGCCAGTCGAACCGCTCGACCCGGGAAAGTGCGCGCTCGGACGAAGCGACGTTCCAGCCCGGGACGAGGATCCGCTCCAGCCCTGCCAGCCGGGCACCGCCGACGACCAGCTCGACGTCGGAGTCGAACCGGTCGGCGTTGAGATGACAGTGGCTATCGACGAGAGCGATCAGGGGGCGTCCGCGTCGACATCGAGGCGTGGGAACAGCGGCTCGGGCGCTCCCATCTGGCCGGCTTCGGTCGAGTGCACTCCCCACGTCAGCTCGTCCAGGATCGGCGGACCGCCGTTGCCGTCGGCGCCATAGGGAAAGGCATAGCCCAGCTGGGCCAGGAGTCGCGGCGCGGTCGCGGGCATGAACGGCGCAGCCGCGAGGCCGACCAGACGGCAGGCTTCGACGAGGTCGCCGAGGACGCCGGCGAGCCGCGATGGGGCATCCTCATCGCCCGATGTGGCCGCCTTTGCCAGGACCCATGGCTGCTCCGCATCGACGACCTTGTTGACGCCGCCGACATAGGCCCATAGCTCGGCCAGCGCGTCATGAAGGCGGCAGGCATCGAGGTGAGCCCGGTAGATCCCGAGGGTCTCTTCCCAGACACCGCCGAGCGCCGAATCGCCGGCCGCTCGCGGGGCCGGTCTGGCACCCTCGAGGTAACGGTTCGCCATCGACACGGTCCGGTTGACGAGGTTGCCGAAGTCGTTGGCGAGGTCGGCGTTGTAGCGTCGCACGAACGAATCCCAACTGACCTCGGCGTCGCGATCGAAGGGCACCTCGCGCAGCACCACGTAGCGGGCCCCGTCGGACCCGAACGCACCGACGAAGTCATTGGGGTCGAGGAAGTTGCCGCGGCTCTTGCTCATCCGTTCGCCGCCCGCGGCCAGGAGCCAGCCGTGGACCCACACTCCGCGCGGCGCCTCGAGTCCGGCGCTCCACAGCATGGCCGGCCAGAAGATCGTGTGGAACCGGGCGATGTCCTTGCCGATGATGTGCAGGTCGGCCGGCCACCACCGCTCGAACGAAGCCATGTCGGCCGGGAAGCCGGCGCCCGTGATGTAGTTGATCAGCGCGTCGTACCAGACGTAGATCTTTCCCGCCTCGGGGTCCCACGAGCCGTCTTCGCGCAGGGACGACTCGCCGTTCTCGGCGACCGGAAACGGGATGCCCCAGTCACCGGGGGTGCGCGCACGACTGATCGAGAAGTCCTCGAGCCCGCCGCGGATGAAGCCGAGCATCTCGTTGCGCCGGTAGTCGGGCTGGACGAACTCCGGGTGGTCGGCGAAGTGGCGCTCCAGCCGATCCTGGTAGGCGGACAGCCGGAAGAACCAGTTCCGCTCGGTCAGCCACTGGAGGGGGATCTCCGGGTGGTTCGGACAGATCGTCCCGCGCGGCGTCTCGAGGACGTCGGACGCGTTGCGGAAGCCCTCATTCGGGCAGTACCAACCCTCGTACGTGCCGGGATAGATGTCGCCGTTGGCAAACGCCCGGCGGACCATCTCCTGGGCGGCCACGACGTGGTCGGGATCGGTCGTGCGGATGAACCGGTCGGGGCTGATCGACAGGGCCGCCTCCGCCGTCTTGAACAGGGCGACCTTCTCGTCGACGAAGTCGCGCGTCGGGCGACCCTCGTCGACCGCCGCCTGCGCGATGTTGATCGAGTGTTCGTCCGTGCCGGTCAGGAACCGCGTGTCATCGCCCAGCATCCGATGCCAGCGCGCGATCGCGTCGGCGCCGATGACCTCGTACAAGGTGTGGAGTCCAGGCTTGTTGTTGGCGTAGGCGATCGAGGTCGTCAGGTAGAAGCGCGGTCGGTCCGACATGGGGGGCCGATGGTATCAGGGTGACGATGGGGCTCTCCGTGTCCATCTCGCGGGACGACCCACGAACGCGCATCCTGCTACTGTCAGGGCATGACAGAGTCTCGTACCGAACGTCGCCCGCCCATCGCCGTCGTCGGGGCCGGCTACGTGGGCCTGGTCAGTGCCGTCGGTCTTGCCAGCATCGGACACCCCATCGAGCTCGTCGAGACCGATCGCGACCGGCTCAGCCAGCTCCGCAACGGCGAAGTGCCGTTCAGTGAGCCAGGAGTCCAGGAAGCCCTGACGGCGGCGCTCGACTCCGGCGGATTGACCGTGCTCGAGAGCACCGCACGCACAACGGCCGGCATCGTCCTGGTCTGTGTCGGAACGCCGATCGACGACCGGGGCCATGCCGACGTGAGCGCCATCGAGGCGGTCCTCGCAGAGGTCACCGCCCTCGCCCATCGGCCGATCACCGTCATCAGGAGCACGACCCCGGTGGGCACCTGCCAACGGCTGCTCCGCGACGGCCACGTCGTCGATCCTTCGCGATTCTTCACCGTGCCGGAGTTCCTGGCGCAGGGCTCCGCATTGAGGGACTTCTCTGCGCCGCATCGTGTCGTCATCGGTCGTTCGACGTCCGCGGATCCGGCTGCCGAGGCGGTGCTCGTCGAGCTATTCGGCGTCTTCGGGTCACCTGTCAGGGTGGTCTCGCTCGAAGAGGCGGAGCTGGTCAAGAACGGGGCGAACGCCTTCCTGGCTCTCAAGATCTCGTTCACGAACGAGTTGGCCGGTCTGGCCGAGCGGTCCGGCGCAGACATCGGGCCGGTCCTCGAGGCGATCGGACTGGACCCGCGCATCGGATCGACCTACCTGCGTCCGAGCTTCGGGTTCGGGGGGAGTTGTCTCCCGAAGGAGTTGAAGACGATCGCGACGTCGGGTCTCGAGCGCGGGCTGCCTATGCACGTGACCGCGGCCGCGACGGAGGCGAACCGTGCGCAGCAGCGCTTGTTCGCAGAACGGGTCGACACCACGATCGGCGGCGTCGCCGGCCGCTCGATCGCGCTCCTCGGGCTTGCGTTCAAACCGGACACCGATGACATCCGCTTCTCGCCGGCCGTCGAATTGGCCCGCTGGCTGGTGGCGCGAGGCGCCCGGGTGAGCGGCTATGACCCCAAGGCCGCCGTGCGCGCTGGACGCGCCGTACCCAAGATGACCGTTTGCGACACGGCGCTCGAGGCTCTCGAGGGTGCGGACGTGGCGATCATCGCCACCGAATGGCCCGAGTTCAAGCTCCTGGACTGGCAGCTCGTCCGCGGGCTCATGGCGGCCCCGGTGGTGATCGACGGGCGACGCCTGCTCGATCCAGCGGCCATGCGGGACCTTGGGTTCGACTACGATCGAGTCGGGTCGCCGCCGAGCGAGGCCGCCGTCCGCGTGTCGTGACTCTCTCGAGCGACCGACGAGGAGCCTGATGGGCCGCCCCGATCCCCCTCCCGACTCCACTGACGACGTGCCGGACAAGCAGCGCATCGCGGAACTGCAGTCGCGGGTCGACGAACTCGAGCGTGACCTGGCATACAACCGCGAACTTGTCCGCGAGGTCATCGCGGTGAGCAATACGCAGGCGGCTGAACTCAAGCAGGCCAGGAGCGACTATCGTCGACTGCACGGGCGGCGACCGGTCCGATTGCTGGTCGCGATCGCAACGCACGTACGGACGGTCGCCGCGACAGTCCGATCGTTGTCCCGCCATCCGGGCCATGCGGGCACGGCGATCGCACGACCCGTTCGCGAACGGAGGCGCATGCGGCGACTCCAGGCTTCGCCGGCAGCGGAACAGGCGCTGGTCAGCATCGTGCGGCACCACTCGATCCAGGCGCCACCTGACCACGGTCAGCTCGTCTCGATCGTCATCGTTGGGCGCGACGAGGTGACGGACGTCGAACGGTGCCTGCGTCGATTGGCAGCCCTTGGCTACCGGGATGTCGAGATCATCGTCGTCGAGGCGGGGACGTCGGGAGTGTCGGCGCTCGCCGACGAGCGCTCGGTGGGGCAGTTTCCGCTGAGGGTGCTTCGAGCGAATGGACAGTCGACGTTCTCGGATGCGGCCTCCCGCGGCGTCGAAGTCGCAAACGGCGGCTTCGTGTGCTTCCTCGACCCCGACGTGGAACCGATCGCCGATGAGTGGCTCGGATACCTCGTCGAGACCATGGACTCGACGGGCGCCGCGGCGGTGGGGGCCAGGCTCATCCACCCGCGGCGTTCCGGCGGGCCTGCGGCCGGTGCGCAGGATGCCGAGTTGACGCTCGCCCATCGCGGGATCACGTTCGATCGGGCGGGCGGTGTTCCGACGCCGCGCCTCCTTGGCGCTGGCGACGCTCCGACGGCCCCGGAGGCGGTCGCCATCGAGGACCGGACCGCCTTGACGCTGGCCTGCCTTCTCGTGCGACGGTCCACGTTCGACGACGTCGGTGGGCTCTCGATCGCCGACGTTGGCGAGGCCAGCCTGGCAGGCGTCGACTTGTGCCTGAAGCTGCGCGCCGCCGGAGGGCGCATCGTCTATGACGGTCGCGCGGCGCTATGGCAGCACGGACCGGCGAATGTCGTCGCCGTGCATTCGCCGCCGCCGCGAGATCGGGAGGGCATCGAGCGGTTCCGCGATGTTTGGGGACCACGCATCTTCCGTGAGGCGATGCTCGACGCCCTCATGGGTGGCGACCGATTCTCGAGCACCCCCTTCCATGTCGCCATCACTCTGATGAGCCTTGATCCCGACGATGGCTTCGGCGACTGGTACACGGGCCACGAACTCGGTGACGCGCTGGGCGCGCTCGGCTGGCGCATCACCTACCTGGAGCGCGCAGCGGATGGATGGTATGCCCCAGACCCCACTGTCGAGGCGATCATCGTGTTGCTCGATACGTGTGATATCCGTCGCCTTCCGCGGACCGCGGTGACCATGGCCTGGGTACGCAACTGGCCGGAGCGCTGGCTCGACAGACCCTGGTTCGACGAGTACGACATCGTCTTCGCGTCGAGCGACCGCATCGTCACGATGATCCGTGACGGGAGCTCGAAAGTCGCGACCCTGCTGCCGCTTGCGACCAACCCAGACCGATTCGACCATCCGGTGCGGCGACCCGAGCTCGCCTGCGATGTCCTGTTCGTCGGCAACTACTGGAATCAGCATCGAGGCGTCGTCGATGCGCTACCGGCGCTGGCGGAACACGGTCTGTCCGTTCGCGTCCACGGTCGTCGATGGGATGAGGTACCGGGGTTCGCCGCCATCGACCGCGGCTTCATCGCGTACGAAGACGTCGCCGACGCCTACGCATCGGCTCGCATCGTGATCGACGACGCGGCCATCTCGACCAAGGCGTGCGCATCGGTCAACTCCCGCGTCTTCGATGCGCTCGCAGCCGGGTCGGTCGTCGTCAGTAACGGTCTGTTGGGCGTCCACGATCTCTTCGGCGAAGGTTTTCCGACATGGTCAGACGGCCCCTCCCTGGTCGATCTCGTCGAGAGCATCGTGCGCGATCCGGACCGCGCCGCGACGGATGCGACAGGATATCGGGCGCAGGTGCTCGCGCGACATACCTACGCCCATCGAGCGACGACGATCCGCGACACACTCGCGGCGTGGGCATCGGCGACCCGCTTTGCGCTTCGGATCGGCGTCCCGAGCTGGGACGTCTTCGAACGATGGGGCGACTACCACTTCGCCCGGGCACTGCAGCGATCACTCGAGCGCGCAGGTCACCCGACGCGTCTCCAGTTCCTGCCCGCGTGGAGCGATCCGGTCGCAGCCCGCGAGGACGTGACGGTCCATATCCTTGGACTCAAGCAGGCGCCGGCCAGGCCGGGCCAGGTCAACCTGCTCTGGCAGATCAGCCACCCGGACCTTGCCACGCCGGCCATGTACGACCGGTACGACCACGTGTTCGTTGCCTCGGATGCATTTGCGGCGAGGATGGCCCGTCTCACCGACAGCCCTGTGACGTCATTGCATCAGGCAACCGACCCGGAGCGCTTCAGGCCGGACCCGACGGGCCCACGCCACGAGCTGCTGTTCGTCGCGAACTCAAGGCACGTCCGGCGACGCATCGTCGATGATCTTGCCGATACGTCGCACGACCTGGCCGTCTACGGCCGCGGCTGGACCCGCGAGCTGATCGACATGCGCTTCGTCAAGGGCGAAAGCATCCCGAACGCGGAAGTTCGCCGCTACTACAGCTCTGCCGCGATCATCCTCAACGACCACTGGAATGACATGCGGGAGCGGGGCTTCATCTCGAATCGCATCTACGACGCCCTCGCGTGTGGCGCCTTCGTGATCTCGGATCACATCGAAGGCGTCGAGGAAGAGTTCGACGGTGGCGTGGAGACCTACCGCGTGAGGGCGGAACTTGAAGCGCTCATCGAGCGATATCTCGCCGATCCGAGCGAACGCCAGCGACTCGCGGAACGCGGACGCAGAGCCGTCCTCGAACGACACACGTTCGACATCCGGGCTCGAGTGCTGTGCGAGACGGCTGCCGCGATCGCCGCGGAACGGTCGGCGAGGGTCCGCGTTGGACCGATCGCTCGGTAGACGCCCGCTCGCAGGACGGTCGGCGCGCGCCGAAGCCCGCACTCTGGACGCAGCGTGGCACGATGCAGGATGCCGCGCCACAATGCCGCAAATGGCCCGTGCGGCGGTCTCGAGACGATCCAGCGGAGGGGGGCCGACGCCGGCGGGTGACGAGGTCCCCGTCCGCCGTCCACCCTTCGAACTGCCACGGCGCCCAGGCAACCTGGTCCTGCTGACCCTCGGGGTCGTCGTTCTGGCCAGTCTCGGGCTCCACGTGTGGGGGATCAAGGGCGACCTGCCATACGCACCTGACGTGGACGAACCGATCTTCGTCAAGGCGGCGGTCAGGCTGCTCCAGCACAGGACACTGGATCCGGGTTGGTTCGGGCACCCCGGATCGACCACCATCTACCCGACCGCCGCGCTGATCGGGCTGTGGTATGAGGTCGCGGCGCACATTCCTCCATTCGCTCATGCGATGCCCGGGCTCGGGAAGGCTCTCGTCGTGGATCCGACGCCCTACTACCTGATCGGCCGGCTGGTCTCGGTCATCTACGGCGTCGGCTGCGTGTTTGCGACCTGGCTGCTGGCCCGACGCATCGTCGGCGATGTCGGCGGTGTGCTCGCAGCCATCGTGCCGGTAACGACGGCGATCGTCGTCGGGTACGGCCAGCTGGTCCGGACCGATACGGCGGGGATGTTCTTTGCTCTCATCGCGCTCTGGCTTGCGATTCGTGCTATGGAGGATCGGCGGTCCCGTGACTGGTACCTGTCGGCGATCGCTATCGGCCTGGCGATCTCGACAAGGTATTTCTACGCCTCGCTGGTCGTTCCATATTGCGTCGCAGCCTGGCTTTGGTTCCGTTCCCGCCGCGACAGTCCCACGGCACTCAAGGGATCGCGCCCCGCCTGGGCTGTCCCGATCGTTGCGCTGCTCTTCGCTCCCGCCACGTTCCTGATCACGTCCCCATACGTCCTCCTCGATCTACACCGCGTCGTGGCCGATCTTCGTTTCGAAGCACGTGCGGTGCATCCCGGCGCCGACGGGCTGACGCCGATCGGCAATCTCGCGTGGTACGTGGGCCAGGTCATCCCTGCCACCTTCGACCCACTGATCGTCATCCTTGCGATCATCGGGGTGGTCGTCATCGCCCGCCGTGACGCGCGCGCGACTGCCGTGCTCATGGCGTTCGGGATCAGTTACCTCGTCGTCGTGAGCGCCTCGCCGCTGCATTGGGACCGGTACGTCATCCCACTTGTTCCGATCATCGGGATCCTCGTCGCCGCAGCGGCCATGGCGATCGGCGATGGGAGCGCACGCGCGCTCGGGGTCTGGCGAGCCCGCTTTGGTCGGGGCCGACCCCCGACTGGATCGGACACCGATCTCACCGGTCGACACCGGCGGCAGGCTGTCAGCCTCGCGTCGGCCATCCTCGTCGTCCTCCTCGTCCCATCGTTCCTGGCGGTCGTGACCGCCGATCGCCAACGAGCGACCCCGAGCACGCGAGTGCTCGCGACGGATTGGATCGTCGGGAATCTGCCGCCCGGCAGCCGGATCGCCGAAGAGATGTACACGGCATACCTGGACGGAACCACGTACGACGTGCTCCAGATGTTCTCGCTGACCGATCGGTCGCTCGATCGATATCGCGCCGACGGATACCGGTACCTCGTCCGGAGTTCGTCGATAGCCGGACGATTCAGCGACGCGACACGATACCCGACGGAATACGCCTTCCAGCAGACCCTCATGGCCACCGGACGTCTGCTTGCCTCGTTCGAGCCTGGTCAGGATCGTGCCGGGCCACAGATCCTCATCTACGACATCGCCGCGTCGTGAACCCCAGGGCTAGCCGCCCGATGCCCCGCGAGCCGCGCCGCTGCGGAGATCGGCAGCCAGCTGGGCGGCGAACGGGAACTGCGGTTCATCCGAGGTGAAGTCGGGTCGGCTCGACCGGCCCTTGGCGCCGACATCGGGGTCCGCCTCGAACCGACGACACAGCTCGGAAAGGGCGTTGGAGACCGACCCGGCGGCTACGTCGTCGATCGACCGGATGTTCGAGTGCCAGCTCGACAGGTCCTTGGCAGCGAACCGGTTGGTCAGCACGAGCAGACCAAGGTGCGCCATCTCCAGCGGCGGATAGCTCGGGTGCGGCGAGATCATCAGCGAGACCCCGATGGCCGCCTCGCGCAACAGCGAGGCGTACGCCGGGATATCGAGCTTGCCGATCGACCGAAGGGCGACCCCTCCACCGAGGTCGATGTCCGGATGCGCCTGACCCACGGACACGATCCTCCATGAGCCGGCGTTCGCGTCGCTGGCGCGCCACGCCCGCAGCCCGTCGATGACGGCGGGAAACGCATTCCGCGGAGTGCCCGGCCGCCCGTACACGACGATCGTCCGCGATCGGGCGACCGCCGGCGACGAGATCGCGGACCTGAGCGTCGCAAGCAGGCGGGGCTCGAACGTGTATTCGGTCTCGAATCGAATGCCGATCGAGTGGAAGTAGTCGCGCAGGACCGATGTATTGAAGATGGCGCTCGTGCCGGCCGGGTCGGTGTAGGTGGAGCGCGCCAGCATCCACTGGGCGGACCACGGATAGAACCCCGGCTCGAAGTCCTGGATGACATAGCCGAAGCGTGGTGGCGCGGATCCGTACGTCGACACCTGCCAGCGTCGGATCCGGCGCACGAGGTCGGCTGTCGTCCAGAACGTGGCCACGAAGATATCGTCCGCACGGACTGCGAGCGATGCCCCTGGTCGGCCGAGGGAGACGATCTGCAGCGGGTCCGGCGGGTCCTGGTCGGACGGGACAGGGCTGTATGCCGCGAGTGCCTCGCTGACGAAAGGTCCGCTCGGCCCGACCGATACGACTCGACGCTCCTGGACGTCGCCCGCGAGCGCCTCGAGCAGATCGAGTGCCGTCCGGATCCCGCCGAACGTCCGCGCAGCATCGACTGTGGGCAGGACCAGGTTGAGCCGCTGTGCGGTGGACGGGGACGTCGTGAAGTCCGCCGTCGACAGCAGCCGGACGCCGTCCTCGACAGCCGGCCGGCCCCGACCCGTCGCGTCGCGTGCGTCTCCGCCGCCGCGGACGAAGCCGCGGGCCCCCAGATACAGGGACGACATCCGCGGCGACGACCGGAGGCGCGTCTTGAGGGCAGCGGTCAGCGGTCGTCGTCGTGCGGGTCGGTCGTCCACGGGCCCCTGCTCGTCAATGAAGCGGCGACCGTCCGGTGCGTCGCTAGACTTACCTTACGCGATTCCGCGAACCCGCCGGCCCGATCCGGGGGACGCATCCCACTATCGAGGACCAGGTGACCGTCGCATGTTGAAGCGGTCGGCCAGGGCCGCCGTCCGGCTTGGATTCGGCCGGTCGCGAGTCCGTCGCCTCATCGAATCCGAGCTCGCGCGGACGCGACTGATGGTCATCGGACGACGGCCAGGGTAGCCGGCGATGGTGATGAGCGACCACCCAGAAGACACTCGCGGGACGCGGCTGGCCGATGCCACGGAGTCCGGGTCGGACATCGAGACCACCCGTCGCGAGCGTGATGCCGCCCTGCGCGAGCTGGCAGCAACGACGCGCATGTCAGCAAGACAGCGCGTTCGATTCGAGACTGCCCGCGACGCCCTCGACCGAGTGACCGCCGAACGGGACCGGGCGAGGCGGGATCTTGAGCGGATCAACCGCCAGCCGGCGGTCCGCGCGGGCCGCGCGATCATCGCAGGCTACCGTTCGATCCGCGCCCGTGCACGCCCGCTCCTCACCCGGCTGCGCGTCGATCCTCGACCACTCATGGACCTCGGGTCCACGGGCGACGACTGGTCGTCGACCTCGGGGACCTTTCGGCCCGCCTTCCTCGACGCCCTCCGGCCCCACGCCGCGTCGACCGGCCGCGCGCTCCATGTCGCCATCGCCGTATCCAGCGGCGATGCCTCCATGGCCCGGCGCGACTCGGCAGTGGCGGACGCCTTACGGCGCGGGTTCGACGATCTGGGGTACCGGGTCACGACCGTCGAGTTGACCGATCGAATGGCACCGGACTGGGACCCGACCATCGACGTCGGGGTGATCGTCTCGGCGGGGCTCGCACGGCGGCGGATCCCCCGCGACATCATCTCCGTGGCCATCGTCCACGACCGGGTCGACCGCTGGCTCGAGGACAACGGGTTCGACGACCATGACCTCGTGGTCGTCGACGACGACGCGGTCGGCACGGCGATCGAGGCCCGCAGCTCGCGGACCGCCCTCCGCATCCGGGGATCGATCGTCGGTCCGGCCGTCGCGACTTTCGTACGCAGTGCGCTCGTCGAATGGGCTGAAGCGCCCAAAGTGGCGATCCACATCGGACCCCTTACGTGGGAGGCGGCGGCGAGCTGGGGCGATACCCCCTTCGGACGAGCACTCCAGAAGGCGTTCGGACGCCGAGGCTGGCAGGCGACGGTCCACGTCTTTGCCGAGCGCGACAGCGAGCCGGCGCGACGCGCGGACGTCGCTCTCCACGTGTTCGGCGCTCGTGCGCCCCGGGTGCACCACGGCCAGCTCTCGTTGCTGTGGGTGATCAGCCACCCGGATCGGGTCTCGAGCGCCATGTGCGAGCCGTACGACGCGGTCTTCGCGGCGTCGGACCTGTTCGCTCGCCAGCTCGCCGAACGGATCCGGCCGCGGGTCGTCGCCTTGCACCAGGCGACCGATCCGGAGCGGTTCCACCCGGATCCGACCGGTCCCGCGCACGAGTTGTTGTTCGTCGGCAACTCACGCAAGGTCAGGCGTCGGATCCTCGCCGATCTCGCGGGCACGTCCCGCGACGTTGCGGTCTACGGCGGAGGCTGGACGCCGGAGCTACTGGATCCACATCGACTCCGCGGGGAATGGATCCCCAACGAACAGCTCCATCGCTACTACTCGAGCGCTGAGATCGTGCTGTGCGATCACTACGACGACATGCGCGACGAGGGCTTCATCTCGAATCGCGCTTACGATGCGATGGCGTGCGGCGCGTTCGTCATCTCCGATCGCGTGCCGGGCATCGAGGAGGAGTTCGACGACGGCCTCGTCACATACGGCGACGCCGATGAGCTGCGTGAGCTGGTGGAGCGCTACGCGAACCATCCGCAGGAGCGACGGGAGCTTGCGGCACGCGGTCGAGCCGCCGTCCTTGCCCGCCACACCTTCGCCCACCGCGTCGACGTGATCATCGCGGAAGTGGCCCTGTTGCGGCGCCACGACCCGGAGATGACCGGATGATCGATCGGGACATCCGGCGGGTCGTGTTGGTCCAGACCGTCCTGGACGCTCCGCCGCCCAGATCGGACACCGCGGTGGTCGTCCTCGACACCGCCTGGACCCCCGGCGCGGACGACCGCCTCGACCTCCTGCCTATCCGCCAGGTGCTGGCCCCGGTGTTCGATGGGAGGGACCTGTTCAGCGACGCCCTGCGCCGGCTGGATGGATGGGCGGACGCGGCCGATCTGCCGAATCGGTTGTCGCTCGGGGACCTTTCCGTGTGGTTCGCGATGCGCGAGGAGCTCTGGCACTGGCTCACCGAACGCATGATCTGGCGAGCCGCGATATCGGCGCTGCGCGAACGATTAGGGTCGGTCCGCCTCGTGCTTGGCGTCGAGGATCCGGCGCTCCTTGACGCGATGGCGCCCCTGGACGGCGAAGGCATCGGCGGGGTGATGGAACGCCCCGCCCCGGACGGTGCGGCCGTCAAAGTGCCCGAATCGCGCGCGCCGGGCGCGATCCCATGGACGAGGCGGCTCGACCGATTCATCGGGTCGCCGGACAGGCGGATCCGGAGGCGCCGGCTGGCGCGACGGATCGGCCTCCTCGACGATCGGATCCGGACCATCGCGGCGGGACCGCCCGACCGGGTCATGGTCATCAGCTACACGGGCATCCATCAACGAATCCAGAGCTCATCGTCGGCCCGGTCGGTCGACCCGAACCTTGGTTCGGTCATCGAGCGGATGCGCCGAGAAGGTCCGGCTCCGATCGTGATCGGCCTTGGGCTCGATCACCGCAGTGACGTCACGTGGCCGCAGATCGCCGCCGACCCGCGGCTGCTGCCCCAATCCCTTCTCGCGACCCGCTGGCATGGGAACGACGTGCCGGATCCAGTCGTCATCCGAGCGCTGACCTCGGACCTTCGCCGTCCGGAGGTACCCCTCGATGTCGACGGCGTCGATCTCGGCCCCGCTTTGATGGCCCGGGTCCGGGCATTCGCGGACGCCTGGCTGACGCCGACGCTGACGCTTGCCTCGCGCGTCGAGAACCTGATCGCCGAGCTGCGACCCGGGGCATTGCTCCTCACCCACGAAGGGATCCGGGCGCCGTGGCTCGTGGCAGCCCACCGCGCGGGCATCCCGTCATTCGCGATCCAGCATGGCGTCCTCTATCCGACGCACCCCGGGTACTGCCATCGGAGAGACGCGACGCTCATCCTTCCGAGCCGCACCTTCGTCTATGGCAGCTACGAGCGCGAGGTCCTCCTTGAGTACGGCCACTATCGGCCCGAGGAGGTCGAGGTATCGGGGTCACCGCGCGTCGATCTCGACTCGATCGGAGCAGCGGTCCCGGCCGGCGACACCGAGCGATCGCTCGTTCGCCATGAGCTCACGGTCCGCGACGGCGATCGGATGCTCGTCGTATCGACGACGCATGCTCGGCTGGTCCGGACGTTCTACCTCATGCACATGCTGGAGCAGACTCTCGGGGGTCCACTGGAGGGCGTCCACATCGTCTTCAAGCAACACCCGGGAGAGTCGGACGAGGGGCCGTATCGAGACCTGCTCGACGGGCTGGCGCGATCCGGTGGGTACGAACCACCGCCGATGACGGTCGTCCGCGACATCGACCTCTACCGCCTCCTCCGAGCATCCGACGCTCATCTCGGCTTCCAGTCGACCGTCCTGACGGACGCGGTGGTCGTCGGCGTTCCCAACCTCATCGCGCACGTCGGGGCGCTCGGCAACCCACTCGACTACGTGGGCGCTGGGGTTGCGACGCCCGTCCGCGATGTGGAGGACGTTCGCGTCGCACTCGAACATCCGGTACGCCCGGATCCGGCCCAGCGCAAGGAATTCCTCGACCGGCATTTCATGTCGGGCGACGCGAGTGTTCGCATCGTCTCCCGGATCCGAGATTCCCTGGATGGCGACAGGGCTCGATCGGACGCATCCCCGGTTCGAGCGTCGCCTCCTCGTGCCACGTGATCCGCCGCGTCGGAGGCGGCCGCAGCACGACCTGAGGTACGCTCTGGCGCGTTCGAGATGCCCGTGCGCGCTCGGATCACTCAGCCGGCGGAGCACCGTCCAGAGAACCGTCATGACTCGTCCATACGGCCCGGTGATCTCCACCGGCCGGGCCGCCCTGTATCGACGTCGGATCGCGGAGGCCCCATGAGCGACATCACGATCGGGGAGCGCGTCGTCGGGGACGCCGCGCCGACCTACGTCATCGCCGAGATCGGCTCGAACCACGATGGGTCGCTCGACGAGGGCATTCGCCTCATTGAGGCGGCCGCCGGGGCCGGTGCCGACTGCGTGAAGTTCCAGTCGTATCGAGCGGAGACGCTGGTGGCTCCCGACCACCCGGGCCGAGCGACGCTGGAACGTCTCAGCATGCCCGCCGCCTGGTACCCGGCCCTCAAGGCCGCCGCGGATCGCTGCGGTGTTCACTTCGTCTCGTCGCCGTTCGACCCGGCGGCCGTACAGGACCTCGTCGCCATCGGGGTGCCCGCGATCAAGGTCGCCTCCGGAGATCTGACCTTCACGGACCTGCTCGAGGCGGCGGCGGCCACTGGACTCCCACTTATCGCAAGCACCGGCGCGGCGTATCTCGGCGAGGTGGACGATGCCCTGCGGGTGCTGCGCGCGGCCGGGGCGCAGCAGATCGCCCTGATGCACTGCGTGTCGGCGTACCCGGCCACGTACGCGGCCGCCAATGTGCGAGCCGTCGCCACGATGCGTGCCGCGTTCGGCGTGCCGGTCGGCTTCTCGGACCACACACCGGGACACGCGGCGGCCCTGGCCTCGGTCGCCCTCGGGGGCCGCCTCATCGAGAAGCACATCACCTTCGACCGCTCTCGACCCGGTCCCGACCACGGCTTCGCGCTCACAGTCGACGAATTCGGCGACCTCGTCGGCAACATCCGTGCGGTCGAGGAAGCGCTCGGCACGGGCGTGAAGGGGCCTGTCGACTCCGAGATGAGTGAACGCGAGGGGGCGCGTCGGGGGGTATACACCGTTCGTTCGCTCGAGCCCGGCCACGTCCTTGGTCCCGCGGACCTCATCTGTCTCCGACCGCTCCGAGGAGTCCCTGCCGCCCGACGCAGGGAGTTGGAGGGCCGGCGTCTCGCCCGAGGCCTCGAGGCGCTTGCCCCGATCCACTGGAACGACCTGTGAGACCGATCGCGATCGTCCAGGCCCACATGGGTTCGACTCGGCTGCCAGGAAAGGTGATGCTCCCCGTTGGCGACAAGCCCATGCTGATCCGTGTCGTCGAACGACTCCGATTCGTCGAGGCGCTCGCCGACGTCGTGGTCGCCACCGGTGACCTGCCTATGAACGATCCGATCAGGGCGCTGTGCCGGGCCGAGGGAATCACGTGCTTCTCCGGCAGCGAGCACGATGTGCTGGACCGCTACTACCGGGCCGCCGTGCAGGCCGAGGCCGACCCGGTCCTGAGGGTGACGTCCGATTGCCCGCTCGTGGACCCGGCCATCGTCGCGCGCGCTCTCGACGCCTTCGAGGCAAGGCGCGGTGAGATCGTCTACCTCGGGTTGGATGCGAGCTTTCCCGAGGGCCTGAGTGTCGAGGTGATGACCTTCGATGCACTCGAGACCGCGTGGCGCGAAGCACGCCTGCCGTCCGAGCGCGAGCACGTGACTCCGTTCATATGGAAACAGCCGGACCGGTTCCCGCAGGACCAGATCAAGAACACGGCCAGCGAGAGTCACGAACACTGGAGCGTCGACTATCCCCAGGACTACGAATTCGTGAAGGCGATCTATGCGGCGCTGGATCGGCCGGGGCACCCATTCGGCATGGCCGAAACCCAGAGCTTCCTGGATGCGAACCCCGGACTTCGGAGCCTTGTCGCGGGGTCCGTCCGCATGGAGGGCTACATCAAGTCGATCCGTGCGGATCCCGACCTGGACGCCGGGCCGGTCGGGGGCCACACGGTCGTCACCGGCTGCGCCGGCTTCATCGGCTCCAATCTGTGCGACCGGCTCCTGAACGACGGCAAGGTCGTGATCGGCATCGACTCATTCGAAGACTACTACCCGAGGTCGCGCAAGGACGCCAACCTGGCGGCGGCACGATCAGACCCCGGATTCACTCTTCGTGAGGCGGATATCCTCGACCTCGCCGCCGATCGTCGAACCGATGGTCGGTCCGCGCTCGAAGCCCTGCTCGACGGCGCCGACTGTGTGTACCACCTCGCCGCCCAGGCCGGCGTGCGCGGCAGCTGGGGTTCGAACTTCGAGGTGTATGCGCGCAACAACGTGCTCGCGACGCAACGACTCCTGGAGGCCTGTGTCGCCGCCGGCGTCTCAAAGGTCATCTACGCCTCATCATCGTCGATCTATGGCGACCAGGACGTGCTGCCGCTGGTCGAGACTGCCCGCCCAGAACCACGATCGCCGTACGGTGTCACCAAGCTGGCCGGCGAGCACCTCTTCGGCCTGTACCACGCAAACCGCGGCCTCGACACCACGGTGCTCCGCTTCTTCACGGTCTATGGACCGCGCCAGCGGCCCGACATGGCGTTCCACAAATTCATCCGGGCCCTCGTCGAGGGGCGCGAGATCGTGATCTACGGCGACGGCAGCCAGACGCGCGACTTCACCTACATCGACGACATCGTGACTGGGCTCGAGCAAGCGCGCGTGGCCCCCGGCGGCGCCGTCATGAACCTCGGAGGCGGAAATCGCGTGAGTCTCTCCGAGGCGATCGCGACGCTCGGTCGAATCACCGGGATCGAACCTAGACTGACTTTGCAGGGCGTCGAAGCCGGCGACGTCCGTGACACATGGGCGAGCATCGGCCATGCCGCGGAACTGATCGGCTACCGGCCGACGACATCGCTCGAGGTCGGGCTTGCGCGCGAGGTCGAGTGGCTTGCCCGCTCGTGATCGCCCCGTCGACACGGGCTCACGAGACCCCGCGAACGTGAGTGTCGTCATCCGATGCGACGGGTCCCCGGGAATCGGTCTCGGTCACGTCGTCCGATGCCTGGCCCTCGCCCAGGAGCTCCGCGACCGGCATGCTCGTTCCGTCATCTTCGCGATGCGCACCGGGCCGCTCGGTATCGGCATCGTGCGCAGGGCCGGCTTCCCCGTTGTCGAGTCGCCGGACGGCTCGACCGAGGGCCACGTCCCGTGGCTGCACGAGGTGATCCGAAGTAGGACGGCCGAGATCCTGGTGCTCGACTCGCCTGACAAGCTCACCCTGGACGACGTTCGCGCGATTCGCGGATGGACGGGTGTCCGGGTCGCCGTGATCGATGACGCCTCGGAGGTGCGTCTGGCGGCGGACGACGCGTTCTACCCGCCGGTCCCGCAGG